>JAESFZ010000209.1_pt1 | contig 66183 bp, 65 predicted proteins | sample 9269561 | NCBI WGS metagenome assembly JAESFZ01 (sample SAMN14515552, study PRJNA621657) | algae metagenome | isolation source: Tildeniella nuda ZEHNDER 1965/U140 and co-occurring heterotrophs from wet... | place: Switzerland: Stansstaad, Zurih | collected 1965-01-01
GGATATCGTCAGCGCGGACTTCCGCTGCACCGTGTGCGAACAGCTCTTCCACCTATCGTGTGAGACGTATCACGGCTCAGGGGGCAGCTGGACCCACGCCAACGGAGGTAAGGTCCGCTAACCACCCGTTGCGGCGCTTCGCAGAGTCGGCTGTCCGGCAGGTCGCCGCGCGCCACTGAGAGGCGCGCGAGCCTAGCCCCGTTCCTTCATCAGCCGCGCCTTGTCGCGCTGCCAGTCTCGCTGGGCCGTGGCCTCGCGCTTGTCGTGCAGCTTCTTGCCCTTCGCCAGGGCGATCTCCAGCTTCGCCTTGCCCGCCTCGTTCAGATACAGCCGGATCGGGATGATGGTCTGGCCGTCGCGCTGGACAGCCCCGATGAATTTGTCGATCTGCTTGCGGTGCAGCAGCAGCTTCCGGTGCCGGCGCGGCTCGTGGTTGAAGCGGTTGGCCTGTTTGTAGGGCGGGATGTCGGCGTTCACGAGCACGATCTCGCGCCCCTCCACCGCCGCATAGCTCTCGGCGATATTGGCCCGGCCGTCGCGCAGGGCCTTGATCTCGGTGCCCAGCAGCTGGATTCCGGCCTCGGTGTAGTCCTCGAGGAAATAGTCGAATTTCGCCCGGCGGTTCTCGGCGATGACTTTGATCTTGGGTTTCTCGGCGGCCATTCCGGCCCTCCTACACGCTCCGCTCGCCGCCGCGAAGCCGTCGCCGGAGCCTACGTCCGATTCTGACGCAGGCCCGGTCTATGCTGCGCCCATGGCCCGACCGACTTCCAGATCCAGACTGCGTTCCAACTCCGGGGTCTCGCGGCATGTAGACTCTGCCGACTCTGCACCCCCGAATTTCTGGAGGCGCCTTGCCGACTCTGCCGACTCTGCACCCCCTGTTTTTCTAGAGTCCCGCCTCCGCCATGGCCCGGTCGATGGCCGGCTTCACGGCGTCGGCGGTCGGGGCCAGCGGCAGCCGCACCTCCTCGGTGCAGAAGCCGAGGCGGGCCAGGGCGTATTTCGTCGGCGACGGCGAGTTGTCGAGGAACAGGCCCTTGTGCAGGCCGATCAGCCGGTCCTGCCAGTCGCGCGCCGTGGCATGGTCGCCGGCGGCGGCGGCCTCGTGCAGCGCCACCATGGCCTCGGGGGCGACGTTCGAGGTCACCGAGATCACCCCGACCCCGCCGTGGGCGTGATAGCCGAGATAGCTGGGGTCGTCGCCCGAGATCAGGTCGAACTGCTGGTCGCGGATGTTGGCCCGCATCCAGCTGACCCGCGCCAGGTCGCCGGTGGCGTCCTTGATGCCGACGATGTTCGGATGCGCCGCCAGCCGGGCCACCGTCTCATTGGCCAGGTCGACGCCCGTGCGGCCGGGCACGTTGTACAGCACGACCGGCAGCTGGACCGCCTCGGCGATGGCCTCGAAATGGGCCGCCATCCCGGCCTGCGACGGCCGGTTGTAATAGGGCGTCACCACCAGGGCCCCGTCGGCGCCGACGGTCTTGGCGTGACGGACCAGGTCGATCGACTTGTCGGTGGCCGACGACCCCGCTCCGGCGATGACCCGCACCCGTCCCGCCGCGACCTCGACGCAGAGTTCGACGACCCGCTTGTGCTCGTCCAGATGCAGGGACGCGCTCTCGCCGGTCGTGCCCATCGGGACGACGCCGTGAACCCCGGCCGCGATCTGGCGTTCCAGCAGCGTCCTGAAGGCGGCTTCGTCCACCTTTCCGTCACGAAGTGGTGTGATCAGGGCGGTGATCACGCCCTTGAACAAGGGGGCGGTCATTGAAACGATGGTCCTGCGTGGGAAGGGGCGATGCGCCCTGAAGCGAAGCGTGGGAGGTTAGGTTGCCGGCGACGCCGCCGCAACCGTCATGGAATGGGGATCGGACACGGAATGATCGCAACCAGCCTCGCGGCCGCCCTGGCTCTGCTCGCCCCCGCGCCCGAATCCCTGGTTGCGCCCCAAACCCCCTATTCCGCGGTCGCCCCGCAGGGGACCCAGGCGCGGACGCTGAACGATCAGGACACCGCCCTCTTCCGCCAGGGGCTGGAGCAGGCCCGCGCCCGCGACGTGGTCGCCGCCCGCGCCACGGCCGCGCAGATCGGCGATCCCGTCGCCCGCAAGCTGGTCGAATGGGCCCTGCTCGACACCTCGGCCCCGCAGCTGCCCTATAGCGACCTGGCCGCCGCCCAGACCGCCTTCGCCGGCTGGCCCCGGGGCGAGAGCCGCCGCGAGGCGGCCGAGCGCGCGCTGGACCTGGCCTACGCCGGGCCGGACGCGGCCATGGCCCTGTTCGCCCGGTCGGGCCCGACCACGGTCGAGGGCGCCATCGCCCTCGCCGACGCCCTCGAACAGCGCGGCCGCCGCGACGAGGCCCGGGCCCTGATCACCGACTGGTGGCGCAACCGCTCTTTCGAGGAGGCGCTCCAGACCCGCATCCTGACCCGCTGGGGCGGCTGGCTGACCCAGGCCGATCACGAGGCGCGGCTGAACATGCTGCTGCTCGGTCCGCACGGGCCGGCGACGCGGGCGATGAGCCAGATGGTCTCGCCCGAGCGGCGCGCCGTGGCCGAGGCGGCGATGGCGCTGCGCACCGCCTACAGCCCCGACGCGGTCGTGGCGGGACTCAGCCCGTCGCAGGCGATGGATCCGGCCGTGGCGCTGGAGCGGGTGCGCATCCTGCGCTCGCAGAGCCGCCAGTCCGAAGGCTTCGCCCTGCTCGCCGCCCTGCCCCCGGCCCCGTCGCACACCGAGGGCCAGAACACCCTCTGGAGCGAGCGCCGCAACTATTTCCTCGACGCCCTCGAGCGCCGCAACTGGCAGGCGGCCTACGACGCCATGGCCGGCCACGGCTTCCCCTCGGGCGAGCGCAAGGTCGACGCCGAATTCTTCGCCGGCTGGGTCGCCCTGACCAAGCTCAACGACCCCGCCCGGGCCGCCAACCATTTCGAGATCCTGCGCCAGTCCTCCTCGACGCCGATCACCCAGGGCCGGGCCATGTACTGGTTGGGCCGGGCCGCGGAGGCCCAGGGCAATACCCCGTCCGCCATCCAATTCTACCGGAACGGCGCGCAGCACATCCAGACCTTCTACGGCCAGCTGGCCGCCGAAAAGGCGGGGATCGCCACCCTGACCCTGCCCGGCGATCCGGCCCCGTCCGACGCCGAACGCGCCGCCTTCGAGGCCAATGAGGTGGTCCGCGCCCTGCGTATCCTCGGCGAGACCGGCGAGACCAGCCTGTTCCGCGTCTTCGCCTACCAGCTGGACGACGACCTGCCGGGCGCGCCGGAACTGGCCCAGCTGATGGACCTGTCCCGCGCCTATGGCGAGGGTTTCACCGCCATGATGGTCGGCCGCGCCGCCAGTCAACGCGGTTTCCTGATGCCCGAGCGCCAGTATCCGATCCGCATTCCGCCGCAGGTCGCGGGGGCGGCGCCGCTGGCCTTCACCCTCGCCATCACCCGCCAGGAATCCAGCTTCGACCCGCGCGCCCGCTCCGGCGCCGACGCGCGCGGCATGATGCAGTTCCTGCCCTCCACCGGGGCCATGGTGGCGCGCCAGCTGGGCATGCCCTGGTCGGCCGAAAGCCTGTGGGATCCCGACTACAACATGACCCTGGGCAGCTATCACCTGGGCGACCTGACCAACCGGTTCGGCGGCTCGATGCTGCTGACCACGGTCGGCTACAACGCCGGCCCGGCCCGCCCCCCGCAGTGGATCGCCCGCTGCGGCGACCCGCGCGGCGGTCAGGTCGATCCGGTCGACTTCATCGAGTGCGCGCCCTTCACCGAGACGCGCAACTACATGATGCGGGTGATGGAGAATATGTCGGTCTACAAGGCCCGGCTGAACGGCGGCTCGGCGCCCCTGACCCTGTCCGACGACCTCCGGCGCGGCGTCAGCCCGGCGGCGGGACCGCGCCCTTACGAACCCTGAGCCGGCAGGCGGCCGGCCGACAGCAGCGGCCCGTCGGGGCCCTCGATCCACCGGGCGGTCAGGCCGAACACGCGCTGCAGAACCTCGGGCGTCAGCGCCGCCATCGGAGTGGCGTCCGCCACGACCGAGCCCTGGTCCAGCACCGCCACCCGATGGGCGAACCGCGCCGCCAGCGGCAGGTCGTGCAGGCTGGCCAGAACCGCCTGCCCCGCCCCGGCCCGGGCCCTGAGCCGCTCCAGCACCATCAGCTGCGCCTCGGGATCGAGGCCCGCGATCGGCTCGTCCACCAGCAGCGCCGCCGCCTCCGTCGCCAGGACCCGGGCCAGCAGCACCCGCGCCCGCTCGCCGCCGGACATCTCGGCCACGCCGCGGTCCGCCAGATGATCCGCCTCGACCTCGGCCAGGGCGGTGCGAGCCCGCGCCATCGCCTCGTCCGGAGAGAGGAAAGGCGCGCCCAGCGCCGCCACCTCGACCGCCGGCAGGTTCCAGGCGATGCGCCGCTCCTGCGGCAGATAGGCCGCCCGCGCCGCCCGCTCGCGCGGCGACAGGACGGCGACGTCGTCGCCGCCGAGGCGAGCGACACCGCCACTGAGGGGAAGCAGGCCCGCGAGCGCCCTGATCACACTCGACTTCCCGGCTCCGTTGGGACCGACGAGGGCGACAAACTCGCCCGCGTGGACCTGCAGGTCCGCCCCGTTCAGAACGGTCCGCCCTCCGAGCCGGGCGTCGGCGTCCCACATGATCAGCGGCGGCGTCACAGCCGCCACTCCCGCGCCGCCCGCCACGCGATCAGGGCGAACAGCGGCGCGCCGACCAGGGCGGTGAAGACGCCCAGCTTCAGCTCCTGATCTGTCGGCGTCAGCCGCGCCAGCAGGTCCGCCAGCACCAGCATCAGGCCTCCCGCCAGCGCCGAGGGCAGCAGCAGCCGGGCCGGATCGCCGCGCACGGCCGCCCGCACCAGATGCGGCGCGGCCAGGCCGACGAAACCGATCACGCCCGCCACGGCCACCGCCGCTCCGGCCGCCAGCGCCGTCGCCAGCAGGGCCAGCAGCCGCAACCGCGCCATGGGCAGGCCCGAGGTCCGCGCCGTCTCCTCGCCGAGGCTGAGCATCCGCAGGCCGGGCGCCGCCAGCGCCGCAAGCGCCGCCGCCGCCAGCACCGCCGGCGTGACCCAGGCCACATCGACCCAGCTGCGGTTCTGCACCGAGCCGAGCAGCCAGTTCATCACCTCGGCGGTGGCGATCGGCGACGGGGACAGGTTGAAGATCAGCGCCGTGGCCGCCCCGGCGAAGCTGGACACCGCCACCCCGAACAGGATCAGCGCCTCGGGCGAGCGCACCCGCGCCGAGAACAGCACCAGCAGCCCGCCGGCCAGACCCGCGCCGGCCAGGGCCGAAACCTCGACCGCGCCCGGCAGCGCCGCCCAGCCCAGCACGATGGCGCCGGCCGCGCCGAGCGCCGCCAGGGCTGAGACGCCCAGCACGCCCGGGTCCGCCAGCGGATTGCGCAGCAGGCCCTGCATGACAGCCCCGGACAGGCCCAGCGCCGCCCCGACCATCAGGGCCGTGGCCGCGCGCGGCGCCCGCACCGCCCACAGCACCTCGGCCGGTCCGGACGACGGATCGACGAAGGCCGCGCGCCACTGCGCCGCGTCGAAGGCGGTCTCGCCCAGCAGGACGGCGCCCACGACCGCCCCGGCGATCAGCAGGGCGAGCAGGAGGGACAGGCGGCCGGCGCCGGTCGCGCTCATCCGCGCGCCTTCAGCAGGGCGGCCGCGTCGGCGGCGAACCAGGCGGGACAGGTCAGGCTGGCGGCGGGCAGGCGGGCCGCCACCCTGCCCTTCGCCGCCGCCCGCACGACCGGATGCCGGCCCGGACCGCGCCAGTCGCCGCGCACCTGATCGAAGAAGCCGAGCACGAACCGGGCCGGCGGAAACAGAGCGATCCGCTCGACGCTGACCGGGGTGAATCCGGGCGCGGCCGGGTTGGTCAGGCCGGCGGCCCTGAAGATCGCGTCGACCAGGGTGCCGCGGCCGGCCGTGAATCCGCCGGCGGTCAGATACAGGGCGGATCGCGGTGTCGCCGAGGCCGCGGCCGCCGCGCGCAGCCGGTCATCCATCCGCGCGATCAGGGCCTCACCGCGCGGACCGGCGCCGAGTTCTCGCGCGGCGGTCCGGATATTGGCGCGGACGCCGTCGAAATCCGTGGCGTCCTCGATGGTGACGACACGGGTCCCGCCCGCCTCCAGTCGGGCCAGCATGCGCGCATCGCCGCCCCAGTAGCGGATCACCACATCGGGCCGAAAGCCGACGGCGGCCTCGAGGGTGGGGCGGATGCGCCGGCGGCCGGCGGCGGCCTCCCGCATCCAGGAATCCGGATCGTCGGCGCGGGGCGAGAGGGCGAGATCGGCGCGCGGCGCGAGGGCGAGGGCGTACTGATCCCCGCACTGGTCCAGCGACATGACGCGGAGGGGCGGCTGGCCGGCGCAGGCCGGAAAGGCCAGGGCGAGAACGACCGCCGAAGCCGGGGCGACAAACGCCGCCTTGCAGCGCCTCACGGCTTGAGCAGGCCGGCGAACAGGCCGTCCAGCAAGGTGTCGACGAGGGTGTCGGGCGCAACCCAGTCGAAATAGGGCTTGGTGATCACCAGTGAGACCACGCCATGGGCGCCCGCCCACAGGGCCTGGGCCGTGGTCGCCGAGTCGCTCCGCAATCGTCCGGCCTCGGCCGCATCCTCGACCACCTTCTCGAAGGAGCGGAACAGCTCATGGCCCAGCTCACGCGCCGCCGACTGGGCGCCGTCGCGGAGTTCGACCGGGCGAGTCATGTAGACGAGGCGGTAGGCGTTCGGGTTGGCGAAGCCGAAGGCGATATAGGCCCGCAACATGCGCCTCAGCCGTGTTTCCGGATCGGACGGGCCGGCGAGGATCTCGTTGTTGGCCTCCATCAGGGTCCTGAAGGCCTGGCGGCAGATCTCGTGCAGGATCTCGCCCTTCTCGGCGAAATGCATGTAGAGCGCCGTCGACGACAGCCCGACCTCGTCGGCGATCTTGCGGATCGTCGCCCCCTCGTAGCCGTGCTCGACGAAGATGCGTTCGGCGGCGGCCAGAATCTCGGCGCGGCGGGCATGGCCCTCGCCCTTGGGCTTGCGCTGGGATCGCGGATTGAGGGCGGCGGGGGCGGTCACCTGGAAGGAAAACTCCGAACTGCCGCTCCTGAATAGCGGCATTCCCCGCCCCGCGCCAATCGCTTGCCGACCGCGGATCGGCGCGTTAACCATTCTGAATGGGAAGGGCGGAGATCAGCGATCTTCGTGATCGCGAGGGAGACGGCGCGCACTTTGGCCCGCCGCGGACGAGCAGCGCCGCATGGCGCGGCCTGTCCGCCTTCCAGTGGCTGGCCCTCGCGGGGGTGATCGCCGGGCCGGCCTGGCTGATCGGCAGTCGCCCTGACATGATCGCGCCGCTTGCGGTGGCGGGCGCGGCGGCGACTTTCCTGACCCTCTCGGTCTGGCGGATCGCGCTGGTGATCCTGAGCGCCGCGCCGCTTGCTCGTCAGGAGCGGGTTCCCCGGGAGCTTCCGCCCTACACCGTCCTTGTCGCCCTGCACGACGAGGCCGAGGTCATGGAGCAACTGGTCGAGCGGCTGGCCCGCATCGACTATCCGGCCGATCGCCTGCAAGGCCTGCTGATCCTCGAGGCCCACGACCGTCAGACCATCGCCGCGGCACTGGCGACCCAGCGGCCGGCGTGGCTGAAGGTTCTGGTGGCGCCGCCCGGCCGGCCGTTGACCAAGCCCCGAGCCCTGAACTGCGCCCTGCCCCATGCGACCGGCGAGCTGCTGACCGTCTATGACGCCGAGGACGAACCCCATCCGCTCCAGCTGCGCGAAGCCGCCGCCCGCTTCGCCGGAGACGCGGGCGGACGGCTTGCCTGTCTTCAGGCGCCGCTGCGGATCCGGGGCGGACAATCCGGGCCGAACGCCTCCCCCTTCCTGGATCGCCAGTTCGCGGCCGAATACGCCGGCCTGTTCGAGACCGCCCTGCCCGGCATGGCGCGGCTGGGCCTGCCCTTCCCGCTCGGCGGGACCAGCAATCATTTCCGGGTCGACGTCCTGCGGACGGTCGGCGGCTGGGACGCCTTTAACGTCACCGAAGACGCCGACCTGGGCTTCCGCCTGTGGACCCGGGGCTGGCGTCTCGGAGTCATCAGCCGGCCAACCTGGGAGACGCCGCCCGGGGACCTTTCCGATTGGCTGCCGCAAAGAACCCGCTGGCTGAAGGGCTATATGCAGACCTGGGGGGTGCACACCCGGCGGCCGTGGCGGCTGGGCGCGCGCGGCGCCTTCGCCCTGACGATGACGGTCGGAGCGGGCATCGTCTCGGCCTCGGTGCACGGACCGTCGCTGGCCTGGGTGGCGGCGACCGTGCTGGTGGCCGCCGCGGCCGGCCTGACGCCCCAGACGCCGGCGCTGGCGCTGGGCGTCCTTATCCTCGGCGCGGCCTCGGCCTGGTTGTCCTGCGCCATCGGCGCGCGGCGAGCCGGCGTGCCGTACGGGCCCACGGACATGATCGCCGCGCCGGCCTATTGGGCGCTACAGAGCCTCGCCGCCGTGCACGCCGGATGGCGTCTGGTGCGCGAACCCTTCGCCTGGGACAAGACGCGGCACCGGCGCGAGGCGCCGGCGGCGGCCGTGGCGACCGCTCCGGTCCACGCCACGCTGGACGAGACGGCGCCGAACCGCCTATCAGCGGGCCATGCCGCCGCGCCTCAACCCGTCGCCTGAGACTCTCGTCACCCGCGCCTGGGGGGACTACGCCCTGCTGGACAGCGGGGACGGCCGCAAGCTGGAGCGCTACGGGCCCCACACCGTGGTGCGGCCGGAGCCGCAGTGCTTCTGGTCGCCGCGCGATCCGGCCGCCTTCGATGCGGCCGACGCCGTGTTCGATCCGACTGACGAGGACGAGAGCGGGCGCTGGCGCTTCGCCGGGAACCCGATCGACACCTTCCCGCTGGCGTGGCGCGACGTGCGCTTCACCAGCCGGTTCACGCCGTTCCGGCATCTGGCCTTCTTCCCCGAGCAGGCGGCGAATTGGGACTGGCTGGACGGGCGCATCCGCCGGCTAAAGCAGCCGAAGATTCTCAACCTGTTCGGCTACACCGGCGTGGCCAGCCTGGCCTGCGCGGCGGCGGGGGCCGAAGTCACCCATGTCGACGCCTCCAAGAAGTCGGTGGCCTGGGCGCGGGAGAACGCGGAGCTGTCGGGGATGAGCGACCGGCCGATCCGCTGGATCGTCGAGGACGCGCGGAAATATGCGGCGCGGGAGGTGCGGCGCGGCGTGAAGTACGACGGCATCATCCTCGATCCGCCGAAATACGGGCGCGGCCCGACGGGCGAGGTGTGGCGGCTGTTCGGGGATCTGCCGGCCCTGTTGAAGGACTGCGCGGCCCTGCTGTCGGACGATGCGTCCTTCCTGCTGCTGAATGCGTATGCGGCGCGGATTTCGGGGCTGTCGCTGGCGCATCTGATGGCCGAGGCCATGCACGACCGGGGGGGCGTCATCGACTGGGGCGAGCTGGCCCTCGCCGAGGACGGGGCCGACGGCCGGGCCATCGGTCTGAGCTTCTTCGCGCGGTGGTCGGCGTGACGGATCGACTGATCACCTCTCTGACCAACGACACGGTCAAGGCCGTGCGGGCGCTGCACATGCGCAAGGAGCGCGAGGCGACGGGGCGGTTTCTGGCCGAGGGACTGAAGTTCATCGGCGAGGCGCTGGATCAGGACCGGGCGCCGAAGCTGCTGCTGGTCGGGGAGGAGGCGCGGCCGCATCCGATCCTCGAGCGGGCGCGGGCGGCGACCCGGGCGGCGGGCGGCGAGGTGGTCGTGGTCACCCACGCCATCCTCGAGAAGATCAGCCGGCGGGACAATCCGCAGACGGTGCTGGGGGTGTTCGAGCAGGTCTATACGCCGCTGTCGGCGATCCGGCCGGAGACGGCGCCGTGCTGGGTGGCGCTGGAGCAGGTGCGCGATCCGGGCAATCTGGGGACCATCATCCGGACGGCCGACGCGGCGGGCTGCGGCGGGGTGGTGCTGATCGGGGACTGCGTCGATCCCTATTCGGTCGAGGCGGTCAGGGCGACCATGGGGTCGGTGTTCGCGGTGGCCATCGCCCGGGCGACGCCGGCGGAGTTCCTGGCCTGGCGGCAGGGTTGGCCGGGCAGCGTGGTCGGGACCCGGCTGGACGCCACCCTCGGGTATCGCCAGGCCGATATCCAGCATCCGGCCCTGATCCTGATGGGCAATGAGCAGGCGGGGCTGACCGACGCCCTGGCCGAGGCCTGCGACGTCAACGTCAAGATCCCGATGCGGGGCCGGGCCGACAGCCTGAACCTGGCCATCGCCACGGGGATCATGGTCTATGCGGTGACGGACGCAGCCTAGAAGCTCCTCCCGTCGACGCGCTGGGCGGTCCAGCTCCACGGCTCGATGTCCTTGATCGTGCGGATGTTCACGGCGACCATCCGGGAGCCGTCGGCGGTCTCGCCGTGGGCGAAGGACTGGACCCCGCAGGTGTCGCAGAACTGGTGCCGGATCTTGTGCGTGTTGAAGGTCCAGGCGGTCTGGGGCCCATCCTTGACCACCCGGAAGGCGTCGGGCGAAACGAAGGCGAGGACGAAGCCCTTAGGGTAGCAATGCGAGCAGTTGCACTCGATCAGCCCCTCGAGATCGGTCTCGACCTCATAGGCCACGGCCCCACAGGCGCAGCCGCCCCTGTGGGTTTTCAGTTCCGCCATCACGCATCCTCCAGCAGGACCACCCCGGGGGCGGATTTGAGCGCGCCGCGCAGGGCGCCGTCCAGACGGTAGCGGCCGGGCAGCTTCAGTTCGACCTCGCGGCGGCCGTCGAGGGAGGCGACGAGGGAGACCTCCCCCCCCTTGCCGTCGGCCTTCGCACGGTCGAGGCGGGCCTTGAGGGCGGCGGGGTCGGCGGCTTTCGACGAGACATGGATGCGCAGCCCCATCTGGCCGTCGTCGATCAGGGCGTCCAGCCGGCTGGCGTCGTCGCCGAAGAAGCGCACCTCGCCGTCGGAGGATTTGGCCCGGACGCGGACCATGACCGAGGCGCCGACCTCAAGGGTCTCGCGGCATTTGCGCAGCTGTTCGGGCGGGAAGAGGCATTCGAACTCGCCGGTGGGGTCGGAGAAGGTGACGAAGGCGAATTTCTCGCCGGTCTTCGCGCTGGCCCGCTCCTGACGGCGGCGCACGACGCCGGCCATCAGGAAGGCCTCGTGGCCGGTCTCGGCCAGGGCGGTGGCTTCAGCGACGAAGGTGACGCGCTTGCGCTTCAGGGCCGGGGCCATGTCCTCCAGAGGGTGGCCGGACAGGTAGAAGCCGACCGCGGCCAGCTCCTGATCCAGTTTCTCGGGGCCGACCCAGGGTTCGACCGGGCGCAGGCGCGGACGCCCGGCCCCGACCTGGTCGCCGCCGAACAGGGAGACCTGGGACGAGGCCCGCTCGGCGGCCACGCTCTGGCAATAGGCCATCAGGGTGTCGGCCTGTTCGACCAGCTGGCGGCGGTTGGAATGGAAGCTGTCGAAGGCGCCGGCGCGGGCGAGGTTTTCGAGCGCCCGCTTGTTGACGCTGCGCGGGTCGACGCGCTCGAGGAAGTCGAAGATGTCGGTGAAGCGGCCGCCGGTCTCGCGCACCTCGACGAGGTGTTTCATGGCCTCCAGCCCGACGTTGCGGATGGCGCCCAGGGCGTAGAGCACTGAACCGGTCTTCACGCCGTCGGGCCCCTCTTCCCAGGCGACGTCGAAATCGGCCGAGGACCGGTTGACGTCCGGGGCCTTCACCGGGACCTCGAACCGGCGGCAATCCTGATAGAAAACCGCGAGTTTGTCGGTGTTGCTGAGATCGAGACTCATGGACGCGGCCATGAATTCGACGGGGTGGTTGGCCTTGAGCCAGCCGGTCTGGAAGCTGATCAGGGCGTAGGCGGCGGCGTGCGACTTGTTGAAGCCGTAACCGGCGAATTTGGCCACCAGATCGAAGATGCCGCCGGACTGCTCCTCGGACACCCCCTTCTCGGACGCGCCCTTCACGAAGCGGGCGCGCTGGAAGTCCATCTCCTCCTGCTTCTTCTTGCCCATGGCGCGGCGAAGAAGGTCGGCCTCGCCGAGGCTGTATCCGGCCAGGACCTGGGCGATCTTCATCACCTGCTCCTGGTAGATGATGACGCCGTAGGTCTCGGTCAGCACCTCCGTCAGGGAGGGATGCAGGTAGTCCACCTGCTGTCGGCCGAATTTCCGATCGATGTAGGTGTCGATCATCTCCATCGGGCCCGGCCGGTAGAGGGAGATCAGGGCGGTGATCTCCTCGATCGAGCCGCAGCGCATCTTGCGCAGTGTGTCGCGCATGCCCTGGGATTCCAGCTGGAACACGCCGACGGTCTGGCCCGAGGCCATCAGTTCGTAGGTCTTGGGATCGTCGAGCGGCAGGCCGTTCCAGTCGGGGGCGGCGCCGCGCCGCTCCAGATACTGCCGGGCGCGATCGAGCACGGTCAGGGTCTTGAGGCCGAGGAAGTCGAACTTCACCAGTCCGGCGGCCTCGACCCATTTCATGTTGAACTGGCTGGCCGGGATGGTCGAGCGCGGGTCCTGGTACAGGGGCGCGAGCTCGATCAGCGGGCGGTCGCCGATGACGATGCCGGCGGCGTGGGTCGAGGCGTTGCGGTACAGCCCCTCCAGCTCCAGCGCGGTCTCCAGCAGGGCCGCGACATTGGCGTCGGAGTCGCGGGCCTCCTTCAGCCGCGGCTCCAGCTGGATGGCCTGGGCCAGGGTGACGGGGTTGGCGGGGTTGGCCGGCACCATCTTGGCGAGGCGGTCGACCTGGCCGAGCGGCATCTGCAGCACCCGGCCGACGTCGCGCAGCACGGCGCGGGCCTGAAGCGTGCCGAAGGTGATGATCTGGGCCACCCGGTCCTTGCCGTAGCGGTCCTGGACGTAGTCGATCACCTCCTCGCGCCGCTCCTGGCAGAAGTCGATGTCGAAGTCGGGCATGGAGACCCGTTCGGGATTGAGGAAGCGCTCGAACAGCAGGCCGAAGCGCAGCGGATCCAGATCGGTGATGGTCAGGGCCCAGGCGACCAGGGAGCCGGCGCCGGAACCGCGGCCGGGCCCCACGGGGATGCCGTGGTTCTTGGCCCATTTGATGAAGTCCGACACGATCAGGAAATAGCCGGGGAAGCCCATCTGCTGGATGATGCCGACCTCCCATTCGAGGCGGGTCCAGTACTCTTCCTCCGGCGCGGCGGGGGTGACCTGTCTGAGCCGCTCCTTCAGGCCCTCGCGGGCCTGGTGCATCAGTTCGTCGGGTTCGGAACGGCCGTCGCCGGCGTCGAAGCGCGGCAGGATGGGGGCGCGGGTCGGGGCGAGGAAGGCGCAGCGGCGGGCGATGTCGAGGGTGGCGTCGCAGGCCTCGGGCAGGTCGGCGAACAGGGTGCGCATGGCGGCGGCGGTCTTGAACCAGTGCTCGCCGGTGATGCGGCGGCGGTCCTCCTGGCCGGTGAAGGCCCCGTCGGCGATGCACAGCAGGGCGTCGTGCGACTTGGCCTGGGCGGCCCGGGCGTAGTGGACGTCGTTGGTGGCGACGAGGGGGACGTCGTGAGCATAGGCCCATTCGACGAGGCCGCGCTCGGCCTGCTGTTCGGAGGCGAGGCCGTGGCGCTGCAGCTCGACGTAGAAACGGTCGCCGAAGGCGGCCTGCATGGCCGCGAGGGCCGCCCGGGCCTCGGCGGGCTTGCCCTGGACGAACAGGGGATCGACCGGGCCGTCGGGGCCGCCGGACAGCAGGATCAGGCCTTCGGAGCGGGCCGCCACCATCTCCCAGGGGACGCTGGGCTCGTCCATCGAACCGGCGTCGAGGAAGGCCGAGGACGACAAAGCCGACAGGTTGAGCCAGCCGGCCTCGTTCTGGACCAGCAGGACCACGGTGGGGACCTTGGCCCAGCGCTCGGCGATCTTGCCGCCGATGCCGGTGACCGGCAGGGCGCAGGCGATCAGGGGCTGGACCCCCGCCCCTTTCGCCGCCTCGCTGAACTCCAGCGCCCCGAACAGATTGGCCCGGTCCGCGACGCCCACGGCCGGCATGCCCGCGTCGGCCGCCAGCACCGGAACCTTGCCCGCCTTGATCGCGCCTTCCAGCAGCGAATAGGCCGAGCGGACCCGCAGGTGGATGAAGCCCTGGCTGTTCAGCGTGTCGGTCAAACCGGGTCCTTCGTCAGGTGATCGCCTGTTCTGGACCGAGTCTCACATCGCGGGCGACCGGAACACCGGAAAGCGCGCGCGGCGGCGACGGGACGGGGGACCGGCTGTGGATTAGCCGGCGCCATCCGAAAAAACGGGGGTGCAGAATCGGCAGGGTCGGCGCCGGAACTCGGGGGGGCAGAGTCGGCAGAGTCTACATGGGTTACCGGGGAACGGCCTCGCCTCCGGCGATCGGCGGCCCCCTGCGCCATCAGGCCGCCGTGGTCAGCAGCGCCGCCTGCCACATCACCCAGACGAAGCCGCCGCACGACGCCAGCGACAATGCATCCCGAACCCAACGCGCCATGACGGCCTCCTCCGTGCGTGTTCCGGTAATGTTCTATGTTCTTGTTTGGTTCCCGTCAAGATCAAAGCGCTTTGCAAGGCACGGGAGCCGAAACGGGCCGCGGGGCGGCCGTAGGGAAAAGCCGCAGTGGGTGGGAAGCGGACATCGCTCGTAGCTTGCTGTGCGCCTATTGAGCAGTCAGGCGAGCATAGGCGAGAGCGTCAACGAAGGCGCTGAATTCTCCGCACAATGATGTCGCTTCGGCCTCTGCCGAGGGGTCCTTCGCGAAGAAGAAGAACCTGTATTCACCGTCGGCCAGCGTGTTCAGTCCAGAGACTTCCACGTGATCATTTCGCAAGCCGAACCGATGTGTCGGCCTCATAAGCGGCTCCAAGCGCAGGACGTATTCCATGCCTTTCATTGCAGCGTAGCTCTCAAGGTCCGTTTCGAAACTACGCTGGCTCTCAGAGTCGATCTCTAGGCCCACAGTGCAGCTTGCATGGCGGTCTTGCGAGGCAACGCAAGATCCGCTCATCGCGCCGATGACGACGCTCATCACGAGGCACATGGTGACAGGCCCAGCTCTTTTCATCGAAGATCCCCCTTGGCCATTTTCACAAGAAGCATAGCGCCGCCGTTCTCGGAGCGAAGGTCCGCAACGGGTCGTGAGCGGTCGTTTGAACGCTTCCAGAAAGCGGACCTCGCGCCGACTGCCAGGAACCGGACCTATCCGATGTCCGGCCGGGGTGGGCAGCGGACATTCAATGAACGGTGGGATGCGGTTGTGTCGGCTTTTCTGAGCGCGACGCCGCATCATGTCCCCGGAAAACCTCTGCGAGCAATCGGAACAAATGGCCGAGACCCTCAAGACGGCCTTTGAGTCCGCCGTAGCCGCGAATTAGCGCTCCGGCCAAGGCGAGCCTGGCTTTCTGATGACCCTGAGACGCGCCCGTCTTCCAAAGAGCCAACGCGCGTTGCCGATCAAGTCGGACGCCCTCTCCGCGTGAGTAAAGGTACGCGAGCGCGTCGTGAGCCGGGCTGTAGCCTCTCGACGCCGCCTCCTGGAACTGAACCGAGGCCTCCGAGAAGCGGCCCATGCGATGATAGGCGACTCCCAACCCGAAGAACGCTGCGGCGTAACCAGCTTCCGCCGCAACCCGGTACCAGGCTTCGGCCCCGGGAAGATCTTGATGGCCGTACCAGCCCTTCATCATACAGCCGGCCACGCAGATCGTGCTGAGCATTGAACCAGCGTGCGCCAGCGTCTCAAGCTCTTCGAGGCCCCGCTCCCATTCCGATCCATCGAGCAGCGCGCGAGCACGCTCGAACTCCTCACGAAACGGATCATCGAGTGCTTCCAGGCCATAGAGCTCGACGGCGTCGATCATGAGGCTTTCAGATCATGATCGCATCGCACTTCCAAGAGCCGCGTGGAGATGTCTGCAACGGGTCGGGAGCGGACACCGCTTCAGCGCCGGGTTCGCGAACCTGGCGCACGCGGTCGCCGATTGGATGCGGCCTTTTCGCGGTTCGGGCCTACAATCGCGCAGACGCCGCCAGTCACCCGCCCTTCCGGCGGCCGGCGTCGCGGGATGACGGTCATGGCCAAGGGTCAAGCACGCAGCAACAAGGAAATCCGCAAACCGAAGGCGGAGAAGGCCAAGCCGGCGGTGTCGGTGGGGACCTCGCCGTTCACGCAGGTTCCGGGGAAGAAGTAGGCGGAATTCCTTCTCCCCGCCGGGGGAGACGGTGGGCGGCGGAGCCGTCCGGATGAGGGGGATGTTCGACGCGAACTCGCCGCCAGCCGACCCGGAGCCGACTCACCCCTCATCCGGCCCTCCGGGCCACCTTCTCCCCCAAGGGGAGAAGGACGCTCAGTCCTCGGCGGCGGGGGCCAGCCGCGCCTCGCATTCCGCCACGCCCGCGGCGACTCCTTCGGCGGCGTAGAGGTCGCGGGCCTCGACCCAGACGGCGGCGGCCTGATCGGGACGCCGCAGGTCGTCGAGCGCCAGCGCCTTGAGCCGCAGCGCATTGGCCAGATCGAGCGGCGGACCCTTGGCCCGGTAGACGGAGGCCGCCTGTTCGGCGTGGGCGAGCGCCTCGGACGGATGGCCGGCCTCGCGGTCGATGTCGGATAGGTGGCGCAGGGCGTGCGCCTGGAGCAGCGGCTGCCCGGCTTCGCGGCTCAGGGCCGCCGCGCGGGCGTAGCCGTTCCGCGAGTCGGACGCCCTGCCCTCCTCACGCGCCTGGCGGGCTTCGGCGAGGAAGGCTTCGATGGCTTCGGTCATGGCCGCCTCCGCAAACGGCGAGCGTAGCACGTCACGGGGTCAGGGCGCCGGAAAGCCGAAGATCCGGTCGAAGGTTTCGGCCGCCGGGAGCGGCGCGGGACCTTCGCCTTCATCGACCGCCAGCCCCAGCCCCCACTGGCCGTCGGAGCCGAACGGCTCGCACCGGGCGGCCGTATAGTAGGGCTGGGCGATCATGGCCCGGTTGAACCTCGCAGCGAACGCCAGCTCGCGCCGCGCCGTCGCCGGGTCCCGGTCGGGTTCGAGGATCTGGATCGGAAACCCGAGCGGTTCGCACCGGACTCCGACGACGCCGAACGACGGGCCGTCGGCGACGGCGGGCGCATGACCGATCAGGCGCTGGTCGCCGACCTCCAGCCTCTGCCCCGCCAGGATGTCGGGGTCGTGAGGGTCGGGGGCGGCGCAGCCGACGAGCGCGACGGCGAGCGCGGCGCTCACCGTCGCCGCGCGCATCAGTACGCGTGGCTCTCGGCGGGGCGTTCTTCCAGATGGCCGTCCTTGAGGGCGAAGACGCGGTCCATGTGACCGGCCAGCTCCATGTTGTGGGTGGCGATCAGGGCGGCGACGCCGGTGTCCTTGACGAGGCGATGCAGGGCTTCGAACACGGTCTGGCTGGTGGCCGGGTCGAGGTTGCCGGTCGGCTCGTCGGCGAGCAGCAGGCGCGGGCGGTTGGCGAGGGCGCGGGCGACGGCGACGCGCTGCTGTTCCCCGCCCGACATCTGGGCCGGCTGGTGGGTCAGGCGCTCGCCGAGGCCGAGGGCGGTGAGGACCTCGGCGGCGCGGGCGCGGGCCTCGGCCTGGCCGACGCCGGCGATGCGCAGCGGCAGGGCGACGTTGTCGCGGGCGTCGAACTCGGCCAGCAGATGGTGGAACTGGTAGACGAAACCGATGCTGGCGAGGCGGATGTGGGTCCGGGCCCGCTCGGGCAGGTCGCCGACGTCGCGGCCGTCGATGCGGATCTCGCCCGAGGTCGGACGCTCCAGCAGGCCGGCGGCGTGCAGCAGGGACGACTTGCCGGAGCCGGACGGGCCGATCAGGCCGACGACCTCGCCGGGCATCAGGTCGAGGTCGACGCCCTTGAGCACGGTCAGGGGACCGGCGGCCGACTGATAGGTGCGGGTGACGCCGCGGACCGAGAGGACGGGAGTCCCCTGCCCTTTCGGAGCGGTTTTCCGGGGGGCCTTACTCATAGCGCAGGGCCTCCACGGGATCCATTTTGGCGGCGCGCCACGAGGGCAGCAGGCTGGCGACGCAGGACATGAACACCGACCACAGGGTGACCCAGAGGACGTCCATCGGATCGACCTCGGCGGGGATGGCCTCGAGCATGTAGACGTCGGCGTCGAACAGCCGGACCTGGAACAGGGCCTCGAGGAAATGCTGGATCGCCCCGATGTTGAGGCAGAACAGCAGGCCGAGGACGAGGCCGGTGACGGTGCCGGCCACGCCGATGGCGGCGCCCGAGATGAAGAAGATCCGCAGCATGGACATCTGACTGGCCCCGACGGTGCGCAGGATGGCGATGTCGCGGGTCTTGTTCTTCACCAGCATGACGATGCCGGAGATGATGTTGAGGGCGGCGATGGCGACGACGAGGCCGAGGATGATGCTCATGGCCACCCGCTCGACCTTGAGCGCGCCCCAGAAGGCGGCGAGGCGGTCGCGCCAGTCGTCGACGATGGCGCCGCCGCCCACGGCCTCGCGGACCGGGACCAGCAGTTCCTCGACCCGGTCGGGCTCGGCGACCTTGAGCTCGATGACGTCCCAGACGCCTTCCTTGGCGAAGAACAGCTGGGCCTGCTCCAGCGGCATGAAGATGAAGGCGCGGTCGAAGTCGGCGGTGCCGGAGCTGAAGGTGCCGCCGACGCGATAGGTCTTCTCCAGACCGCCGAGATTGCCGAGGGCGCTGTCGGCGCCGGTGGGGGAATAGAGGGTGATCGGGTCGCCGACGCGTAGGCCCATGCCGTCGGCGAGGGCCTTGCCGATCAGGATGTTGTCGCCGCCCCAGGCGCCCTGGCCGAAGCTGCGGCGAGCCTCCTCGCTGAGGCTGTCGTTGACGTACTGCATCGAGCCGAGGTCCTGCGGGCGGATGCCGCGGACCATGGCGCCGGTGGTGATCCCGGCGGCGCGGACGATGCTCTGGCTCTCGATCAGCGGGGTGACGCTGACCACGCCGGGGACGTTGGAGATGCGCTCGACGGCGGCGTCGCGGTCGGGCGAGACCAGCATCTGGCCCTGGACGTACATGTGGCCGTTGAAGGACAGCATGCGGTCCAGCAGCTCGTTGCGGAAGCCGGCCATGATGCTCATCACCACGATCAGGGCCATCACCGCCAGGGCGATGGCGACGTAGGAGATGATGGCGATCAGGGCGATGCCGCCCTCGCGCCGCCGGGCCCGCAGATAGCGCAGGGCCAGGCCGAACTCCCAGGCCGAGAAGGGCCCGGCGGGTTTCATCGGCTTCGGCGTCCCCGGAGAGGAAACGGAGGTCGCGTCCGTCATGCGGTCAGCCTCGCCATGGCCTCGTCGAGGGGCACGGAGAGCTTCTCGCCGGTGGCGCGGCGCTTCAGCTCGACGACGCCGTCGGCGAGGCCCTTGGGCCCGATGGTCAGCTGCCACGGCACGCCGATCAGGTCGGCGGTGGCGAATTTGCCGCCGGGGCGCTCGTCGGTGTCGTCGTAGAGGACGTCCTTGCCGGCGGCCTCGAGCCGGGCGACGGCGTCCTCGCAGGCGGCGGAGACGGCCTCGTCGCTGCTGCGCAGATTGATGACGACGACGTCGAACGGGGCGACGGCGTCGGGCCAGATGATGCCGGCCTCGTCGTGGCCGGCCTCGATGATGGCGCCCAGCAGACGCGAGACGCCGACGCCGTAGGAGCCGCCGTGGATCTCGACGTCCTTGCCGTCGGGCCCGGCCACCTTCGCCTTCATCGGGGCGGAGTATTTGGTGCCGAAATAGAAGATGTGGCCGACCTCGATGCCGCGGGCCGAGAGGCGGTCGCCCTCGGCGGTCTCGCGCTCGAAGCGGGGGGCGTCGTGCATGTCCTCGGTCGCGGCGTACAGGCCGGTGCGCCCGTCGACGACGGCCTGAAGATCGTCCCAGTCGACGTCGCCGCCGGGGGCCGGCATCTCGACCAGCTTGCGGTCGCAGAAGACCTCGCTCTCGCCGGTGTCGGCCAGGACGATGAACTCGTGGCTGAGATCGCCGCCGATCGGGCCCGGATCGGCCTTCATCGGCACCGCCTTCAGGCCCATGCGGGCGAAGGTGTTGAGGTAGGCCACGAACATCCGGTTGTAGGACTTGCGGGCGGCCGCCTCGTCGATGTCGAAGCTGTAGGCGTCCTTCATCAGGAATTCGCGGCCGCGCATGACGCCGAAGCGGGGACGGCGCTCGTCGCGGAACTTCCACTGGATATTGTAGAGGTTCAGCGGCAGGGCCTTGTAGCTCTTCACATAGGCCCGGAAGATCTCGGTGACGACCTCCTCTGCCGTGGGGCCGAAGAGCAGGTCGCGGTCGTGACGGTCCTTGATGCGCAGCATCTCGTCGCCGTAGTCGTCATAGCGGCCGCTCTCGCGCCACAGGTCGGCCAGCTGCAGCGTCGGCATGAGGATTTCGATGGCGCCGGCGCGGTTCATCTCCTCGCGCACGATCTGCTCGATCTTGCGCAGCACGCGCAGGCCCAGCGGCAGCCAGGCGTAGATGCCGGCGGCCTCCTGACGGATCAGGCCGGCGCGCAGCATCAGCTGGTGGGAGACGATCTGGGCGTCCGAGGGCGCTTCTTTGAGCGTGGGCAGGAAGTAGCGCGACAGGCGCATGGGCGGAATCCGGCGTGGGAGGCGTGGGAGGAATGGTTTAGCGGGACGGACGGGGCGAAAGCTAGGCCGAGTGGCTAGTGGCTAGTGATTAGTGGTTGGCCGCCGCCTGTGCGAGGGCCTGGACCGCGCCGCCCTTCCGCCGATACGGATGCGACAATCGCCAATCACTAGCCACTAGCCACTTGCCACTAGCCACTCCTCACGGATGCGGCAGGCCGATGCCGTAGCGGGCCGCCAGATAGGGGACGATGTCGTGGTCCTGGAGGAAGCGGCGGCCGGTGCTTTCGCTGGTCTGCGCCTCCGGCCAGTCAAACTCGCCGTCGAGGATCAGGATCGGGCAGGACTGGTGATCCTCGCCGACGAGGGCGATCACCGGCGGGCGCGGACGGGGATGGTCCAGACGAGTGATGTCGAGACGGGATTTCAGGGCCGGATAGAAGGCCAGCACGCCCTCGATGAAGGCGCCCGCGGGGCAGAACCACGGGCCGCCCTGGTCGTCATGCCAGTCGGAGTTCAGCAGGAAGAGGCGGTCGGTCATGGCTCAGCCCGTGGGCGGCGCGAGGTCGGGCAGCGGCATCCAGCCGATGAAGATCAGGACCATGACCACGGCCCAGACGATCAGCGAGACCCAGCTGGTGGTGATGAATTTCCGCTTCAGCCGGGGCTCGGCCGGGGCGCCCCACTGGGCGCCGTCGGTGGGCCGTTCCTGGGCCCCCTGGGTCATGCCCAGCGGCAGGACGGCGAAGAGGACCACCCACCAGCAGACGATATAGATGGCCAGCATGGTGACCGGCCCGATCGGCATCTCCATCAGTGCGCTCCGTCTTTCGGGGTTTCCATCAGTTCGACCAGCACCCCGCCCATGTCCTTCGGGTGCACGAAGATGATCGGCGTGCCGTGGGCGCCGATGCGCGGCTCGCCCGTGCCGAGGATGGTCGCGCCTTTCGCGCGCAGGGCGTCGCGGGCGGCGAGAATGTCCTCGACCTCGAAACAGACGTGGTGCTGGCCGCCCTTCGGGTTCTTCGCGAGGAAGCCGTGGATGGGCGAATCGTCGCCGAGCGGCTCGATCAGTTCGATCTGGCTGTTGGGCAGGTCGATGAAGCAGACGCGGACGCCCTGGGCCGGAAGGTCGAAGGGTTCGTGCGCCTTCGTGGCGCCGAGCAGGTCGCGATACAGGGCGACGCTGGCCTCGATGGAGGGGGTGGCGACGCCGACGTGGTTCAGTCTTCCGATCATGGGGAGGACTTAGCCGGTCCGGCGGCCCGGGAGAAGGCCGCGCGCCGTGCGACCGTTCAGCCCTGAACGACGCCGAAAGCCAGCGGCGGGCCGGGGCCGCGCTCGACCGTGCGGCCGCCGCCGGTCCAGCGCAGGGCGTGGAGTCGAAGGCCGGTCGCCTCGGCCGGCAGGCGCGCCTGCAGGTGCAGTCCGTCGCCGGGGCCGAGCCGGGCGGCGCGGGCGCTGACCGGCGTGCCCACAGGGCGGCCTTCACGGTCATGGAAGCGGATCTGGACCACGAGATCGGCGATGGGGTCGTCGGCGGCGTTGGCGAGGCGGCCGAACCAGGTGCGGCCGCCCAGCGCCTCCTGCATCACCGCATTGCGGGTGAGGACGATGTCGTCGCGACGATCGGCGGCGTGGAGGGCGTAGATCGGACCGCCGACCGCGGCCAGGGCGGCGACGGCGCCGGACGCGATCCACCAGGGACGGACGCCGCGCCCGCTCGCGATCTCCACCGTATTGGCCATTGCCTTGCCTGCCTCCATGAACGAGGCTTTCACCCTGCCTGGCGCGATGGTGAGCGGCATGAGCAACTCCTGAGGTCTTGCTGAAAAATGGCGCCCGGCCGCTTCCGCTTCGAACGCTTCCAGCTCGATGTCCGCGACCGCCAGCTCCGGCGGGACGATGCGCCGGTGGAGTTGAACGCCCGCTATTTCGACGCCCTGACCCTGCTGGTCAGCGAGCAGGGCCGGCTGGTGACCAAGGAGCGGTTTCACGACGAAGTCTGGCGCGGCGTGCCGGTCACCGACGAGGCCCTGACCCAGTGCATCCGGACCCTGCGCCGGCAACTGGGCGACGACGCGGGCCGGCCGCGCTTCATCGAGACGGCCCCCAAGCACGGCTATCGCTTCATCGCCGCGGTCGAACGGGTCGAGGAGGAGGAGGCCGCTCCGACGCGGGCCGCGGGGCTTCCTACGGACGCGACGGCGCCGGACGGCTCGTGGAGGCGCTTCGGCCTGCTCGGCGGAGCGGGGATGGCGGGCGGGGGGATCGCCGGCGTGCTGGTCGGTCTGTTCTACGGTTTCGGCGCGGCCCCGGAGCCGTTGCAGGCGGGGATGGGAGCGGCGTCGGTGCTGCTGGTCCTCGTCTCCATCAGCGTCGTTCTCGGCCTGATCGCCGGCGGCGGGGTCGCCTTCGGCATCGCGGCGGCGGGCTTCGCGCCGGGCCGGGCGTCGCTGTGGAGCATCGTCGGCGGCGCGGGCGGCGGACTGCTGGTCGGGGCTTTCGGCAAGCTGATCGGCCTCGACGCCTTCAACCTGCTGCTCGGGCAGTCGCCGGGCGAGATCACCGGCGCGGCCGAGGGGGCCGTGGTCGGCGCGGCGCTGGGGCTCGGCGCCTGGCTGGCCAGCCGCTGGCCGGGGACGCCGCGGCTGACGCCCGGGTTCGCCGCCGGAGGCCTGGCCGGGGCCGCCGCCGGGCTGATCCTTCCGCTGTCCGGGGGAACGCTGATGGGCGGCAGCCTCGACCTGCTGGCCCGGCGCTTTCCGGAATCGCGGCTGAGCCTCGATCCGATCGGGGCCGTGTTCGGAGAGGCCGGCTTCGGACCGGTCAGCCAGGTGGTCACGGGCGGGATCGAGGGTCTGCTGTTCGGAGGCTGCGTGGTCGGGGCCATGGCCCTGGCGCGCAAGGCGATGGCGTCTCGAGGCTGAGGCCTAGAGCCAGGCGCCAGTGGTCATCATCGCGGCGAACAGGGCGGCGACCATGGCGAAGAGGAAGTTGACCAGACAAAGCCCCGCCACCGGCCACCGCACCCCTCTGGCCCTGACGACGGCCCAGACGCTCAGGGCCAGGGTGACGGCGAGCATCAGCAGCCCCCACGGCTCGGCGTGGAAGCCGGTCTGGGGTCCGGTCTCCCGCCAGTGCCAGCCGGCCCAGATCGTCAGAACGATCCACGGCAGAGGCGTCAGCAGGAGCGGCCAGACCGCCGCCCAGGCCGGGCGGCGGGCGACGGTCCAGACGATCAACGCGATCGGCAGGAGGAGGAAGACCAGGCCGAAGGACGTGCCCGTCAGCTGGCTGACGATCATCAGCGGGGCCGTCAGGGCTCGTTCCAGCCTGTCCATTCCGGCTCCTCAGTAGGCGAACGGATCCGTCGGCCGCGGTTGGGTCGGCGTCGGCATGCGCGGCAGGGGCTCGTCGCTGTTGGCGGCGTTGAGCAGGAAGCTGGCGAGGATCACCGCCGCCTGACGCAGGTCGTCCGGCCGCAGGTGGTCGTAGCTGTCGATCGAGGTGTGGTGCAGCCGGCTGCCGTAGTCGAGCGGGTCCTGGATGAACTGGAAGCCCGGGATGCCGACGGTCTGCATATAGACGTGGTCGGTGCCGCCCGAGGTGCGCAGCGAGACGGTCGAGGCCCCCATGCTGGCGAAGGGTTCCAGCCACTCCTCGAAGATCGGCGCGGCCGCGACATTGCCCTCGGCGTTGATGCCGCGAATCTTGCCGGAGCCGTTGTCGAGGTTGAAGTAGGCGACGAGATCGCCGTAGCCCTCGCGCGGCTGGATCGGCCAGCGGGAGCGCCAGGTGCGGTTGTTGGACAGGGCGTCCAGTTCCGGATCGCCCAGCGGCGCGCGGGTGGCGAGGTATTTGTCGACATAGGCCAGGGAGCCGTGCAGCCCCTGCTCCTCGGCATTCCAGAGAGCGAAGCGGATGGTGCGTTTCGGGCGGACCCCCATGGCCTTCAGGATGCGGGCGGCCTCCATGACCACGGCGGTCCCGGCGGCGTTGTCGACGGCGCCGTCGGACGCCACCCAGCTGTCGAAATGGGCCCCGGCCATGACGTATTCGCCGGAACGATCCGTACCCGGAATATCGGCCAGGACATTGTAGGCGTTGACGTCTTCGTCGTGGAAGCGGACCTCGCTCATCAGCTCGAGGGTCGGCGTGGCGTCGGTCTTCGCGAGGCGGGCGAGACGACGGTAGTCCTCGGCCGCCAGCTCCATGCCCGGGATCCGCGGAGTGGCGCCGACGCGGTAGGTGTAGCCGGCGCCGTGCAGCAGGCCGCCGTCGCGGTACGACATCCTGACCCAGGCGAGGGCCCCCTCCTCCGCCAGGAACTCGTCCAGACGCAGGGCGAACTCGGGCTCGCGCAGCCGGTCGGTCGAGGGCTCCGAATGGCTGGGCTGGACATAGGTGTTGCGGTTGCGCAGCTCCTCGTCGGTCCAGCGCCGGAAGAAGGGCTCGGTGGGCTCGGAGCCGGTGTCCGGCTTCGTCACCATGACGATCTTGCCGTTCAGCTTGCCGCGCCAGCGGGCGAAGTCGCCGGCGCTGGTCATCGGGGCCACGACGACCTCGCCGCTGATCACGCCGTCGGTGCCGGGAGTCCAGGCGACGGGAATGACGCGCAGGTCCAGCGGACGCGGGGCCGTCATCCGGGCGCTGGCGCGGACGATAGACCAGCCGCGGCCGAACTCGAACGGATCGGCGCGGACATTGGACAGACCCCAGTCGCGGAAGCGCTGGGCGGTCCAGGCCTCGGCCTCGCGCATCTGGGGCGAATTGGTCAGCCGCCCGCCGATCCGGTCGGTCAGATGGGCGGCGGTCTCCATCACCTCGCTGTGGTTGAAGCCCTGATCGATGATCCGGTTGATGGCGACGCGGTCGACCTCCTGGGCGGAGACGACGGCGGGTACGGCGAAGGCGATGGCGGTCGCGGACAACAAGGCGGCCAGACGCATGGATGCTCCCCTGAATCGTTGCAGACCGCGATAAGACGCGAGGAAACGGCGCCGTGCAAAGGGAGATGTGGCGCGCGCGGCCCGATCAGTCGTCGGCGGCGGCCGGATCGACCGCCCCGGCGACCAGATTGCGCCAGACAGGATCGCTGTCGTCGACCAGATCGACGTCTTCCAGAAGGGCCACGGCGCCGCCGCCGTCGGGCAGGATCAGGCCGAGCACCTCCATCTCCTCGCCGTCCGGGCCGAGGTGGCTTTCGGCCTGGACGGCCACGGCCGCCTGTTCGCCGTCGGCCTCCCACCAGATCACCGGCTGGGGCAGGTCCATCGGGATGGGGCGGGGATCGTCGGTCTCGGCGAGGGCGAAGACGGCGCGTTTCGCCTGGACGTCGTCGAGGGTCGCCACGGCGCCCGTGAACGGCGTCAGGCGCGACCAGTCGTCGACGTCGAAGCCGCCGCCGTCATCTTCGGGGAGGTCGTCGTCAACGGTCATGGGGGCCTCCTGGCGGCAGCCTCCCCCCATACGAGAAAGGGGCCGGCGACCCAAGCCGCCGACCCCTTCATTTCGATCGTCCCCGGAGGGAAGGCCTTACTGGCCGCCGGTCATCGAGGCGACTTCGGCGGCGAAGTCGGGGCCCTCGACCTTCTCGACGCCTTCGCCGAGGGCGAGGCGGACGAAGCCGGCCAGGTGCAGGCCGGGATGGCCCAGTTCCTTGCCAGTGTCGGCGACCAGCTGCTCGATGGTCACGTCCGGGTTCATCACGAACGGCTGCTTGGTCAGGACCACGTCCTTCTGGAATTTGGCGATCTGGCCCGAGACGATCTTGTCGATCATCGCGTCCGGACGGCCTTCTTCCTTGGCCTTCTCGGTCAGGACCTGGCGTTCCTTCTCGATGGCCGCCGGGTCGAGGTCGTCGGTGTTGAGCGACAGCGGGGCCGTGGCGGCCACGTGCATGGCGATCTTGCGGCCCAGTTCGCGCAGGGCGGCCTTGTCGCCGCCGCCGTGCAGGGCGACCAGCACGCCGATGCGGCCGAGCCCCGGCGACACCGCGTTGTGGACGTAGGAGGCGACGACGCCCTCGTCGACCGACAGGCGGGCGGCGCGGCGCAGCTGCATGTTCTCGCCGACGGTGGCGATCAGCTGGGTGACCTCGTCCTGGACGGTCTTGCCGGTTTCCAGCTCGGCGCCGTGCAGGCCCTCGACCGTGGCGTGCTCGAGGCCCAGCTGGGCGAAGGCCTTGGCGGCGTTCTGGAACAGCTCGTTGCGGGCGACGAAGTCGGTCTCGGCGTTGAACTCGATGGCGGCGCCGACTTCACCGGCTCCGACTTCCTTCGAGGCCACGGCGACGAGGCCTTCGGCGGCGACGCGGTCGGCCTTCTTGGCGGCCTTGCTGAGGCCCTTGGCGCGCAGCCAGTCGATCGCGGCGTTGATGTCGCCGTCGGTTTCCTGGAGGGCCTTCTTGCAGTCCATCATGCCGACGCCGGACTTGGCGCGCAGTTCCATCACGAGGGCGGCGGTGATCTCGGCCATGGGTAGTCTCCTTGGGTATGCGTATGCGGGAACGGCCGGACCCTGTGCCGGGTCCGGCCGCGTATTCAGTTCGCCGTCGAGGAAAGGCGGGGTCGCTTAGACCGCGGCCTTCTCGGTTTCGACGGCGTCGTTGGCTTCCGAAGTCGCGGCCTGGGCCGCTTCGCCGGCGACCGCGGGCTCTTCCGCGGCGGCTTCGGCGGCCGGGGCTTCAGCTTCGGCGGCCGGGGCTTCGGCGGCGGCGATCATCTCGTCGGCGACGGCTTCCGTGCCGGCCGGGGCGGCGTCTTCAGCCTTGGCCTTGGGAGCCTTGGCTTCGCGCAGCATCGGCTCGTCCGGGTTCTCGGAAGCGCCCAGATCCACGCCCGAGGAGGCGGCGCCGGCGGCCAGGCCGTCGAGGACGGCGTCGGCGATCAGGTCGCAGTAGGTCTGGATGGCGCGGGCGGCGTCGTCGTTGCCCGGGATCGGATAGGTGATGCCGTCCGGATCCGAGTTGGTGTCGAGGATGGCGATGATCGGAATGTTCAGCTTGCGGGCCTCAAGGATGGCGATGGCCTCCTTGTTGGTGTCGATCACGAACATGATGTCGGGGATGCCGCCCATGTCCTTGATGCCGCCCAGCGACAGCTCGAGCTTGTCGCGCTCGCGCTGCAGGTTCAGCAGCTCCTTCTTGACCCGGCCTTCGCCGCCGGCTTCCAGCAGGCCTTCCAGCTCGCGCAGGCGGGCGATGGAGCCCGACACGGTGCGCCAGTTGGTCAGGGTGCCGCCGAGCCAGCGGTTGTTCATGTAATACTGGGCGCAGCGCTGGGCGGCTTCAGCCACCGGATCCGCGGCCTGGCGCTTGGTGCCGACGAACAGGACGCGACCGCCCTTGGCGGCGACTTCGCGCACGGCGACCAGGGCCTGGTGCAGCAGCGGGATCGACTGCGACAGGTCGATGATGTGGATGTTCGAGCGCGATCCGAAGATGTAGCGCTCCATCTTCGGGTTCCACCGGTGCGTCTGGTGGCCGAAGTGGGCGCCGGCTTCGAGCAGCGAACGCATGGAGAATTCAGGCAGAGCCATGAGGGGTAGTCCTTTATCCGATTGATCCGCCGCAGGCGCTGTAAAGACCGAAGTCCTCGGATTGGAGCGGACGGGATGTCTCCCCGTCAGCGCCACGCCTGCGTGTGAAGTGGGCGGGCATGTAGGCCGGATGGGGGGAAAAGGCAAGCGGCGCGGCGTCGATCTCGCCAGCGTCGCATAACGGCGCTATGGTGAAGCTCGGGAGGGAGTTCACCATGAGCATCCGCAACTGGGCGCTGGCCGGGGGCGTGATCGCCGCCGCGGCCTTGGCGGGGATCGCCACTTCGCAGCAACCGCCGCCGTCGCCGGTCGCGGCCACCCAGGTCGACCTGCCGCGATCGCGAGCCGACAATGCGGCGCTGGCGCAGGCGCGGCAGGACCCTGTGGCGGCGCGGCTGCGCGGGGTTCTGGCGCAGAACAAGAGCGCCGACTTCATGCAGCGGGTAAACGCCTCGGACGTGCCGGTGCTGGCGCCGGGCGAGGTCGGCCTGCTGGGGTCGGCCGAGTTCAGCGACGGGGACCGCTACTATATGCTGACGGTTCAGCGCGGCGAGCAGATCATCGAGATCTATGGGTCGACCAAGGCCCTCCGGTCGCCGCTGGCCTCCCCGGCCCCGCAGGCCGCGCCGGCCGCGCCGGCCACGACGGCGGCCTGGCCCAGGGCCGCCGCTCCGGCGACGGCGGCGCGAGGCCCCCGGATCGCCGCGGCCCAGGTTCCCGACGCCGCCGCCCGCGCCCTGGCCCAGGCCCGGGCCCGCGGCCTGACCAATATCCGCACCGAGCGGACCGAATACGGGGTCGACGTGACCTTCAGCCGGTTCGGCGCCGCCTACAACGTCACCTTCATCTGCGAGGGCGCGCCGAACTGCGCCGAGGCGGACGCGATCACCTTCGCGGCCGGGCTGCAGCTGATCGGCGGGGGCGCCGCGTGAGGCGGCTGGCGGTCGCGAGCCTGCTGCTGACGCTGACGGCCTGCGCGCCGGGCGGTTGCCAGCAGACGGGCGCGCCGGAGACCGGCGACCCCAATCCGGCGGAGGAACCCCTGCCCGGCGACCCGGACGCGCCCCTGCCCGATCCGGAGCCGGAGACGCCCCCGGCGCCCGAGCCTGTCTCGTGGCCGCACGAGCCGGGCGGCGCCCTGCATCCCGGATCGGGCACGGGCGCGACCGACGCGACCCTGTGGGCGGCCGGCATGCGCTTCCCGATGGAGGCGGCGCCCGCCTACGCCAATTCGCAGGTGTACGGCTATGGCGGGTTCGCCGCGCCGGGACCCGGCGGCCAGTGCGACGCGCGCAACTACGCCTATCCGTGGCGCGACAATTTCTGCGAGACGCGCTCCTGGACCAACGGCATGTGCCCGGCCGGCAAGGGTCATCAAGGGCAGGACATCCGCCCGGCCACCTGCGAGAAGAAGGTGCACTGGGCCGTGGCGGCCGAGAGCGGCCGGATCACCTCGATCGGCAGCTACACCGTGACCCTGCTGGGGAATTCGGGTCGCATCTACCGCTACCTGCACCTCGACATGGCGGGGGTGAACGCGCTGTTCCCGACCCCGGCGTCGCGCGACGTCACGCGCGGCCAGCATCTGGGCAAGGTCTCGGCCGACTTCGGGGGCAACGCCACGACCATCCACCTGCATTTCGAGATCAAGGCGCCGGTGGCCAGCGGCGGCGGGGCGACGGTGATGTTCGTGCCGACCTATTCCAGCCTCGTCGACAGCTATGGGCGGCTGTTGAACAGCGCCGCCTGAGGTTCAGGTCCCGCGCGGTTTGGCCCGGCTGGTCGGCTCGGCCCTGGTCGGGTCCTCGGGCCAGGGGTGGCGGGGGTAGCGGCCGCGCATCTCGGCGCGGACGGCGGCCCAGCTGCCGGACCAGAAGCCGGGCAGGTCCTTCGTCACCTGCACCGGGCGGCGGGCGGGCGACAGCAGGGCGAGAGTCAGCGGCGTACGGCCGCCGCCGACGGTCGGATGGACGGTGACGCCGAACAGCTCCTGCACGCGGATGTCGACGCGCGGCCCGCCCTCGGCGGCGTAGTCGATGGCGGCCGAGCCGAGCGGGGTCTCCAGCCGGGCCGGGGCGAGATCGTCGAGGGCGCGCTGGCGGTCCCAGGGGATCAGGGCGCGTAGGCCCTGCTCCAGGGCGGCGTCGGGGATGACGTCGAGCGACTGGACGCCGTCCAGCAAGGGCCACAGCCAGGCTTCGCGGGCGGTCAGCAGGCCGTCGCCGGAAACGTCCGGCCAGCCGTCGTCGAGCGTGCGCAGGAAGGCCAGCCGGGCGCGCAGGGCCGAGGCCCGCTCGCCCCAACGCAGGGCCTTGAGACCGTCGCGCTCGACCTCGGTCCTGAGCGCGGCGGTGATCTGCGTCCGGTCGGGCGTTCCGACGGCCTTTTCGTCCACGGTGATCGCGCCGATGCGCCGGATGCGCTTGAGGACCATCCGTCCGGACGGCTCGCGGGTCAGCCGGTCCTCGATCTCGAGACGGTGTTCGAGGGCGGCGGGGTCCAGGGGCCCGGCGAGGCGGATGCGGTCGCGGGCGTCGCCGCCGCCGAGCTCCGCCACCGCCAGCCAGGGCTCGCGCGCCAGCAGATCGGTCGGATCGAGGAAGGCGCCCCGGCCCGAGGCCAGCAGGAATTCGCCGGGCTTGCCGCGCGCCTTGGCCACCCGTTCGGGGAAGGCCTCGGCCAGCAGGGCGCCGGGATCGGCCTCGCCGCCCTGCCCGCCCCCGGCGGCGCGGGCCCAGCGCTCGGCCAGCTTGAGGGCGTCGCGGGCGCGCGGGGAGCGGTCGCGTTCGAGGCCGCGCAGCCGCTCGCGCAGATCGGGATCGGCGCCGCCGAGGCCCGGCTCGGACAGCACGGCGGCGATGCGCGCCCCGAGGGCGGCGTCCCCGGCGTCGCCGGCGACGGCGATCATGTGCGCGAGACGCGGCGGCAGGGGGATGCGGGTCAGGCGGCGCCCGTGGTCGGTCAGGCCGCCCGCGTCGTCGAGCGCGTCCAGCCGTTGCAGCACCTTGCGGGCCTCCGCGAAGGCGCCGGCGGGCGGCTGGTCCAGCAGGGCCAGCCCCTCCGTCGACCGCGCGCCCCACCGGGCCAGGTCGAGGGCGAAGGCGGTCAGGTCGGCCTCGAGGATTTCAGGGCGCTGGTGCGGGATCAGGCCGCGGGTCTGTTCCTCGTCCCAAAGGCGGTAGCAGACGCCGGGTTCGGTGCGCCCGGCCCGGCCGCGGCGCTGCTCGGCCGAGGAGCGGCTGACCCGCACCGTGGCCAGCCGGGTCAGGCCGCTGGACGGCTCGAAACGGGGCACGCGCGACAGGCCGCCGTCGATGACCACGCGAACCCCCTCGATGGTCAGGCTGGTCTCGGCGACAGAAGTGGCCAGCACCACCTTGCGGCGGCCCGGCGCCGCCGGCTCGATGGCGCGGTCCTGCACCGCCTTGTCCAGCGCGCCGTAGAGGGGAACCAGGTCGACGGCGGGGTCGCGCAGGCGCTCGGCCAGCCGTTGGGCCGTGCGATGGATCTCCCCCTGCCCCGGCAGGAAGGCCAGCACCGAGCCGGTCTCCTCGCCCAGCGCCAGCAGGACGGCGCGGGCCATGGCGTCCTCGAACCGTTCGGCGGCGTTGCGGCCCAGATAGCGGGTCTCGACCGGGAACATCCGGCCCTCGGCCTCGATCACCGGGGCGTCGTGCAGCAGCCGGGCCACGCCCGCGATGTCGAGGGTGGCCGACATGACGACGATCCGCAGGTCCTCGCGCAGCAGTCCCTGGGCCTCGCGCGCCAGCGCCAGGCCGAGATCGGCGTCGAGACTGCGCTCGTGGAACTCGTCGAACAGGACGGCGCCGACGCCCTCAAGGGCGGGATCATCGAGAATCATCCGGGTGAAGACGCCCTCGGTGATCACCTCGATCCGGGTCGCCGGGCCGATGCGGCTCTGCAGCCGGGTGCGGTAGCCGACGGTCTCGCCGGTCTTTTCGCCGAGGGTCGAGGCCATGCGCTCGGCCGCCGCGCGCGCCGCCAGCCGCCGGGGCTCGAGTACGAGGATCTTGCCGCCCGTCAGCCATGGCTGATCCGCCAACGCCAGCGGCACGACCGTGGTCTTGCCCGCCCCCGGCGGCGCCGCCAGCACGACCGCATTGGTCGCGGCCAGGGCCGTTTTCAGCGGTTCGAGGACGGCGTGGATGGGCAGCATCGGATGCGGTCTAGCCGCAACGCACCGGTTCACGAAAGCGTCGTGGGTCGTTCACCGATTGGAAACCGCGTTGCCAGCGCCAACAAGCGCCGCTAGCGTCCCGCGCAAGCCGCAGAGGGCGGCATGATGTCGGAGGGGTAATTCATGTGGCGCGTTAAGTCGCTCGACGCGATCCTGGCCACGGCCGAGAGAAAATCGCTGCATCGCTCGCTGGGGCCGGTCCAACTGACGCTGCTGGGCGTCGGTGCGATCATCGGCACCGGCATTTTCGTCCTGACCGCGGCCGCCGCCCAGAAGGCCGGCCCGGGCATGATGTGGTCGTTCGTGATCGCCGGCGCCGTCTGCGCCGTGGCCGCGCTCTGCTATTCGGAACTGGCCTCGATGGCCCCCGTGTCGGGCTCGGCCTACACCTATACCTATGCCGTGATGGGCGAACTGCTGGCCTGGATGGTCGGTTGGGCGCTGATCCTCGAATACGCCGTGGCGGCCTCGGCCGTGTCGGTGGGCTGGTCGGGCTATGTGCTGGGCCTGATCGAGAATGCGATGGGATTCGACTGGCCAGACCTGTTCCAGGCCGGACCGGCCTGGACCATGAACGGCTGGATTCCGACCCCGGACTTCTCGCTCGGCATCGTCAACGTCCCGGCGATCATCGTGGCCCTGGCCGTGACCCTGCTGCTGATGATCGGCACCACGGAAAGCGCCCGCGTCAACGCCGTGCTGGTGGCCATCAAGGTCGCCGCGCTGACCGCCTTCATCGTCCTGACCCTGCCGGTCATCAAGGCCGCCAACTTCCAGCCGTTCGCGCCGAACGGCCTGTTCGGCGAATCGTCGGGCATGGGCATCATCGGCGCCGCGGCGTCGATCTTCTTCGCCTACGTCGGCTTCGACGCCGTCTCCACCGCGGCCGAGGAAACCAAGAACCCGCAACGCAACGTGCCGATCGGTCTGATCGGCTCGCTGGCCATCTGCACCGTCTTCTATCTGCTGGTCGCGATCGGCGCGGTCGGCGCGCTCGGCGCCCAGCCGGTGCTCGGCGCGGCCGGTGAAGCGGTCCAGCCGGGTTCGGCCGCCTTCATCGCGGCCTGCGCCCTGCCCGAAAACGCCGGTCAGCTGGTCTGCTCGAACGAAGCCCTCGCCCACGTCCTGCGCGAGATCAACTTCCCGGCCGTCGGCAACGCCCTCGGCACCGCCGCCATGCTGGCCCTGCCCTCGGTCATCCTGATGATGATCTACGGCCAGACCCGCATCTTCTTCGTGATGGCGCGCGACGGCCTGCTGCCGGAAGGCCTGGCCAAGGTCCACCCGAAGTGGAAGACGCCCTATATCGTCACCGCCTTCACCGGCATCGCCGTGGCCATCGCCGGGGCCCTGTTCCCGGTCGGCCAGCTGGCCGACATCTCGAACTCGGGCACGCTGTTCGCCTTCTTCATGGTGTCGATCGCGGTGATGATGCTGCGGGTGAAGGAGCCGGGGCGCCACCGTCCGTTCCGGACGCCGTTCGTCTGGATCATCGCGCCGCTGTCGGCCGCGGGCTGCGCCTTCCTGTTCTGGAATCTGCCGCACGACGCCAAGATGGTGCTGCCGATCTGGGGCGGCATCGGCCTGGTGATCTATCTGCTCTACGGCTTCCACAAGAGCCACCTCGGCCGCGGCATCTTCCAGGTCCACGAACTGGATCCGGACGCGCCTCCGGGGCCGGTTCCGCCGATGCCCGGCGCGCCGTCGCCGACGGACCACACCAAGGACTGATCTTCCGGATCGGTTGTCGTCAAGGCAGAGGCCCGGGAGCGATCCCGGGCCTTTCGCTTTTCCGCCGCCTCCCCTAGAGGCTTGGGCAGAACCTATGCGGATGTGGCGGAACTGGTAGACGCACTGGATTTAGGTTCCAGCGCCGCGAGGCGTGGAGGTTCGAGTCCTCTCATCCGCACCATCCTGCTTCGCCCGTCGGGCTGCGCAGGACAGGTCCCCCTCCGGACAATCGGGCGAAGCAGGCGGGTCGCACCCTGGCGCACAGGTCGCGTGGTGCGAGCCCTGAATAGCGTTCTTGCTTTGTTCCGCCGCCATGCTATCCTTCCCTCATGGCTGAAGCGGCGAAGGGACGGGGGGCGCGGTCGAATGCGACCGGGCGGTTCGAACCGGAGACCGTCGAGGCCTTCGACGACGGCTGGACCGGCGACGATGTCGCGGCGGCGCCCCTGCGCACCACCCTGACGCCCGAGCACGCCCGGACGATCATCGCCAGGAACACCAGTCCGGACATCGGTTTCGACCGGTCCATCAACCCCTACAAGGGCTGCGAACATGGCTGCATCTACTGCTACGCCCGTCCGTCCCATGCCTGGATGGGCCTATCCCCGGGCCTGGATTTCGAGAGCCGGCTCTTCTTCAAGCCCGAGGCCGCGCGTCTGCTGGAGCAGGAGCTCTGCAAGCCGCGATATGTCTGCAAGCGCATCCACATAGGCGGCAACACCGACCCCTATCAGCCGGTCGAGCGCGAGCTGAAGTCGACGCGGTCGATCCTCGAGGTCCTGCAGAGGTTCAGACACCCCTTCAGCATCATCACCAAATCGGTGCTGATCGGCCGCGACGCCGACATCCTCGGGGCCATGGGGCGCGAGGGGCTGGCCTCGGCCATGGTCTCGATCACCACCCTCGACCGGGGCCTGGCCCGGGCCATGGAGCCGCGCGCCTCGACTCCGGCGAAACGGCTGGAGGCGATCAGCCGGCTGGCCGAGGCGGGATGCCCCGTCGGGGTCGGCTTCGCGCCGGTGATTCCGGGGCTGAACGACCACGAACTGGAGGCGGTGCTGGAGGCTTCGGCCAAGGCGGGCGCGACCTCGGCCATGTATGTGACCCTGCGCCTGCCGCTGGAGATCAAGGACCTGTTCCGCGAGTGGCTGGCGGACGCCCGGCCGGAGCGGGCCGCGCGGGTGATGTCGCTGATCCGCCAGACCCGCGGCGGCCGCGACTACGACCCCGACTGGAACCAGCGGATGAAGGGGACCGGCCCCGTGGCCGAACTGATCGCGACGCGGTTCAGGGCCGCGGTGAAACGGTACGGGCTGGACGGGCCGCGCCCCGTGCTGGACGAGACGAAATTCCGTGTTCCAGCCGGAGCCAGACCGCAGGGCGATCTGTTTGATCTTCCTTCCTCCGAAATGGGGGAAGAAGTTCCTTTGGCTGACACCGGCGCCACAAACGCCGTGATTTGACCTTCGTTTCCGGCCCGGCAGCTGGAGGCCCGCAGGCGTTGGCCCGCTAGCGCCGGAACACCCCGACCAGCTCGACGTGGGCGGACCACAGGAACTGGTCGACCGGGGTGACGCGCTCGAGGCGGAAGCCGGCGTCGATCAGCACGCGGGCGTCGCGGGCGAAGGTGACCGGGTTGCAGGACACATAGACGACGACAGCGGCCTTCGTCGCGGCGATCTGCCGGGTCTGTTCCAGCGCCCCCGCGCGGGGCGGGTCGAGCACCACGGCGTCGCAGCCGCGCAGGTCGTAGGGCGCCAGCGGACGGCGGAACAGGTCGCGCGCCTCAGCGGTGATCGGCTTCAGCCCCTTCGCCGAGCCCACGCCCGCCTTCAGCGCGGCGATGCCGGCGGCCGAGGCGTCCGCCGCCAGCACCGGCGCGACCGTCGCCAGCGGGAAGGTGAACGTCCCGGCGCCGCAGAACAGGTCGGCGATCTTCTTCGCCCCGCGCACGGCCTCTACCGCGCGGGAGACCATGGCCGCCTCGGCCTCGGGCACGGCCTGAAGAAAGCCGCCGGCCGGAAGGGGGACGGTCGCCGGACCGAAGGCGACGACCGGCTGGCGCGACATCACCAGCGTGTCGCCGGCGAGGCTGAGCCGGGCGAGGTCCGCCGCCGTGGCGGCCTCGATGGCCCGCATCTGGGCGTCGCGGGACAGGCCCCCGCTGCGCCGCTCGACCCCGGTGACGTCGACGTCCAGCCCGGTCAGGGTCCAGGTGACGTGCAGGGTCGGGGCCGATTTCGGATGTTCGAGGAAGGCCTCGGCCACCCGGGTCAGGGCGGGGATGGCCGCGACCAGCCGGGGGTCGGCCACCGGGCAGACGCGCACCTCGACCAGACGCCAGCTCTTGCGGGCCTTGAAGCCGAGGACGACCTTGCCGTCCGGGTCGCGGCGGGCGTGCAGGGCGAGGCGGCGGCGCGTGCCGGGGGGCACGGCGACGGTCGGCTCGATCTCCGTCCCGATCCCCTCGCGGGCCAGGGCCAGGCGAACCTGTTCGCGCTTCCAGTCCAGATAGGGACCGGCAGCCCAGTGCTGCAGCGAGCAGCCGCCGCAGTCGCCGTAATGGGGCGAGACCGGCGCGATCCGGTCCGGGCTGGCGACGAGGATCTCGACGGATTCCGTCCGGCCGTCGCGCACCTCGGCCCGCACCGTCTCGCCCGGCAGGGTCAGGGGCGCGAACACCGGGCCGGCGGGGGTCTCGGCGATCCCGTCGCCCTGCCCGCCCACGCGCGAGATGATCAGCGTTTCCGTCATCGCGCGCTTCTAGAGCGTCCGGGCCGGCCGCGAAACCTGAACGAAGATGAACGGCGCGATCAAAGCCCGTTCAGCTTCCCGGCCTTAACTATGGATGCAACAGACCGGGGGCTCCGTTCGTTCGGCCTCCATCTTCGCAACGGAACCCAGGACCGACCCGATGTTCGCCCGATCCATCGCCGCCACCGCCGCCGTCGCCGCCGCCGGCATGCTGCTGGCGCCCGCCTCGGCCTCGGCCCAGGCCTATACCTACCAGGGCCCCCAGACCTACGGGTCCGGGGCCTATGACTACGACAACCGCTACGGCTATCAGGACAACCGCTACGGCTATCAGGACAACCGCTACGGCTACGACGATCGCTACGGCTATGACGACCGTTGCCGCAGCTACCGCAACGACCGCCAGGCGGGTGGCGCGGTGATCGGCGCCACCGTCGGCGCCGTGGCCGGCTCGCAGATGGCCGCCCGCGGCCGTCGCACCGAAGGCAGCATCCTGGGCGGCGTTCTCGGCGCCGTGGTCGGCGCCGGCGTCGGGGGCAGCTCGGCCCGCGACTGCGACCGCTACGAGACCAACTACCGCTACGACGACAACCGTTATGGCGGCGACCGCTACGGCTATCAGAGCTACGGCCGGACCGACGACCGCTACGGCTATGACGACCGCTACGGCTACGACGACCGGTATTCCGACGACCGCTACGGCCAGTCGGGCTACGGCTACAGCGAGCGCTACAGCAGCGGCTACCAGTCGGGGTACAGCACGGACCGCTACGGCTGCCGCACGATCGAGACCCGCAGCTACACCCGCGACGGCCGTCTGGTCACCCGTTACGAGCAGTCCTGCCCGGACCGCTACTGACCGAATCGCGTCGCCGATTAATTTTCAGCCCCCCTGTCGATCGGCGATGTGACGGAGACCCCCGGTGGAGAAATCCACCGGGGGTTTTTCCTTGTTTGAAGGGGGGCGCCAACGCTCGCCGCGCGGCGGCTCGCTGCCTGGGCGCGGACTTTGGTGCGCTAACGCTCGCCGCGCGGCGGCTCGCTGCTTGAGCGCGGACTTTGGGGCGCTATCCGGCCCGCTTGGCCCAGAGCAGGAATTCGACATTGCCGTCGCTGCCGGTGATCGGACTCTCCGTGGTCGCCTGGACGGTCCACCCCTGCCCTTCCAGCCAGGCAGAGACCGAGTCCACCGCCGCCCGATGCGCCGCGGGATCCTTGACCACGCCCTTGCGATTGACGCCGCCCGGCCGGTCCGCCTCGAACTGCGGTTTCACGAGCGTGACCAGATCCGCGTCCGGCGCGGCCAGGGCAAGGGGGCCCGGCAGCACCTTGGCGAGGCCGATAAAGCTGGCGTCGCAGACGATCAGCTGCGGCGGCTCCGGGATCAGGTCCGGGGTCAGGTCGCGGGCGTCGGTGCGTTCCAGGTTGACGACGCGGGGATCGGCGACGACGCGCGGGTGCATCTGGCCGGAGCCGACGTCGACGGCGAAGACGCGGGCCGCACCGCGCTCGAGGCAGACCTCGGTGAAGCCGCCGGTCGAGGCCCCGACATCGAGCACCGTCCGCCCCTCGACCGCGACCGGCCAAAGAGACAGGGCGTGGTCCAGCTTCAGGGCCCCGCGGCCGACCCAGCGGTGGGCGTCCGCATAGGCGACGACCGCGTCATCGCCCACGGGCTGGGACGCGCCCTTCGCCGGCGCGCCGTCGACCGTGACACCCCCGGCCTCGATCGCCGCCCTGGCCTTCGACCGACTTTCGGCCAGGCCGCGCGCGACCAGCAACTGGTCGAGCCGGGTCTTCGTCACCCCACCGCGTCCAGACGCGCGAGGGCGGCCTGCAGCTTCGCCTTGCCGGCTTCGGCCTCGGCCAGCTTCTCGCGCTGTTCCTCGACCACCTCGGGGGCGGCGCGCGAGACGAAATTGGGGTTGCCCAGCTTCTTGTTGACGTGACCGATGTCGCTGTCGAAGGCGGCGATCTCCTTCTGGAGCCGCGCCCGTTCGGCGGTCAGGTCGATGATCCCGGCGAGCGACAAGGCGGCCGTCGCGCCGCCGCTGACGAAGGTCACCGCCCCGGTCGGGGCCGCATCCGTCGTGCCGACCTCGGACACGCGGCCGAGGGTCAGGATCAGGTCGCGGTGGCGGGAGATCCGGTCCGCCGTCGCCGCGTCGGGCGCGACGAAGGCCAGCGGCGGCTTGGCCGAAGGAGCGACGTTCATCTCGGCGCGCAGGGCGCGGATCTCGGTGACCAAGTCGACCAGCCAGCCGATCTCGGCCCCGGCCGCGGTGTCGATGAAGGCGTCCGGCAGGTCGGGCCAGGCGGCGCCGATCAGGGTCGGCTCGGCGCGAGGCGCGCCGTCGGCGGCCAGCTGGTCCCACAGCTCCTCGGTGATGAAGGGCATGATCGGGTGCATCAGCTTCAGCGTCTGGTCGAGGGTCCAGGCGGTCATGGCGCGGGTCTCGGCCTTGGCCGCCTCGTCGGCGCCGGTGAAGACCGGCTTGGCCAGCTCCAGATACCAGTCGCAGAACACGTTCCAGACGAAGCGGTAGAGGGCCGAGGCGGCGTCGTCGAACCGGCCGCCCTCGATGGCCTCGCTGACCGCGCGCTCGGCCCGGGTCAGCTCGCCGCGGATCCAGCGGTTGATGGTCTGGTCGACCGCGGCGGGATCGAAGCCCTGGACGCGACGCGCCTCGTTCATCTGCGAGAAGCGCGCGGCGTTCCACAGCTTGGTGCCGAAGTTGCGATAACCTTCAATGCGTTGTCGAGACAACTTGATGTCACGCGTGCCCGAGAGGATGGCCATGGTGAAGCGCAGCGGATCGGCCCCGAGCTCGTCGATGATGGTCAGGGGATCGATGACGTTCCCCTTCGACTTGCTCATCTTCTGGCCCTTCTCGTCGCGGACCAGGCCGTTGATGATGACCCGCCTGAACGGAACCTCATCCATGAAGTGAAGACCCATCATCATCATCCGGGCGACCCAGAAGAAAATGATATCGGCGGCGGTGACGAGGTCCGAGGTCGGATAGAAGCGGCGCAGGTCCTCGGTGTCCTTTGGCCAGCCCATGGTCGAGAAGGGCCACAGGGCCGAGCTGAACCAGGTGTCGAGGACGTCCTCGTCCTGGGTCAGGGGCGTTTCGGCGCCGTAGTGATCGCGGGCGGCGGCGCGGGCCTCGTCCTCGCCCTCCTCGACGAAGATGGTCCCGTCGGGCCCGTACCAGGCCGGAATGCGGTGGCCCCACCAGAGCTGGCGCGAGATGCACCAGGGCTCGATGTTGCGCAGCCATTCGAAATAGATCTTCTCGTAGCTCTTGGGTTCGAAGGTCGTGTCGCCCTGCTCCACCGCCTTGATCGCCGGCTGGGCCAGGGTGTGGGCGTCGACGTACCACTGGTCCGTCAGCCACGGCTCGATGACCACGCCGGAGCGGTCGCCGTGCGGGATGACGTGGCGGGTCTTCTCGATCTCCCTGAGCCAGCCCTCCTCCTCCGCCCGGGCGACGATGGCCTTGCGGGCGGCGAAACGGTCCATGCCCTCGTAGTCGGCGGGCACGTCGGGCGTGTCGGCGGCGGTGATGCGGCCGAAGGCGTCCATGACGTTCAGCGCCGCCAGTCCCGCGCGCTTGCCGACCTGGAAGTCGTTGAAGTCGTGGGCGGGCGTGATCTTCACCGCGCCGGAGCCCTTGGTCGGGTCGGCGTAGTCGTCGGCGACGATGGGGATGCGGCGGCCGGTGATCGGCAGGGTGACGAACTTGCCGACCAGACCGGCGTAGCGCGGATCGCCCGGATGCACGGCCACGCCGGTGTCGCCCAGCATGGTCTCGGGTCGGGTCGTGGCCACGACGATGAAGTCGCGTGTCTCGTATTCGGTGGGCTGGCCGTCGCCATCGTATGCGACGGGGTGTTCGTAGGTGACGCCGTCGGCCAGCGGATAGGCGAAATGCCAGTAGAAGCCGTCCATCTCGCGCTGCTCGACCTCGAGGTCCGAGATGGCGGTCTGGAAATGCGGGTCCCAGTTGACCAGCCGTTTGTCGCGATAGATCAGGCCTTCCTTGTGCAGCCGGACGAAGACCTTGCGGACGGCGACCTGCAGGTCGGGATCGAGGGTGAAGCGCTCGCGCGACCAGTCGCAGGAGGCGCCGAGGCGGCGCAACTGCTGCTGGATCGAGCCGGCGCTGGTGGCCTTCCACTCCCAGACCTTGTCGACGAAGGCGTCGCGGCCCATCTCGCGCCGGCTCATGTTGCCGGCGGCGGCCAGCTGGCGCTCGACCACCATCTGGGTAGCGATGCCGGCGTGGTCGGTGCCGGGCAGCCACAACACGGCCTTGCCGGTCATCCGGTGATAGCGGGCGAGGATGTCCTGCAGGGTGTTGTTCAGCGCGTGGCCGATGTGCAGGGAGCCGGTGACGTTCGGCGGCGGGATGACGATCGAATAGGCTTCGGCCGCCGTGTCCTGGCGCGGCGCGAAGACTCCGCTCTCCTCCCAGGTCGCATACAGGCGGGGTTCGGCGGCGGCGGGGTCGAAGGTCTTGTCGAGCATGGGGAGGTCTTACTGCAAAGAATAAGGGCGGCTCCGACTGGAGCCGCCCCGGAATGATCTAGCCTTGATCAGGTCGCAGGTGAAGCTAGCCGGCGTTGCGGGCGATGCGTTCGACTTCCTTGCGTACCTGGGCCTCGACGATGCCCGGCAGATTGGCGTCGAGCCATTCCTTCAGCATCGGCCGCAGCAGGGCGCGGGCCAGTTCGTCGAGCGTGGGGCCGGAAGGGGTCGAGGTTTCCATGGGCTCGGGCTTCTTGAGGGAGGAGGCCAGTCCGGCGAAGGCCGAGGCGGCGCTGGCCGCGGCGCTGTCGCCGACGAGGGTGTCGTAGGCGGTCGACCCGCCGTGGCTGGCGGTGTCCGCGGGGTGTTCGGGCTCCGGCGCGAAGACCGATTCGCTGACGGCCTCGACCGGGAACGGGTCCACGTCCTCTGCGGCGGGCGAGACGTCGAGATCCCCGATGCTCTCGGCGGCCGGCGCCTCATAGGTGTCGGTGAGTTCGAGCACGTCCTCCTCGGAGGAGGCGGGCTCTTCCATCGACGGCGTCTCGTCCATCAGGGCGGAAGAGACCGACTCGGCCTCCGCCTCGACAGGCTCGTGCTCGGGGGCGGGTTCGGCCTCGGCCTCGGCCTGCGCGGGGGCCGCCTGGGCCGTCTCCGCCGGCGCGTCGTCTTCGGAGATGATCCGGCGGATCGACGCCAGGATTTCCTCCATCGTGGGTTCCTGGGCGGTCTGGTCGGTCATGTCGAAACCCCGAGGCGCGCGGCGAACGCAAAATCAGAACGGTTGGGCGGCGCGGGACCACGGCCCCTGCCCCGCAAAAAGTCGTCGCATCTCAGCCCGCTGGAATCAACGGGCGTTTTTCGCGTCACAGGTTAACGAGCCCCGCCCGAGTCGCCTACCAGGCGACCGGCCGTCAGTCCCGCGGCGCGGTCTGGACGATCTCGGACTTCAGCTGCTGGTCGATCGGGGCGTCGGCGGCGTCGTTGGCCGGCACGATCGGCGGGGCCACGATGCGGTCGAGCGCCTCGACCAGGCCGTCCCACGGCAGGGCCCCGCGGTTGCGGACCCGGTCGTAGTTGTCCGCCGGATTGTAGATCGTCAGCGTCGGATCCAGATCGGCGCCTTCCAGCCGGCCCATGGCGGCCAGCAGATTGGCCTGGGCGACGTATTCGTTGCGGCGCGCGCTGGCCAGGGTGATCTCGGCGTTGCGCAGCTCCAGTTCCTGGTTGAGCACGTCCAGGGTGGTGCGCAGACCGACCTGGGCCTCCTGGCGGACGCCTTCGGCGGCGACACTCGCGGCGCGAACGGCTTCGGTTCCGGCCTCGAGGCTGGAACGCGCCGACAGGGCCTGGGCGTAGGCCGAGCTGACCGACTGCAGGGTGTTGCGGCGCTCGCCCTCGACATTGATCTGGGCGACGTTGGCGCGTTCGAGCGCCTGGGCCACCCGCGAGCTGTTCAGGCCGCCCGTGAACAGCGGAACCGAGATGGTGGCGCCCGCGGTCAGCTGCGTGGTGTCGGCGATATCGCCGACCCGGTCGAAGTCCCGGTTGGAGCCGCCATAGGAGGCCGTCAGCCGGGCCGAAGGCATGTATTCGGCCTTGGCGGCGGCGACGGCGGCTTCCGCGGAACGCAGATTGTAGCCGGCGGCGCGGATGCCGGGATTGTCCAGCAGGGCCACGTCGAGGGCGGAGTCGAAATCGGTCGGGATGCCCGGCAGGGCCGGCATCGGGGCCAGGTCGCCGGGCGACTGGCCGACGACGGCGGCATAGGAGGCGCGCGACACCGACAGCTGGGCCTGGGCGTTGGCGAGGTCGGCCTCGGACTGGGCCAGACGGGCCTCGGACTGGGCGACGTCGGTGCGGGTGATCTCGCCCACTTCGAAACGGGCCGAAGCCTCCTCGAGCTGACGCTGGAGCACGCCGAGGTTGGCCTGGCGGATGCGGAGGATTTCGGAGTCGCGGAGCACGTCGGCATAGGCCTGGATCACCGAGGCCAGAACGGTCTGTTCGATGTCGCGCAGGTTTTCGCGGCCGGCGAGGATGTCGGCCTCGGCGCCGGTGATGCCGTGGCCGATGCGGCCGCCGCTCCACAGCGTCTGCGACAGGCCGATGCTGGCCGACGAACTGTCGCCGTCGAAGCCGGCCGCGTCGCCGTAGCTCTGCGTGTGGCTGCCGCTGAGGGTGACGTCGAGCCGCGGGCGCAGGCCGGCCCGGGCCTGGACGATCGATTCGTCCAGCGCCCGCTGGTTGGCGCGCTGGGCCAGCAGCGACGGATTGGTCTGGTAGGCCAGGGCGATCGCTTCCCGCAGCGTTTCGGCCCAGACGGGCGCGGCCATGCCGGCGGCGACGGCGATGATGGCGACCGAGGCGAGCGCGCGCGAACGTTTCAGCATGACTGTTCCTGCCTGGCGCGTACGAGGATGCACACGCCCTTTGTATCCCATAGGCCTGATGCGGGACGGTTTCTTCCCGCGCCAGTTAAGATTTTTTCACGCAGCGCCTGAAATGCGGCGTCCCGGGGTCGGACTACAGGGCGAAGGCGGGCTCGGGGGCGAGCTCGGCCAACACGGGCGGCGCCGCGTCGAACAACTCGCGCCGGGAAACGCCCGAGACGCCCTTCACATACAGCACCGCCTTGCCGGCGGGGCCGGTGCGCTCGACCACGGCCAGCCGGCCGCCGACTTTCAGAGCCGCCAGCCAGGCGTCCGGGCGGGCCGGCACGGCCGCTTCGGAGACGATGACGTCGTAGCCCTCGCCGACCGGCCCCGTGAACGGGGCCGCGACGCCGGCGACGCCGGCCTCGGCCAAGGCCGGGCCGACCACCTCGAGCACGGCCGGGTCGGCTTCCTGGGCGGTGACCGAAAGACCCATCCGGGCCAAAACCGCTGCGGCGTAGGGGCCCGCGATCGCCAGGGCCGTCTCGCCGGTCCGCGGCTCGAGCGCCATCAGCAGCTTGGACAGGTCGCGGGCCAGCATCAGGCGGCGGCCGCCGGCGATCTCGGGCTCGATCTCGGCATAGGCGGCGAAGGCGCGGTCCGCAGGCACGAAGCGCTCGCGCGGGACGGCAAGCAGCGCGGCCTGCAGGTCGCGATCGGTGACGTCGTTCACCCGGACCTGACTGTCCACCATGACCTTGCGCGCGGCGGCGAAATCCATCTGTCGATCGTCCCATCAGGCGAAGGCGCGGTAACGCGCCGGAAATCTCGCGCGCTTATAGGTCTGTGCGTTGCGGGGGACAATCCGATCTGATAGCGAACGCCCCTCGCGATGGCGTGGTCGTTTTGAGCGGCCCAGGGCCTGATGGCGGAGTGGTTACGCAGAGGACTGCAAATCCTTGCACCCGAGTTCGATTCTCGGTCAGGCCTCCATCGCGATTTTCGAACAGATCAGACGGGCGCGGTCATCCAGCCGATGACCGTGGCCGCGCTCACCGTCGCCGCGACGATGGTGATGGCGACCGCGACGCGCGCGTTGCGGTTCACGAAGAACAGAATGCTGTCGAACATAATCAACTCCCCCGGACCTCGATACAGCGCCACAGATCACGCCGTTCATCAAGGTATACGAAGGGTTAATCGCGGATTGGTGAACGCTTTACGCCTGGCGCGTGAAATGATGGAGGGCGATGGCCCCCGCAGTCGCCACATTGAGCGAATCGAACCCGCCTGACATCGGAATGCCGATCGTCTCGCAGCGCTCGAGCAGGTCCGTCGGCAGGCCGGGGCCCTCCGCTCCCAGCACGACGGCCGTCCGTCCGCCCCTCGGCGCCAGGTGCAGCGGAGTCGGCGAAGAGGGAGTCATGGCGAGGAGGCGGAAGCCCGCCGCCTTCAGGCCTTCGACCATTTCGCCGGCCTCCAGCCCGGTCGACATCGGGGTGCGCAGCACGGCGCCGACCGAGACGCGGATGGCCTTGCGGTAGAACGGGTCGCAGCACCGGTCGTCCAGCAGCACGGCGGCCGCCCCGAAGGCGGCGGCGGCGCGGAAGATCCCGCCCATGTTGTCGTGGTTGCCGATCCCGCAGGCGACGACGACCACCGCCCCGTCGACCAGCCCGGCGAGCAGGTCGTTCAGAGGCCGTGAAGCGGGCTTCTCGCCCAGGGCCAGTATGCCCCGGTGAAGGTGGAAGCCGGCGATTCCGTCGAGCACCGGCTGGGGGGCCGACCAGACCGGGACCTCGAGCGGCAGGGCCTCGATGACATCGGCCAGGGCGGCGATGCGCTTTTCGGCGATCAGGGCGGCGACCGGACGGCACAGGGAGGCCGGAGAGGCGAGCACGCGCAGCACCACCTCGCCCTCGGCCACGAACAGGCCCTGACGTCCCGTCAGGTCGCGCTCGCGGATATCGCGAAAGGCGGCGACGCGGGCGTCGTGCGGATCATCGATGGGGATTACGGCCAATCGGATATTTCCCGTTGCGCGAGGCTGACTCGCGCTGCTATAGCGCCCGCCTTCCCGAGAGGAAGTGTTCCGCGGTAGCTCAGTGGTAGAGCAGCCGACTGTTAATCGGCTGGTCGTAGGTTCGAATCCTACCCGCGGAGCCACTCTCCCTTTCCCCGACAATCGGCCAGAAAAAAGCCCGACGCGAGCGCCGGGCTGAAGAGGTTCGGTGATGGTGGGTGTCCTCGAACAAGGAAGACATCTCCTCGTTCGACTGAATTGGTAAACGGTTCGTAAACCCTGTCAGGGCGCTGCGGGATCGGGCAGCCAGGTGGTCTGGCCCGCGCCGCCCGGGCCGGACCAGCGAATGCGCCAGCCGGACTCCAGCCGCTCGACCATCAGATCCGGCGACCCCGCCGCCTCGCCGGGCCACGGGAAGTCCCGGCCGCCGACCCGGATCAGGTCAGGCCCTTCCCTCGCGGGCAGGATGACGCTCCAGCGGCCGCCGGCGTCGGGGGCGACCTGCACGGTCTCGCCGCCGCTCTGCACCTCGACGACCTCGGTTTCCGCGCGGACACGGCCGGAGGCCAGCCGCATCCGGCCGTCGCTGTCGATGGCTCCGAGCGCGGGGGCCGCGTCCAGCCGGCGGGTCGGGCCTCCGGGACGAAGCACCACGATCGGGCCCCGTCCGGCCGCGAGGATCAACAGGCGGTCCGGCGACGGGGCGGCGTCCTGGCCGACCTGGGTCTCCGGGCGAAGCAGGAGATGGCCGGCCGGCGCGGGGAGGCGAATCTCGAATCGGCCGCGCGAATCGGCCGCGGCCGCGTAGGCGTCGCCGTCGTCGCCGCGCAGGACCACGCGGGCTTCCGCGTCGGCGACCCCGGACACCGTCAGGGTCGACCCGGAACGCTCGACCCGCTCGACCACGGGCGGACGGACCCATTCGCGGGCCGCCTGGGCCTCGCCGCCGGCCTGTTCGGGCGGAGTCGGGGAGCAGGCCGCCGCGCCGCCCGCCAGAACGGCCGCAGCCATCGCCAACATCGCCCGTTTCATAGTGCCTCTCCGACCGTTAGGAGTGTCGCCCCAGATAGCGCGGCCACGCGCCCGCTGTCTTTCACTGTCTTCACGAGGCCCCATGACGTCGCCCGTCACCATCCAGCCGTTCGACGGCAAGTCGGTCTGCCTGTTCTGCGGCTCGTCGGAAACCGTCCAGCCCGAGTATCTGAACGCGGCGCGCGCCTTCGGCGCGGCCACGGCCGAGGCCGGCTGGCGGCTGGTCTATGGGGGCGGCGGGGTCGGCCTGATGGGGGCGTCGGCGCGGGCCGCGCATGCCGCGGGCGGCCGGGTGCTGGGAGTCATGCCGGGCTTCCTGCGCAGCCGGGAGCGGCTGTTCGACGAGGTCGAGACCCTGGTCGTGCCGTCGATGCACGAGCGCAAGACCATCATGTACGACCAGTCGGACGCCTTCGTAGTCGCCCCCGGCGGCGTGGGCACGCTGGAAGAGGCCATCGAGGTGCTGTCGTGGAAGCGGCTGGACCTGCACGCCAAGCCGGTCATCTTCCTGAATCTCAACGGCTTCTGGAACGCACTGCTGGCGGTGATGGAGCACAGCATCGAGGAAGGCATGACGCCGGCCTCGTTCCGTCAGGCGTGGACTGTATGCAACACCGTGGCCGAGGCGATCGAGGCGGTTCGGGCGGCGGACGATCTGCCTCACTTGCAACATGATCGGCGATAAGTAATCACTGGTCAGTTAGCCGGCGGACGTGCGTCTCTTTTGAAAACCCGGCTTGACAGTTTCGAATAACAACGGACATTGACGTCGTCGGGCGGATCAACGCCCCTGCATCTTCGGAGACCTCCCCCATGCGTGCCCTGCTCATCGCCGCGGCCCTGCTCGTCGCCGCCCCGGCCTTCGCCGACGCCCCCGTCTCGAGCGCCGTCCTCGCCGACGCCTCCAAGGCGCCCGCCGCCCGCACCATCATCGACGGCGCCGCCTGGCGTTGCGAAGGCGCGACCTGCACCGCCAGCGGCGGCGCCAACCAGCCCGCCACGCGCGCCTGCCGCCGGGTCGTGGCCCGCTTCGGCGCCGTGACCGCCTTCACCTACAAGGGCGTCGAATTGACGGCCGAGCAAGTGGCCGCCTGCAACGCCTGATCGGCGGGCAGCTGTCGACCAAAGACAAGGGCCGCCCTTTCCGAAGGGGGGCCCTTTTTGCGTCCAGTGGGTCGATCAGGCGGTTGCGCCGCCCAGGCGTTTGACGATGCGGTCGCGGCCGATCAGGGGCACGAGGCTGGCCATGTCCGGCCCGTGGGCCTGACCGGTCAGGATGTGGCGCAGCGGCATGAACAGGGCCTTGCCCTTGGCCCCGGTGCGTTCCTTGACGGCGTTGGTCCACACCGACCAGGCGTCGGCCTCGAGGGTGGCGGGGAGCACCTCCAGCGCCGCGGCGGCGAAGGCCGCGTCTTCGATGACCGGCGTGACCGGGCCGCTGATGATCCGTTCCAGATCAACGATGTCGGCGAATTTCTGAAGGTTCGGACGCAAGGTGTTCCAGACCGTTTCGCCCCGATCAGCCCCGAGGGCCGCGAGCCGCGGGCGGGCCGTCTCATAGTCCATCGCATGCAGCGCCTGGGCGTTCAGACGGTCGAGGTCGGCGGTGTCGTAACGCGCCGGCGACCGGCCCATCTTCGAGAAGGCGAAGCTCTCCCCGAGGGCGGAGATCGAGGGGGCGACCTCCAGCGGATCGGAAGTGCCGATGCGGCCGAGGTGGCTGGTGATGGCGATCGGCTCATAGCCCTGGTCGCGCATCTCGGCGATCGACAGGGAGCCCAGCCGCTTGGACAGCGCCTGGCCGTCGGCGCCGACCAGCAGCGGCATGTGGGCGAAGGCCGGGACCGGGCCGCCGAGCGCCTCGAATATCTCGATCTGGGCGCCGGTGTTGGTGACGTGGTCCTCGCCCCGGATGACATGGGTGATGGCCATGTCGATATCGTCGACCACCGACGGCAGGGTGTAGAGGAACAGGCCGTCCTCGCGGATCAGCACCGGATCGGACATCGAGGCGGTGTCGACTTCGGCGTGACCGCGCGACAGGTCCTCCCAGGATACGCGCTTGCCGTCCAGCTTGAAGCGCCAGTGCGGCTTGCGGCCCTCGGCCTCGTACGCCGCCTTCTCCGCCTCGGTCAGGTCCAGGGCGGCGCGGTCGTAGATCGGCGGCAGGCCGCGCGACAGCTGCACCTTGCGGCGACGGTCGAGTTCCTCGGAGGTGTCGTAGCAGGGGTAGAGCCGCCCGGCGGCTTTCAGCCGCGCCGCGGCCTCCTCATAGCGGTCGAACCGCTTCGACTGATTGTGGCGTTCGTCCCAGACCAGACCCAGCCAGGTCAGGTCGTCCTCGATGCCCTGCTCGAACTCGGGCGTGGAGCGGGCCAGGTCGGTGTCGTCGATGCGCAGGACGAAAGACCCGCCCTGCCCCTTGGCGAACATCCAGTTCACCAAGGCGGTGCGCACATTGCCTACGTGCAGTTTTCCCGTCGGCGACGGGGCGAAGCGGACCTTGACGGACATCGGGTGACCTTGAAACGCGAGGCGCGGTAGGTCGCGCTCCCGGGCGGTCAAGTCAAGGCGCGGGGGCCGCTTCGAACAACCAGTTCATGCCCCGCCGGTAGGCGTCGGTCGCGTTGGCGGCATGGGTGCCGCCTTCCACCCGGACGCCCAGCAGGCGCCAGGGCCTCTCCGGGCGCGCCTGCCAGACCGAGAGCCACTGCGCCGCCTCGGCCTGGAGGTCGACCCGGTCGCGCGTGCCGCTGACCACCACAAGACCCGGATCGCTCCGGGCCGGCGCGGCGGGCTCGAGCAGGGATTCAATGCCTGGCGTGATCGAGGGATTGCTGGCGATGCGGCCCCAGAACAGGTCCGGGTCGGTCACGGCCGAATACAGGACGAAGGCCCCTCCCCGCGACTGGCCGAACAGGACCCGCCGCGACGGGTCGGAGCGGTAGCGACGCTCGATGTCGGGGATCAGCTCGGTCCTGAGGAACCGCTGGAAGGTCCCGGCCCCGGCCTGTTCGGCCGTCACCCCGACGCCCGGCGACTGGAAGTCGATGTTGCGACGGTTGGTCGCCGGGTCGAACCCGCCATAGGCGATGCCCACCACGATGGCTTCAGGCAGGCGGTCGTCGTAGGTCAGGAACAGGTGGTTGGCCGCCAGAATGGGGAACAGGCTGTCCCCGTCGGTCAGATAGACCGTCGGCCAGACGGCGGCGGCGTCAGGATCATAGCCGTCCGGCAGCCGCACATAGATGTGAAAGGCCCGTCCGACCTCGCGGGACTCGATCCGGAAATAGTCGCCGGCGAGGGCCGGGAGATGGTTCAGCGGCACGACTTCGGCCGGCCGGTCGGGCGCGTTCGCGCAACCCGCCAGCAGGGTCAGGGCGACGACGGCCGGAGCCAGACGCCTCACGGTCACCGCCTCAGTCGTCGCGGTGGACGCGTTCGCGACGCTCGTGCCGTTCCTGGGCCTCGACCGAGAGAGTCGCGGTCGGGCGGGCTTCCAGCCGTCCGAGGCTGATCGGCTCGCCGGTTTCCTCGCAGTAGCCGTAGGAACCGTCCTCGATCCGCCGCAGCGCCTCGTCGATCTTGGAGATCAGCTTGCGCTGACGATCGCGGGTCCGCAGCTCGAGGGCGCGGTCGGATTCGGACGACGCCCGGTCGACGAGGTCCGGATGGTTTTCCGTCTCCGCCTTCAGGTTGACGACCGTCCCCTTGGACTCGCGAAGGATTTCGTCCTTCCAGGCCAGGAGTTTGGCCTTGAAGTAGGCCAGCTGCCGCTCATTCATGAACGGCTCGTCCTCGGTTGGCCGATAACCGTTCGGCTCAATCACAGACGCCAATGCGTTCATCGCACTCACGCTTTCAACAGCGCCCCCCTGTGGCGCAGTGCTGCGTATAGGGACGGCGAAGAGTCGCGGCAACAACGCTCGCGCGAGCGTGACCGGCTAAAACCCCATCCACGGGCGAGCGTGACATTTCTTCATCACCCGGCGCTCGCCGATCACGCTTTTGCGAAAGATTTCACCGGCTTATGCTGCGCTGCGGCGAAGATCGGCCTTGGCCAGCTCCACCGCCGCCCGCAGGTCGATCTGGGTCAGCAGGCTGTTCAGGCCGGGGTCGGCGTCGCCGGGGCACGCCTCTCGCAGACCGCGGCTGAGCCGTTCTAGGGCGGCCTCGCCCGACTCGCCCGCCAGCAGGGCCAACTTCAGTTCGTCCAGCCGATCCAGCAGGCCGCTGCCCCGGCGAATGGCGCGCCGGCGCCGTTCGGTGGCGTCCTCCACCCCCTGGAGGGCCATCAGCGCCGATACGCCGGCGACGCCCGACACCCCGGCCGCGGCGGCGGCCGGGCCGGTCGGGGCCGCGGCGGCGGTCGACGGCACGGAAAAACCGCCGCTCGCCCTGGCGGGACGGGCGCCCTGGGAGGCGGACGGTCCGGATGGGCCGGTGACCTTCATGGATTGCGACTCCAGAACATGGCCGACCATCGTCGGCGCCCGGTCACTGTTTGGTTAACGCCCCGGCAGTTTCTGCCGCATCGATCCGGTCCACTCTGCTCCCAGATCTTGTTTTTGCAAGATTTTTCCTCTGGCACGCCATTGGCATCACGGTCGGCACAACAGTTCGCGGACACCGTACCGATGCAGAAACTGCTCGCCTCCCTCCTGACCGCCGCCGCCCTGGCCGGATTCGCGGGGTCCGCCGCGGCCCAGTCGCGGATCAAGGACATCGCCGCCGTCGAGGGCGTTCGCACCAACCAGCTGGTCGGCTACGGCCTGGTGGTCGGGCTGAACGGCACGGGCGACAGCCTGCGCAACTGCCCCTTCACCCGCCAGTCTCTGGAAGGGATGACCGAGCGGCTGGGCGTCAACATCCGCGGCGCCAACGCCAACTCCAAGAACATGGCCGCCATCATGGTGACGGCCGAACTGCCGCCCTTCGCCACGCCGGGCTCGCGCATCGACGTCAGCGTGTCCTCGATGTGCGACGCCAAGAGCCTGCTGGGCGGGACCCTGCTGGTCACCAGCCTGCAGGGCGCCGACGGCGAGGTCTATGCCGTGGCCCAGGGCTCGATCCAGACCGGCGCGGTCTCGGCCTCGGGCGGTTCCGGCTCGTCGGTGACCCGCGGCGTGCCCACGGCCGGCCGCATCGCCTCCGGCGCGACGGTCGAGCGCGAGACCGGCTTTCACCTGGCCAATATGAACGAGGTGCGGCTGACCCTGCGCAATCCGGACTTCACCACGGCCCAGCGCGTCGCCGCCGCCATCAACCAGGTCTATCCGAACGCCGCCCTGGCCGAGAACGGCACGGTCATCGCCCTGCGCGCGCCTGGTCAGATGGGCATGGCCGGCTTCATCAGCCTGGTCGAGAACCTGCCGGTCACGGTCGACTCCCCGGCCAAGGTCATCATCGACGAGGTCAACGGCGTCATCGTCATGGGGGACGCGGTGCGAGTCTCCACGGTGGCCATCGCCCAAGGCAATCTGACCGTCTCCATCCAGGAGACGCCCTTCGTCAGCCAGCCCGAGCCGTTCAGCCGCGGCGGCGAGACCGTGGTCGTGCCGCAGTCGGACGTCGAGGTCGAGGAAGAGCTGGGCCGCCAGATGCGCATCGTCGGCGGCGGGGCCTCCCTGTCCGACCTCGTCAACGGCCTGAACGCCCTCGGAGTCAGCCCGCGCGACATGATCAGCATCCTGCAGGCCATCAAGGCGGCCGGCGCGCTGCAGGCCGAGATCGAGGTGATGTGAGCATGAGCGACCTGGCCGTCTCCCCTTCCCTGCTCCAGCCGACCCCGGCCGCGCCCGTGGCCACGGCCCGGATGCGCGACACCGCCGAAGCCTTCGAAGCCTCCTTCCTGGCCCAGATGCTGAAGCCGATGTTCGAGGGGCTTTCGACCGACGGACCGTTCGGCGGCGGCGAGGCGGAGAGCACCTGGCGCGGCTTCATGATCGAGGCCATGGCCAAGCAGACCGTCAAGGCCGGCGGCATCGGCCTCGCCGATCAGGTCGTCGCCCAGATGTTGAAGATGCAGGAGCAATCCCAGTGACCGGAACCGCCGAACTCAACGCCACGGCCCGCGTTCGCCAGCTGATCGACCTGACCGAGCGGCTGACCGCCAGCCTCGGGGTCGAGGCCAAAGCCTTCGAGGCGCACAGGCCGCAGGACGCCGCCGCCAGCCTCGCCGGGACGCAGGATCTCGCCAACGCCTACCGCCGGGAGTCGGCCCAGGTGAAGGCCAACCCCGCCGTGCTGGCCGCCGCGCCGGCCAGCGAACGCAAGACCCTGATCCGTGTGACCGAAGCCTTCGAGGCGGTGCTGAGCCGTCACTCGCGCGCCATCGAGGCGGCGCGGATCATCTCCGAGGGTCTGGTCCAGACCATCGCCGCCGAGGTCGCCGCCCAGCGCGGCAGTCCCTCGGCCTACGGCGCCAGCGGCCGGGCCAACGCCGGCGACGGGCGGGCCGTGGCCTTCAACCGGACGGCCTGAACTCCAACCTGCGCTCGACGCCGATGGCGTCGAGGAAGTCCCGGTCGTGGCTGACCACGATCACCGCCCCGTCATAGGCGATCAGCGCCGCCTCGACCGCCGCGATGGAGTCGAGGTCGAGGTGGTTGGTCGGCTCATCCAGGATCAATAGCTGCGGCGGACGGGCGCCGGTCATGACGCAGGCCAGTGCGGCGCGCAACCGTTCGCCGCCGGACAGGGTCCCGACAACCCGCTGCGCCGCCGTGTTGCGGAACAGGAAGCGGGCCAGGGCCGAATGGGCCTCGTTCTGCGTAGTCTCCGGGTTCAGGCGCCGGTACGCCTCGATCAGGGTCTCCTCCGGCCGGAGCAACGCCGTCTCCTGATCCAGCAGGGCCGCCGCGACTGGATGCTCGACACGGCCGGATGTCGGCTGAAGCTCGCCCGCCATCAGTTTCAGCAGCGTGGTCTTGCCGGCGCCGTTGGGCCCGATGATCGCCACCCGCTCCGGTCCGGTGATCCGCAGGGAGATCGGACCGACGATCCGCGGCCCGTCCGGCGCATCCCAGACCGCGCCTTCCAGGGCCAGCACCGTCTTTCCCGCCGCCAGGCCGGACGACGGCATGGGAATGGCCAGGGCCCGGACCCGTTCGACCCGCTGGCGCGCCTCGTCGAGTACGGCCTCGGCCGCCTCGGCCCGGCGGCGGGCCAGCAGATTTTCGCGGGCGCCCGAATTCTCGGCGCGCTCGGCCATGGCGCCGAGCAGGATCTTCGGCTCCGACTTCCTCGCCGCGAAGGCCCGCCCTGCCTTGTCCCGTCGCGCCTTCTTCTCGACCGCCTTCTGGCTCTCGCGCGCGATCTGGCCGGCGCTTCTCTCCGCCACTTCCAGATCGCGATCCGCCGCGGCCCGTTCCGCAGCCTTTCGTTCGGCGTAGAGATCGTAGTTCCCGCCGTAGACGGCGGCGCCGAGGCTGGACAGTTCGACGATCCGGTCCATCCGCCGCAGCAGGGCCCGGTCGTGGCTGACCACCACGGCGCCGCCCTTCCAGCGGGCCAACAGGTCAGCGATCGCGGCCCGGCCGTCGGCGTCGAGATGATTGGTCGGCTCGTCGAGCACCAGCAGGTCGGGGGCCTCAAGCAGCAGGGCCGCCAGACGCACACGGGTCTGCTCGCCCCCGCTCAGGGTCGCCGCCAGGCGGTCCGGGTCGAGCCCCGGCAGGCCGACGTCGGCCAGCGCCGCCTCGATCCGGCTCTCCAGAGTCCAGTCGGCGGCGGCGAGATCGTCCGCGCCGCCCTCGCCAGCCAGCACCCGCCGCACCACAGCCATGGCCGGAGCGGCGCCGAGCAGGTCGAGAACGGTTTCGCCGGGGCCGGGCTCGCGCCGCTGCTCCAGCCAGCCGACCTTGCCGGCGCGCGCGACGGCGCCCTCCGCGGGGTCGGCGAGGCCCGTCACCAGGCGCAGCAAGGTGGTCTTGCCGACGCCGTTGCGGCCGACGAGGCCCGTGCGCTCGCGCCCGAAGGCGAGGCTCAGGTCAGAAAATAGGGTGTGGCCGTCAGGCGTGCGGGCCGCGACGCGATCGAGCGTCACGAGTGCGGATGCGGACGGGCTTGGGGCGAGGCTGGGTGAGGACATGGACAAACGCGAGCAGCGAGGCGGAAAGGGCGAAACCAATTCCCAGTGCGCTGATCATGTTCGTCGGGCCTCCAGTGAACTCACTCGAAGGCTCAGGATGCGGGCGGCGGCGCGGTCGTGCAAGCGATTTTCCGCCGCACCCCCTCGGATCGCCTCGCCCTCCGGAACATGCCGGAATGGCGCGGGCGGCTCCGGGCGCCTAGGTTCAGGTCATGAATCCCCCGTCCGAAACCGAGACTTCGACCCGCCGACGCGAGATGATCGTCGAGCAGATCCGCGCGGAGACCGGGATCGACGAGGCCATGATCGGGCGCCTGGTCGACGGCTTCTACGACCGCGTTCGCGCCGACCCGCTGATCGGGCCGGTGTTCGACGACCGCATCAGCGACTGGGGCCCGCACCTCGAGCAGATGCGGCTGTTCTGGTCGTCGGTGGCCCTGATGAGCGGCGCCTACCACGGGCGGCCGATGCCGAAACACCTGCCCCTGCCCGTCGACGCGCGCCATTTCGATCGTTGGCTGGAACTGTTCGAGGCGACGGCCCGCGACCTGTGCCCGCCCGCCGCCGCCGGGCATTTCATCGAACGGGCCCGCCGCATCGCCGAAAGTCTGGAGCTGGGCATCGCCGGGGCCAACGGCGTGCTGCTGGGCAAGGGCGAGCGGTATTTGCGGCCGACCGAGGCGTGGACGCCGACGGACTGATCGCCAGTCGACGGGACGCCCTGCTGCCATCTACTGTCAGCAGACCGGCGGGCCGCCGCCGATGTTCCCACAATGTTCTTGCTGATTTCGGCGAATTGATCCCCATATAGCGCTGTCGCGCCGGACCCTCGCCGGTCCTGCCGCGTTCCCGGATTCCCCAGTCTTCAGGCCTCATGACCGAAAAGCACAACTTCATCCGCGTGCGCGGCGCCCGCGAGCACAATCTCAAGGGCGTCGACGTCGACATTCCGCGCGAGCAGCTGGTGGTGATGACCGGGCTGTCGGGGTCGGGGAAAAGCTCCCTGGCCTTCGACACCATCTACGCCGAGGGCCAGCGTCGCTATGTCGAGAGCCTGAGCGCCTACGCCCGCCAGTTCCTGGAGCTGATGGGCAAGCCCGACGTGGACCTGATCGAGGGCCTGTCCCCGGCCATCTCCATCGAACAGAAGACCACCTCGAAGAACCCGCGCTCCACCGTCGGCACGGTGACCGAGATTCACGACTACATGCGCCTGCTGTGGGCGCGCGTCGGCGTGCCCTATTCGCCGGCGACCGGCCTGCCGATCGAGAGCCAGACCATCTCGATGATGGTCGACAAGCTGAACGCCCTGCCCGAGGGCGAGCGTCTGCTGCTGCTGGCCCCGGTGGTGCGCGGCCGCAAGGGCGAATACCGCAAGGAGATCGCCGAGTGGCAGCGCTCGGGCTTTCAGCGGCTGAAGATCGACGGCCAGTTCTACGCCATCGAGGACGCGCCGACCCTGGACAAGAAGTTCAAGCACGACATCGACATCGTCGTGGACCGGATCGTCACCAAGCCGGGTCTGGAGGGGCGCTACGCCGACAGTCTGCAGACCGCGCTGGGTCTGGCGGACGGCATCGCCGTGGCCGAATGGGCCAATGCGCCGGAGGGCGAGGCGCCGCGCCGCCTGACCTTCTCCGAAAAATTCGCCTGCCCCGTCTCGGGCTTCACCATCAGCGAGATCGAGCCCAGGCTGTTCTCGTTCAACAATCCGTTCGGGGCCTGTCCGACCTGCGACGGCCTCGGGGTCAAGCTGGCCTTCGACGCCGACCTGGTGGTGCCGGACCGCGACAAGACCCTGCACAAGGGCGCCATCGCCCCGTGGTCGCGCGGGCCTTCGCCGCTCTACACCCAGACCCTGCAGTCGCTGAGCCGTCACTACGGCTTCTCGATGGACAAGCCGTGGCGCGACCTGCCGGAGAAGGCGCAGGCCGTGATCCTGCGCGGCTCGGGCGGGGAGAAGATCAAATTCACCTACGACGACAACGCCCGCACCTATGAGACCACCAAGCCCTTCGAGGGCGTGCTGCCGAACCTCGAGCGTCGCTGGCGCGAGACCGATTCCTCATGGGTGCGCGAGGAGCTGGGCCGGTTCCAGTCCGAGACGCCGTGCGAGGCCTGCGGCGGCAAGCGCCTCAAGCCCGAGGCCCTGGCGGTCAAGATCGCCGGCGAGGACATCGCCGAGGTGTCGTGGCGCTCGATCAAACACGCCCACGAGTGGTTCACGGCCCTGGGCGACAAGCTGACCGACAAGCAGATGGAGATCGGTCGCCGGGTGCTGAAGGAGATCACCGACCGGCTGCGCTTCCTCAACAATGTCGGGCTCGACTATCTCAGCCTGTCGCGCGCCTCGGGCACCCTGTCCGGCGGCGAGAGCCAGCGCATCCGGCTGGCGTCGCAGATCGGCTCGGGCCTGACCGGGGTGCTCTATGTGCTGGACGAGCCGTCGATCGGCCTGCACCAGCGCGACAACTCCCGCCTGCTGGAAAGCCTGCGCGGGCTGCGCGATCTCGGCAACTCCGTCCTCGTCGTCGAGCATGACGAGGAGGCGATCCTGACCGCCGACTATGTCATCGACATGGGTCCGGCCGCCGGCATCCACGGCGGCGAGGTCTGCGCCCAGGGCACCCCGGCCGAGGTCATGGCCGACGCCAACTCCCTGACGGCCAAATACCTGACCGGCGAGCGCGAGATCGAACTGCCGGCCGACGGCCGCCGCCCCGTCGACCGCAAGAAGATGCTGCGGATCAGCGGCGCCACCGGCAACAATCTAAAGAGCGTCACCGGGGAAATCCCCGGCGGCCTGTTCACCTGCGTCACCGGCGTGTCCGGCGGCGGCAAGTCGACCTTCACCATCGAGACCCTCTACAAGGCCGCGGCCCGCCGGCTGCACAACGCCTCCGACGCCCCCGCCCCCTTCGACCGGATCGAGGGCCTGGAGATGTTCGACAAGGTCATCGACATCGACCAGAGCCCGATCGGCCGCACGCCGCGTTCGAACCCGGCCACCTACACCGGCGCCTTCGGGCCCATCCGCGACTGGTACGCCGGCCTGCCGGAGTCCAAGGCCCGCGGCTACGGCCCCGGACGGTTCTCGTTCAACGTCAAGGGCGGCCGCTGCGAGGCCTGCCAGGGCGACGGCCTGATCAAGATCGAGATGCATTTCCTGCCCGACGTCTACGTCACCTGCGACGTCTGCAAGGGCAAACGCTACAACCGCGAGACGCTGGAGATCGTCTTCAAGGGCAAGAGCATTTCCGATGTGCTCGACATGACGGTCGAGGAGGCCGGCAGCTTCTTCAAGGCCGTGCCCTCGATCCGGGACAAGATGCTGACCCTGAACCGGGTCGGCCTCGGCTACGTCAAGGTGGGACAGTCGGCGACCACCCTCTCCGGCGGCGAGGCCCAGCGCGTCAAGCTGTCCAAGGAACTGTCGAAGCGGGCCACCGGCAAGACCCTCTACATCCTCGACGAACCGACCACGGGCCTGCATTTCGAGGACACCCGCAAGCTGCTGGAGGTGCTGCAGGAGCTGGTCGACAACGGCAACACCATCGTGGTGATCGAGCACAATCTCGACGTCATCAAGGTGGCCGACTGGCTGCTCGACTTCGGCCCCGAGGGCGGCGACGGCGGCGGCGAGATCGTCGCGGTCGGCACCCCCGAACAGGTCGCCGCCAATCCCAAGAGCTGGACCGGCAAATACCTCAAGGAAATCCTCGACCGCCACGAGACCCGCCGCAAGGCCCGGGTGGCGGCGCTGAAGAAGAGCGCCTGACCCCTCAGACGCTGGCCGTCGCGGCTTCCACGCCGAAATCCCGTGTCCGGCCCCGCAGCGCCAGGACGACCGTGCCGGCCAGCAGCACGGCGGTCGTGACCATGCTGGCTTCCGGCCCGAAGGCGCCGCCGGTCAGCCACCAGGCCGCGTCCGGCGCGCCCGTCAGGTCGGTGATCAGGGGCAGGCTGTCGATCGTCATCCCGGAGACCTCCAGCCCGAAGCCGAGGCCCAGCAGCCAGTTCCACGCCGCGTGCCAGCCGCACACGCCCCACAACGAGCCCTCGCGGACGGCGTAGAGGCTGATGAACAGGCCGAACAGGACGATATTGGCGAGGCCGACGTACAGTTCCTTCGACGGCTCGATATTGCCGGCGTGGGCCAGGGCGAACAGGGCGGAGTTGGCGATCACGGCGATCCACAGCCCGTGCCGCGAGGCGATCAGCTGCATCAGCCAGCCGCGGAACAGCAGTTCCTCCGACGAGCCCTGGATGATGAACCCCAGCATCAGGACGAAGATCGGCAGCAGCGCCGCGCCGACGGCAGCGGAGCCGAAGGCGCCCGCGCCCTCCACCACATACCCTCCGGCGGCCCAGATCACGCCGACCACCGTCAGCAGAAAGGCCACCCCGATCAGATAGCCGCGCAGGAAGCGCATCGGCCCCCGGGCGTTCAGACCCAGCGCCGACGGCCCTCGCCGCTCGAAGAAACGGGCCCACAGCAGCAGGAGCACCGAGCCCAGGCCGAAGGCCGCCGCCAGCTCATAGGCCAGCTGCGGCCAGCCGTCGGCGCTCCCGCCCGGCGTGATGAAGCCCGCCGCGATGGCGGGGAAATAGGCGGCCGCCTGTCCGCCGACCATGAAGACGACGCACAGCACGATCGCGGCGATCGTCCAGGTCCGGCGGTGGCTCTGTTTGCGCTCGGCGTAGAGTTCGATGCCGGCCATGCGGCGCTCCTTCCTGGAAACCGTCCGACCGGGATCGGTCGAGGCATGAGGCCGCGGCGACGGCGAATGGATGCGCCGGCCTGCGACCGCCAGGCCTCAGGCCGTCGGGGTCTCCGCGCCCAGCCCCTTGAGGTCGCGATAGGCGGCGGCGAACGGCGCGTACATGACGCCGACGAGCAGGGCGTTGATGACCGCCTCGGCGAGGGCGCTGGCGATGATCCAGGGGTTGGTCACGTCGAGCGCCGCGGCCACCGCCTCGGCGTCGCCGCCCGAGCCGAACGACCAGGCCTCGCCCCCCGCCATCATGGCCAGCGGCAGGGTCACCACCCAGGACAGCAACATGATGACCAGCACCATGACGATGGCGATGATGGCCATGCCGAACAGGGACCAGAACCGCCCGCGGGTGACCGCGAAGGAATCGAAGAAGGCGAAGCGGTTCTCGGCCACGGTGATCGGCACCGCCAGGCTCAGGCGCACGGCCAGCCAGATGATCGCGGCGACGCCGGCCAGGCCGGCGAGGACCACGAACAGCCACAGCCAGTTCGCCCCAGAGGCGCTGGCGATGCCCGACAGCACGCCGATCGCCACGACCACGGCGATCCAGGCGAAGGCCATGAGAATCCCGAGCACCAGGGTGACGACGAAGACCCGGAGCTCGTCCATGCCCAGCCGAAGGTAACCGAATCCGCTGGCTCGAGGGTTCAGCACGGCCCGCGCCACCGCCGCCATCAGCATGGCGGAGACGATCAGGGACACGGGGATGACCCAGGCGAGGCTGAGCATCACCTCGCCGAAGCCCTGGAAGGCCGCCATGACCTCCTGCGGCGTCGCCGAGGGGGACTGGTTTTCAAGGGCTTCCATACGCTCGGCCCAATCCGTAATCGGGCCCAGCGCGCTCGACATGGCGAACAGGCTGGCCAGGCTCACGATGGCGTACAGGAGGGTCCAGGCGACAAGCGCCATCGGATTGCGCCTGACGAGGCGGAAACCCTCGAACGCCGCGTCGCTACCGGAAAACGCCATCATCCCCTCCTTGCGTATTCAGAACGAAGCCTAGTCCGCCGCCGGAGTCGTGTCAGCGGAAATCGCGGCGGCCGACTCCGGCCCGGCCGCCAGGTCGAGAACCGCCCGGGCGAAGGGCGCCGTCACCAGCAGCTGCGAAAAGCCGTAGATCCAGCCGAGCGGCAGCAACAGAACGACCGCGAGCCCGATCAACAGGGCCGGCTGTTCCGGGAGTCCCTCCATCCAGGCCAGAACGGCGTCCGGATTGGTCGCCGCGACGCCCCCGCCCACCACCATGACGACGATCATGATCAGCAGCATCAGACCGAGGCCGATCGCCATGGCGACCAGGAACTGGACGATCAGAAGGGCCAGCAGCCGCCAGGTCTGGCCCCTGCCCAGGTTCCAGCCCTCCACGAAGGCGAAGGTGTCGTAGCGGAGACTCGCCGGCGCGATCAGCGCCAGCCGTCCCCAGAGGGCGAGAAAGCCGATCACCAGGGCGAGACCCATGAATACGGAGATCAGGGCCGGCCAGGGATCTGGCGCTCCCGAGAGGGCCAGACCGATCGCGACCGCCAGCAGCACGGCCACGACCATGGCGATGATCATGCCGATGAAGATCGTCACGGCCACGACGGCGACGTACAGTTCGTGCATGCCGAGGCGGAGGAAGGCGGCCCGGTCGCCCCCGCCGCCGGCGAACACGGCCCGGATGATGGCTGTGGTGACGACCAGGGCGGCGAACAGCTGCAGCAGGTTGGCCAGGTGGGCCCATGCCTGGAACTGCATGACCGTGGTGAAGTCGTCGTCGAACGGCGCGGCGTTGGAGCCCGGTTCGAACGCCCCCGCCGCGACCATTTCCCGCAACAGGGGGATCATGCCGGCGACGACAAGCACGGTCGGCGCCAGGACCACCAGGCCCCAGATCGTGGTGGCGAGCGGCCGCCGTCCGGCCTGACGGAACGGCTCCGCGACCGCTTCGGTGATCGAGAATCTCTTCATGGCGCGCCCTCCCCGGCGACCTCACCTTAACCACAGCGAAGCTTGCAGCCCAAGCCCGATCGATTTCGGAGGCTGACGCGGCGGGCCGGCATGACTAGAAGACCGCGATGAACGCCTCCTCCCTCTCCCCCGTCCACGTCATCGGCGGCGGCCTCGCCGGCTCCGAAGCCGCCTGGCAGATCGCCAACGCCGGCGTGCCCGTCATCCTGCACGAGATGCGCGGCGTCCCGGGCGTGAAGACCGACGCCCACCACACCGACGGCCTGGCCGAGCTGGTCTGCTCCAATTCGTTCCGGTCGGACGACTGGGAGTACAATGCGGTCGGCCTGCTGCACGCCGAGATGCGGGCGCTGGACTCGGTGATCATGGCCTGCGGCGACGCCAACCAGGTGCCGGCCGGCGGGGCGCTGGCGGTCGACCGGGAGGGCTTTTCCCAGGCGGTGACGGCGAGGCTGGAGGCGCATCCGCTGATCACCGTCGTGCGCGAGGAGATCGCCGGCCTGCCGCCGGAAGAGTGGGACAATGTCATCGTCGCCACCGGACCGCTGACCTCGCCGGCCCTGGCCGAGGCGATCCTGAAGACGACCGGCGAGGAGAGCCTGAGCTTCTTCGACGCCATCGCCCCGATCGTCCACGCCGACTCGATCGACTTCGACATCGCCTGGCGGCAGTCGCGCTACGACAAGGAGGGGCCGGGCGGGGACGCGGCGGCCTACGTCAACTGCCCGATGGACAAGGCCCAGTACGAGGCCTTCATCGACGCCCTGCTGGCGGGGCCCAAGGCCGAGTTCAAGGAGTGGGAGAACGTCCCCTATTTCGACGGCTGCCTGCCGATCGAGGTGATGGCCGAGCGCGGTCGCGAGACCCTGCGCCACGGGCCGATGAAGCCCGTCGGCCTGACCAATCCGCGCGACCCGCAGGTCAAGGCGCACGCCATCGTCCAGCTGAGGCAGGACAATGCGCTGGGGACGCTGTTCAACATGGTCGGCTTCCAGACCAAGCTGAAGCACGGGGCCCAGGCCGAGGTGTTCCGCATGATCCCCGGCCTGCAGGACGCCCAGTTCGCGCGGCTGGGCGGTCTGCATCGCAACACCTTCCTCAATTCGCCGAAGCTGCTGGACCGCCAGCTGCGGCTGAAGGCCATGCCGCGGCTGCGCTTCGCCGGCCAGGTCACCGGGGTCGAGGGCTATGTCGAGAGCGCCGCCATGGGGCTGCTGACCGGCCGGCTGGCGGCGGCCCAGGCGCTGGGCCGCGACCTCGCCCCGCCGCCGCCCGAGACGGCCATCGGGGCGCTGGTCGAGCACATCACCGGCGGCCATCTTGAAGGCTCGAAATTCCAGCCGATGAATATCAATTACGGCCTGCTGCCGCCGCTGGAGGCGCCGAAGGTCGACGCCGAGGGCAAGAAGATCCCGCCCAAGGATCGCGGGCGGGCCAAGAAGCGGCTGATGAGCGTGCGGGCGATGGAGGCTCTCAAGGGCTGGCGGGACGCGAGCTGATGGCGGAGCTGACCGAGCTGGACCGGCTGACCGCGCGGCGGGTGACCCTGATCCACCGCCTCGATCTGATCGCGAAGGGCGCGCAGCTGAAATATGACGACGGGACGCTGGTCGACATGGCGTCGGAGACCGCGCGGCTGAAGGAGGAGATCGGTCGTCTGGACCGGAAGATCGCCCTCCTGGGGCCGGCCCTCGGTCAGGCCTGAGGCATGGTCGGGTCCCCTCCCCTCGAGTTCGCCAGGCGCGCCATCCGCCAGAAGATCACCGAGGTCTTCAACGACGCGGACAGGGGCGAGCGGCCGGTGCTGCGACGGGCCGATGCGCTGTTCCCGCCGGACTCGGTGGCGTGGAAGGTCAATGGCGACGTGGTCACCATGATGATCGGCGGGGTCTCGGGCCTGCTGCTGCAGATGCTGCATCCGGCGGTGCTGGCCGGGGTGTGGGACCATTCGGACTTCCGCGCCGACATGCACGGGCGGTTGCGGCGGACGGCCAAATTCATCGCCACGACGACCTATGACCATGCCGAAGCGGGACGGGCGGCGATCGACCGGGTCAACCGGATTCATAGCAAGCTGGGCGGCGAACTGCCGGACGGGACGCCGTATCGGGTCAGCGACCCCGAGCTGCTGGCCTGGGTGCATGTGACAGAGACGATCAGCTTCCTGGACAGCTGGATTCGCTATGCCGAGCCGGACATGCCGCGCGCCGAGCAGGACGCCTATTTCGCCGAGATGGCGCGGGTCGGGGAGGCGCTGCACGCCGATCCCCTGCCCCGCAGCCGGGCCGAGGCCGAGGCGCTGATCCAGGGCTTCCGGCCCCGGCTGCGGGCCGACGCCCGGACGCACGAGGTGGCGGCCATGGTCATGCGCCAGACGGTCGGCATGCCGGCCGTCGATCTGGCCGCGGGGGTGATCATGCAGGCCGGGATGGACCTGCTGCCGGACTGGGCCCGGGCCATGCACCGCCAGCCCCGCGCCCTGCCGACGCCGCTGGTGCGCGGCGGCGCGCTGACGACGGCGCGGCTGCTGCGCTGGGCCTTCGACGGCTCGCCGAACCGGCGGGTGCATCCGAAGGACGTGACGTCCTTCTAGCCGCCGCGGCCGCCGTGTCTGGCGTATTCCAGCCGGGCGATGGTGCGGTTGTGGACCTCGTCCGGGCCGTCGGCGATGCGCAGGGTGCGGACCATGGCGTACATCTCGGCCAGCGGGGTGTCGGCCGAGACCCCGGCGCCGCCGAAGGCCTGGATGGCGTCGTCGATGATCTGCAGCGCCATGCGCGGGGCGGCGACCTTGATCTGGGCGATCTCGGACTTGGCGTTCTTGGCCCCGCCGTTGTCCATCATCCAGGCGGCCTTGAGCACCAGCAGGCGGCACATCTCGATCTGGGTGCGGGCCTCGCCGACGCGCTGCTCCCAGACCGAATGCTCGGCCAGGGTCTTGCGGAAGGCGGTGCGGCTGAGCAGGCGGGCGGTCATCAGCTCCAGCGCCCGCTCGGCCATGCCGATGACGCGCATGCAGTGGTGGATGCGGCCCGGTCCGAGGCGGCCCTGGGCGATCTCGAAGCCGCGGCCCTCGCCGGCGATCAGGTTCTCGACCGGAACGCGGACGTTCTCGAGCACCACCTCGGCGTGGCCGATCGGGCGCTCGTCATAGCCGAAGACGGAGAGCATCCGTTCGACGCGGAAGCCGGGCGCATCCACGGGGACGATGATCTGGGACTGCTGGGTGTGGACCGAGGCGTCGGGGTCGGTCTTGCCCATGACGATGGTCACCGCGACGTTCGGGTGGCCCATATTGGTCGACCACCATTTGCGGCCGTTGATGACATAGTGGTCGCCGTCGCGCTCGATCCGGGTCTGGATGTTGGTGGCGTCGGACGAGGCGACCTCGGGCTCGGTCATCAGGAAGGCCGAGCGGATCTCGCCGGCCATCAGCGGCTTGAGCCAGCGGGCCTGCTGGTCGGCGTTCCCGTACATATGGAGGACCTCCATATTGCCGGTGTCGGGGGCGTTGCAGTTGAAGACCTCGGCCGACCACAGGTGGCGGCCCATCTGTTCGGCCAGCGGGGCGTATTCGAGATTGGTCAGGCCGGCGCCGTGCTCGCCGGGCAGGAACATGTTCCACAGGCCGGCCTCGCGGGCCTGGGCCTTCATCTCCTCCATGACGGGCGGCTGGCGGGTGTGGTCCTCGCGGACCTGGGCCCAGTATTCCGCGGAGCGCGGCACGACCCTGTCCTCCATGAAGCGGCGGACGCGTTCCTGCCAGTGAAGGGCCCGGTCGCTGTGGCGGAAGTCCATGGTCGTGCTCCGATGCGAAAACGGCGCGGCCCCGTCGGAGCCGCGCCGCTGAAATCAGTTCGTCGTCCCGCGCCTCAGCGCTTCAGCAGCGGGGCCAGTTTCTGGGCGATCATCATGTCGCCGGCGATCTTCAGCTTGCCCTGCATGAAGGCCATCATCGGGTCCAGCTGACCGTTCGACAGGGCCATGAAGTCGTCCCAAGTCATGGAGACGGTGGCGTCGGCCGGCTTGTCCTCATTGGTCACCGAGTTCGGCACCGAGGCGCCGTCGATGAAGATCTTGCCAGCGTCGCCCAGGTCGATCTTCACGGTCTTGCCCAGACCGGAATTGTCGCCGACGGCGCCGCGGATGTGTTCGGTGACTTGGGCCAGATCGGCCATGGGTGCGTCTCCTGACGAGGTTGAGCCTCCGACCTAGACCCGGCGGCGGCGCGTGCCAAGATCACGCGGGGTCAAGTTCCCGTTCCGGGCGTGCGAACGCCTCCGTCGGCGGGGGCGCCGGCGGCGAGGGAAGGCGTGCGGAGCGCCGGGCCCGCGCCCGGAGTTCGTTGTGAATTACCGTTTCGACGCAGACCGACGCTCCGCGCGGAGATTTTCCGGGAGCTTGCGTCGGGTGGCGCTCTTAACGCCTTACCGCAGCGCCTCCGGCGGGCGGGCTGGTCTTGCGTGACCAGTCCCCGGACCGGGCGAGTATCCCCCTCGCCCCTGACGTCCGATCTCCTCGATCAGACCCCGGGCGTTGGC
>JAESFZ010000210.1_pt1 | contig 65885 bp, 64 predicted proteins | sample 9269561 | NCBI WGS metagenome assembly JAESFZ01 (sample SAMN14515552, study PRJNA621657) | algae metagenome | isolation source: Tildeniella nuda ZEHNDER 1965/U140 and co-occurring heterotrophs from wet... | place: Switzerland: Stansstaad, Zurih | collected 1965-01-01
CGCGACAACGTGCAGTTCGACGGTCTTGCGCGGGTGTCGCACGTCACCGACGCCACCGACTGGCGCGTCGAATATCCGTTCGTCGTCATTCATCCCGACAGCGAAGAGGAAGTCGCGCCCATCGTCGCAGCCTGCATCGACCTGGGGCTGACCATCATCCCGCGCGGCGGCGGCACCGGCTATACCGGCGGGGCGATACCGCTGACCAGGCTGTCGGCGGTGATCAACACGGAAAAACTCGATGCGCTGGCCGCGATCGAGCATGTCACCATCCCGGGCGGCGCCGGGAAGGTCGCAACGCTGCGTTGCGGGGCAGGCGTGGTAACGCGGCGCGCGATGGAGGCCGCCGAGTCGGCCGGCCTGGTATTCGCGTGCGACCCGACCTCGGCGGACGCCTCGTGCATTGGCGGCAACGTCGCCATGAACGCCGGTGGCAAGAAGGCGGTGCTGTGGGGGACGGCGCTCGACAACCTGATGTCGTGGAAAATGGTCACGCCCGATGCCGGGTGGATGCTGGTCGAGCGCATCGATCACAATCTCGGCAAGATCCACGATGCGCAGGTCGCGCGCTTCCGCATCAGCCGCTACGCCGCCGACGGCAAGACACCGACCGCGACGCCGGAAATCCTCGAGATTCCCGGCACGCGCTTCCGCAAGACCGGCCTCGGCAAGGACGTGACCGACAAATTTCTGTCGGGATTGCCCGGCGTGCAAAAGGAGGGCTGCGACGGCATCATCACCCAGGCGACCTTTGTTCTGCACAGGATGCCGCCGCATGTGCGCACGGTATGTCTGGAATTTTTCGGCGAGGTGCGCGAGGCGGTGCCCTCGATCGTCGAGATCAAGCGCTACCTTGACGCCAACCCCGACGCCACGCTCGCCGGCCTCGAGCATCTCGACGCGCGCTACCTGAAAGCGGTGGGCTACGCCACTAAGGCGCGGCGTGCCGGCAGGCCGAAAATGGTTCTGATCGGCGATATCGTGGGCGAAGACGAAAACGCGGTCGCCGCGGCGGCTTCGCAGGTGGTGCGTATCGCCAACGCGCGCTCCGGCGAGGGTTTCATCGCCGTGAGCGGCGAGGCACGCAAGCAGTTCTGGCTCGACCGCGCGCGTACCGCGGCAATCGCCCGGCACACCAATGCATTCAAGATCAACGAGGACGTGGTGATTCCGCTCGACCGCCTGGGAGACTATTCCGACGGCATCGAGCGCATCAACATCGAACTCTCGATCAATAACAAGCTGCAACTGCTCGCCGCGCTGGAGGATTTTCTGAAGGGCGAACTGCCCCTCGCGCAGCAGGATGAAAGCGTGGACGCCGCCGAAATGGTCGGCGATCGCCTTGAGCGCGCGCTGGACCTGGTTGCAGAAGTGCGCGCGCGCTGGCAATGGCTGCACGACAACCTCGACGCGCCGCTCGCGGACTTCAAGGCGGAAGGCGGAAGGCGGGAGGATGAAATCCCGGCGGTATATTCATCCTTCATCCTTCATCCCTCATCCTTCGCCACCGACGGCAAAGTGTGGCATCTTCTCCAGAACCATACCCTGCGGGTGTCGTGGAAAACCGAAGCACGCGCACAACTCGCCGATATCTTCAGCGGCCGTGCGTTTCAGAAGGTGATGGAGCAGATCGACGCCGCCCACAAGGCGGTGCTGCGCGGGCGCGTGTTCGTGGCGCTGCACATGCATGCGGGCGACGGCAATGTGCACACCAACATTCCCGTCAACTCCGACAACTACGAGATGCTGCAGGTCGCAACCCAGGCCGTGGCGCGCATCATGCGGCTCGCCGTGTCATTGAACGGGGTGATTTCCGGCGAGCACGGCATCGGCATCACCAAGTTCGAGTTCCTCGACGCGCAGCAGGTCGAGCATTTCCGCGCATACAAGCAGCAGGTTGACCCCGAAGGGCATTTCAACAAGGGCAAGCTGCTGGACGGTGCCGGCCTGGCGAACGCCTATACGCCGAGTTTCTCGCTGCTGGGCGCAGAAAGCCTGATTCTCGAGCAGTCGGACATCGGCAGCATCTCCGACTCGATCAAGGACTGCCTGCGCTGCGGCAAATGCAAGCCGGTGTGCGCGACCCACGTGCCGCGCGCCAACCTGCTTTACAGCCCGCGCAACAAGATTCTGGCCGCCAGCCTGCTGATCGAGGCTTTCCTGTACGAGGAGCAGACGCGGCGCGGCATCTCGCTCGAACATTTCGATGAATTCAGCGACGTCGCCGACCACTGCACGGTGTGCCACAAATGCCTGAATCCGTGTCCGGTCGACATCGATTTCGGCGACGTGTCGATCGCCATGCGCAACTTCCTGCGCCGCCATGGCAAGCGCAAGTTCAATCCCGGCACCTTCGCCTCCATGCTGTTCCTGAATGCGACCGACCCCGGCACCATCAACCTGGTACGCAAGGTGATGATCGCCTGGGGCTACACAGCGCAGCGCTTCGCGCACCGCGCCGCCAGGACGCTCGGGCTGGCGCAGCAGCAGACCAGGCACCCGCCAGCGACCGTCGGCAAGCCGCCGCTCAAGGCACAGGTCATCCACTTCATCAACAAGCCCATGCCGGGCGGGTTGCCGAAGAAGGCGTCGCGCGCGCTGCTCGACATCGAGGATCCGCGGATTGTTCCCATCATCCGCGACCCGCAGAAGGCCGGCGAGGATGCTGACGCGGTGTTCTATTTTCCCGGCTGCGGCTCGGAACGCCTGTTCAGCCAGGTGGGGCTTGCCACGCAGGCCATGCTGTTCGAAACCGGTGCGCTTACCGTGCTGCCCCCGGGCTATCTGTGCTGCGGCTACCCCCAGACCGCGGCAGGCGAAGCGGAGAAAGGCCAGGCCATCACCACCGCCAATCGCGTGCTGTTCCACCGCGTCGCGCACACCCTCAACTACCTCGATATCAGGACGGTGATCGTGTCCTGCGGCACCTGCATGGATCAGCTGCAGAAATACGAATTCGACAAGATCTTCCCCGGCTGCCGCCTGCTCGACATCCACGAGTACCTGCTGGAAAAGGGCGTCGCGCTGGAAGGCGTGAACGGCGTGCGCTACATGTACCACGACCCCTGCCACACGCCGATGAAGACCCACCAGCCGATGAAGGTCGTCAATCAGCTGATGGGCACGCAGGTCAAACTGAGCGAGCGCTGCTGTGGCGAATCGGGCACGCTGGCGGTGACGCGGCCCGACATTTCAACCCAGGTGCGCTTCCGCAAGGAGGAAGTCATGCGCAGGGACGTCGCAACGCTGCGCAACGATGGTTTTCAGGGCGAAGTCAAGGTGCTCACTTCCTGCCCCTCCTGCCTGCAGGGGCTGGCGCGCTATGACAGTGATGCCGGCACCGAGGCGGATTACATCGTCGTGGAAATGGCAAAACGGCTGCTGGGGCCGGACTGGATGGCGAGCTATGTCGCCAAGGCCAATAACGGCGGCATTGAAAGAGTGCTGTTATGAGGCCTCCCCCTGCCGCCGCCCCTCTCCCCCGACCCCTCTCCCGCCCAGGCGGGCGAGGGGAGATTCATGCTGCGTTCAAAATACCCACGCAGCAATCTCATACGGGCGGCATGGCGCACGCGCTGCCCTGAGCGCCATCCACAGCAGCATGCCGGCCGCAACGGAACCATCACCCGACCCCGCCGGTTATTTCTCCGCGGATTACGCTTCCGTGACGCCGCGCTCAAGGCCGGCGGCACATTATTCGTGCTGCCTATTGATGCGCGCGGCCCTGCCGGCATCACGTTAACGATAGACGTTGCCTGGCTGGGCAGCAAACAGCCATCGCGGGTGCTGCTGCACACCAGTGGCCTGCACGGCGTGGAAGCCTTCGCCGGATCGGCCGTTCAACTGCAGCTGCTCGAGCAAGCGCCTGCGGTTGCTGCCGATTGCGCATTGATTCTGGTGCATGCACTGAATCCCTACGGCATGGCGTGGCTGAGGCGCGTCAACGAAAACAACGTCGACCTCAACCGCAACTTCCTGCCCGACAGCGAGTCCTGGTCGGGTGCGCCCGCCATTTACCGCGCAATCGATCATTTTCTCAACCCTGTGTCGCCCCCGGGCTTCGACTTCTTCCAGTTGCGCGCGGCCTGGCACGCCCTGCGCCACGGTTTTCATCCGCTGCAACAGGCGGTCGCGCAGGGACAATATGAATTTCCGCACGGCTTGTTTTTCGGCGGCAGGCAGCTGGAGCAGGGGCCGCGTGTTTATCAGGACTGGCTCAGGCAGAATCTGGCCGGCACGATGTATCTTTTTGCCGTGGACGTGCACACAGGCCTGGGCCAGTGGGGCAGCGAAACCCTGATTGCGGAGCCCGGCGTATGCGCCACCCCGCCCCCGGCGCTGTGCACCGCACTGAACAAGGCGCAGATCAGTTCGCCTAACCCGGGTTCGACAACCTACGCCATTCGCGGCGGCATGGGCGGCATCCTGCCGCGCATCCTGCCCGCGACGCAAATTGATTTTCTGCTCCAGGAACTGGGAACTTACCCGCCCGTACCGGTGTTTCATGCCCTGCGCGAAGAAAACCGCTTGCATCATCATGGCGGTGGCGACGAAAATCTGCAGCATCCGGCCAAGCTGCGTTTGCGCGAAGTGCTTTGTCCGGCCGCAGCCGGATGGCGGCGGCAGGCAGTCAGACTGGGCTCCGCGCTCGCCCATGCCGCGGCCGGCTGGGCCTTCCGCCACAACAACCAGCTTTCCACATAAATCATGGCCTGCGAACTTTGCGATGAGACCGGCGGCGCGTTGCTGTGGCAGGACGCCAGTTGCCGCATCGTGCTGGTTGATGAGCCCGGTTACCGCGGCTTCTGCCGGGTCATCTGGAAAGCGCATGTGAAGGAAATGACTGACCTTGCCGTGACGGAACGAACGCATCTGCTCAAGGTGGTTTTCGAAGTCGAGGCGGCGTTGCGCGAACTGCTGCAGCCGCAGAAAATCAATCTTGCTAGCCTGGGCAATCTGACACCGCACCTGCACTGGCACGTAATCCCGCGTTTCGTCGACGATCCGCACTTTCCGTTGCCGATCTGGGGAGTGCAGCAGCGCGGACTACACAGAAATAACACCAAGGATTTCCACGCAGCCCTTGCCGCCATGCTCGCATCCAGGCTGGCGTGAGCAGGCATTGGGACGCGACTATTGTCACGCCAGAAACGTGCATTTATTCATACGTTTATTGATTTTCTGCGGTGCCGTGACCCAGTTCACATACAGGGTAGAATGCTTAGACTAGCTTGCTGCGAGTAGGCATAATTGGCTCTGCAGCATAATAAAAATATTCCAAATCACTTACAGGGGCCGATTGATATGTCTGATTAACAGGGATTACGAACATGAGCATTCAACCGCTTACCGCCCCCCAGTCGCAGCTGCAGTTTACCGACAGCGCCGGTTGCAAGCAGTGGCTTGATGGATTGCCGCTGACGAACGTGCAGCAGGCACAGCAAGTGCTCACCGCCCAGCTTACTGCGCTTTGCGCAATGCAGCTGCCAGCGCTTGAGCGCCTGAAAATTCTGGAAGTACTGAAAGAGCCGACGCAGTTCGTGCAAAGCGAATCGGCCAAACGCTACGCGGGCAAGCCGCTGCCGCTTGATCCCGCCCAGGCGGCGGTGTGGAGCAATGTGATCACCCTGTGGCTGGAAACGGGTCGCAATTACCAGCAATGCCTGCGTGCATACCAGGAAGGCGACCTCGACATCGCGCCCCATGCTGCCCTGGTGTGCATGCGCTGCCTGCGATATCTCGGCCAGACCATGCAGGATCACTATCACGCGTATCACCAGGCGCCGGCAACGATGTGGCGCACCCTGCATGAACTTTACCTGTTCGCCGAGCAGCATGGCTTTGCGCGCATCCGCGTGGAAGACTGCTTCGCAAGACAGGATCCCGATTCGAGCTGCACCGAGGCTTATGTCCAGGCGCTGCTCGCGCACCTCGCCAATCCGTTCTCGATGTCGGTACGCCAGCTGAGCTTCGTTCAGCGCTGGCTCGAAAAATGGTCGAGTTTGGTGGGCTTGGCCACCCAGCCACTGCCCGCAAGCATGATCCCCTCGCTGGCGGTCGATCTGGATGGATCGACGGGCATCATGTTCGCCGACGATATCGAAACCGCATCCAATCTGCGCTATCTCGATCTCGAGCAGCTGTCCAAGACCCTGAGGCAAACCATCAATCTGCTCAAACAGGGGCAGACTCCGGGACAACTCGGGCTCGGCGACGACGCCAAGCAGCCGGGCTGCGAAAACCTGCTGATGCTGCTCTATGTGCAGTGGTGCCGCGCCGGGACGGCGCGCAGGGAAGAGCGGCAGCAAACCGAGGAGCCTGCCAGCGTGTGCTTTGGCATTCCGGCAATCCATTTGAACGTAAGCGGGCGCGTTTTCCGTCAGCCCGGCGAACTGACGTCGCGTGAAAAGCAGGATCTGGACACTTATGGCTACATCGCCCGCGTCGAGAGCATAAACGGCGACCGCCAGACCGCCGCCGAAAGCAACCTGGAAACGTGGCAGATCACCAACCACAGCGCGTCCGGATTCATGTGCATGCTGCGCGATCCGCGCGGTGAAGGTCGCATCAGCCACAACCAGCTGCTGGCCGTGCGCCGCGGCGACAGCAAGCAATTCCGCCTGGGCATGGTGCAATGGTTGAGGGTCGAGGAAAACAACGATTTGTGCTGTGGCGTGCGCCTTCTGCCCGGGGTTCCGCAGGCAGTTGCGGTGCGCCCGTCTAACTTCAACCCCGCGGGCAGCAATCGCTACGAGCGTGCCCTGCTGCTTCCCGAATCAGCCACGCCGCCGACCCCGGCCTCGCTGATTCTGCCGGCGGGCTGGTTCCAGAGCGGACGCTTTGTCGAGGTGGATCGCAAGCAAACCGCAAAATTGCTGAACTTGCTTGAAAAGGGCGGCGATTTCGACCGCGGCACGATAACCATCGTGTAGGACAGCCCCGGCATCGGCAGCCCGCGGCCTCAGGCCGTTTTGGCCATGGCCGCCTCGGCAGCGAGCAGGCGCGATTCAGGGAACAGGGCGCTGAATGTGCTGCCGCGCCCGGCTTCACTCTGCACTTCCAGCTGCCCCTGGTGACGGTTCAGCACGTGTTTGACAATCGCCAGCCCCAAGCCGGTGCCTCCGGTCTCGCGCGAGCGGCTGCGATCCACCCGGTAGAAGCGTTCGGTCAGCCGCGGGATGTGCTCGGGATTGATGCCGATACCGCTGTCGCGCACCGAGAATACCGCCTGACTGCCCTTGCGCAGCCAGCTGATGACGACCTCCCCGTCATCAGGCGTATAGCGTATGGCATTGCTGATGAGATTGCTGAACGCGCTCCTCAATTCGTCTTCGCTGCCGGCAAGCCCGTCTTCGCACCCGATGTCGAGTCTGATGCGGTGCCTGCCCGAAGAAAGCGCCAGCGCGTCCTGGTACAGCGCACGCGCCAGTTCAGGCACGTTGACACGCTCTTCGCGCACCGGATTGCCGGAACTCTCGAGACGAGACAGCGTCAGCAGGTCTTCCACCAATCGCCGCATGCGCTGCGTCTGGTCCATCATCAGCGGCAGCGAGCGCCGCAGCAGATCCCCGTCTGCAGCCCTGGTGTCGGAAATCGTCTCGAGAAATCCGCCGACCACGGTAAGCGGCGTCCTCAGTTCGTGGGATACGTTGGCGATGAAATCGCGGCGCATGGTTTCAACACGCTCCAGCTCGGTCACATCACGGCTGATGACCAGCTTCTGCCGGTTGCCATAGGGAACCAGTTGCACCGAAAGAATCAGATTGGAACCGCGGGCTTGCCTGAGCATCAGCGGTTCGCTGCGGTTCTGCATCTGCAGGATTTCGGCAAACTGCGGATGGCGCACGAGGTAAGTGATCTGCTGCCCGGTGTCGCGTTGCCGGTCGATTCCCAAATGGCGCTCGGCCAGAGGATTGCACCATTCGATGCGATCAGCCTGGTCGAGAATCACCAGGCCGTCGGGCATTGCCGCACCGGCCTGCTGGAAATCGTTGAGCGTTGCAGACAGCTGTGACTCGCTCTGCCGCTGGCGTCGCAGCATGCGGTAGAAGGCGGCAAAAACCTCGTCCCAGATGCCCATGCCCCGCGGTACGGCATCCAGCGTCGGATTGCGCAGCCACCTGAGCAGCATGGAAATATGGCGCAGGTGCTGGAATATTCCGAACAGCAGGCCCGCGGCGAACACGGCCAGGGCCGTCATCGCGCCGAAAATGGGCCATAGCACCAGGCAACCCAGCGCAAACAGGGCCAGCATGACCAATGATCTTCCCCACACGCTGCTCACCGGGAGATCCCTGCGAAGAAAACCGTCTTATTATCGCACGCCGGCGGCGGCGGCTGAAGGTGCTCTTCGGACTGCTTTTCAGGCGCCCGCGGAGAAACGATAACCGGCGCTGCGCACCGTCTGTATCAATTGATCGTGCCGCGTCGGCTCCAGCGCCTTGCGCAGCCTGCGGATATGCACGTCTACAGTGCGTTCCTCGACAAACACATGGTCTCCCCAAACGTGATCAAGCAGCTGGGCGCGCGAATAAACACGGTCGGCATGGGTCATCAGGAAATGCAGCAAGCGGAATTCAGTCGGCCCCAGAGTCAGCGGCATGTGGTTGCCCAGTACGCGGTGGCTTGCGGGGTCGAGCCTGAGGCCGGCGACTTCGACCGCATCATCGGTCGCCTGCGGCGCGCGGCGCCGCAGCACCGCCTTGACGCGCGCATTGAGTTCGCGGGGGCTGAAAGGCTTGGTCAGGTAATCGTCAGCGCCGGTTTCGAGACCGGCCAGCTTGTCCTGCTCGTCGGCGCGTGCGGTCAGCATGATGACCGGCACGGCCTGGGTGCGCTTGTCGGCGCGCAACCGCCGTGCAAACTCAATGCCGTTCATGCCGGGCAGCATCCAATCCAGCACCACCAGGTCGGGCAGCGCCGAGCGCACCATTTCGAGCGCCTGCTCCGCGTTTTCCGCGCGCAACGCATGATGCCCGGCAAGCTCCAGGTTGTAGGAAATCAGTTCCTGGATGGCGGGTTCATCTTCAACTACAAGTATGGTTGCGGCCATTCATGCTCCATGCCCGATTAGCAGGTGTCGATATTATGAAATAAAGGTTACAGTCTTGTGACACTCTCTGCGCCGTCCGAAAAACCCCTTTCGGATCAGAGTTTTCGTTTGGTTTCAAGTCGGTTATGATGCCTCTCCCTGAAAACAGCAGCGAATCCCCATGGCAGGACTGAGCAAATCCATACCGCAGCCGACAGAAATAAAGCTGCACCAGAAATCCCGCATCCTTGAAGTCGCTTTTGCGGATGGCAAGATATTTCAGCTGCCCTGCGAATTTCTGCGCGTGCACTCCCCTTCGGCCGAAGTGCGCGGCCATGGTCCGGGGCAGGAAGTGCTGCAGACCGGCAAAAAAAACGTCGAAATCACCAAAATCGAGCCTGTCGGCAGTTATGCCGTCCAATTGGCCTTTTCCGATGGCCATGACACCGGAATCTACTCCTGGGATCTGCTTTACGATTACGGCCTGCGCCAAGCAGAAATGTGGCAGAACTATCTGAAGCGCATGGCGGAAGCAGGCGCCAGCCGTGAACCCGCAAGCGTTAAGTAGTGGGTAGCGGGCATAAAATGACCAAAACCACCGATTTCGGTTTTCAGAAGGTTGCCGAGGAAGAGAAGGCGCGCAAAGTCGCGGGCGTATTCGATTCCGTCGCCGGCCGCTACGACCTGATGAACGACCTGATGTCGGCGGGGCTGCATCGGCTGTGGAAACGCTTCGCCATCGAACAAAGTCTGGTGCGCCCCGGTGATCGGGTGCTGGATGTCGCCAGCGGCACGGCTGATCTCGCCCGCCAGTTCGCGCGCCGCGTAGGCAGCCGCGGAACCGTGGTGGTCACCGACATCAATGCCGCCATGCTGAAAATCGGCCGCGACCGCCTGCTCGATGAAGGCGTGGTCACGCCGGCGGCGCAGTGCGACGCCGAAAAGCTGCCGTTTCCGGACAATTTTTTCGACTGCGTGAGCGTTGCTTTCGGCCTGCGCAACATGACGCACAAGGAAACCGCCCTTGCGGAAATGCTGCGCGTGCTCAGACCGGGCGGCAGGCTGCTGGTGCTGGAATTCTCCAGGGTGTGGAAACCGCTGCAGGCGCTATACGATACCTATTCGTTCCAGGTGCTGCCCAAACTGGGCAAGTTCATCGCCGGCGACCCCGACAGCTATCGCTACCTCGCCGAGTCGATCCGCATGCATCCCGACCAGGAACAGCTGCGGCAAATGATGGAACGCGCCGGCTTCGAGCAGGTCGAATACTTCAACCTGGCTGCCGGCGTGGTAGCCCTGCACAGGGCTTACAAATTTTGAACGCCGGCCGCCGGGCCGGGACAACCGCCGCAGTTTGCGGTATAAATAGCTGCTCATATACGCACTTGATGCACTTGAACGCGGAGTCGACATGAAAGCCACCATGAAAACCCTTACAGTTCTCATCGCCACCTTTTTCACGCTCGGCCTGTTCGCCTTCGAGGCCGAAGCCAAGCGTCTGGGCGGCGCCCGCAGCATAGGCAAACAGCGCGAGGCCATCAGCCCGCAGCAGGCGGCGCCGAAAACCCCCGCCCAACAGCAGCAGACCGCTTCGGGCACGCCTGCGCAGCAGCCGGTTCAGCAGCCCGCCGGCGCCAGCAAATGGCTGGGGCCGCTGGCCGGGCTGGCGCTGGGCGCCGGTCTCGCGGCGCTGTTTCTGAACAACGGGCTTACTGGCGTGCTGGCCGGCCTGCTGATGATCGCCGCAATCGTCGCCGCCGCCATATTCGCCGCCCGCCTGCTGCGCGCGAGATCCACAAATGCGCCCCTGCAGTACGCCGGCGCCGGGACGCAGGGCAGTCCGCACAGGCCGCTCCCCGCCGCGACCGCCACAGCACCCGCTTTCGGCGGCAGTGCTGCCGCGAATTCGGTTGCGGCAACCACCGGCCGCTGGCCGGCAGGATTTGATGCCGAGGAATTCGCACGCCACGCCAAGCACAACTTCGTGCGCCTGCAGGCGGCGCACGACGCGCGGGACCTGTCGACCATGCGCGACTTTCTCACGCCCGAAATGTTCCGCGAGATCGAGACCGACATCCTGTCCACCGGAAACACGCCGCAGAAAACCGACGTGGTCACCCTCAACAGCGAAGTGCTCGACGTGGTCACCGAAAACGGCGCTTACCTGGTGAGCGTGCGCTTCTCCGGGCTGATTCGCGAGACAGCCGCGGATGAGCCCCAGGAATTCAGCGAAATCTGGCATCTGCAAAAACCGGTCGATGGCAGCAGCGGCTGGCTGATCGCCGGCATCCAGCAGAACTGATACACGGGGCTCTTACGCGAAAACTCCCGGGCAGAACCCGGGAGTTTTTGTTTATAAACCTTATTCACACAAGTTCATGTTTACCCCCGCCGTCTCGGCGTCGATCAACCACCTCCTGCGCAGCAACAGCTGGGCGCGGGAGCGGCTCAAACCGTTCGCCGGCAAAACCGCACGGTTTGAATGCCCGCCGTTCACGCTGGTGCTGACTGTCACGCAGAACGGCGAAGTCGCGGCCGCGCAGGCGGCGGCGGATGTCACCATTGCCGTGAGCCCAGCCCTGATGCTGCGCGTGCTCGCCCGGGATGAAACGGCGTGGACCGACATCAAAATAGACGGGGATACCGGTTTTGCCACGGCCATCAATCATGTCTGGCGCAATCTGCGCTGGGATGCGGAAGAGGATCTGAGCCGCGTTTTCGGCGACATCGCCGCGCACCGCATGGCGCAAAGCGGGAGAACGCTGGAGCAGTGGGGCCGGCAAAGCGCCGACAATCTCCTGCATGCGCTGGCCGAATACTGGACCGAAGAGCAGCCCCTGATCGCCAGCAGGCACGAGATTGAGCAGTTCAACCGCGAGGTCGATGCCTTGCGCGACGACCTCGCCCGCATTGAAAAACGCCTCGAACAACTGATTCCCACCCCTTAGCACAGGCTGTTACGGCGGAAGCGGAAACATCGCGGGTTTTCGCGCAGCTTCCGTACCGTCCTGGGCGCAACTGGCGTTTTTCTTGGCGCGGTTTGCGTCCAGACAGGTAAAATCCGGCTATGCGATTGTTTCGATTACTGAAAATCCTGCGGATCAGCCTGCGCTTCGGGCTCGACGAATTCTTCCTCGGCCATGAGCGCGTGCGCGGTTTGCGCGCTGCTCTTGATTGCGCGCTGTTCTGGCGCCGGCTGGAGCGGCCGCGCGCCGAGCGCCTGCGCCTTGCCCTGGAAGCGCTGGGCCCCATTTTCGTCAAGTTCGGCCAGGTACTTTCAACGCGACGCGACCTGTTGCCGGCCGATATCGCCGATGAACTCGCCAAGCTGCAGGATCAGGTTCCGCCGTTTCCGGCGGAGCAGGCGGCAGCCATACTGGAGCGCGTTTACGGCAGGCGCCCCGAACAGGTATTCAGCCGGTTCAGCCGCGATCCGGTGGCCAGCGCCTCGGTCGCGCAAGTCCATCTCGCCGCCCTGCAGAACGGCACTGAGGTCGCGGTCAAGATTCTGCGGCCGGGCATCGCCAGCGTGATCGCCAACGATCTGGCGCTGCTCGACGCCGGCGCCAGCCTGGTCGAACTGCTATGGGCCGACGGCAAGCGCCTCAGGCCGCACGAGGTCATATCGGAATTTGCCCGCCACCTCGAGGATGAACTCGACCTGATGCGCGAAGCGGCCAATGCCAACCAGCTGCGGCGCAATTTCGAGAATTCTCCCCTGCTGCTGGTGCCGGAGGTGCACTGGGACTATTGTTCCACCGAAGTGATGGTCATGCAGCGCATGCACGGCACGCCGGTGTCGCAGGTCGACGCCCTGCGCACGCAGGGTGTCGACATCCGGAAACTGGCCCGCGCCGGCGTCGAGATTTTTTTCACCCAGGTGTTCCGCGACGGTTTTTTCCATGCCGACATGCATCCCGGCAACATTTTTGTTTCGGCACAGGGACAGTACATCGCGCTCGATTTCGGCATCATGGGCACGCTCACCGAAACCGACCAGAATTATCTGGCCCAGAACTTTCTCGCGTTCTTCCGGCGCGACTACCGGCGCGTCGCCGAAGCGCACATCGAGTCCGGCTGGGCTCCACCAGACACCCGCATTGATGAATTCGAAGCGGCGATCCGCACGGTGTGCGAGCCCATTTTCGACAAACCACTCAAGGAAATCTCCTTCGGCAAGGTGCTGCTGCGCCTGTTCCAGACCTCGCGGCGTTTCAACATCGAAGTGCAGCCACAGCTGGTGATGCTGCAGAAAACCCTGCTCAACATCGAAGGACTGGGGCGCGACCTCGATCCCGACCTCGACCTGTGGGACACCGCCAAGCCTTTTCTCGAGCGCTGGATGTCGGAGCGCATCGGCTGGCGCGGGCTGCTGCGGCACCTGCGTGAGGAAACCCCTTACTGGAGCACCCTGCTGCCGCAGATCCCGCGGCTGCTGCACCGCTATCTCGAAGACGACCAGGCGCAGCGTGAACGGGAGCGGCTTGCCGCCCTGCTGCTCGAACAGAAGCGCCAGACACGCTGGTTGCTCGCCGCGGTAACCATCCTGGGTGGCGCCCTGCTGCTGACGCTGTTTCGCTAACGCGACCGGCTGCCGCTCCAAACCGAACCGCCTCCGCTATAATCTTCCGCGGTCAGGTTGCGGGGTGGACGGACGGACCCGCCAATCCGCTTTTATCCGGGGGAATTCGCATGCTGTTATGGTTTGTCATCGCGTACCTAGCCGTATCGATTGCCATCGGGCTCGTCGCGGCAATGCGGGTGCACAACTCCAGGGACTACATCACCGCAGGACGCCATCTGCCGATCTACGTTGTGTTCGCCACGGTGTTCGCGACCTGGTTCGGCGCGGAAACAGTTCTCGGCATCTCGGCGACGTTTTTGCGCGAAGACCTCGGCGGCCTGGCCTCCGACCCTTTCGGCGCCTCGCTGTGCCTGATCCTGGTGGGACTGTTTTTCGCGCGGCGGCTTTACCGCATGAACCTGCTCACCATCGGCGACTACTACCGCAAGCGCTATAACCGTCCGGTAGAACTGGTGACGAGCACCTGTATCGCGCTCTCGTACCTGGGCTGGGTATCGGCGCAGATCACGGCCCTGGGGCTGGTGTTCAACGTGCTCTCGCAGGGAGAAATCACTCCGGCGACAGGCATGATCATCGGCGCCAGCGTGGTTCTTGTCTACACGCTGTTCGGCGGCATGTGGTCGGTGGCGTTCACCACTTTTGTGCAAATGATCATCATCGTGCTGGGGCTGTTTTACATCGCCTATCTCATTTCCGGCATGGCGGGCGGGGTCGGAACGGTGGTCAGTCACGCTGCGGACAACGGCAAGTTCAATTTCTGGCCCAAGCCCGTGACCGCCGACGTGCTGGCGTTCGTGGCCGCCTGGCTCACCATGGGTTTCGGTTCCATCCCGCAGCAGGACGTGTTCCAGCGCGTCAATTCCGCCAGAAGCGAGAATGCCGCGGCTTATGGCACCATCCTGGGCGGTTCCGCGTACTTCCTGTTTGCGTTCGTGCCGCTGTTTCTGGCGTATGCCGCGACGCTGATCGACCCCAAACTGGTGGCCGATCTCATCGACAAGGATTCGCAACTGATACTGCCCAGCCTCATCCTCAACCACCTGCCGCTCGCCGCACAGGTGATATTTTTCGGTGCGCTGCTGTCGGTCATCATGAGCACGGCGAGCGGCACGCTGCTCGCGCCCTCGGTCACGATTTCGGAAAACATCCTGCGCGGCATGTTCAAGCACATGAGTGACAGCCGGTTTCTGTGGATGACGCGCCTCGTGGTGGTGTGTTTCGCCGTTCTCGTCACGGCTTACGCCCTTGCCAACAACGCCAGCATTCACAAGATGGTTGAAAACGCTTACAAGGTCACGCTGGTGGCGGCCTTCATTCCGCTGGTGTTCGGACTTTACTGGAAACGCGCCACCACGCAGGGCGCGGCGCTGTCGATTGCAGCCGGCCTGGTTTCCTGGATAGCAATGGAAATCACCAGCCCTGAAGGCATGTGGCCACCGCAGTTTGTGGGCCTGCTGATGAGTTTTTCGGGCATGCTGGTTGGGTCGCTGCTGCCGCAATGGTACGGTGGCAAAGCACACGCCGAGGCCGCATAGCACGGCCCGTTCAATCACCGCCAGCTGAAAACCAGGGCGTGCGTTCCTTCAGCACCTGGTCGGGGAGGCATGCGCGGCTCAAAGCCGCGCTGTTCGTCCTGCTTGCATGCAATGCCGCGATCTTCTGGTTCAGCGGCACGCCCAGTGAGGTCCTGGATGCGGCAGCCTGGCTGACCCTGTTCGCACTGTTTGAACTGGAAACCGGATTTGGCGACAGGTTTCAGAGGAAATCCGCGCAAAACGTCATTCGTGCCATCCGGCTGGTAGCAGCCGCGGCGGTAATTGCCGCCGCCCTCGGCTACATCGCCGAGGGCGACACGCTCGACTCTCTTAACAGCGGCCTGTGGATCACCGTCGTGATGCTGCTGGAGCTGGAAGTGCGCTACCCGCGCCTCATTGCCGCCCACCGCGGCGCATTGGCGACGGTTGCCGCGGCATTGTATTGCAGCCTGGGAGCATTGATCCTGGCCTGGGCATGGCGGGGCGCATGGTTCGACGCCTACGATGCGCTGCTGTGGCTCACTGCTTTCATGGCGATAGAACTCAATTTCCTGCGCCGACCCGGTATTGAAGGCGTCACAACCGCCATCGGGCCGCAACGGGAACGCTAAGTGCCATGGCACGCGGGCAGGTGGATACAACTACCCGGCGAATGTTTCGCGGAAAGCCGCGACAAAACGCTGTAATTCGGAATCCGGCAGCAGGTTGATTCCAGCCGCGGATTTTCTCCCCCCTCCGCTCTCGAATTTCGTGCAAAGCTCGTCCGCGCCCTGGGGCCGGACAAGCGGCGCGCGCACGCTGACGGTGTAGCCGCCGGCCTTCTTCACCAGCACGGCGTGCGCGCGCCGCGGGTGAGATTGCGCCAGGCGGTTGCCGAAAATCCCGTTTACCCGGCGGCTCCACGCCGCATCAGGCAGGATGAAGACCGCATTCGCGTCATCTATATGCACGGGCGCCAGCCCGTCGGCACGATCCAGGTCATCGTGGTAGGCATTCTTCAGCACTTCGAATACCGGCTCGCCGTCGATGAAATCACGCGGGTCGCGATAATGGCTCAGCGTCTCGAACAGGTCGGCAGGATGGTAGTGCAGATCATCGACTGCTTCGCCATAGGCGTTATAGTTCAGGCACTCGCCGAGTTCCTTCAGGCGCTCGATTTCCGCGGGCCCCAGCTCCAGCAGTTCGGCAGCGCGCAGCGCAGACTTGACGAGATTGTCGCCAAACGCAGCCACCACCGCCCATATGCGCTGCCTTCCCGAAAGATAACGATCGACGATGAGGCTGGTGCAGATGTCGGGGGCCGTATCGATGAAAGTGCTGAGGTTGGCGTGCTGCGGAATTTCCCCGGCGGCATGATGATCGAAATAGCGGCAGCGCGCGCCTGCGGCAAGCAGGCGGTCAAGTTCGGCGGCATTGGTTTTGAGCGATATGTCGAGCACCGTCAGCTCGTCGCCAGGCGCGGCGTTGATGCGGCCCAGCAGCTGGATATCGCGCTTGACGCCGGTTACCAGCACGCTTGCGCGCGGCTCCTCGAGGCGCAGCTGGTGCAGCGCGCAGATACCATCGGCATCGCCGTTGAAGATGTCATAAAATGTGGTCAATGCAACGTACTCCGGGACTGCGGCACGCGAACAGGGCGCCGCGCAGTTTTCATCTGGCGTGGATACTCGCGCTAGCTTACCTGCTGATCATCGTCTATGCCAGCCTTCGGCCGTTCCGTGACTGGCGTTTTCCTCCCCCGGACATCCTGCATTTTCTCACCGCGCCCTGGCCGCGCTACATTACGCTCGATGATATTGTGATCAACGTCATCGCTTACGTGCCGTTGGGGTTTCTGGTCGCGCTCGCCCTGAGGGCGCGCATGGGCGCGATTGCCGCGGTCGCGCTGGCCACCTTGCTCGCCCTGGCAGTCAGCCTGGCCATGGAAGGCTTGCAGATGTTTCTGCCCTCGCGCATCGCTTCCAATGTTGACCTGCTGACCAATGGCGCCGGCGCGCTGTTCGGCGCGCTCACCGCGCCCCTGCTTTCGCCCTACCAGTTCCCCGGCAGCCGGCTGGCCGCGCTGCGGCAACGCCTGTTCGTCCCCGGCACCCTGGCCGACAGCGGGCTGGTGATCGTTTTCCTGTGGCTGTTCACCCATTTGCATCCCACGGCGCAGCTTTTCGGCACCGGCAATCTGCGCAGCACACTCGAGCTGCCGGCATATTTCATGCATAGCCCGCAACTGCTCCTGCTTGCCGAAGCCGCCGTGGTGTTTTTCAACCTGCTGGGACTTGGGCTGCTGATTTCCGCCCTGCTGCATTCCGCAGCGCGATCCCGCCAGACCATGGCAGCAATCATAGGCGCGGGCCTGCTCATCAAGGCGATGGCCGTTTTCATGCTGGCGCACGCGCCGGGATTTCTGTCTTGGCTGACCCCGGGCGTGGCCTTGGGCCTGATCACCGGCGCCCTGCTGCTGCACCTGCTCGCAGGTTTGACGCGACAGACCAAGACCGCCATTGCCCTGATTTGTTTCTGCGCCGCCATCGTCGCCATCAACCTGGCGCCGGACAATCCCTATCAGACCGTGCCGCCGCAGTTGCTTGCCGGCAGCCCGAGCCATTTTCTGAGTTTTTCCGCCATCATCCGGGCGCTCTCCGAATTGTGGCCCTTCCTTGCCGTGGCCTACCTGCTGGTGGCGGGCTCAGGCGCCGGACGCGCGCCTTCCTGACGCACGGCGAATCGGGCACGGCTATCGTTTATAATCTGCGTGTCATGTCAGCGCGCGCCGTGGCGGCACGCCAAGCCGCTGGCGCGTCAAATGGGGCAACCACCAGAGCAATGCCGCCGCAATCGGGCGAACCGGAAACCGTCGATGAGCTATTACGAAAGACACGTGTTCTTCTGCTGCAATCAGCGCGAGGGCGATGCCCAGTGCTGCAACAATCACGGTTCGCAGAAAATGCGCGACTACGCAAAAGACCGCGTCAAGCAACTCAAGCTCGCGGGCGAAGGCAAGGTCCGCGTCAACATAGCCGGATGCCTTGACCGCTGCGAACTGGGGCCGGTGATGGTGGTTTACCCTGAAGCGGTGTGGTACACCTACGTCGACCAGGAAGACATCGACGAGATCATCAGCGAGCATCTGCAGAACGGCCGCATTGTCGAGCGCCTGCGGATATAGTTTTGGTGAACGGCAAGCGGTGAGTGGCCAGCAGTAAAATCTTGCGTGCATCGCGACTCACTGCTCACGGCTTACCAACCCACTTCATGCCCGCCATCACCATCCACCCGATACCGCCATCCACGCTGGAACGCGCCATGCTGGCCGGACCGGCAGGAAAAATCGAAACCGACATCAACGACCCGGGCGAACCGCGCGGTATTGCGCTCATTGCCCATCCCAATCCGGTGCAGGGCGGCACCAAGGACAACAAGGTGGTCACCACTCTCGCCAAAACTTTTTTCAGCCTGAAGTACGTGGCGGTGCGGCCCAATTTTCGCGGCGTCGGCGCCTCCGGAGGTGCGCACGACGAAGGCCGCGGCGAGACCGAAGATCTGCTCGCTGTCGCGGAACATCTGCAGCGGCGCTATCCCGGCCTGCCGCTCATCCTCGCCGGTTTTTCATTCGGCAGCTTCGTTCAGACGCGTGTCATCAAGCACATGTCCGCGCAGCATCTGGTGCTGGTGGGGCCGGCGGTCAATCGTTTTCCGGCTGAAACCGTTCCGCCGGACACGCTGGTTGTGCATGGCGAACTTGACGATGTCGTGCCTCTTGCCGCGGTGCTCGACTGGGCACGTCCGCAAAACCTGCCCATTACCGTGGTCCCCGGCGGCGAACATTTCTTCCATGGCCGCCTCAATCTGCTGGCGCAGATCGTCGCCCGGCATTGCCGGCCTTGATTCCCGACACGCCGCTGGTTTCTCAAACAGGTGCCGCATGCTCTGGATAAAAGCTTTTCACATCGTATTTGTGACCTCCTGGTTCGCCGGGCTGTTCTACCTGCCACGCATTCTGGTCAATCTGGCCATGGAGCAGGAAGACGCGGCGCGGGCACGCCTGCTGGCAATGGCACGCAAGCTTTATCGCTTCATGACTCTGCTCGCGCTCCCGGCGCTGGCCTTCGGCCTGTGGCTGTGGCTGGGCTACGGCTTCTCCGGCGGCTGGCTCCATGCCAAGCTCGCGCTCGTTGTTCTGCTGGCCGGCTACCACCACAGCTGCGGCCGCTTGCTGCGCAAGTTCGAGGAGAACCGCAACACCCGCAGCCATGTCTGGTATCGCTGGTTCAATGAAATCCCGGTCATTCTCCTGCTCGCCATCGTCATCCTTGTCGTGATCAAGCCGTTTTAACGGCATGAAGCGGCTTCCCGCAATAGTCCTCACGCTTGCGTTCGCCCTCGATGCCGCGGCACAGGGGCCCGAGGCCAGCGCGCGCATAGTGGTGCAAAATTCGCCGCTGGCGGGGTATCAGCACTATGATGGCAAGGCGTTGTGGCACGAGATGAAGCCGGGGGATACGCTCGCGCTGGTGCGCGAACCCGACAACCCGCACGATGCCAGCGCCATACGGCTGGAATGGCGGGGCCGCAAGCTGGGCTATGTGCCACGCCGCGAGAACAGCGATCTTGCGCGGCAGATGGACCGCGGCATGGCGGCCGAGGCGCGCATCACGGCGCTCAAGACGCGTCGCAACGGCCGCAACCTGATCAGCTACGAAATATCGGTTCCGCTGGCACGGCAGTAATCCATCCACCAGCCTCAGGGAGAGCACATGAAATTCGGGCGTTTCGAGCAGCAGGGGCACATTTTTTACGGCATCGTCGAAGGCGATCAGGTAAGTGAGCTTGAGGGCTCGCCTTTCGACAGTTACAAAGCCAGCGGCAGGCGCCATGCGCTGTCCGCGCTGAAGATTCTGGTGCCCTGCACACCCTCCAATTTTTACTGCGCCGGGCTGAATTACGCCGCGCATATCGAGTGGGGAAACAAGCGCAAGGGCACCAGCACCAGGCCGCCCGAAAAGGCTGATGTCGGCTACCGCTCGGTGAATGCGCTCATCGCCACCGGCGAAACCATCATTATCCCCGCCGACTCGCCCGGTCCGGTCCAGTACGAAGGCGAGCTGGTGGCGGTGATCGGCAAAAAAGCGCGCAATCTGTCCGAAGTCGATGCGCTGTCCTGCGTGCTCGGCTATACCCTGGGCAACGACTTGAGCGAGCGCACCTGGCAGAAAACCGACCGCACCTTGTGGCGTGCCAAGAACTGCGACACCTGGAAGCCGATGGGCCCTTTCATCACCACCGGCCTCGATCCGATGAACCTGACCGTCACGGTGCGGGTCAACGGCCAGCCGGCAGCCGAGTACAGCACCAGCAAAATGCTGTTCTCCTGCCAGCATTTCATTGCCAAAATCTCGCAGTACATGACGCTGCATCCCGGCGATGTGATCTGGCTCGGCACCGACAACGCCACCGAACCCGACCTCAAGCATGGCGACACCGTCGAAATCGAACAAAAGGACATTGGCGTGCTGCGCAATCCGGTAGTGCGCGCGAATTGAATAAAAAGCGGTTGAGCGCATGCCCACTGCCCCGCACTTTCTTTATTCGCAGGCAATGCCGTTCGGGTATGATGCCGGCCTCGCCTCTTTCGCCCGCTCAACCGTCAATCCGCCCGCTGCTTCCTGATGGAACACTTCTTCGCCACCTGCCCGCGCGGCCTGGAATCCGCTCTGGCGGCAGAACTCGCCGAGCTCTCGGCCCACGACATCAAACCCGTCGATGGCGGCGTGCGTTTCGCGGGTGCGTTCGTGCTGTGCTACGCGGTCAATCTCGAAAGCCGTATCGCAAGCCGCGTGCTGTGGCGCATCGCCACGGCGCGCTACCGGACCGAGCAGGACATTTATGACATGGCGCGCGCGCTGCCCTGGCGCGACTGGTTCGGCCCCGAGCGCACCATCCGCGTCAATGTCGCGGCGATCAAAAGTCCGCTGAAAAGCCTGGATTTTGCGACGCTCAAGATCAAGGACGCCGCCTGCGACGCCTTTCGTGCCGCCACCGGACGGCGGCCCGACGTCGACACGCACGCGCCCGACGTGCGCATCCATGCCTTTCTCACCGCGACCGACTGCACGCTGTACCTGGACACCTCGGGCGACGCGCTGTTCAAGCGCGGCTATCGCAGCGTCACCGGCGAGGCCCCGCTGCGCGAGAACCTTGCCGCCGGCATCCTGCGCCTTGCCGGCTGGCAGCCGCAAACGCCGCTGCTCGATCCGATGTGCGGCAGCGGCACTTTTCTTACCGAGGCGGGGATGATCGCGCTCGACATGGCACCCGGCCTCAACCGCAGTTTCGGCTTCGAAAAGCTCCAGGGCTTCGATCAGAAAGTCTGGCAGGCATTGCGCGAAAAAGCCCAAGAAAGAAAGAAAATATCAATAAAAACAGATATTTATGGAAGCGACCTGTATGGTGAGGCACTGAAGCTGGCGCGCGCCAACCTCGCTGCGCTCGGGCTGGAAAACGCGGTCAACCTCAAGCAGGCCAATGTGCTGGAAATGCCGGCGCCCGCGGACAGTGGCATTCTCATCACCAATCCGCCGTATGGCGTGCGGCTCAGTGAACAGCAGGAACTCGCCGAGTTTTATCCCAGGCTGGGCGACGCGCTCAAGAAAAAATTCAGCGGCTGGACCGCATACATTCTCACTGCCGACCTGCGCCTCGCCAAGCTCATCGGGCTCGCCGCATCGAAGCGCACGCCGCTGTTCAACGGCGCCCTCGAATGCCGGCTGTTCGAGTTCAAGCTGGTGGCGGGCAGCATGCGCAAACCGCGCAGCGCAGATGCGCCCGGGGCCGCGCAGCGCTAGACGCAGCCGTCAACGATGCAATGCGCCTGCCGCGCACGCTCAGCGTATCGTGGCCGGCTCATAACGCGAACTTCGCAACCGCCTTCTCATTCCACGCGATGCCGTGGCCGGGCCGGTCGGGCACCATGAGATGGCCGTTGTTGAGCTCGAAAGGTTCAGCCAGTACCGGGTCAGCCCAATCCTGCCACTCCAGCCAGTGCGCCGTGTCGGTGACTCGCATCAGGTGCGCAGCCACTTCCGGATAAAGATGCGTCGACATCGGGATGCCCGCAGCGCCGGTGATCGCCGCCGCGCGCAGCCATCCGCTGACACCGCCAATGCGCATGAGGTCGGGCATCAGGTAGTCGCCCGCGCCGGCGAGCACCGCCTGATACAGCAGGCGCGGCCCATAGAAATTCTCCCCGAGCTGCAATGGCGTTTTCAGTTCGCGCGCGAGCTGGGCATAGCCAGGGATATTGTCATAGGTGGTCGGTTCCTCGAACCAGTACAAACCCTGGTCGTCCAGCGCATGACAGCGCACCAGCGCATCGCCCAGCGACAGTCCCTGATTGAAGTCGCACATGAGTTTTACAGACGCGCCGGCCGCTTCGCGCACCGCGGCGATGGCCGCCAGATCGTCGGCCAGCGCCTCCCTGCCCAGCCTCAGCTTCAGTCCGCTGAACCCGCCTTCGGCCACCAGTGCAGCGGCCTCGGCAGCCAGTGTATCCAGCGGCGTCAGCCACAGCCCGTTGCTGTTGTAGGCAGGAACCGGGCCGACCGTGCCGCCGAGAAACACGGCGAGCGGCATCCCGGCGGCCTTGGCCAGCGCATCCCATGCTGCCATATCGAGCGCCGACACCGCGATCAAAGACACGCCCTCGCGGCCGACAAGGTGCAACGAACCCACGCCCCTGCGGTAAATGTCGAACGGCGCCACCGACTGGCCCTTCGCCGCCTCGGCGAGATCCTCGATTGCGGGAACGATGTAACGCACCGAATTCTTGAGATAGGGCTCGAGGTAACTGTGCCCCACAATCCCTTCGTTAGTGTATAGATCGATCAGGATCATGGGCCAGTCGCGGAACAGGCCGACTTTTGAAACAACCGGCCTTTTGAGGGGCACCACAACCGCCCGCGCCCGCACACTCTTCAAAGTCAACCGCACTTGTGCCATGAATAGCCCCCCCCTGTAACAGCAGACTTCCTTGCATCCAGCGCCGAGGCCGCCCCGGCGCCGGCATGCGAAACCAGTGCGACTACCGGATACTACGCCTTGCCACCGGATGGTATGCAGAAGTTTAATGCCGGCCCCACGCAGCGCGCACTTCTGATCGGGGAGCGTTTTCCAGAGCCGTGCCCGAATTCAGGGACTTGCCCCGGAACTAGCCGCCTATGCCAAGGCCAAAGCCATTGAGAATATGCGCTGCGCATAAGATGTGATTTGACCAGACAGGTAACCGAAATATGAGAATTATCAAAAAACCACGACCTTTGGCTGATTGCGACGTTTGCCATGCGCCCACCAACCTGAAAATGGAAGTCAATCAGCGTTGCGGCAGAACCGTGCATGGCAGACGATGCCCCGGGATATTTAGGGCAGGACTGGGCAAGACCTGGAACGAATGCCAGTCCTGCAGCGCGACAGGAAGCGTGGGCAGCCAGGTATGCAGCGAATGCGCGGGTTTTGGCTGGCGCCTGTTTCGCTGAGACTCTGATAATAACGGCAGGGGCAGCACCCTCGCGGGTTTAGAACCAATCGCCGCAATCCGATACCGTCCGCCGAGTTATTGGCGCGGCGCGCTACAATCTGCTCCGGCAGAGAAAAAGACAGCGCGTCCACTTCCGAATGCATTGTTTCCACACACCGGCCATTTCTGACTGAAAGCGCTTGTATGACGCTACCTCAGGATCCCCCATCGCTGCAAAGACACCCTGCCAAGGCGGCACGTCGTTTTTCAGCGGTCGGCATTGTCGGCTTCGTGTTGCTCATCCTCGCCGCCGTTGTTATCGCCGGCTGGCTAACGCAAAACCCCGCATGGGTACGGCATCAAACCGGCACTGCGATGGTGTTGAATACCGCTCTGTGCTTTGGGCTCATGGCGCTGGCGCTGCTGACCGAGCCCTTGGCACCGGCCATGCAGCGCAGACTCCAGTCCGCGCTTGGGATAATCGTCATGCTGATTGCCGGGTCAGCGCTTGCAGCACACATCCTGGGCATCAACCTGGGCACGGACTGGGCCGCGCTGCACCGCTGGCACCCGGACGACAATCTCCACCCCGGAAGAATGCCCATACCCACTGCGCTCGGGTTTGTTCTGTGCGGCGCGATACTTATTTTGATGCACCAGGTTCGTCGCCTATGGGTCGGTTTGCTGGTGCAGGTCCTCAACTTTGCAGTCATCTTCATCGGCAGCCTCGGCGGCATAGGCTATCTGCTGAAGTTGTTCCTGGTCTATGAAAACTATGTGTTTGCTGAGATGGCGCCTGCTACTGCTGCCGGCCTAGTGCTGACCGGCATCGCGCTGTGGCTGCACTGGGAGCGCGCCGACTGGTATCGTTTGCGTACACTCGTCGCAAACGAGGCGCGGCATATCAGCCTGAACAGCGCCCTGGTGCTTGCGGGCATCGTATGCGCCTCCATGTTGAGCAGCCTGGTTCTCATGCAACGAGAGATCGAGTCTCTGGCGGGCAACAGTTTATTGTGGCCCCTGAAAAGCCGCGTCGACCTTTTCAAGATCAACATCGATTTGCGCTCCAATCGAGCTGCGGCAGTGGCTACACGTCCGGAATTTGTGCAACTGCTGCGCCGGCTCGATGACCGTCCTGATGACCAGGAGACGCTTTCCCGCCTGCGTGATGTGACTGAGGGTTTTCTGCCCATGGGTTTTACCGGCATAGCCTTTCACGGTTCCGGTGGCCGGGAATTGGTGAAAGCCGGCCGCTTCGCAGAACAACCCGAGATCAAGCTGGAGCTGCATACGCCGGCGCACCCCAGTTCTCTGATGTGGAGCAGGGCGCATTTCGTGCTGCAGACCAGCACTCCGGTACTTCACGATAATGCGCCAGTGGGCATGATGGTAGCCGAGCAGCGTCTGACTGCCTTGACATCAGCCCTGGAGTATTCGGATGACTTTGCTGCGACCGGCGAGATCTCCGTATGCGCTCGCCAGAAGGAGAATCTTGCATGCTTTCCGCAGCGCTACATACCGCAGGCATTCACCGTTCCCTATTCCGAATCTCTGCCGATGGCCCGCGCACTTGCCAATGAAACCGGCATCAGCGTCATCAGGGATCACAGAAGCCGCGATGCAATGGCGGCTTATGCCCCGATCAGCACTCTGGGTCTGGGCATGATGGTCAAGGTCGACACGGCAGAGCTTTACGCGCCGTTGCGCAGCAAGCTTTACATCGTGCTCATACTCGCATTGATATTGGTGGCGGGCGGCGCATTACTGTTGTACTGGCGAGTCACCCCCCTGGCGCGCAAGCTTTATCTGGAAGAGCAGCGACTTAAACTCGCCCTTGAATGCTCGAATATCGCCTGGTGGGATTTGGATATTCAAACAGGGCAAGTACACTTGAGCGAGCGCTGGCAATCGATGCTGGGCATGCCGGCGCAGGCGATCACAACCACGCTTGACGAACTCCAGAGCCGCGTGCATCCCGACGACCTGCCCCCGCTGCGCAGAAGATTGCGCGCCGCAATCAAGAGCGACCTCATGCGTTATGACGTCGAGCACCGCATCCAGAAACCAGATGGAAACTGGATTTGGATCTACAGCATCGGCAAGGTCGTGGAGCGTGACAGCGAGGACAGGGCGCTGCGCATGATTGGCATCAATTCCGACATCAGTCAGCGCAAGAAGGCGGCGCTCAGGCTCGAGCAGCAAGGCCAGTACGATTTGGTTACTGGTTTGCCAAGCCGCGCCCTGTTCAGCGACCGTCTGCGTCAAGCGGTCGCTCGTGCGCGACGCAACACCGAGCTGATCGCGGTCTTGTACCTGGACATAGACCGGTTCAAGCAGGTTAACGACACCTACGGCCAGTTGACCGGTGACGCCTTGGTGAAAAGTTTCGCGCAGCGTCTCGAAGGTTGCATACGGGCAATTGATACCGTCGCCAGACTAAACAGCGACAAGTTTGCGGTCGTGCTGGAAGACCTGGAGACACGCGATGACGGCTGCCGGATTGCCGAAAAAATTGTCAACACGGCAAGATCGGAATTCATTATCGAGCATCGGGCTATCTGTATCACCATCAGTGCCGGCATCGCCTTCTATTACGGCGAAGCGGACGTGTCTGATCCGGAATTGCTGCTCAAGACCGCGGAAAGCGCCCTTTACGAGGCAAAAAACACGGGGCGGGACAGGTACGAACTGGCCAACTAGCCGCTGATGGATTACAGGAAATTACACAAAGCCGGCAATTCACCAACTGCCCTTCATATCATGTAACTGTCCGAAGGGATTGGTGGCCAAGGGCGGAATCGAACCACCGACACAAGGATTTTCAGTCCTCTGCTCTACCAACTGAGCTACTTGGCCCCATGCTGCAAACCATCAATACTTCCGGCGCGAGGATTTTGGCTCCGGCCGCGCCTCGCGGCGCTTAACCTGCTTGCAGGTTAGCCTTCGCCGCAATTAGCCGGCTGGCGCCGGCGAATTGTCAGTCCTCTGCTCTACCAACTGAGCTACTTGGCCCCGGGTACTGCTGCAATCCGCTGGGAGCGGATTCTGGCTCTGGACGAGTGCTGCAAAAGGGCGCTATTTAACCCCGTACGGGGCTTGTGCGTCAAGTTTGCCGCGTATCGGCAATCCCCGTCAGGCGCAGGCAAGCTGCTGTGTCACGCACAGGTAGCGCTTGGCGTAGCCCAGCCCCAGCCATATCCACAGCAGCAGCATGAAAGCCACCAGGCCGACATGCGCGTCGTGCACAAAGCGCGGGGTGATGATGCGGGTGGCCTTGATGATGGGGCCGGTGCCCTTTTTGAACAGGTCGTAGATGAAATTGCCGTCGCGTGCTTTCGGCCCGAAGATCCACAACAAGCCCTGCCCCAGCATGAGCATGCCCGCAACCTCGACCAGGGCACGGGCAATCGAAACCAGCACAAATTCGGTGGGCATCGAACAGTCTTTCGTCAGTGATCGCCAGCCGGCATTGTAACCGAGCCGGCGGGCGGACTGCCGGCAGGCACAGCACAAACAAAAAGCCCCGCTCGCGCGGGGCTTTCTGCAATTCCAAGGAAGGGGGCTAGGGGGAAACCTGGGTTTCCCCTGCTCCACCTTTCCAGGGGATATGTAACGCGCGTTCGCGCCTTACATATCCATCCCGCCCATGCCGCCCATGCCGCCGTGGCCATGTCCAGCGTGGGACTCTTCCTTCGGCAGCTCGGCAACCATCGCGTCGGTGGTCAGGATCAGACCAGCGATCGAGGCAGCGTTTTGCAGCGCGCAGCGGGTGACCTTGGTCGGGTCGAGAACGCCCATTTCAACCAGGTCGCCATACTCGCCGGAGCCGGCGTTGTAACCGAAATTGCCCTTGCCTTCGACCACCTTGTTGACCACCACCGAGGGCTCGTCGCCCGCATTGGCAGTGATCTGACGCAGCGGCTCTTCCAGCGCGCGCAGCACGATTTTGATGCCGGCATCCTGGTCGAGGTTGTCGCCCTTGAGCTTGCCCAGGCCGCTGCGGGCGCGAATCAGCGCCACGCCGCCGCCGGCGACAATGCCTTCTTCCACCGCGGCACGGGTCGCGTGCAGCGCGTCTTCGACACGGGCTTTCTTCTCTTTCATTTCGATCTCGGTGGACGCGCCAACCTTGATCAGCGCAACACCGCCGGCCAGCTTGGCCACGCGCTCTTGCAGCTTTTCCTTGTCGTAATCGCTGGTCGCCTCTTCGATCTGGGTGCGGATGTTCTTGACGCGGCCTTCGATTGCCTTGGCGTCGCCCGCGCCATCGATGATGGTGGTGTTTTCCTTCTCGACTTCGATGCGCTTGGCGCGGCCGAGGTCCTTGAGGGTCACTTTCTCGAGTTGCAGGCCGACTTCCTCAGCGATCACCGTGCCGCCGGTGAGGATGGCGATGTCTTCCAGCATGGCCTTGCGGCGGTCGCCGAAGCCCGGGGCCTTGACGGCGCAGGTCTTGAGGATGCCGCGCAGGTTGTTGACCACCAGGGTCGCCAGCGCTTCGCCTTCGACTTCTTCGGCAATGATCAGCAACGGCTTGCCGGCCTTGGCAACCTGCTCGAGCACCGGCAGCAGGTCACGGATGTTGGAGATCTTCTTGTCGTGCAGCAGCACGTAAGGATCTTCCAGCACGGCGATCTGTTTCTCGGCGTTGTTGATGAAGTACGGCGAGAGGTAACCGCGGTCGAACTGCATGCCTTCCACGACTTCCAGCTCATCGGCGAGGCCGGAGCCGTCTTCAACCGTGATCACGCCTTCCTTGCCCACTTTTTCCATCGCTTCCGCAATGATCTTGCCGATGGTCTCGTCGGCATTGGCGGAAATGGCGCCGACCTGGGCGATTTCCTTGTTGGTGGTGCAGGGCTTGGACAGTTTCTTGAGTTCGGCGACGACGGAGACGACAGCCTTGTCGATGCCGCGCTTGAGGTCCATCGGGTTCATGCCGGCGGCAACATACTTCATGCCTTCGGCCACGATGGCCTGCGCCAGCACGGTGGCGGTGGTGGTGCCGTCACCGGCAACGTCGGAGGTCTTGGAGGCGACTTCCTTCACCATCTGCGCGCCCATGTTCTCGAACTTGTCCTTGAGCTCGATCTCTTTCGCCACGGACACGCCGTCCTTGGTGACGGTCGGGGCGCCGAAGGAGCGCTCGAGCACGACATTGCGGCCTTTGGGGCCGAGGGTCACTTTGACCGCGTCAGCCAGCACATTCACGCCCACCACGATCTTGGCGCGGGCGCTTTCATGAAATTTGACGTCTTTTGCTGCCATATTGATTCTCCTGATTCAGTGCGGTGGTTACTCGATGACGCCCATGATGTCTTCTTCGCGCATCACGAGCAGTTCTTCACCCTGGACTTTGACGGTCTGCCCGGAGTACTTGCCGAACAGGACTTTGTCGCCGACCTTGACGTCGAGCGGCAGGACTTTGCCGTCATCGGTTTTCTTGCCTTTACCGACGGCTTTGACTTCACCCTGATCGGGCTTTTCAGCCGCGGTGTCAGGAATCACGATCCCGGAAGCGGTTTTGCGTTCCTCTTCCAGCCGCTTCACGATAATGCGGTCGTGCAACGGGCGAATTTTCATGTGTGCATCTCCTCTGGGAATTTGTTGAACACTACGGAGCGCCATTGTTAGCACTCAACTCTAGCGAGTGCTAATGGTAACGGCGTACCGCGGCAATTTCAATAGGGAACGCCGGAAAAAGCAGAGGAAATGTGGCTGCCGGCACAGGCTACACCGGCAGTAATGTGAGCGCACGCTCACATAAAATAATTAATTAAATCAAGTGGTTATATATTTTTTTTAACGCGTCAGTCATCCAACCCGGCCAATGCCTGTGGCTTGCTGGACACGCCAAACCGATAAACCGTTTTGCGCTTGCCCTCGCAGGTTGGCGGGATCGGGCGATGCGGGCAGGGTGGGGGCCGCCGGCCATCGGCCACCAGCGTGGCATCGTCGGCCACGTCAGCCCAGATGCCGCCACGCACCGGCCTGAAGGTCCACATCAGGTAGCCACGTTCGGCCGCCAGCCGCACCAGGTCGTCGGTGTCCGGGGCATCGGACACCACCACCTGGTTGCCGTTGATGCCGAACGGGAAGGAACCGAAAGCCTGCAGGCATTCCAGCGCCTCGGTGGAAGGTGCGCCGGGGCGCATGCAGCCGGGACGCTCGGCGCGCGCGACGTCCCACGCCCCCAGTTCCCAACCCGCCTCCATCGCCGCGCGGTCCAGCGCAATGAGATCGCCCCAACGTTCGTTCACCTGCAATGCCGAACTCGGGATGGGCGTATAGGACACGACCTGGGCCTCCTCGATTTCAGCCAGCTTCTCCTTGATGAAGCCGTGCCAGTGCAGGGTAAGTATCACCGGCGTATCGGCGCAGGGCACGGCCGCGAGCGTGATGCCGACCAGCGGCAGGCCGGTGGAAGCGATCTGGTCCTCGATACGATCAAGAATCTGCATAAGCGGGCGGTCTCCTTGGCGATGTTAAACTCACACTGAAAATCCACAGCAAAATCGATACCACGCTCGTCAAATCCAACGTGGGGCGACAAAGATCAGTTGACCGGGAGAGATGCCGTCGATCGGCGATGGATGATCGCCTGTCGATTTGTGCGGCAGAGGCCGCGAGGACGGCAATGCAAGCGCAAGAGTTGGGGAAAATCGGCTCCTGTTTTGCTTTGTAAACAAACTGCTTTCACGAATTTTTAATGGTTTCACCCAGGAAATGCAAACTAGCAATCGCAACGATGTGCTGCTAAACCGCAGCCTCGCCGCCGTCTGGCATCCGTGCACGCAAATGAAGCAGCACGAGACCCTGCCGCTCATTCCGGTGGCACGCGGCGAGGGGTGCTGGCTTTACGATTTCCAGGGCGCGCGCTATCTCGACGCCGTCAGCTCGTGGTGGGTCAACCTGTTCGGCCACGGCAACCCGCGCATCAACGCCGCACTCATCGACCAGCTGACGAAACTCGAGCACGCCATGCTCGCCGGCTTCACCCATGAACCGGTGGTGGAACTGTCGGAACGCCTGGCGCGGCTCGCTGGCGGTGGCCTGGGCCACTGCTTCTACGGCAGCGACGGCGCAGCGGCCATCGAGATCGCGCTGAAAATGAGCTTTCACTACTGGCGCAACACCGGCCGTCCCCAGAAAACGCACTTCATCAGCCTTGCCAACAGCTATCACGGCGAAACCCTGGGCGCGCTGTCGGTAACCGACGTGGCGCTGTTCAAGGACACGTATGCGCCGCTGCTGCGCGTGTCCGCCCAGGTGCCCAGCCCGGACTGGCGGCTCGCGCAGGCGGGCGAAACGCCGCGCGACTTCGCCATCCGCTGCGCGCAGGCGCTGGACGATCATCTGGCGCAGCATCATGCCGAAACCGCCGCACTGATCGTCGAGCCGCTGGTGCAGGGTGCCACCGGCATGGCCATGTACGACGCCGAATACCTGCGTCGCGCGCGCGCCATTTGCGACCGCTACGCCGTGCACCTCATCGCCGATGAAATCATGACCGGCTTTGGTCGCACCGGCAGTTTCTTCGCCTTCCAGCAGGCCGCCATCGTGCCGGACCTGCTGTGCCTGTCCAAGGGCATCACCGGCGGCTACCTGCCGCTGTCGGCGGTGCTTGCCACCGACGCGATCTACCGGGCGTTCTACGACGACGCGGTGACGCGCGGCTTCCTGCACTCCCACTCCTACACCGGCAATGCCCTTGCCTGCCGCGCTGCGCTCGCCACACTGGATATTTTCGAGCAGGACAAGGTGATCGAAGCCAACACGGCGAGATCGGCGCGAATCAGCACCGCCGCCCGGGTGCTGGCTGAACATCCGCGCGTCAGCAACTTCCGCAACTGCGGCATGATCTGGGCTTTCGAGGTCGCCGGCGCCGACCCGGGTTTTGCCCGCCGCTTCTACCAGAAGGCGCTGGTGCGCGAGCTGCTGTTGCGGCCCATCGCCAGCACGGTGTATTTCATGCCGCCCTACGTGATCGCCGACGACGAGATCGACCTGCTCATCCACCGCACCCTGGAAATCCTTGAACAAGCCTGACTCGCATTCCCGGCAAGGCGCCGCGCCGCTCACTGCGACGCCCACCATCATCTCCGGCGGCCAGACCGGCGTCGACCGCGCCGCGCTTGACGCGGCGCTGAGACATGGCACCCCCTGCGGCGGCTGGTGTCCGGCCGGCCGCATTGCCGAGGATGGCGTCCTGCCCGCGCGCTACCCGCTGCGCGAGCTCGAAGGCAGCGGCTACATCGAGCGCACGCGCGCCAACGTGACCGACAGCGACGGTACCGCCATCATTTACGCCGGCGTGCTGGAGGGCGGCACCGAACGCACCATGCATTTCTGCGTCGAGCACGGCAAACCCTACCTGCTGATCGATGGCGATGAGACTGCGCCGCAGCACGCCGCCGAACGCATCGCGCAATTCATCGCGCAGCACCGCATCGCCGTGCTCAACATCGCCGGGCCGCGCGCCAGCAAGCAGCCGCATATTTACGGCTACGCGCTTGCGGTAATGAGCGGCTTGCTGGGCAAAACGGACAGCCGGCAATGAAAATTTCCTTTCTCGGCGCCGCCGCGGAAGTCACCGGCTCCTGTTACCTGGTGGAGGCTGCCGAAACCCGCTTCCTGGTCGACTGCGGCATGTTCCAGGGCGGGCGCGACACCGAGCGCAAGAACCGCGCGCGCTTCGGCTTCGACCCGCGCACCCTGGATTTCGTGCTTCTGACCCACGCCCATATCGATCACTCCGGGCTGCTGCCAAGGCTGGTCACCGAAGGTTTCCAGGGGCCGATTTATGCCACGGCTGCAAGCTGCGATCTGCTGCAGGTCATGCTGCGCGACAGCGCGCACATCCAGGAAAAGGAGTCGGAGCGCGAGCTGGCCCGCGACAAAAAGCGCGGCGGGCGCAGCCACGGGCCCGGGCCGCTGTACACCGTCGCCCAGGCCGAGCGCGCGCTCCGCCAGCTCAAGCCCATCGATTACCGCGTCGAGATTCACCCCCACCCCCGCGTGCGCTGCATTTACCGCGACGCCGGGCATATCCTGGGTTCGGCCATTATCGAGGCATGGGTGGAAAGCGCTGGCGACCGGCGCAAAATCGTGTTTTCCGGCGACCTGGGGCAGCCGACGCGACCCATCGTGCGCGATCCTGAACACATTGCGGAGGCCGACATCCTGCTGATGGAGTCGACTTACGGCAACCGCCTGCACAAGACGCTGGACCAGACACTGGACGAACTCGAGCACGCGATCACCGACACGCTCAAGCGCAAAGGCGGCAACGTCATCATCCCGGCGTTTGCTGTGGGCCGCACCCAGGAGCTGCTGTACCTGCTGGCGGACATGCATCGCGCGGGCCGATTGCCCGAAATGGACATCTATGTCGATTCGCCCATGGCCACCAAGGCCACTGAAATCACCATGCGCCATCCCGGACTGCTCGACACCGAAGCGGCTACCCTCATGCAGTGGATGCGCAAGAGCCGCAAGCGGCCACGCATCAGCTTCGTGCAGGACCTCGAGGAATCCATCGCACTGCACCGGATCAAGAGCGGCGCCATCATCATTTCGGCGAGCGGCATGTGCGAGGCGGGGCGCATCAAGCACCACCTGCGGCATAATCTCGGCCGCGCCGACAGCAGCATCGTGATCACCGGCTTCCAGGCCGCAGGCACGCTCGGCCGGCGTATCGTCGACGGCGCGCGGGAAGTGCGCATTTTCGGCATTCCGGTGCCGGTGCGCGCCGACGTCTACACCATAGGCGGCCTGTCGGCGCACGCCGACCAGGCCGCGCTGCTCGGCTGGCTTGCGCATTTCAAGCGCGCACCGCAGCGCACTTTCGTCGTGCACGGCGAGCCGGACACCGCGAAAATATTCGCGGCAGCGATACGCGAGCACCTCGGCTGGCGCAATGTTGCGGTACCCGAGGCGCTCGAAAGCGTGGTTATATAGTATTTCACCGCGGCGGCACGCCGCCGAGGTCAACGGAAACGAATGTTCAAACGTAAAGCCCGCATGCAAATGTCCGTTCTGGCCGCCGCCGTTCTGGCGGTTGCGTTGGCTGCCCTGGTCGCGCCGCATCACGCCGGCGCACAAACTCCGCCCACCGGACTGCCCGCGCCGGTGGCGCAGGCGCTGGCGCAGGCCGGCATTCCCGACGCCAGCACCGCGGTCTATGTGCACGAAATCGGCGCTGAACGGCCGCTGGTGGCGCACGGCGCCGAGCGCGCGCTGAATCCCGCATCAACCATGAAGCTGGTGACGACCTACGCCGCCCTCGACCTGCTCGGCCCCGCCTACATGTGGAACACCGAGATTTTCGGCACCGGCGTGCTCAGCCAGGACGTGCTCAATGGCGACCTCGTGATCAAGGGTTACGGCGACCCCAAGCTGACGCTGGAGCATTTCTGGCTGCTGCTGCGCGGCCTGCGCGCGCGCGGCGTGCGCGAAATCCGCGGCGACCTCGTGCTCGACCGCGGCTATTTCGCGCCCGAGGAATTCGACGCCGCCCGCTTCGACGACCAGCCGACGCGGCCTTACAACACCGGGCCCAACGCGCTGCTCGTCAACTACAAGGCGATACGCGTGCAGTTCATTCCCGATCCCGAAACGCGCACGGTGAGGCTCGCGGTCGAGCCGCAGCTGCCGCAGGTGCAGATCGTCAACAACCTCACGCTCGACAACGCGCCCTGCGGCGACTGGGTGGCGCGGCTCAAGCTCGATACCCAGGGCAACAGCAACAACGCGCGGCTGGCATTCAACGGCAGCTTCGCGCAAGGCTGCGGCGAGCGGGTGCGCCATTTCAGCGTACTCGGCCACCAGCAGTACACCCTGGGGCTGTTCACCCAGCTGTGGCGCGAGCTCGGCGGCAGCTTTGCCGGCACCGTGCGCGAAGGCGAGACCCCGCCGGGAGCGCGTCTTCTGGCCAGCGCGCAGTCGCAGACCCTGTCGGAAATCGTGCGCGACATCAACAAGTTCAGCAACAACGTCATGGCGCGCCAGCTGTTCCTGACGCTGGGTGCCGCCAGTGCCGGCGCGCCCGCCACCCCGGAAAAATCAAATACCGTCATAAAGCAATGGGTGAACTCGAAAGGCGTGAGCATTCCCGAGCTGGTGCTGGAGAACGGTTCGGGGCTGTCGCGCATAGAACGCATCAGCGCGCGCAATCTCGGCCTGCTGCTGATCAACGCTTTCCGCAGCCCGGTGATGCCCGAACTGATGGCCTCGCTGCCGCTCACCGCAGTCGACGGCACCATGCGCAAGCGCCTGGCGAATGCCGAGGTGGCCGGCCAGGCGCACATCAAGACCGGCTCGCTGTCCGGCGTGCGCGCGATTGCAGGTTATGTGCTCGACGCCCAGGGCCGGCGCGTCGCCGTGGTGTTCATCGCCAACCACGCCAACGCCCACAACGCTCAGCCCGTGCAGGACGCACTGCTCAAATGGGTCTACAGCCGCAGCGGCGATGAGTGCTGCCGGCAGCGGCGGAAATGAGAGCATGCTGGCGGCGTGAGATCCCGATTCACCATCAAGCGATTCGCCCCCCGGGCCATTAGGGGCGCGCACGCGATCTCACTGAATCAACAGCGGAGCCTCATACGGCCACCGCGGCGCCCGAATGTCTACCGTGCCGCGGCGAGCGCCGGCGTTGCAGCCATATTTGCGTGCGCTTCGGCGATGATATCGGCCGTCCTGGTGTATTCTCCACCGCGCTCCAACGAGCGCAGCGCGGCATACACAACGGAAAGTGATGCAACCGCGTTGTCGGCGGACAGCTCGCTGGCCTTCCCCGTCCGCACAGTCTCGGCGAACATGTCGAGTTCTTGCCGGAACATGTCGCTGGGCCTGACTTTGAGGATTTCACGGTTGGCATAGCCGTCCTTTCCACGCTGTATGTATAGCGTGGCCGTCTCGTGCAATTTCTCTGGCGTGTCCCAGGTATCGAAATCAATTTCGTAATGCATCAGGCCCTTCTGCCCGAACACGCGAACGGCAAAAATGCCGGGTGAAGTCCAGCTGGCGCCGACATAGCCGACCTTTCCATCAGCGAACCGAATCAGCGTCATGGATTGGTCGTCGGTTTCCATGCCAGTCGGCGACAGCTTCGAAGACATTGAAGTCACCTCCTTCATTTCGCCGCCCAGATAATGCAGAACGTCGATCTGATGTATGCCGAGCAGCGATAGAACGCCGCCTGGCGCCTTGTCTTTGTACCAGCGCCACATCTGGGGCGTAAAACTCAGGCCGCGAAAATTGGAGAAGTTCGCCTCCATGAACACCACCCGGCCAAGCTCTCCCGAATCAATCGCCTCCCTTATCATTCGGATGCCCGCCATCAGGCGCGCGCTGTGTCCGACGGTCACCGTCACGCCATACTGCTTTTCCAATGCGGCGATTCTGAGCCCGTCTTCAACGGTGTTTGCAATCGGTTTTTCCGTATAAACGTGCTTGCCCGCCTTCGCGACCGCAGCGGCTACAGGGAAGTGGTGCTCGTTGGGAACAGTCAGGATTGCGCCCTCAAGCTCCGGGTCCGCCAGCAGCGTCTGCAAATCCGGAGTCACCCTTATTCCGAAGCGGGCGCCGAACTCCTCCTGGTATGTACGCCGTTCTTCCGGCAGAACTCCGTAGGCCGCTACCAGTTTTAGTTCCTTGGAGTGCTGGACAGCCTCGGTCAGTGTTCGCGCCCAGCGACCCAGGCCGACAATCCCGATTTTTACGGTGCGCTTCATGAAAATCCTTGTGTTTGATACAGATTGTAGTATAGTATTACAATCTGTTCTTATCCGTCAACGAGCCGCATATGGCCGCCTTGCTCAAACTGGAAGTAACGAAGAGTCCCGCCGCGCCCTTGCGCCAACAAGTTGAAGGCGTGCTGCGCCAGGCGATCATCGACGGCAAGCTCGCCCCCGGACAACGGCTGACCGAACGCGCACTTACCGAGATGACGGGGGTTTCCCGCACTTTGGTGCGCGAGGCGCTGCGCCAGCTTGAAGCAGAAGATCTGATCGTGGTGATCCCCAACAGGGGGCCTGTCGTGCGCGAACTCACGATAACCGAAGGACAGGATCTTTATGCGATTCGCGCGGTGCTCGAAGGATTCGCAGCCCGACGGTTTGTCGAGCATGCAGACGACACGGCGCTAAAGGGGCTGCTGGAAGTGGGCGAAGCAGTAATCGCCGCATATCGACAGGGCGATTCCGTGCAGGCACTCAACGCGAAAAACCTGTTTTACGACTTGCTCTTTGAGGGCGCGGCAAGCGAGACGCTTTCCAAGATGCTGGCTTCGTTGCATGCCCGGATTTGGCGCTGGCGCGCACTGGGCGTCACCCATCCCAGGCGCTCGCCGCAGCGAGCCAACGAAGCCGCACAGGGCATGCGGGGCATCTGCGAGGCCATACGTCACCGCGATGGCGATGCGGCGGAACGCGCGACACGAGAGGAAGTGAATCGGGGCGCCGTCGAGGTCATGCACCTGCTTGCGAAACCCGTTTCCGCACCCCGCGCATCGAGCGGCTGAACCATTATCTCCATCATTACCAGAAAACCAGGCGGCACAGCGGGTCGAATAAACCAACGGAGGAAACCCTGATGGAAAGCTCTGGAAAGACCGCACGCAGATCCGGACCCCGCCCTTCAATTCTCGCAATAGGAATTGTTGCCGCGCTGCAGCTGGCCACAAACTTCACGCACGCCCAGACAGCCCCAAGGGCCGAGTCCGCCTTCCTGACGCGACCGGTCCGCCTGATAGTTACGAGCCAGGCCGGTTCGGCACCCGACGTGCTGGCCCGAATACTCGGGCAGCACCTGAATCAGGCCTTGGGGCAGCAGGTGGTGGTGGACAATCGCGCCGGAGCCGGGGGACTGATCGGTTATGAAATCGCCTCCAAGGCGCAGCCAGACGGACACACCATCGTAATGGCCACGATCGCGCTTGTTACGACTTCCACGATCCATAGCAACCTTCCCTACCACCCGGTCAACAGCTTTACCCAGATCGCCCGGGTTGCATCGGTGCCTTACATTCTCGTTGTCTCTGCACAGCTTCCGGCTGCGTCAGTAAAGGACTTGATCGATCTCGCGCGGTCTCAACCGGGAAAACTCAATTACGGGACGCCGGGCAATGGCACGGCACAGCATCTTATGACTGAGCTGCTCAAGCAGCAGGCCGGGATCAACGTGGTGCATATTCCCTACAAGAGCGGCGCCGGAGCAGTAGCCGCCCTGGTCACGGGCGAGGCCCACCTGTTTTTCGCCGGCCTGCCTGCGGCGCTTCCCCAGATAAAAGCCGGGCGCCTGCGTGCGCTGGCTGTAACGACTCCGCGCCGATTTCCCGCAGTGCCTGATGTACCAACGATGTCGGAAGCGGGGTCCCCGGGCTTTGAGGTGGACCAATGGCACGCGATCATTGGTCCGGCAAAAATTCCGCGCGCACTGGTAGACAAGCTGAACGCGCAGATCGTCCGGGTACTGGAATTGCCGGAAGTCTATAAAGTATTGCTGAGCAACGGCGCGGAGGCCAACCCCAGCACCCCTGAGCAACTTCAAAAGCTCTTACGATCGGAAGTCGTGAAGTGGACCAAGGCCGCAGAAGCCGCGGGCGTGGCGCCCGCACATTCAACCAGGTGATATTTCCGGAGACTTTCCATGGCGCACATCAGTTACATCAACCCCGCAAACATCGACGATCCGCAAATCCGCGGGTGGCTGGACGAGGCGGTACGCGAAGGGCGGCCGGGTCCTGAAAATCAGGCCATACGCGCGCACCAGCCTGACGTAATGCGTTCATTCACATTAACCCGCAAGATGCTTTTCGATAATGACGCAGGCGTGCTTGAGCATGCACTGAAGGAACTGACTCGCGCCTACATTGCCCACACCGTTGAATGTCGATACTGAAGCAATCAGGGAACCGCGCGGGCCGCGCGGGATAACGACAGCCGCATGAGCGAGCTGATGCAGTATGAAAAATCGAGCCGCTTCACACCACGGGAGAAACTTGCCCTGCGGTATGCGGATGCCATCATGTACGACCCCGCCCAAGCGGACGAAAAGCTGTGGACGGCGCTACACGCGGAGTTTACCGAGCCGGAGCTGGTGGAGCTTGGTTACTGGATAGGGTTTACCTTCGGTGGGCAGCGCTGGCTAAAAACACTGGGGGCTCAGCAGGGGGAATTTGCGGCGTCGCTTGCCGCACTTGATTCCCGGCAGGCGATACCTGATTAGGCTGCGGGCGGTTACGCCTGTACTTCACCCAGGCAGGGCGGCCGCGCCCAACCGCCCGGCTTGACGCAGGGAGCATCCTTTGGCCTTCGGCGTGAAGGCGATTGGCCAAGCCCGCAAAAACGGCGCACACTGCTGTTCCACCCAACCGCTCTCAGCCCGGAGGCCCCATGAGTCAATCCAAGATGCTGACGACCCGACGTCGGAACAAGAAGAATGCAAAGCGCCTCGCCAGAACAGCCAAGCTGGAGAAAAAGCTTGCCAAACAGAACTTGAAAGCGCCGGCCGCGGGCGCTTCCAGGACAGGCGCTTCCTGAACGCATCTGACTGAACCGGCCCCGGCAGCGTGCCCCGCTGCCGGGGCCGCGGGGCGGGTTACGCGGCCTGCTTGGCGTACATGGGTTTGTTGCTGCTCAAATCCAGCCAGCCTTTCACCACGCGATAAATCAGCCAGATATAGTTGACTGCGATGATCAGGAAACCGATGCCGACCAGCGTGGTAATACCCCCGAGCACGCCCCACAGCAGGCCGAACCAGAAAGTGCGCATCTGCCAGCGAAAATGGCTCTCCAGCCAGCTGCCCTTCACCTCGTCCTGTTTCACGTAGTTGACGATCACGCCGGCAATCCAGGTGATGCCGATGAGAAAGCCCACGGCCTGCAGGACGTAGACGAGCTGCACGGTGTTGCGGCCCGTCAGCGCAACGGATTGCGCTGACGGCCGGTTATGGTCTTGCTCTTCCGACATCGTCGTTTCCTCCCCGGTTGAACAGAAAATCCGGTTACAGGCCGAGTTCGCGCCATAGCGCATCCACGCGCTTCTTCACGTCATCGCTCATGGCGATGGCACGGCCCCACTGGCGGCTGGTCTCTGCCGGCCACTTGTTGGTGGCGTCCATGCCCATCTTGGAACCCAGGCCCGCCACCGGGCTGGCGAAATCGAGATAATCTATGGGCGTGTTGTCGGCGATCAGCGTGTCGCGTGCAGGGTCGACGCGCGTGGTCATCGCCCACATCACTTCCTTCCAGTCGCGCACGTTGACATCGTCGTCGGTGACGATGATGAACTTGGTGTACATGAACTGGCGCAGGAAGCTCCAGATGCCGAACATCACGCGCTTGGCGTGGCCCGGGTACTGTTTCCTGATGCTGACGCAGGCAATGCGGTACGAGCAGCCTTCGGGCGGCAGGTAGAAATCGACGATCTCCGGAAACTGCTTCACCAGCAGCGGCACGAACACTTCATTGAGCGCCATGCCCAGCACTGCGGGCTCGTCGGGCGGCTTGCCGGTGTAAGTACTGTGGTAGATCGCATCGCGCCGCAGCGTGATGCGGTCTATGGTAAACACCGGGAAGCGCTCCTGCTCGTTGTAATAGCCGGTATGGTCGCCGAACGGGCCCTCGAGTGCGGTTTCGCCGGGATGGATGTGGCCCTCGAGCACGATTTCCGCGGAAGCCGGCACCTGCAGGTCATGGCTCAGGCATTTGACGATCTCAGTGCGCGCGCCGCGCAGCAGCCCGGCGAACTGGTATTCACCCAGGCTGTCCGGCACCGGCGTCACCGCGCCCAGCATGGTGGCCGGATCGGCGCCCAGCGCCACCGCCACCGGGAACGGCTCGCGCGGATGCGCCAGCGCGTGGTCGCGGTAATCGAGCGCGCCGCCGCGATGCGCGAGCCAGCGCATGATCAGCTTGTTGGGCGCGATCACCTGCTGGCGGTAAATGCCCAGGTTCTGGCGCGACTTGTGCGGGCCGCGCGTCACCGTCAGCCCCCAGGTAATGAGCGGCGCCGCATCCCCCGGCCAGCAGGTCTGGATCGGCAGGCGGCCGAGATCGACGTCCGCCCCTTCCCACACCAGCTCCTGGCAGGGCGCATTGCCCACCACGCGCGGAGACATCGTAAATAACTGTTTTAAAATGGGAATTTTATCCCATGCGTCCCTGAGCCCGCGTGGCGGCTCAGGTGACTTGAGTTCCGCCAGCTGCCGGCCCACGGCGCGCAGCGCCTCCACCGAATCCTGCCCCATGCCGGCAGCGACGCGCTGCACGCTGCCGAACAGATTGGCCAGCACCGGCATGGCGTGGCCCCTGGGCTTTTCAAACAACAGCGCCGGGCCGCCGGCTTTCAGCACGCGGTCGCAGATCTCGGTCATCTCCAGCCGCGGATCGACTTCAGCCGCGATGCGCTTCAGCTCGCCGCGGGCCTCGAGCTGGGCCAGAAAATCGCGCAGGTCACGGTACTTGACGGCACTCATCGCATGTTCACCCGGGAATACGCCCGCCGAAAAAAATGTCGAGCGCAAGTCCCGCAAAAATCGCCGCGCCCACCCAGTTGTTGTTGAGAAAGGCCTGGAAACAGCGCTCGCGATCACGCGCACGGATCAGCCGATACTGGCTGAAAACAAACCCCGCGGCGAGCGCAAGGCCCGCGTAATACAGCGCGCCCAGCTGCTGCCACACGCCGATCATGGCCATGATCCCCAGAAAAACCGCGTGGCACGTCATCACCGCCGCCACGTCATGGCGGCCAAACAGGATGGCCGAGGACTTGATGCCCACCTTGAGATCGTCATCGCGATCGACCATCGCGTACTCGGTATCGTAGGCGATGGCCCAGAACACGTTGGCGAGCAGCATCACCCACGCCACCGCGGGCACCGTGTTGTGGTGGGCGGCAAAGGCCATGGGGATGGAAATGCCGAAAGCGATGCCGAGGTAGGCCTGCGGCAGCGAAAAAAACCGCTTGGTGAAGGGATAAGTAACCGCCAGAAACAGCGCGGCCAGCGACAGCAGTATGGTCAGGCGGTTGAGAAACAGCACCAGAAAAAATGCCAGCGCAGCCAGTACCGCGGCGAGCGCCAGCGCCTCGCCCGGACTGACCAGTCCGGCGGCAAGCGGACGGTTCCTGGTGCGCTCGACATGCGGATCGAAATCGCGGTCGGCAAAATCGTTGATGACGCAGCCTGCGGAGCGCATGAGCACCGTTCCCAGCAGAAATATGATCAGGATATCGAAACGCAGTTCGCCACGCGCCGCCAGCCACAACGCCCACAGCACCGGCCACAGCAGCAGCAGGATGCCGATCGGCCTGTCCAGCCGCATCAGTTTTTCGTAGGCGTCTAGCCGTTCGGTGAAGGTCATTTTCCGAGCTTGAGGATGCCGGGCAGAAAAACTTCCGTCACCAGTATAGGCGATTTATGCAGGGCGAATAGCGAACGGCGCGCCCACAGCGCGCCGGGATTGGCGGGCAGCGCCGCGCATGCGCGCCGGTGCAGCTCGTGATGGGGATGAAGCTTTTTCTGGTGCAGCGGATAGCGCCTGATGCGCGGATCGGCGAACAGCGCCGCGCCCAGCGGCCGCGTGCCCAGCCCGATGATCTGGCGCCAGGTACCGCGCAGATCGCGCGGGTCGAGCACGCTGTGTGCAAACACCACGGGAGTGCGCCGGCAGTACAGATAAACCTCGCGCACCAGCATCAGCCGGCGTGCGGCCTGCGGGAATAGGAAGCGCTCGTCGCGGTCGGCGCGGCGCAGCCCCTGGAATACGACTTTCACGCTGAACGCCCTGCAGCGGACCTGGATGCGGTCGGTGAGCGAACCGCTGTCACGCAGCCAGCGGCGGTAAGCCGCCGCCGCTGGCGGCAGGCGGCACCACAAAGTATCGCGCGGGACGGATTTCACGGAAATTGCCGGGAGAGTTTTTGCCAATTATCGCAGATTGGGCGGCACCCACGTGCTGCTAGACCTTGAGATATTCGTGCTTCTCGCCCAGCCAGCGCGCAAGATGTGCGCGCACTGCAGCGGGATGCTCGCGCATCAGCAGGGCCGCGGTATCGCGCGCCGCATCGAGCAGATCGACGTCGGCCTCGAGATCGGCAAAGCGCAGCAACGGCACCCCGCTCTGGCGCGCGCCCAGCAGCTCGCCCGGACCGCGCAGGCGCAGGTCGTGGCGCGCAACCTCGAATCCGTCGTTATTCTCGTAGATGATCTTGAGCCGCTCGCGCGCCGTCGCGGTGAGCGGCTGCTGGTAAAGCAGGATGCAGGCGCTTTTCTCGGCGCCGCGGCCGACGCGGCCGCGCAGCTGGTGCAGTTGCGACAGGCCCATGCGCTCGGCGTGCTCGATCACCATCAGCGACGCATTGGGCACGTCGACACCGACCTCGATCACCGTGGTCGCCACCAGCAGCTGGGTCTCGCCATCCTGGAAAGCCCGCATCGCCGCCGCTTTTTCCGCGCCCTTGAGGCGACCATGCACCAGCCCCACGCGCAGCTCGGGAAACGTCTGCTGCAGCACGGCATGGGTGTCGAGCGCAGTCTGCAGCTGCAGGGCTTCCGACTCTTCGATGAGCGGACACACCCAGTAGGCCTGGCTGCCCGCCATGCAGGCGTCGCGCACGCGCTGTATGACCTCGTCGCGCCGCGATTCGGCGATCAGCCGCGTCGCCACCGGCGTGCGTCCCGGCGGCAGTTCGTCGATCACCGACACGTCGAGATCGGCGTAATAGCTCATCGCCAGCGTACGCGGAATCGGCGTCGCGCTCATCATCAGCTGGTGCGGCTGCGCATCCATGCCGGAACGCCCGCCCTTCATGCGCAACGCCAGCCGCTGATGCACGCCGAAGCGGTGCTGCTCGTCGATGATGGCCAGCGCGAGATTGTGGAACTGCACCTCGTCCTGAAACAGCGCGTGGGTGCCGACCGTGATCGCCGCCCGGCCATCAGCCACGCCTGCGAGCGCCTCGCGCTTCTGCTTCTGACGCAGGCCGCCGGTGAGCCAGACCACGCTGACACCAAGGCCAGCCAACCACATCTCGAACTTGCGGTAGTGCTGCTCGGCCAAAATCTCGGTCGGCGCCATCACTGCCACCTGATAACCGTTCTCCACGCATTGCAGCGCGGCCAGCGCGGCAACGATGGTCTTGCCGCTGCCGACGTCGCCCTGCAGCAAGCGCTGCATCGGGTACGGCTGGCTGATGTCGTGGCGGATTTGTGCCAGCGCCCTGTCCTGCGCGCCGGTGAGCCGGAACGGCAGCTTTTTCTGCAGCGCCGCCGTCAGCCGGCGCAGCGGCCGCAGCACGGGTGCGCCGGCGCTGCGCCGGCGCTTGTAGTGCAGCCGCATCGACAGTTGCTGCGCCAGCAGTTCGTCGAACTTGATGCGGCGCCACGCCGGATGGCGGCGCTCCTGCAGTTCGCGTTGCGCGACTTCTGGCGACGGATTGTGCAGAAAACGCACCGACTCTTCGAAGCGCGGCAGGCGCAGGGTCTTGATGATGTCTTCCGGCAGCACTTCCGCAAGATCGCAATCGGCCAGCGCGCGCGCGATCAGCCGCCGCAGCGCATCCTGACCCAGGCCGGAGGTGGTCGGATACACCGGCGTCAGCGCCTGCGACACCGGTGTTTCACCATGCACCAGGCGATACCGCGGATGCACCATCTCGGCACCGAAAAAACCCTGGCGGATTTCGCCGAACACGCGCACGGCGGCACCGGCGGCGAGCTGCCGCAGCTGGCTCATGTAGAAATTGAAAAACCGCAGGGTGAGCGTGCCACTGTCGTCTTCGATCTGGCACACCAGCTGACGCTTGGGCCGGTATTTGACGCCACTCTCGACGACCTTGCCTTCGACCAGCACGGTCTGGCCATGCGGCGCTTCGCGGATCGGATACAGACGGGTTTCGTCGTCGTAGCGCAAGGGCAGATGCAGCACGAGGTCGGCCTTGCCGGCGATGCCGAGCTTCGCCAGTTTTTCGACAACCGACCTGCTCAACCCTGACAGCGAGGGCACTGCGCCGGGCGACCGCGGGGCCGCAGCGGGTGCTGATTTCCTGCCCGTCCCACCCGCCGCCTTACGCGCCACACTTACCCCAGGTGCAGGATGGCATCGACCTCGACCAGCCCGCCACGCGGCAGGCTGGACACGCCGATCGCAACGCGCGCCGGATAGGGGGTGTTGAAAAAAGTCGCCATGATTTCATTGACGCGCGCAAAATTGCCAAGGTCCGTCAGATAGACCGTGACCTTGGCCGCATCGTCAAGACTGCCGCCGGCTGCCGCGGCAACAGCCTTGAGATTTTCGAACACCCGCTTAATCTGCTGGTCGATTCCCGGCACCATTTCCATGGTCGCCGGATCGAGCCCGATCTGGCCCGCAAGATAAACCGTGTTGCCGCAGCGCACTGCCTGCGAGTAGGGGCCTATCGCCTTGGGCGCGGCATCGGTGTGAACAATCTGTCTGGCCATTTGCTAGCTCCATGTGGAAACGGAATGGATGGGACGGCGGGTGTTCGCGGTTCGCCGGGTTGCGCTATGATGAAGCGGCTGAGCCGGGAATTCAATCTCGGTAGCCAAGCGCCGCCGCGCCTTGATGCTTGACTTACTTTTCAATTTTTCCGCCCATGTCCGGCAACCTGCTTCCCAATCTGCTCAAGATGCTCGCCGCCGGACGCGACAATGCACTGCTGCGTTTCAGCCTCGGCAGCGAATACCTCAAGGCCGGCGATCACGCCCAGGCCATAGCGCATCTGCGCGCGGCGGTGAAGCAGGATCCCGCCTATTCCGCGGCTTGGAAGCTGCTCGGGCGCGCGCTCGACGAAAACGGCCAGGCGCAGGACGCGCTTGCCGCCTACCGCGAGGGCATGGTCGTGGCAGAACGCAAGGGTGACAAGCAGGCGGCCAGGGAAATGGCGGTGTTCGCGCGCCGCCTTGAAAAAGCGCTGCAGGCGAAGCCGGGCTGACCCTGTACCGGCCAGCGCGTCACGACGGCAGGTTCAGCACGTATTTGGCGAGGATGTTGCGCTGGATTTCGCTGGAGCCGCCATAAATGGTGGCCGGGCGCGAGTAATAGAACGGCGACAGCACGTCGACCGCGACGCCGTCGAAGTCGATCTCGCCCGCGACGCAGCCGTATTCCTGGGCGGTTTCCATCAGAAGTTCCGTGAGCCGCTGCCAGGTTTCCATGGCCCAGATCTTGAGCAGCGACACGTCCTGCCCCAGCGCTTCGCCACGCTTGACGATCTCGACATAACGCGCGTAAACCGACGCCAGGTCGGCCATGTCGAGCCGCAGCTGGGTGAACTTGTCGACGAAACCGGGATCGTCGAACAGGCCCTTGCTGCGCGCCAGCAGCGCCAGGCGCTTCAGGGCATACTGCGGCCGCCGCGGGCTGCCGATGTTGATGCGCTCGAACGATAGCAGTGCCTTGGCGACGGTCCAGCCGCGGTTGAGTTCGCCCACCAGGTTCTGCGCCGGCACGCGCACGTTTTCGAGGAACACCTCGCAGAACTCCTCATGCCCGGCGAGATTGCGGATCGGGCGCACCGTCACGCCCGGCGTCTTCATGTCGAGGAGCATGAAGCTGATGCCCTCTTGCTTCTTGGCCTGCCTGTCGGTGCGCACCAGGATGTACATATGCGTCGATTCCTGGGCAAGCGTGGTCCATATTTTCTGGCCGTTGATCACGAAATGATCGCCGTCGCGCACCGCCTCGGTACGCAGGCTCGCGAGATCGGAGCCGGCATTGGGCTCGGAATAACCCTGGCAGAAGATGTATTCACCGGCGAGTATCTTCGGCAGGTATTCGCGTTTCTGTTCATCGCTGCCGAACTTGATGAGGATGGGTCCCACCTGCACGATGCCGTGGTCGGGCGCGCGGGCGATGCCCCAGCGCTCGATCTCCTCGAAATAGATGATCATTTTCTGCGGATCCAGCCCCATGCCACCGTGCTCGCGCGGCCAGTTGGGCGCGATCCAGCCCTGGCGCGACAACGTGAGATACCAGCCCTTGATCTCCTCCCAGCGCAGGCGCCGCGCCATGAACCTGAGGTCCGGCGGGTAGTTCTGCTCGAAAAAGGCCCGCACCTCGGCGCGGAAGGCCTCGTCGCTCATCCGGTTGTAGTCGCTCATGGCCGCATCACCCGCCATCACTCAAATTCCGGCGGCACCAGCCGCGCGTAGCGCCTGCGGTGTTCCTGGGCGTTGCCCAACCAGGCGGAGAGCACCATCGCGCGCTTGAGATAAAGGCCGACGTCATATTCGTCGGTAAAGCCGATGGCACCGTGGATCTGTATCGCCTCGCGGGTGATGCGCAGTCCGGCGTCGGAGCAGCGCGCCTTGACGCGGCTGGCGTATGCGGCGCGCGCCGTCGCGTCGGGATGCTGATCGAGCGCGTGCACGGCCTCGTCGAGCACCGCCGAGGAAATCTGCTGCTGGATGAACAAGTCCACCGCGCGGTGCTGCAGTCCCTGAAAGCTGCCGATGGGCTTGCCGAACTGCACGCGGGTTTTCATGTACTCCACGCTCATGTCCAGTGCGCGGCCCATCACCCCGCACAGTTCGGCGCCGGCGATGACCGCGGCGTGGTCGAGCGCCTGTTCCAGCGCGGTCGACGCGGCGCCGGCGACGCAGTGCTCCGCCGGCACTACCGCATCCGACAGGCGCAACACCCCGAAGTGACGGCCATCGGCGAGCAGTTCCAGGTCGAGATTGACGCCAGGCGTATCGCGCGCAAGCCAGAACAGCGCCATGCCCTGCGGCGTGTTCGCCGAGACGATGTAGCCGTCGGCGCCCGCCGCGCCGGCGATGAAGCGCTTCTCGCCATTCAGGCGAAAGCCGCCCTCGAACGGCAGAGCCCGGGTGCCGATCGCCGCGACGTCCAGCGCGCCGGCCTGTTCCTGCCACGCCAGCGCCGGCACCATCTCCCCCGCCACAAGCCGGGGCAGCAACGCCTGTTTCAGAGTTTCGTTGTCCCCCCCGGCCAGCACGCTGCCGGCCAGCACCGCGGCGGCAGTCAGGGGTTCGGGAACCAGCGCCCGCGCCAGACCCTCGGCGACGATCGCCGCCTCGGCAAGTCCCAGGCCCTGCCCCCCGTACTGCTCGGGTATCAGCACGCCCAGCCAGCCCAGTTCCGCCATCTTGCTCCACAACGCGCGATCATATTCGGCAGGCGCGCCGCGCAGCTTGCGCACGCGCGCAATATCGGTGCCGCGCGCGACGAAATCAGCGACGCTGTCGCGCAAAAGGCTGCGGTGGTCGGAGGACATTGGGTCTTGGAATATGCAATTGCACGCGCGGCAGTATTTAGGAACCGCAAGCCCCTGATCTTTCCGGGATTTTGCGATTCATTATATACCGCGAGCGCAAAAAAACGGGTCCCGCCTGCGCGAGAACCCGTTGTAAGGGGAGGAAGCTGAAGTATGCGGTTACAGCGGTCCGCGGCGCCACGGTCCCTGAATCGCGCAGGTCATGCCGCTGTTGATGCCGCTGCCGCCGAATACATTGACGAACAGAATATCACCATCGGGGCTGAAGCAGGCGCCGGCGAATTCGCTGTCGTTAAGGCGGTTCACCGCGAACGTGAAAGGCGCACCGTCGCGGGCCAGCCCCACTAGGCGGTTGACGTCCTTGATCCCCGGCGCCAGCGGATCGGTGTCGTCGACGCGGCCATCTGCAACAGGGTTGGAGTCATCTTCGCAGAACAGAATGCCGCCGCTGGGGGTCACGCACAGATTGTCAGGGGAGTCGAGCAAAGAGCCTGCGGTCGATTCATACACCAGCACCAGCTTGCCGCTTGCGCCGTCGGGAATGTACTGCCAGAGCTGGCCGTATTTCGCATTGCCGCCGCTGGTGGAGAGGAAATAAATGGAACCGCCCTCGCCGCGGAAAACACCTTCCAGGCGATTGAATCTCGCGCCGCCCAAGGCAAAACCCTGGCTGAAGCAGCTGGGTGCGCCGCCTTCCAGATTCGGGTCAGGATCTGCGATATTGACCCATTCCACTGAAAGCGGCGTGCCCAGAACCTGATTGGCGCGCGTGTCGTAATTGGTCACCCCCGCCACTTTGAGCATCTGCAGTACGCCGCCCGCAAGCAGATCAGCCGGGTTGTTCGGGAGATAGCGGTAGAAACCGGAATTGTCGCCCGCATCTTCCGTCTGGTACACGAAGCCGGTGTCGGGGTCGGCGACGGCAGCTTCCTTGGCAAAGCGTCCCATCGCGGTAATCGGCACTGCCAGAACCGTGGCGTTCGCCGCAGCCGGCACCAGGAAGGTGTAACCGTGCTTTTTCGCCCAGTTCTGGTTTGGACCAGCCACCGATTCTTCACAGGTCAGCCAGCCTGCGTTGTTGTAAGCAAGTCCGCCCGAACAGTTGACTATGGTGCCGTTCAAGCTGATGAACTCGCGCACCGGCTGACGCTTCACCGGATCGTAATCGATGGTGATGGTGCCGCCCATTGCTTTCACGTCGTAGCGCGTGGACGGGTCGCCAACAAGGCCCAATGAGAAGTCATTCGGTCCATTGCGCACTTCGTGATTTCGAATCAGCCGGATCGTGCCATCCGGACCGGCAAATGCGCCCATGCCATCGTGGTTGCGGGCGTGTATGCCGCCGCCATTCAGCAGAGCCTGTCCGGTCTTGCCGAAAGTCACGTAGCTGAATCCATCAGGCAGCGCCAGGATCGCTTCACCATTCTGGTCTGCAACCGGCTTGAGCGGGCCATAGCCCACCGCGTTCTTGCCACCGCCCCGTGCCTGACTGCTCGCCGCCCAGGCGTTATGCGCGGTCAAGGTCTGCAGCGTCGTGGCCGTGATTACTGCGCCGCCCGCCAGCATCGTAGAACGCTGCAGAAATTGACGGCGATTTTGGTTCACCAGGTTTTTATCATCCATGCGGAATCTCCGTGATAAAGCGTTAGATAGCGTCATAACTCGATCTTCAGGCGTCGGTCTTGCGGGCAGACAATCTCTGCCCCACAAAATCCTTCGCAAACTTTTGTCCGGGAGTGCCTTCCTTCTCAGACGAGTTCAGCTTAGGAGAGCAAAGTGACAAACGTGCCACCGCACCACATTGCCTCCATAGTCCGTTCAGCACTGTTGCGTAGCGTGCGTACTTGCGGGGACTTCATATGGACAATGCCTCGCGACCAGACTGGAAAAACTAGCTGCGCGAATGACCACGCAGCAGATCCAGAGACAGGCCCTTGCCCACGGCCTGTGCGCGATTCTGCACTTTCAGCTTGCGCAGGATGTTCTGCACATGGTTTTTTACGGTAAGCCCGCTGATGCCGAGAATGGCTCCGATTTCCATATTGCTTTTGCCCTCGTAGACCCAGCGCAGAATTTCCGATTCGCGCACAGTGAGCAGGCGGCCATCCGCTGCCGGTTGCGGAGAGTCATGCTTGTGCGGGGACTCGCCGTGCAAAGTGCGCATCCACGCGGCGTGCAGTATCGGCACCAGCAGTTCGGCCACGTATGAATATCGCTGATCTGGTTTCCCCGGGATGCGGCAAAAACCGAAGAATGTGCGGGTTGGCCCGCTGGGTCCGCATATGCCATGCGCCAGCAGATTGAGCAGTCTGTGGCGGGCGAAATCAGCCGCGACATCCATTCCGAGGTCGGGCGCGACAAGATCGTCGACCAGCAGAGGATGGTGATCATTGCCGCCCCATGCCCTAACCAGTTGCACCAGGACACCGTTCTGCTGATTGCTTATGCGCTCCATGTAGGGGGCAGACAGCGGATAGCATGAAAAAAAGTCGACGCGATAGCTGCGCAAGCGGTCGTCGAACACACCGCAGATCATTACGTCATGGGGCAGCATGGTCTGCACCGGCCCCTGCACCCAGCTGAAAAAATGATGGCGCAGCCGAACACGCAGCCCCGCCTCCATTACGAGCCGCAGCTTGTCGAGGTCAATATCCCTGCCGCCTTGCGCTGCCGCCATGGATCACCGCTTGCCCTGACGGCCTGTTTCGGCATGGACAAAGCGCCAGTCAGCGTAGCTTTTCGCCTTCTCGAAGTGCGTGTACTCGCCGGGAAAGTTTGCTGTTTTATACGGCGCCTGAACCGAAAGACTGTGGACGCCCATGATGGTGTCACCAGGCCCTTTCACATAACCCCATTCCGGGCTGCCGGTCATGGGATCGACGTAGATCCTGCGCAGGTAGCGGCGCACCACAGGATAGCGCCTGTCGAGGAGCAAATCGTCCAGGGACTCAGGAAAGTGCTTTTCCGCGCCAGGCGTGCTGTCGTAATACCGCGTAATCGCCTTTTTGAACTCGTTTCCGATAAACAGCAGCTCGCGCTCCTTCTCGCGCTGCAGGCTCGTGTGTGAAACCTGCCCTACTGCAGCAAGGCCCACTCCGATCAGCGCTACCGCGATCAACAGACCGATGTAAGTGAAGCCGCGAATGCCGGGGTCGCCGGCGCATTTTTTTTCAGTATTCTGCATACGGTTTGCCGTCAGTGGCGTTGCCGGCGGCTCCGCTCTTGAGGTCGTAGACCTCGCCTTGGGTCGTGCGCCCCGGCACTGGAACAAGAGTCCAGGTGACCTCGCTTTCGGTAATCGGATCAAACGGCGAGCTGCGCAGATAGCGCCTGACAACGAGTTCCTGCAGGCTGTCCGGATACCTGCCATGGTCACCGTAGTATTTGTCGATGGCATCGCGCGTTGTCGACAGGGTTTGCCGCAGCACGGCTTCGCGCGAGCGGTCGACACTGTGGAAATAGCGCGGTACCGCAAGAGTAAGCAAGGTGGCGAGTATCGCCATCACCACCATCAACTCGATCAGCGTGAAGCCGCGCTCATGAATCATCCGCTCACCACTCCCGGTAAGGAATGCCGTTGATCCCGACTCCCTGCGCGAGGGAATAGATGTCAAAGACATCCGCGCCCTCAAGCGGGGCGCCGGGGGGACTCGCGTAGCTGCGTTTGCCCCAGGTTGCCGCCGCATCCAGCTCCGGCGCGGCGAAGGGATCGCGCGGCAGGCGGCGGAGGAAGTAAATTTTCCGGCGGTCTGTCGTTCTTGCGTCTTCAACGCCCTCTACCAGGCTGTCTAGGTTGCGCGGGTAGCCGGTCTCTTCGGCGCGCCGCGCGATCCTGCCTTCGTCGACAGCTCTCTTGTAGGCATCTATGCCTTCCCGCAGCTGGCGCAGCGCACTGCGCAATTCCTGTTCCTTGGTCCGCTGCACCGCAAGTTCGACCAGCGGCACGGTACCCGCCGCCAGCACGCCGACAATTGCGACCGTGATGACCATTTCGATCAGCGTAAAGCCGCGCCACCTAGGGGATAAGCTTCGTGCGCAGGGCATCATTGCACGATGCTGAGCGTGTGCGGCGTCGGCTGATTTGCCGGCACCGTGTTGCCGGCCGCATCGCGCACGTCGAGGTTCTCGATGCGCAGCTGGGTGACAGCCGGTGATTTTGCCAGTACACGAAACCTGATTTCGGCGACTGCGGGACCGTTGTCCGAGCGCGTCAGTCTGACCGCGGCCCTGCCGCCATTGCCCTCGCCCGCCGCAAGCAACCCGGCGTCATAAACGAGTTCAAGCTGCGCGCTGGCCGCGCCGGGGTGGGCTGGGAGGCTTATGCTGGCCGTGAATTCCTTGCCGGCCCCCGCTTGTGCCGGGATGGCGAACAGCACGTTTGCCGGGTTCGGCGCAACCGCCGGTTTGCCCGGAGCAGGCGCAGAGCCCGCAACTCCCGGCACCGTCGACACCGCGAGCGTACCCGGCGGCGTTGCGCTTATGGCAAGCGGTTGCACGCCAACCGCCGCCTCGGTGCCCGAATAAAACTCGGCCACCATGTGCTCGGGCCGGTTGATGCTGCGCACGATGCGCGGGGTAATCAGCAGCACGATTTCGGTCTTGGCTCGATTGTCGAGATTGCTCGAGAATAATCTTCCCAGCAACGGCAGATCCCCAAATCCCGGCAGCTTGTTGGCGGTCGTGCGCTCATCGTCCGAAATCAGGCCGGCCAGAATCTGGGTCTCGCCATCGCGCAGACGCAGCACTGTTGCCGCGTTGCGCGTGCCCAGCTGGTAGGCCAGCCCGCCGCCAGTGGTGGAAACCTCTCTTACGATATTGCTCACCTCCAGTCCCACCTTGATCGCGACATCACCGTCGAGATGTATCGTGGGCTCCACCTCGAGCTTGAGTCCCACATCCAGGTAGTTGACCGAGGACGAAATTCCGACGTTGGCGGTCGAAGTCGTGGTGACCACGGGCACCCGGTCGCCGATATGAACTCGCGCTTTCTCGCGGTTTTTGACGCGGATGCGCGGATTGGCCAGCACATTGGTTTTGCCGTCCTGCTGCCGCAGATTGAGCGCCAGGGCCGGTGTTGCCACAAACCCCACCAGATCGCCGCTCGCGCGCATGAGCGCGCTGGCGGTGGCAGCCGCCACGGTCACCGGATCCTGGAACACCACGCGATCCGGAAAACGCACGCCCAGTTCCTGCAAGCGACTGGTTCCGACTTCCATGACCTCGACTTCCAGCGTCACCTCCGGTTCAGCGAGGTCCTGGACCGCAATCAGTTTCTCCGCCAGCCGCACCGCATCCGGCGTGTCTTTCATCACCAGCAGGTTGAGCTTTTCATCCACATACAAGTCACGGGTTTTGACTATACTTCTGATCATGTTGGCCGCCAGCTTGACGTCGGCGTTTGCGATATAAAAGCTGCGCACTACCAGTTCCTGGTACTCCTTGAGCTTGGCTGGCGTGTTGGGGTAGATGAGCAGCGTGTTGTCGTTGAGCACCTTGCGCTCGAGCTGGCTCGTGACGAGGATGAGCCTGATTACATCGTCAACCGAGCTGTTTCTCACCACTATGGTGGTCTTCAGATCCGGGCGCACATCCTTGTCGAACACAAAATTGAGCCCTGTCGTACGGGCAACCACTTCGAACACCGAGCGCAGGTTGGCTTCGCGGAACTCGAGCGTAACCAGTTTGCCTGCGGCACCCCTGAGCGTGGGCGCGGCGGTGCTTTGCACGGCTTCGGCGTCTGTCACCCGCCGCATCAGATTGCGCGCAGCATGATGCAGGGGATTTTCTGAGAGCACTGCTCGCAGCCTGGTTTCGGCGCTCTTGAAATCCCTTTTGCCATACAGCGCTTCCGCTTCCTGCACCAATGCGGCATGACGGCGGTCACCCGTGATCCCTGCGTACCCCGCTTTTGCCCGGGGGTGGTCGGGGTCGATTCTGAGGGCGCGTCCGAACGCCGCAGCGGCATCATCAAGCTGCCCGTTGGCGCGCGCAGTTTCAGCCTGGCTGACCAGGCGGCCGGCGGCAAGTTCGCGCTGGCGCAACCATTCAAAGCGCGTTTCCTGCTGGCGCGGATTGTCGCGTGCGGCCTTTTCCAGCAAAGCGAGCCCGTCTTCGGTGCGCCCCGTCTCGATCAGGCGCCTGCCCTCTATATAAGCGAGATCGCTGGCGCAACCCGACAGCAGCGTGACGACGAGCAGCCGCCGGGCCGCACATCGCAAGGTATGCATTGTCAATTGATGATCCCCATGTGTAGCGTTTGACGCTGCCCGAGTGGCAGATACGTCAGTTCAATGGTGGCAGTACCGACTTCATCCACGCGGTATGCACTGTCTATGGTGTCCCCGGCTTTCACCGCGAACGACTGATTCTGTCGGCTCAGAAAAACCACGGTCTGTCCGCTCTCCACCATTCTTCCGAAAAACACGAAGGGCAGCGGCGGCGGGAGCGGCGCTTCGCGCCTGCTTGCCGATGTTGGCGCAGCGGGCAACTGCCACGACCGGCGCGGAAACATGTCATCGAAATCGCCAGTCGCCACACGCTGCCGCAGCTTTTCAACGTCGACGGCATCCGTTTCGTGATGCCCTGGATCGGGCGACGCGTCTGCACGCGACCCCGTCAACGCGACAGCGGGTTGTCGCAGCAGTTCTACGGGGTCCTCCTGCCCGCCGACCCATCCCGCTGCGGCTATCGCAGCTGCCAGGACAGCCGCAAGCCCCAGCCGGCGCCACGTGATCGCGCGGCTCACGGATTCCGCCCCAGGTAGATCGTCAGCCTGACGCGCGCGTCGAGCGTTGCGCTGCCGATCGAATCGCGCTTGAACGCCACCTCGTCAAGCCCCGCCGCTGGCACCTCGTTCAGCACCCGCGCCACAAACTGACGCACCTGCGTATAACCGCCTTTGATGGGAAGAGTCAGTTGATAGCGCACCAGCTTCACGTTGCGTTCCTCGACCAGTCTGTATTCGCCGGTTTCAAGAGTCACTCCGCTTTCTGCAGAGGCGGCGTAAATGCGCTCCAGCCAGTCGGGTAATGTCACCATTTCCGGGAAAAACGCATAAAAGCTGCCCAGGCGCTCCTCGCCTGACGGCGCCGATTTGCCGGCCCCGGCACCCGACAGCGAAGAACGCGTGTGCAGGACACCCAGTTCCTGCTGGAGCGCGTCCAGTTCTGCCATCCGTGCGGAAACGGCGGTAGCGCAGAATGCCGCGCTGAATATCAGCAAGGCAATGCCGAATACGCCATGCCATCCGATACGTTCCAGTTTCTGCTGTAACAGCCAGATCATGCGATTCATGGCTGCTCACCCCAGCTTGCCATCATTGAAAAAACCACCGGACGCCGCGAATCCTGGGTTTTAATTTCATGGTCGAGCAGCATCACCCCGGCCAGCGTGCCGGCCTCCAGCCGGCGCGAATACGCAAGCATGGCCTGCAAATCCCTGGCTTCGCCCTGGATGCGCACCTGCCGGGTTTGAACATCCGGCTGTACTGCCAGCAGCGCGATCGTTTCATCGGCGGACGATGCAAGCTCGTGGAACAGCCGATCCCAGGGTATGGTCATCTGCCGGATTACAGCACCTGCGGCCCGCAGTTCCTGCTGCATGGCGCGCGGATCGCGCGGTGACCCGGCAATGTGAGCCGGCGTCCGCTGCATCATGCGCTTGGCATCGACAATCTTCGCGTCGACGCTTTCAATGGCACCGCCGAGCTTCGCGTGCCACCACAGGCCGGTGACGGCGGCAACCATTCCCAACAGCAGCAGGCATCGGCCTGCTGCGCCCGCGGCCGGGGAGCGATGCTGGAAGTCGATGTCGATGAGACGCATTTTTTTCATCATTTTTCCATGGCGGCATCCTGACTGACGCCGCACCCGATGAATCCGCCCGCTTGTGCGGCAAGAATGCTGACTCCGGCTTCGCGCAATGCCCGCAGGCTGTCCCGATCCAGCCCCGTTGCGGCGAGATATACATGTGCTTTGCCCGGGGCCCTGCCCGCCAGCACCGCTTCCCGCTCTATGCTCTCGAGCACTTCACTGACAGGCTGCAGTCCAAGCTGATAGCTGGCGGCGCTGGCCCAGCTGCCGTGCTCGAAGCGCCCCAGCCACAGCAATCCGTGCCCGACAAGCGCAAACCAGAATTCCGGCTCACGAAGCTCGCGCCGCAGGCAGTTGAAGGCCGTTGCCAGGTGCGGTTGTATCGACGTGATGCAAATACCCGCGGTTGCATGCAGTGCCTGCAGTTCCTTGAGCAGGGCGCGGTCCACTGCACAGGCAAGAGTTGCCGCGCCATAACCGGCCCAATCCAGGCTGACCTCCCAGCGATCCGCAACATCACCGAATACGGCGCGAAATCGCGCCTGCGCAAGCCGCAGGCGATCCTGCCGCGACTGCAATTGGGCGCTCCAGGGCACCAGCTGGTAGCGCACGAGTTGATCGGACAGAACGATGCGGCATACCGCCCGCTTGGCGATGGACTGTCGCAATTTTTCCTTCAGCGCCGTCACCGTCTGACACCAGACGTCATCACCATTCCCTGCTTCGCAACGTATATGGTCTTGTTCGATCAGTCGCGGCCGCCAGCCGCGTTGCATCCGCGAGAATCGGACAGCGCCTGGCTCGATGCCGATGGCGACCTGTTCACGCCACAAAAGTGACACGATTGATCTCCTCGAGACTGGTTGCCCCACGGCGCACCAAATCCAGCGCCGCTTCGCGCAGGAAGCGGGTGCCATTGCTTTGCGCCGCCTGCTTGATGCGGCGTATAGATTCACGCGCAGCGATCATTTCCCGCAGTTCGTCATTCAGCATCAGTATCTCTGCAATGGCGCTACGCCCGCGATAACCGCTGCCGCGGCACAGACCACAACCGCGGCCGGCACGAAAGTTGAAACCCGCCGCAACGTCCTGGCCCAAACCGGACACGCGCATGAGCTCCTCGTCAGGCTGCGCCGGCTCGGCGCAGCCCGCGCAGTTAAGCCGCACCAGCCGTTGCGCCATCACGCCGTTCAGTGCGGACACGAAGCTGTACGGATCCACGCCCATGTGCGTGAAGCGGCCCAGCACATCAAGCACGTTGTTGGCATGCACCGTGGTGAACACCAGGTGGCCGGTTAGCGCCGCCTGTATCGCGATCTGCGCCGTTTCCGGATCGCGGATCTCGCCTACCAGAATCTTGTCGGGATCATGGCGCAGTACGGAGCGCAGGCCGCGCGCGAAAGTGAGGCCTTTTTTCTCATTGACCGGTATTTGCAGCACGCCGGGAAGCTGATACTCGACCGGATCCTCGATGGTGATGATCTTGTCGCGCCCATTGTTGATTTCGGTGACGGCGGCATACAGCGTGGTCGTTTTGCCGCTGCCGGTCGGGCCGGTGACCAGAACCATCCCGTACGGCTCGCTTGACAGGCGCTTCAGCAGCGACAGCGCAGTCCCGTCGAACCCCAGTTTCTCCAGACGCAATCCCCTGACCTGGTCTGCGAGATTCTGCTTGTCGAGTATCCTCAGCACCGCGTCCTCGCCGTAGATGCTGGGCATCACGGACACGCGGAAATCGACTTCCCGTCCGCGCACCGAAACCTTGAAGCGCCCGTCCTGCGGCACACGCCGCTCGGAAATATCAAGATCAGACATGACCTTGATGCGCGAGATCACCTGCTCCGCAGTTTCGACACCCGACGCGCTGCCGACGGAAGTCAGAACGCCGTCGACACGATACTTGATCACCAGCGCGCTGGCCGTAGCCTCCAGATGAATGTCGCTCGCACCCGACTTGAGCGCGTCATACAGCGTGGAATTGACCAGCTTGACCACCGGACTGGTGTCCTCGCTGATGGTGCGTATCGACAGATCCTCGATTGCGGCGGCAGCCGTTCCCTGCGACTGCCCGCTGGCGGACACCGTGTCGAAGGCGCGCATCGTTTCCTCATGGCTTGCCAGATAAGCCGCGAGATCGGCGTGATGAGCCAGATGCCATGCCAACGGCAATCGCAAGCGCTCCTGCGCCCAGGCGCGCAACGCGGCATTGAAAGGATCTGCAAACACAAATATGAGTCCGCCACCCTCCTCGCGGAACAGGGCGCATTCGCGCTGCAGCGCCTCGGTGAACGGCAACAGATCAAATGCCGGCTGCAGTTTGTGCAGAGCGTCCATTTTCAGCACCGGATAGCGCAGGACAGCGCCGAGTTCTGCCGTGAACTCGTCCGCCTGCAAAGCCGAATTCTCGATCAGGCACTCCAGCAGTCGCCTGCCGCTGTGCTGCGCCTGCAGGCGTGCCACGCCGATTTGCTCAAGAAAATCCGCCTTCACCTGCAGATGGCGCTCGCTGACCGTGTTCACTGTATGCTCCCGGCCAGTTCGAAGATTGGCAGATACATGAGCAGCACGATGGCGCCAATGACGAGACCGATGAATGCCATCAGCAGCGGCTCGAACATGCGGGTGAACCACTCCACCCAGCGCGCCATGTCCTCGTCGTAAAAAGCGGCAATGCGCTCCATCATTTCACCCATGCGCCCGCCGCGCTCCCCCACGCGCAGCATGCGCAGCGCGACCGGCGTGGCCAGCCCGTGCGCCTCCATCGCCTGCGACAACGCGCGTCCCCGCCTGATGTCTTCCACAGCCAGCTCAAGCCGGCTGCGCAGGCTCGCGGCAAGCAGGCCACCTACAAGATTGAGCGCGGGTACCGCGGCGGTGCCTCCTCGCAGCAGCATCCCCGCAGTGCGATAGAAACGGGCCAGCTGGTACAGGCGCAGCCGCTCGCCAACTGCCGGGATGCGCCACAGCTGGCGCACCATCCACTCGATTACGCTGCGCCGACTCAGGGCATGAATGACAGCGACGGCAGCGCCCGCCATCACCATCAGAATTATTGCCCAATGACTTTGAAGCGCTTTTCCCCAAAGCAGCAGGAGATGCGACAGCCACGGCAGCTGGTCGCCCATGTCCTCATAGACCTGGCTGAAACGAGGCACTACATAACCGAGCAGAAACAGCGACACCAGCGCACCAACCACAATCAGCAGGGCAGGATAAATGGCTGCCGCGATGATTTTCTTGCGCAGGCTTTCGACCTGAGCCTGATAGACGACATAGCGATCGAGCGTTTCCTGCAGATCGCCGGTGCGTTCGCTGGCGCGCACGGCAGCCACAAAAAGTGCGGGAAAGTGCTCCGGAAACTGCTGCAGCGCCGCCGAAAATGGCCTGCCCTCGCGCAATCTGTCGAGCACCTGCTGAAGGAGTTGCCGCGTATCCGGCCGACTCTCTTTTTCCGCAAGTGTCTCCAGGCCTTCCACAAGGGTAATGCCCGACTCAAGCAGCGCCAGCAGCTCCTGGCTGAACAGCATGAGCGAGAAGCGCGCCGGACGCGAGGCGAGCCGCATTTTCCAGTTGCACTCCGCGCGCACCGATACCGCGGCACAGCCGCGGGCGGCCGCCTGCGCGCTGGCTTCACCGCTGCTGGCGGCGTCGAGCTCGAGCGTGACGACGGCACCCTGGCCGTCAACTCCGGTGATGACATAACGCATGACTGCGGCTCACCAGTTCGTGATATCGGCGCCTTCGGCAGAACCGCCAGGCTGGCCGTCTTTGCCATAGGAGAACAGGTCGTACTCGCTGCGTTCACCTGGGAATTTATACTGGTAGGGTTTGCCCCAGGGATCCAGTGGCACGTCTTTTCTGAGGTACGGTCCGGACCATTTGGACTCGCTGGTCGGCCGCCGCACAAGCGCGACAAGCCCCTGTTCAGTGGTCGGGTAGCGACCGATGTCCAGACGATACTGGTCGAGCGCCTTCTCCAAGGCGTCCATCTGGGCGCGCACCACCTTAATTTCCGATTTTCCGACCTGCGAGAAATACTTGGGCGCGACATAGCCTGCCAGCAACCCGATGATCACCATGACCACCAGTAATTCGAGCAGCGTGAAACCCTTGCACAGAACGCGGTGTGGAGGCGCCATGGAATACACTTCTTCATCAGCTGGAATCAATATTGCGGACAGTGACAGCAGCCACGCTGTCTACCTGATGCACGGGGACTAACTTTATGCGGCAAGCGTTACAGTTGTGTTAAAACGTGCCTGATAAACGCGCTAGGGCAGTCATTCCCTTGACGATAACACCGGCAAACCGCGCTTGCTTAGATACGCAGATCGTGGCAAAGAAGGAAGCCCGGGGTTTTGTTTCAAACTACTACGGATAAACACTATGAAAATCAGAACTGGCGTGCAGTTCGCGCTTGCCGCGCTGGCGGCACTGGCATGTGCCACCTCTGCCGCCCAAACTTATCCGGCCAAGCCGGTTCGCATCATCGTTCCCACCGCCCCCGGTGGCGGCACGGATCTCGTGGGCCGCGTGCTGGCACAGAATCTGACCCAGGCGCTGGGCCAGCAGGTGATCGTGGAAAACCGCGGCGGCGCCGGCACCACCATCGGCTCCGCAGCAGCAGCGAAGTCGGCGCCCGACGGCCACACCTTGCTGCTCAATCACACCAGCCTGGCATTCAATGCGACGTTCTATCCCAGGCTGCAATACGACACGCTGCGCGATTTCGCGCCCATCGGCCTGGTGGCCAACCAGCCCTTTCTGTTCGTGGTGCACCCCTCGCTTCCGGTGAAATCCATACGCGAACTGGTGGCGCTGGCCAAGGCGCGCCCGGGACAGATTGCCTACAGCTCCGGCGGTGCGGGCAGCGGCCCGTATATGGGCGCGGAACTTTTCAGGCAAAGCGCGGGGGTCGACATTCTTCATGTTCCCTACAAGGGTGCCGGTCCCGCGTTTACCGACCTGATGGGCGGCCAGGTTCAGATGATGATCGCGACCGCTTCCCTCGCCCTTCCGCACCGCAAATCCGGGAAGGCGCGCGTGCTGGCGGTGACCAGCAACAAACGCATCGCGGCGGCACCGGAACTGCCCACGGCGGCGGAAAGCGGCGCGCCGGGATACGAGTACTACGTTTGGTACGGCCTGCTTGCTCCCGCCGGCACGCCCGCGCCAGTCATCGCCAGGCTCAACGGAGAAATCAGCAAGATCACGGCAGCGCCTGAAACCAGGCAGAAGTTTGCCGGTGACGGACTCGATGCCCTGAGCAGTTCTCCGGAACAGTTTGCGGCTTATCTCGTGAGCGAAGTGTCGAAGTGGTCGAAGGTGGTGAAGAAGGCCGGCATCCAGGCGAACTGATGCGCCGCCGACTCAGGAGGCCGGCTTGTCCATCCAGGCGGTGATCTCGTCGACCGCGATTTTCTCCATGCCCGGGAAACCGTGCCAGCGCAGGTTGCGACAGGGATCTCCGCTGGCGCCGGAGCTGCCGCTGGCCATGATCAGTTTTGTGAAGGATGCGTTGACGAGCTTGTCGAACACCTTGCGCACTCCAGCGGGACGGCACTTGTCGCAGGCGTCCTTCTCGGGGTGGGAGACCAGCACGGGCAGACGCAACTCCGATTGGGCCGCTGGCAAACCGGGAGGCAGGAACGAAGGATCGGACCATTTTTTCTTGTATAAAATATGTTATTAATCATATACTTATAACGTATTCCCGGGTTGTGGTGGTCACGAATTACAGAGCAGGACCCGGAGTGCGGGATCAGCCGACGACGACTAAACTGCCATCATCAATCATGGGCAAGGGCAAGAAAATGCGCGCGGGCACGCCGACAAAAAACGCAGCAGGCGCAGCGGCGACTGTCCGGGATCCGCGCTGGGCGGCGGTACTGGCGCGCGATCGCACGGCGGATGGCAAGTTCTTCTATTCGGTCAAAACCACCGGCGTGTACTGCCGGCCGTCCTGCGCAGCGCGCGCGGCGCGGCCCGAGAACGTGCGCTTTCACCCGACCGCTGGAGATGCCGAGCGCGCGGGCTTCCGTCCCTGCAAGCGCTGCAAGCCGGGCCGGCCGTCGCTGGCGGAACAGCACGCCGCGCGGGTGGCGGAATTGTGCCGCATCATCGAGAACGCCGCGCGGCAACCCGCTCTGGCAACGCTGGCGCGCCACGCCGGAATGAGCACCTATCATTTGCATCGCGTGTTCAAGGCGGTAACGGGCATCACGCCGGGCGCGTATGCGGCGGCGCATCGCGGCGCGCGCATGCGCGCCGCACTCGCGCGCAGCAGCACGGTGACCGAGGCCATTTACGACGCCGGCTATGGCTCCAGCGGGCGCTTCTACGAAAAATCGGATGCCATGCTGGGCATGACGCCCACCAGCTACCGCGCCGGCGGCGTGAACATGCAGATACGCTTCGCCATCGGCCAGTGTTCACTGGGTGCCATCCTGGTCGCGGCGAGCGCGCGCGGTGTGTGTGCCATCCTCATGGGCGACGATCCCGATGCGCTGGCGCGCGATCTGCAGGATCGCTTTCCACGCGCCGAGCTGATCGGCGGCGATGCCGGCTTCGAGCGGCTGGTGGCGAAAGTGGTGGGCTTCGTCGAGGCTCCGGCGCTGGGGCTAGATTTGCCGCTGGATGTGCGCGGCACCGCGTTTCAGCAGCGCGTATGGCAGGCACTGCGCAAGATACCCGTCGGCAGGACGGTGAGTTATTCCGAGCTCGCCAGGCGCATCGGCGCACCGCAAGCCCCCAGGGCGGTGGCGCGGGCCTGCGCCGCCAACGCACTGGCGGTGGCGATCCCCTGCCACCGCGTGGTGCGCAATGACGGCGGATTGTCAGGCTATCGCTGGGGGGTGGAACGCAAACGCGCGCTGCTCAAGCGCGAAGCGGACTCGTAACCATGTCACGCGCGCGCATGCGTGCGGGCCCGCTTACCAGCCGGTCGTCTCGCCGCCTTCGGTGGCGATCAGCACGAAGGCCATGACGCAGGGTTCGGTTCCACGGTTGTTCCAGTTGTGCAGGGTGCCGCGCTGGATGACCACGTCGCCCGCCTTCAGATGGACTTCGCCGTCTTCCATTTCCATCCACAGCTCGCCGGACAGGCAGATGGCGTAATCAACCGAATCCGTGCGGTGCCAGCGGGCCTTGACGCCCGGCTCATAGCGCGCCAGGCGAAACACCGAACCGCCTGCCAGGCTGGTGCCAAGATCCCAGGTATTGGGATCTTCCTCGGTCATCTCCGCCGGCAGCTTCTTGGTCGCCCACATCGGGATGTTGCCGAACCCCGGCCTGCCGGGAATGGGCTCGACCGCCTTGTCCCATTTGATGCAGCTTTTTCCGTCCTTGTTGAAGCCGGTCACGACTCTGCGAAATTTCATGTTTCATCATCCTCATTAAGACACGACATGATCAAAAGCCCGGAACGTTTATTGGCATGTTTTGGCAATGTCCGGACGGGGCCATCTTTTTATACATGAAAAAGGCCAGAGGGTGCTCTGGCCTTGGTGTTTGGTGGAGTGGAGGAGGATCGAACTCCCGACCTCCGCATTGCGAACGCGGCGCTCTCCCAGCTGAGCTACCACCCCAGAAAGAGGGGCGTATTCTACCGCCTCGGGCGCAATGCGACAAATCCGGCCATTCCAACGCCGGTGCGGGGGTTACAATCGCTGGCGCCGCCATATTCGAGAACAGGCATGGACATCAAGGCCCCTTACGGTTATCGCGAAATCGTTCCGCTCACCAAGACGCATCGCGTGGCACTGCCCGCGGAGCGCGTGGCGCCGCCGGCACTGCGCAATCTGACCGCGCTGCCGCTGTCCTGCGCCGAATTCGCCGCGGCAGCGCGCGATTATCCGATCGCCTTTGTCAGCAGCGATGGCCGCAACTTCGTGGCCATGGCGATTCTCGGTCTGGAAGAGCGGCAGAACCTGTTCGTGGCAGCCGACGGCACGTGGGACGGCGGTACCTACCTGCCAGCCTATGTGCGCCGCTATCCTTTCTGCATGACCCGGGTCACGGTCAGCGGCCGCGAGCAGCCCGAGCGCATCGCCTGCGTCGAAAAAAGCGCCATCAGCGCACAGGGCGAAATGCTGCACGATGAAAAAGGCGATCCGCTGCCGGCATGGGAGGCGCGCAAGAAACTGCTGTTCGAGTACGAAGCCGACCTGGCGCGCACCGAAGAGATGTGCGGCGCGCTTGCCGGCCTGGGCGTGCTGGAAACCTTCACCATGCAGGCCGTGCCGAACGCGGGCGCGCCGCTCGCCATGACCGGCATGTACCGGGTTGCGGAGCAGAAATTAAACGACCTGCCGGCGGAAAAACTCCGGGAGCTGGCGCAAACCGGGGTGCTCGCCCGCGTCTACTGCCATCTGCTTTCGCTCGCCAACTTTGCGCGCCTGCTCGACCGTCGCCGCTAATTTGCAGGCCAGCGTGGCCGGCGCAGCGCGGCCGGATCAGGCCCGCGTGCCGGCTGGCGTGCGCCACGCCCACGCCAGCATGGCGATACCGGCGACGACCATGGGCAGCGACAGCCATTGCCCCATCGACAGGCCCATCGCCAGCAGCCCCAGGAAATCGTCGGGCTCGCGGGTGAACTCCACCGCGAAGCGGAACACGCCGTAGCCGATCAGGAACAGCGCCGAGACCGCGCCGCGTGGCCGCGGTTTTGCCGAAAACCACCACAGGATGGCGAACAGCACCACGCCTTCGAGCGCAAACTCGTAGAGCTGGGAGGGATGGCGCGCCACGCGGTCGACCTTGGGAAACACCATCGCCCACGGCACCTCGGCCGGACGGCCCCACAGTTCGGCATTGATGAAGTTGCCGATGCGTCCGGCGGCCAGACCCAGCGGCACCAGCGGCGCAATGAAGTCGGTGAGCGCCAGCCAGTCCTGCCGGCGGCTTTTCGCAAACCACCACAACGCCAGCACCACGCCCAGAAAACCGCCGTGAAAGGACATGCCGCCTTCCCACACGTAGAAAATTTTCCACGGCGTCGCCACGTAATCGCCGAACTTGTAGAACAGCACATAGCCGAGGCGCCCGCCGAGGATGGTGCCGAGGATGCCGTAGAACATCACGTCGTCGAGGTCCTTGAACGTCCACGGCCCCTGCGGATTGGTTTTGATGCGGCGGCGGCCGAACCACCAGACCAGCGCGAAGCCGATCAGGTACATGAGCCCGTACCAGCGCACGGCAAGCGGGCCCAGGCTGACGGCAATGGGGTCGAACTGCGGATGAACAAGCATGGAGGGCGCCGGTGGATGCGTTAGAATGACTCCCCCATTATACAAGCCGCTTGGCGGTCACTTACTACAGCCCTACCGGAGATTTCTCATGCCGCTCAACAAACGCAGTCATCTCATCACCCAGGGTACCGCGCGCTCGCCGAACCGCGCCATGCTGCGCGCGGTCGGTTTCGGCGATGGTGATTTCGACAAGCCCATCGTCGGCGTGGCCAACGGGCACTCGACCATGAATCCCTGCAATGCCGGCATCCAGCCGCTGGTCGACCGCGCGATGGATGCGCTGAAGCAAGCCGGCGCGATGCCGCAGGTGTTCGGCGTGCCCACCATCACCGACGGCATCGGCATGGGCACCGAGGCGATGAAGTATTCGCTGGTGTCGCGCGAAGTCATTGCCGACTGCATCGAAACCGCGGTCAACGGCCAGGCCATGGACGGCGTGCTGGTGTGCGGCGGCTGCGACAAGAACATGCCGGGCGGCATGATCGCCATGCTGCGCATGAACGTGCCCGGCATCTATGTCTACGCCGGCACCATCAAGCCGGGCAAATGGAAAGGCCAGGACCTGACCATCGTCAGCGCCTTCGAGGCGGTCGGCAGCTACGCCGCGGGCAAGATGAGCAAGGAAGATTTCATCGGCATCGAAAAAAACGCCTGCCCCTCGGTGGGCGCCTGCGGCGGCATGTACACCGCCAACACCATGTCCTCGTCGTTCGAGGCGCTGGGCATGAGCGTGCTGGGCTCGTCGCAAATGGCCTCGCCCGACCCGGAGAAAGCCGATTCCGCAGCGGAATCGGCGCGCGTGCTGGTCAATGCGATCAAGCTCGACCTCAAGCCGCGCGACATCGTCACCCGCAAATCGATAGAAAACGCGGTGGCGCTGATCATGGCAACCGGCGGCTCGACCAATG
>JAESFZ010000211.1_pt1 | contig 65370 bp, 51 predicted proteins | sample 9269561 | NCBI WGS metagenome assembly JAESFZ01 (sample SAMN14515552, study PRJNA621657) | algae metagenome | isolation source: Tildeniella nuda ZEHNDER 1965/U140 and co-occurring heterotrophs from wet... | place: Switzerland: Stansstaad, Zurih | collected 1965-01-01
TCTTGCCGCCGCCCATATCGAGTTCGGCTGAGCTGCCCGGCGCGGTAACGAGGATCTCGCCTTCCTGCAGCTGGTCGCCTTTTTGCAAGCGGCGCTTCACGCCTTCCTTGTTGACCGCGAAGACTTCGCCCTTGACGTTGATGACGGTTGCGATGGCCATGATGGTTCCCCTGTTCAGAAAGCGTTGAGTGGTGCGTCCTACCCGGCTTGACGACAAGATCCGTTGCCCCAAAGGGCGGACCTGCCGGACTGGTGTTAATGACGCATCCTACTCGGCTGGCTGGCGGGGTCTATTGCCCTGAAGGGCAGATTTGGCGAGGGCTGCTTGCAGTGTGGGTCATGGCGGGGAAAATCTAAAATATTTAATTAAAACAATAGCTTAAATAATTTTGCATCGGAGATACTGGACCCGGCCCCTACCCGGCCCCCTCGCCTGCCTTACAGGCTCTCCCCGGCCCTCTGCTTCGCTTCAAGTGTTCCCTTGTCCCGCCCCAATGCGGGAGAGGGGGTTTCTTTGGGATGTGTAGATACCCGCGCCTTGGGAGGCGAGAGCGTGTCGTGGTGTGTGCGGATGCCCGCGCTCCCGCCTTCTTCGCTCCAGGGCGGACGAGGGGGTTTAACGAAACAGGGGGTTATTTCAGGGTGCTGCAGGCGAGCGCCAGCTGCAGGCGGTCGCGCACGCCGAGTTTTTCGAACACGACGGTGAGGTGGGCTTTCACGGTGCGCTCGGCGATCTTGAGGCCGCGCGCGATTTCCTTGTTGCTTTCGCCGTGGGTCACGCGGCGCGCGATCTCGCGCTCGCGCGCGGTGAGGCGCGACAGCGGGCTGTTGGGATCATCGGCCGGGCGCTCGACCAGTTTTTGCGACAGCCCGCCGAGCAGGCGCGAGAGCAGGGTCTCGCCCACCCACAGTCCGCCACGGCGCGCCACCTCGGCCACTTCCTTCAGCACCCCGGGGTCGGCATAAGCGTTGCAATAGCCCTGCGCGCCGGCGCCCAGCGCGGCCAGCGCCTCGTCGTCGCTGGGAATGTTGGAAAGCACCACGATGCGGCATCCGGCAAAGCGCGCGGCCACCGCGGCGACCTTGCCCGCCGTGCTCGCGGCGTCGCTGGCATGCAGCCACACGATGTCGGTGGCCGCGGGCTTTTTGCCCACGGTGCTGGCGCCAACCAGCGCGTCGGGAAAAGCCTCGCGCCAGCGGGGCGGGGGCACTTTGGCGCCGGTGAGGAACAGGTGGGGCATCAGCGTTCGGTCAGGGCGTAGTATTTGCCGCGCAATATCGGCTTGAGCAGATACGACAGCACGGACTTCTTGCCGGTCATTATATCCGCCTGCGCGATCATGCCAGGAAGTATGGGCAGCTTGGGATCGAGGCTGGCTTTCTTGGTGCGCACCCGCACCACGTAGAAGGCATTGCCCTTGTCATCGATCACCGTGTCCGAGCTGATGTGCTCCAGCGTGCCCTCGAAGCCACCGTAAACCGCGTAGTCGTAGGCGGTCAGGCGCACCAGCGCGTCCTGCCCCGGGCGCAGGAAGGCGATGTCCTTGGGCAGCACGCGCGCCTCGATCAGCAGGGTGTCTTCGGAAGGCACGACTTCCACGATATCGCGGCCGGGCTGCACCACGCCGCCCACGGTCTTGACCAGCAGGCGCTGCACCGTGCCCTTCACCGGCGAGCGAATCTCGGACTGCTTGACCTTGTCGGACAGCGCCACGCTGCCTTCGCCCAGCGCATCGAGCTTGGCGGTGGTTTCGGAAAGTTCGGAACGCGCGCGGTTGCGGAACTCGCGCTCCACTTCCAGCGCCTTGCTCTGCGATTCGGAGATGGCGGCCTGGATGCGCTGGATCTGCGCCGCCGCCTGGTCGCGTTCGCCGCGATAGCGCGAGACGTCGCGTTCCAGGCGCAGGATTTCCACGTCGGACACCGCGCCCGAGGCGACCATCGGCTTGGTGAGGCTGAGTTCCTTCGAGGTCAGCTCAAAGCCGTTCGCCGCCTGGTCGCGGCGCGCCCGCGCCTCGACCAGCTCCTGGTTGCGCTGCGCGAGCTGCTGGCGCACCACGCTCAAGGTGGCGTCGAGTTCCGCCTGGCGCGACAGATACAGCGCGCGCTCGGCCTCGATCAGGCCCATCATGTCCTTGTTCTTCGCCAGTTCCTGTGGCACCACGAAGGCCTTGCCGTCGGACAGCGCGCGCAGTCGCGCGGCCTTGGCCAGCAGCGAATAGTACTGGGACTGGTTTTCGCGCAGGTTGGACACGAAGCGCGTCTGGTCGAGGCGCAGCAGGATCTGACCCTGGGCGACTTCCTGCCCCTCCTGCACCAGGATTTCGGTGACGATGCCGCCGTCCAGGCTCTGCAGCACCTGCAGGGAGCGCGACGGAATGACTTTGCCTTCGCCGCGCGTGATCTCGTCCACCTCGGCAATTGCCGCCCACAGCAGCAGCACCAGGAAAATCAGCGCCACCGCCTTGAGGATCATGCGCGCGCGCAGCGGGTCCTGCTGCAGCAGCGCGGTGTCGGCGTCGGCGACGAAATCCTGCAGTTCCTTCTGGTCCTGCGGACTCTTGGCCAGCCCGGTTGCGTCCGTGCCCTGCAGCTTCATCGAGGGCAGCTTGGCGGGAATTTTCTCGGACAGCTTTTCGAAGGGATTCATGGCTGCTGCACCTTGCCGCTCTTCAGGGCGTCGATCACCTGCTGCTTGGGCCCGTCGGCGAGTATGCGCCCGTCCTCAATCACGATCAGGCGGTCGACCAGGTCCATCATGCTGTTGCGGTGGGTCACCAGGATCATGGTGCGGTGCGCGGCGTAGGCGCGCAGCTTCTGCTTGAGCGCCTCCTCGGTGGAAAAGTCCATTGCGCTGCTCGGCTCGTCGAGCATGAGGATGTTGGGTTCGTGCAGCAGGGCGCGGCCGATGGCCACCGCCTGGCGCTGTCCGCCCGACAGCGAATCGCCGCGCTCGCCGATCATCATGTCGACGCCGCGCGGGTGATTGCCGACGAACCTGCCGGCGCCCGCGGTGTCGATGGCCTGCAGGATGGTGGCGTCTTCCGCGTAGGGCATGCCGATGGCGATGTTGTCGCGCAGGCTGCCGTAGAACAGCGTGACTTCCTGCGGCACGTAACCGATGGCGCGCCGCAGCTCTGCCGGGTCAAGCTGGCGGATGTCGATGCCGTCGATCTTGATGGTGCCTTCGCTCGGCTGGTAAAGCCCCATGATCAGCTTGTTGATGGTGGACTTGCCCGAACCGACGCGGCCCAGTATGCCGACGTGCTCGCCGGGCTTGATGCGGAAGCTCACCTCGCGCAGCGCCTCGCGCTCTTCATTGGGGTAGGTGAAGCTCACGTTGCTGAATTCGATGGCGCCCTGGAAACGCTCGCGCCGCACGAAGGATGCGTCGTCGGGGCGCTCCACCGGCTGCTTCATGACCTGATCGAGCGAGGTCAGCGCGAGCGCGGCGTTCTGGTACTGGATCATCAGCGCCGCGACCTGCGACAGTGGCGCAATCGCGCGCGAGGCCAGCATGGTGCAGGCGATGAGGCCGCCCAGGGTCAGCAGGTTCTCGCCGATGAGATAGACACCGATGATGATGACCGAGATCGTGACCAGCTGCTGTATGGTCATCGCGCTGGTCACCACCGAGTTGGAATGCAGGCGCAGCTCGGCGCTCACCCGCGCCAGGAAGGCGACCGACTGCTCCCATTTGCGCTGCATCACGCCCTCGGCGTTCTGCGCCTTGATGGTCTCCAGCCCGGTCAGGCTTTCTACCAGGGTGGCGTTGCGCTGGGCGGCGGCGCGGTACGAACTCTCGGCGAGGGCCTGCATCTTGACCTGGGCGAAGAAGGCGTAGCCGATGATGAGCGCGATGCCCACCAGCACCGGGATCGCGATCGGCCAGCCCAGCCAGGCGATCACCAGCACGAAAATGATGGCGAAGGGCACGTCGATCAGTGCGGTGACCGTGGCCGAGGCGATGAAGTCGCGCACCGATTCGAACGCGCGCAGGTTCGAGGCGAACGAGCCCACCGAGGCCGGGCGCACTTCCATGCGCATGCCGAGCACGCGCTCCATGATCAGCGTGGACAGGCTGATGTCGATGCGCTTGCTGGCGAGATCGACGAAATAGCCGCGCATCATGCGCAGCCCGAAATCCCAGATCAGCAGCAGCACCATGCCGATGGACAGCGCCCACAGCGTTTCGACCGCGCGGTTGGGCACCACGCGGTCATAAACGTTCATCGTGAACAGCGGCAGTGCGATGGCGGCGAGGTTGATGATGAATGCCGCCAGCAGCACGTCCTTGTACAGCCCCCAGTTCTCGGCAAACGCGCCCCAGAACCAGTGGCGCACCACCACCCGCCCCACTTCCGGCGTGCGCTGGTCGAAACGAAAGCGCGGGCGCACGAATATGCAGAAGCCGACATAACGCTGCGCCAGCCGCTCGAGCGAAATGGTGGATTCGCCCTGTCCTGCTTCGGAGAACACCACGCGCGCCTCGGTGCGTTCCTTGTTCCAGCCCAGCAGCGTGCAGGCGTCGTTGCCCTCGAGCAGCAGGATCACCGGCAGCAGTTCGTCGTAAATTTTTTCGAGCGGGCGCTTGGACACACGGCTCGCCAGACCGGCGCGGGCCGCGGCGCGGCGGAATACCGAGGGCGTAAGCCGACCCTCGGGCAGCGGCAGGCCGGACAGGAAGGAGTCCGGCGGCATGGAACGGCCGTGCAGCCGCGCCACCTCGATCAGGCAGGACAGCAGCGGATCATGGCGCCGGCGCTGTGCCGCCCTCAGCAATTCATCACTGCTTTCGGGGGGCGGGCTGGGCGGGCTCGCTTCTTTGGTCATGTTGGGATGGCAGTTCCGGATAATGGCGGCAGAGACAGCGGCAAAGATATATGAAATCGATCATGGCGTGTCTGCCGCGAAAGCACACAACCGGACGCGCGCATGCACCGAATAAACCGGATCGGAATCAAGATGGCGACAACCCCTGCAGTAAACCCTGTAAATTCTTTTTTTTCATCGTTTTACGCGATTTGCCGACGATTATAGAGCAAACGCCGGCGCGATTAAAAGATTAATCCGCATGCGAATTCTCGAACGGTTTCTCGGAGCACGGCTGCATGCTATCTTGTCGGCCATCTCACGATTGCGGGCCAGGGCCCGGCCTCTTTTTCAAGGATCCCGCACCGATGGACAATACCGACAAAGCTTCCGCGCCCGCCGCAGTTACCCTGAGAGAGGCGTTCTGGTACTGGCTGCGGCTGGGTTTCATCAGTTTTGGCGGGCCGGCGGGCCAGATTGCGATCATGCACCAGGACCTGGTGGAACGTAAGCGCTGGATCTCTGAGCGGCGCTTCCTGCACGCGCTCAACTACTGCATGGTGCTGCCCGGCCCGGAGGCGCAGCAACTGGCGACCTACATCGGCTGGCTGATGCACAAGACCTGGGGCGGGGTGATCGCCGGGGCGCTGTTCGTGCTGCCTTCGCTGTTCATCCTGATCGCGCTGACCTGGATATATCTGGCCTTCGGCGACCTGCCGGCGGTGGCCGGCATCCTTTACGGCATCAAGCCCGCGGTGACTGCAATCGTGGTATTCGCGGCCTGGCGCATCGGTTCGCGGGCGCTGAAGAACGGCGCGCTGTGGGCGATCGCGGCGGCGGCTTTCGTGGCGATTTTCGCGCTCAAGCTGCCCTTTCCGCTGATCGTGATCGGCGCCGGGGTGCTCGGCTATATCGGCGGGCGCGTGGCCCCCGACAAGTTCGCCACCGGCGGCGGCCACGGCATGGCCGGCAAGGACTACGGCGCGGCGCTCATCGATGACACCACCCCCACGCCTGAACACGCGCTGTTCCGCTGGCCGCGGCTGATCCGCGTCTGCCTTGCCGGACTGCTGTTGTGGGGCGGAGCCATCGGGGCGCTGTGCGCGTTCTATGGCTGGGAGGGCACGCTCACCCAGATGGGCTGGTTCTTCACCAAGGCGGCGCTGCTCACCTTCGGCGGGGCGTACGCGGTGCTGCCCTATGTCTACCAGGGGGCGGTCGAGCAATATCAGTGGCTGACCGCAACCCAGATGATCGACGGGCTGGCGCTGGGCGAGACCACGCCGGGGCCGCTGATCATGGTGGTGGCCTTCGTGGGTTTTGTCGGCGGCTGGGTCAAGGAACTGTTCGGGCCCGACAGCCTGTTCCTCGCCGGCTGCGCGGCGGCGGCCGTGGTCACCTATTTCACTTTCCTGCCGAGCTTCATTTTTATCCTGATCGGCGCGCCGCTGGTGGAGACCACTCACGGCGACCTGAAGTTCACTGCGCCGCTGACCGGCATCACCGCCGCGGTGGTGGGGGTGATTCTCAACTTGGCGGTGTTCTTCGCCTATCACGTGCTGTGGCCGCAGGGCATGGGCGGGCGCTTCGAGTGGTTCTCCGCGCTCATCGGCATCGTCGCCTTCATCGCCCTGCTGCGCTACAAGGCGGGCATCATCCCGGTGATCGGCGCGGCAGGCCTGACGGGATTGCTTTACACGCTTCTCATTTAGCTACGCCCCTCTCCCCTGCCTCTCTCCCGCTCGCGGGAGAGAGGGCGTCCGAAGCCCGCGCTTCAGCGCTTTTCCGGCGGCTTGCCCATTTCCTTGCGCAGTTCGTCGTTCTGGCGGCGCAGCTCCCTGAGCCGCGCCTCGGTCGCGGACAGCTGATAGAAATCACCGTCGCCGCTTTTGAGCGCGATTTCCATCTGTTCCACCGCCGCCGGAATGTTGCCGACCCGGGCATAGGCTTCGCCCTGGGCGCGATGCTGCGCGAGCCGCCTGTTGAGCAGGGCATTGCTGCGCGCCTGCAGCAGGTAAAGCCGGTAATCTTCCTTGACGTACTGCAGCCGCTCTTCGACCAGTTTCAGCGCTGCTGCGCCCTGGCGCTGCTGCAGCAGCGTCTCCGCATAGTCGTACACCAGTGCGCGGTACCCGGGATATGCCTGGAGTGCCTGGCGGTAGCAATTTTGCGCGGCATCGCCTTCACCGGCGCTCACCAGCACCCGGCAGGCCAGCGTTTCGATGAGCGGGCTGGGACGGCCGAGCGCGCGCAGCGCCTGCAGCTCTTTCTTGGCGCGCGGCAGATTCTTGTTTCTGAGCAGGCTCACCACCAGGCCATAGCGGCTCGCGGCTTCGCTGAGAAATTTGCGCTCCTTGAGGCTTTCCTCGAAATACAGCAGCGCTTCGCGCGGCGGATCGAAGCTCGCCTTGAGCTTGGCGCGGATGAGCTGGAACTCGAGGCTGTCCACAACCTGGCGGTAAGGCAGGTTGTGGGCGCGGCCCTGGATGTCGGCGATGCGCTCGTAATTGAGGGGGTGGGTGCGCAGGTATGCCGGCGCACCGCCTTCATAAAGACGCGAGGCGCGCTGCAGGCGCTCGAAAAATGTCGCCATCGCGTGCGGGTCATAGCCGGCGCGGTCGAGGATCTGGAAACCGACGCGGTCGGCCTCGCGTTCGTTGTCACGCGTGAAATTGAGCTGGCTTTGCACCAGACCGGCCTGCCCGAATGCGGTCGCCGCCATCGCCGCATCGGAACTGGCGCGCGAGGCGAGTATCGCCACGGCCAATGCCGCGATCGACAGTATCGAGCTTTGCTTCTGCTGCGCGAGCATGCGCGCGATATGGCGCTGGGTGACATGCGCGATCTCGTGCGCCATCACGCCGGCCACTTCGGACTCGCTCTGCGCGGCGAGTATCAGGCCGGTATTGACGCCGATGAAACCGCCCGGCAGCGCGAAAGCGTTGATCTGCGGGTCGCGAATCAGAAAGAAATCGAACTCCTGGCGGGTGTCCGCGCCGCGCGAAACCAGGCGATTGCCCAGGCCATTGATGTAGTCGGTGGCCTCGGCGTCGTCGTAGAAGGTGCGGTCGGCACGTACCTCGCGCATGATGTTCTCGCCGAGACGGCGCTCCTGCACCGGCGTGAAATCGGACTGGGATACATCGCCCAGATCGGGCAAACCTTCCGCCAGCACGGCGGGTATGGCGAATACCGCCAATGCCAGCAAATGTCGTAGACGCATGGTGATATGATAATTGTGATGCGCCAAGAGTTCCTACTTTTACTGTGTCACGAAATGTTTCCCTCCCCCCTGCTCCTCCCCCGCATGCGGGAGAAGCGGGTTAGAACATGTAACAACACATGAAAAAACTTACCCATTTCGACGCGCGCGGCCAGGCACACATGGTCGATGTCGCGGCCAAGGGCGAAACCCATCGCGTCGCGCGCGCCGGCGGCCGCATCCGCATGCAGGCCGCGACCCTGAAGCAGATTGTTGCCGGAAGCGCCAAGAAAGGCGACGTGCTGGGCGTGGCGCGCATCGCCGCCATACAGGCAGCCAAGCGCACTTCGGACCTGATCCCGCTGTGCCACCCGCTGGCGCTGACGCGGGTGGATGTCGCGTTCACCATCGACAGGAAAACTCCCGCGGTGGAATGCGTGGTGAGCGTGGAAACCGTGGGCCGCACCGGCGTTGAGATGGAAGCGTTGACCGCGCTCAGCACGGGCCTGCTGACCATTTACGACATGTGCAAGGCGGTGGACCGCGGCATGTGTCTGGAGCACATTCAGCTACTGGAAAAGAAGGGCGGGAAATCCGGGCACTGGACAGCCAGCCCGCCGCGCCGCCCACGCCGCTGATGTTAGCGATGTCCGCTGCAGGCAGCCTGGATCGGTGCCGCGGTATGATAAAATTATGTTTTAAATCAAATAGTTACAGTTTATCTCGAATGATTGCCACATTTTTCCCCGCTCCGGTCGCCACCGCGGCCATCCTTGTTGTGGACAGGGATAATAATCTTGGCTAGGATTAATCCGCATAAGCAGAAACTAATATTCTGATGCAGAGGAGCCGCAGCCTCCCGGGCTGCCGGAAGACTTCAACTTAGCGACGCAGGAGAGAGGGTAGCCATGAACAAATTGCGCAGAACATTTCTGAAGGTGTCGGGCAGCCTGGGCGCCCTGACGGTCGCCACCACCGCCGGGCTGCTTAAAATCGGCCAGGCGTGGGCCGCCCCGTGGAACAAGTCCGCATTCGAATCCAAAGCCGTTGCCGATATCCTGAAAAACCTGGGTGCGGGCAACCTGATCGAAAGCAAGGACATCACCATTACCGCGCCGGACATCGCCGAGAACGGCGCCATCGTGCCGATCGCGGTCACCAGCAAGATTCCCAATACCCAGAGCATCGCCATCATCGCTGAAAAAAATCCGTTCCCGCTGGCGGCAAGCTTCGACATCATGGGCGGTGGCGAAGGCTATGTGTCAACGCGCCTGAAAATGGGCCAGACCTCGGACGTGCGGGCCGTGGTCAAGGCCGACGGCAAGTTCTATACCGCGGCGAAGGAAGTGAAAGTCACCGTCGGCGGCTGCGGTTGATCGGTTGGCGGCCAGCAAACATTTAGATTTAGCGCGAATAAATTGAGGAGAATGAGACATGGCTGACCCGATGAGACTCCGCGCCACACTGCAGGGCGACACTGCAGACGTGCGCATACTGATGCGTCACCCGATGGAAACCGGCACGCGCAAGACCGCCACCGGCGTGGTGCCGCTGCACTTCATCCAGAGCGTGATCGTGCAGCACAACGGCAAGACCGTGCTGGACGCGCAATGGAGCCAGGCCATCTCGCGCGATCCGTTTCTGGGCCTGCGCGTCAAGGGCGCCAAGGTGGGCGACAAGATTACCGTCACCTGGACCGACAACAAGGGCGACAAACGCACCGACGAAATTGCCGTTTCTGCCAGCTCCTAGCCGGCCTGCCTCGCAACCCTGCTCAATACCAATAACGAAGGAGGAGATCATGGACACCACGCGCGGTATCAGCCTTGCCGCAAGCGCCGCCCTTTGCGCGGTGCTGGCACTGCCAGCCATGGCACAAGGCGACCTTTCCGTCGGCCGCAAGATGCTGGTGGAAGACAACCCTGGCGAGTTGTGGATCGACCAGGGCAAGGCACTCTACTACCAGAAGCGCGGGCCGAAAAACGTCTCGCTTGAACAATGCGACTTCGGGCTCGGACCGGGCAAGCTCGAAGGTGCGGCGGCACGGCTGCCGCGCTATTTCGCCGACACCGACCGCGTCGAAGACCTTGAATCGCGGCTGCTCACCTGCATGACACGGCTGCAGGGCTTTGACCGCAACCAGCTCATCAAGACCGCGATCAGCGCGCCGGCCAGCCGGGGCTCGGACATCGAGGCCCTCGCGCTGTTCATCACCTCCCGCTCAAACGGCATGAAGGTCAACGTCTCGCTGAGCCACCAGAAAGAGTACGACATGTACAAGGCCGGCGAGTACCTGTTCTTCCGCCGCAGCGGCCAGACCGATTTTGGCTGCGTACAGTGCCATGGCGAACCCGACAAGCGCATACGCCTGCAGGACCTGGTGCACATGACCAGCAAGGCGGGTGCGCAGGAAGTCGCCTCGACCTGGCCGGCCTATCGCGGCGCGCACTATGTCGTGCGCACCATGCAGTGGCGGCTTAACGACTGCGTGTGGCAGATGCGCCTTCCCGACCTCAAGTATGCGACGGACTACTCGATCGCGCTGACCATGTACCTCAACCGCCAGGGCAACGATGCAGTGATGCAGGTGCCCGGATTCAAACGCTGACCGGGGAGAGACGACATGCAAACAAAAACAGTGCTGAAGTGGTCGGCGGTTGCGGCAGCCGGATTCATCGCTGCAGGTTGCGCGACTTACCCGGACGAGGCAACCACGCGCCAGCAGGCAGAGAAGATGGTATTCGACGCCTTCACCTTCTCGCCGGAAACCAAGAAGCGCCTGGAACAGGACCGCTCGCAGCAGGTCTGCAGCAAGATCGGTGATGCCAAGTTGACGCAGGCGGAAGCCGCCGAAATCGTCAAGCTCGCGCGCGCCTCCATCAAGTATCCGGCCTCCGGCAAGCTGGTGGGCGACTGGAAAGTGGGCGACACCCTCGCCCATGACGGCGCCGGCGATCGCATCCGCAACGGCAAGGTGGAAGTGCGCAAGGGCGGCAACGGCGCGCTGTGCCAGAACTGCCACGCCCTCGCTCCCGGCGAAATCAACGTCGGCAACGTCGGGCCCAGCCTCACCGGTTACGGCCTGCAGCGCGGCAATTCCGAGGCGATTGCCAAGTACACCTACGAAAAGATTTACAATTCCTGGGCGTACTTTCCGTGCTCCAACATGCCGCGCCTGGGCGCCACCGGCCATCTGACGCCGGAGCAGATCGCCCACGTGGTTGCTTTTCTGATCGACCCGCAATCGCCGATCAACAAGAAATAGAAGCGCCCTCTCCCCTGCCCCTCTCCCGCATGCGGGAGAGGGGCAGCGCTTTCCGCAGGGGAACTCTATCCGCGAAGGCGAGGGCCTGCGTTTTTCCAATTGTGGAGGAAAGTTTGATCACCACATTGTCCAACCAACTCCATCAATCGAGCACACAGTGAACCTTAACCGGCGTGAATTTCTGCAGATGCTGGCGGTGGCAGCGGGTTCGGGTCTATCGCTGGACAGCACGACCGGTTGGTCGGCCGAGCGCATGAATGCGCTCTACGATCTGCCCAAGGCAGGCAATGTGTCGCTGATGCATTTCACCGACTGCCATGCCCAGTTGCTGCCGGTATATTTCCGCGAACCTGACGTCAATCTCGGCGTGCACGCCAGCCGCGGCAAACCGCCGCACCTGGTGGGCGAAGCGCTGCTCAGGCATTTCAGGATACCGGCAGGCTCGCGGCTGGCGTACGCCCTCACCCACCTTGATTTCGACAGCGCGGCGCGCACCTATGGCAAGGTCGGCGGTTTCGCGCACCTCGCCACGCTGGTCAAGCGCGTGCGCGCGCAGCGCCCGGGCGCGCTGCTGCTCGACGGTGGCGACAACTGGCAGGGCTCGGCCACCTCGCTGTGGAGCAAGGGGCAGGACATGATAGATGCTTCGCGCCTGCTCGGCGTGGAAATCATGACCGGCCACTGGGAATTCACCTACGGCGCGGAGCGCGTGCAGGAAGTGCTCAAGAAGGATTTCGCCGGCAGGGTCGAGTTCATCGCGCAGAACGTGAAAACCGCCGACTTCGGCGACCCGGTATTCAAGTCCCATGTCATGCGCGAAATCAACGGCGTGCCAGTCGCCATCATCGGCCAGGCTTTTCCGTACACCCCTATCGCCAATCCGCGTTACAAGGTCGCCGACTGGACCTTCGGCATCCAGGAAGAAAACATGCAGAAAGTGGTTGAAGAAGCGCGCAGCAAGGGCGCGCAGGCGGTGGTGCTGCTCTCGCACAACGGCATGGATGTCGATCTCAAGCTTGCTTCGCGCGTAACCGGCATCGATGCCATCCTCGGCGGCCATACGCATGATGCGGTGCCGGAGCCCATCGTGGTGAAAAACCCGCGCGGGCAGACGCTGGTCACCAATGCCGGGTCCAACGGCAAGTTCCTCGCGGTGCTCGACCTGGACGTGCGCGGCGGCGCAGTCAGGGGCTTCAATTACCGCCTGCTGCCGGTGTTTGCCAACCTGCTGGAAGCCGACAGGGACATGGCGGCGCTGATTGCGAAAATCCGCGCGCCGCACGAAGCCAGGCTCGCCGAGAAGCTGGCAGTGAGCGAGGGCCTGCTTTACCGCCGCGGCAATTTCAGCGGCACCTTCGACCAGCTCATTCTCGACGCGCTGATGGAAGTCAAGGGCGCGGAGATCGCTTTCTCTCCGGGCTTCCGCTGGGGCACCACCATACTGCCCAACCAGGCCATCACCATGGAAAACGTGATGGACCAGACGGCGATCACCTATCCCCACGTCACCGTCACCGAGATGACCGGCGAAACCATCAAGAACATTCTCGAGGACGTGTGCGACAACCTGTTCAACCCCGATCCCTACTACCAGCAGGGCGGCGACATGGTGCGCGTCGGCGGCATGCAGTTCGCCTGCGAGCCGCAGCAGAAAATCGGCAGCCGCATCAGCGGCATGATGCTCAAGGGCAAGCCCATCGAAGCCGGCAAGACCTACAAGCTCGCCAGCTGGGCGCCGGTGGCAGAAGGCGCCTCGGGTGAACCGGTATGGGATGTGGTGACGCGATATCTGCGCGACAAGAAAGTGATACGGCCGCCGCGCCTGAACCGGCCGCGGCTGATCGGGGTGGAGGGGAATCCGGGAATTGCCATTCAGTAGCGGCCCCCATATAACTCTCCCTCTCCCCCTCTCCGCAAGCGAGGCGAGGGTATCTGACATCTGAAAGAAACCTCCTCTCCCGTGTGCGGGACAAGGGAACACTTGGAGCGGAGCAGAGGGCGGAGGAAAGGGAAGACAAGCCGGGATTTATTCTCCTGCACGGTCCGCCTATACTGCAAAAACACCAACCGGCAAAAAACCCAAAGTGCTAAAGAGCATCCTGAGTCAACTCTTCCGCGGCCATTTTGGCGCACAGGGCCGGAACCTCCCCTCTCCCCAGCCGTCCCAATCCGGCGATATCGGGGCAACGCGCTGCGTGCAGCTGTATGGCGAAGGTAATCTGGCCGCTGCGCAGTCGGCGGCCGAGGAAGTGCTGCAACATGACCCGCGCCAGCACCGCGCCTGGAATGTTCTGGGCGCGATAGCGGCCGCCGGCGAGAAAAACAGGCTTGCCGCGCAGCACTTCGAACGCGCGGTCGCCCTGCAGCCCGACAATGCCGATTACCTCAACAACTGTGGCGAAGCGTATCGCCGCGACAGAAAATTCGATGAGGCCATGGCGAATTGCCGCGCTGCGCTTGCAATTGATCCACGCCATGCCGGAGCCCATTACAACCTGGCCCTGTGCCTGCACGCAATCGGCGATATCGAGGAATCCTGGGGTGCTTACACAAGTGCGCTCAAGCTTCGCCCCGATTTTCGCATCGCAAGATCCGGATTCCTGTTTTTACTCTGCCACCACCCGAGCATAGACGCGGAAACCGTTTTCGCGGAGCATTGCCGCTGGAGCGAACTGTACGCCAGCGGCTTGGCGCCGATGTCCTTGCCTCCCCGCCCGGACCCCGGCGTGGACGGCAAGTTGCGCGTCGGCTATGTCTCAGCGGACTTTCGCCGGCATGCGCTTTCCTATTTCATCGAACCCCTGCTCGCCAATCATGACCGCAGCCGTTTCGAAGTGTTTTGCTACAGCAACAACAGGAAAACCGATGAGATGACGGACAGGCTTCGCGCTCATGCGTCACATTGGCGCGAGATCGCCGGCATGTCCGATGAGGCTGCTGCCCGGCTTGTTTGCGACGACAGGATCGATATCCTGATCGATCTTTCCGGCCATACCGCAAGAAACCGGCTGCTCATGTTTGCACGCAAACCGGCGCCGGTGCAGATCGCTTACGTCGGGTATCTCAACACCACCGGGCTGCGCGCCATGGACTTCCGCATCAGCGACAACCGTGCCGACCCTCCCGGCACATCGGATGCGCTGCATACCGAGAAAATACTGCGCATGCCAGCAACCCAGTGGTGCTACCGGCCTCCCGCCGATGCGCCAGAGCTCAGCCCGCCGCCGGTTCTGCAGCGCGGCTTCGCCACATTCGGCTCGCTGCACAGGCTGACCAAAGTCAATCGCGGCGTCATCGAACTGTGGGCGCGCCTGCTCGCGCGCCAACCCGGCTCCGAATTACTGATTGCCGGGGTGCCCGCCGGGAGTACCCGCCAGCGCATATGCGGGCAGTTCGCATCCTTTGGCATCAGTGCCGGGCGGCTTCACTTGTTTGACAGGATAAATTTTGACGACTACATGCGCTTATACGAGAAAATCGACATCGGGCTCGATGCGTTTCCCTACAACGGCGCAACGACCACCTGCGAATCGCTATGGATGGGCGTCCCGGTCGTCACGCTCAGCGGCCGTTATGCTGCCGCGCGATCCGGCGCCAGCCTGCTCGCCAGCGTGGGGCTTTCCGACCTGGTTGCAGATACAGCGGAACAGTTTATTGAAATCGCGGGCAACCTGGCCGGCAATCCGGGCCGCCTTGCGGAATTGCGCTCCAGCCTGCGGGAAAGCATGACACGCTCGCCCCTCATGGACGAACCCGCGTTTGCGCGGTCTTTCGAGGGCTTGTTGCGCAGCGCGCATGCGGCCTCGGCAAGGAGAAACTGAGTGCTCCTGCGCCTGCTCAAGCAGGTTTTTTCCCGCAGCCAGGGCGCACCCGCCGGAGCAGGGAAAGTACGGTTGCAGCTGGCGGATGATACTCCGTGCGTGCTGAATGTCGGCGGCGGCAGCAAGAGCATCCGGATTCCGGCGCACTACAACGGCTGGCAGCACCTTCTCCTCGATGTCGATCCCGGCGGCGGCGTGGATCTCGTTTGCGATGCGCGTGAACTGCTCTCGCAACCTTCCTCGCTGTTTGACGCCGTCTACTGTTCGCACAATCTCGAGCATTATTATCGACACGATGCGCTACGCGTGCTGCGTGGTTTTCTGCATGTCCTGAAGCCGGATGGTTTTGCCGAGATCCGCGTGCCGGATATCAGACTGGTCATGCGGGCGATGCTGGAACAGTCCCTGGATATCGACGACGTCCTCTACCAATCCGGAGCGGGCCCGATCCTCGTGCGTGACGTAATCTATGGCTGGCACGTGGAAATCGAGCGCACCGGACGGGATTTCTATGCGCACAAGACCGGGTTCACCGCCCGGTCATTGGCCGCCATTCTTGAATACGCCGGCTTTGCCCAGGTCGTGTCCGTACCGGCTATCGGTGTATACGAAGCGCGGGCACTTGCCTTCAAGCAGGCGCCCACCGAGGCGCAGCGCGCGCTGCTGATCCCCTGACTTGCCTGCGCCATGCCAGCAGGCCGGCCGGGGCGGCAAACGCGCTTTCTGATGTCGCCTTGCTGCAGGCGGTGTCTGACACGTGGCAGATTTGGCGGTGGCGCAACGGCATACCCCCATAAATGAAAAGCCCCTCATGCGAGGGGCTTTTCTCCACTGCTTGATCGCTTGGATCAGGCTTAGTGGCGGCACTCCGCCGGCACATACTTGAACGAAGTGCTGGCCGTCGTGCACGCCCAAACCAGCACGCCGCCGGCGCCATAAGAAGGCGTCAGCGTAACCGCGACCACAGTACCCAAAGTTGTCGCACTGCCCCCGACTGTGATTACGCCACCATCCGTCACGGAGCCGCTGGTCAGCTTGCCTACTGCCGTCACAGTAAGACCAACGCCGGCAGAGGCCAGCGCGCCATCGGTCTGTGCTTTTTCCGCCACCGACACCTTGAAGCTGCTAGCTGCCAGAATGATTTCCGAAACCTTGGAGCGGATGGTGTAGTCCTGATACGCAGGCAGCGCGACCGCCGCCAGAATGCCGATGATCGCAACCACGATCATCAGTTCGATCAGGGTAAAACCCCGTTGGATACGTTTCATAAAGTAGATCTCCTTGAAAATTGACTTGAACCTGAGACGACATGTTTGCCGCCACCGCCATAAAGCAAGTTCGATGCCAGCGGCATGAAATATATATAATCTTTAAAAATCATAATGTTAATAAATCCCCACCCTATCGAACTTCAGGCCACAAAACCAGCCTGCCCGGCAAAAACCCTGGTAATGCCCACTGTTATTCGTTGCGCAGACCGTTCGATGCCCCAAAGCGTGACTTCTATTACGAAATATGCCGCCAACAGGCCTGCCCGCCAAAAGTGACGCCTTTTGCAAGGAAGTGCCCATTTTTGTCACCCCCCGCAAACATAGCGGCAGGTACATCAGGCGACCTCAATTCCCGCGTTTTAACCGCTCCAGTTCCAACGCGATTTTTTTCATCACGGGATGCCAGTTGCCCTGGTCCTGCTGCCGGAACAAGCGCACCGCCGGATACCACGGCAGCGTTTCACCGCGGCTCATGTACCGCCACTCGGGAACCGCCGAGATCATCACCCATGCCGGCTTGCCCAGGGCACCGCTCAAATGCACCACGGCAGTCTGCACTGAAATCACCAGATCCAATGCGCTGACCAGTGCTGCGGTTTCATCGTAATCATCGATTGCTTCCTGCCAATGATGCACCCGCAAACCGTGGGCCTGCCCGAGCGCGGCAAGCTCGTCACTACATTCCGTGTACTGCAGGCTGACGAAGTCGACGCCCTCCATCCCCAATACAGGCAGCCAGCCTGCAAGATCGGCCGAACGCAGGCCGGTACGTGTCGATTTCACCCCGCCACGCCATGAAATGCCGACCTTGAGCTTGCCGGGCAGGGCGTCAAGCTGCCTGCGCCAGTGCGCCACGCGCGCATCATCGGCCCGCAGGTAACCGGCATGTTGCGGAAAACTCGACAAACCCGGCCGGAAAAAGCGCGGCAGGCTGCCGCTCGCCACCTGGGCATCGGGATGCAGACCATCCCGTATCCAGCCCGGCTCCCCTTTCGCAAGGTGCGTGTAGCAGCGAACACCGGGAAACGAGCGCGCGAATATCGGGAGCAGCTTGGCATCGCATTCAAGTATGCAGCCCCCCGCGAGGACAGCGACTTCCGGCACGCACGAAGCGAACATGATCTGGTCGCCCAAGCCCTGCTCGGCACGCACCAGAATGGTCTTCCCGGCCATGGGCTGGCCGGTCCATTCCGGATAAGGCATGGGCCGTGACTCATAATTGGAATGCACCTGTTTGCGCATTTCATAGTCAGGCCAGCCGCGCTCGAAGTCCCCCAGCGTCAACAGCGCGAGGGCCCGATTGTGTCGCAGTTCCTCGGTATTCACTCCGCGCGCGATCAGCGAATCGCACAGATGCAGCACCTCCTCCAGCCGGCCCTGATACTGCAAAATCAGAATGCGGTTGCACAGCGCCCCGGGGTGATCGGGATTGAGCCTGAGCGCTTCTTTGATATGCGCTTCGGCTTCCTCGATCTGTTCGAAATCACGCACCAGCAGATAACCCAGATTGCTGTGCGCATCCGCGTAGCCCGGAGCCAAAGCCACTGCGCGCCTGAATGCGGCCAGCGCCTCTCCCGGCTGCTGCAGCCGCATGTATGATGCGCCCAAGTCATTATGGGCTTTCGCATTGTCGGGTTGAAGCGCAGCTGCCTTGCTAAGCATTTCCAGCGCTTCGGCTGCACGCCCCTGGGCAAACGCCCGCAGGCCCAGCTGCCGATGGGCTTCGGCGTGGTCAGGGCGAAAAGTCATCGCGAGCGCAAAACAATCCTCCGCGTCCTCATGCCGCCCCAGGTGGCCATAGGCCTGCCCGAGCAAACAGTGTGCGTCCGCATGATCATGCTGGAGCTTCAATACCGACTCCAGCGTACGCACGGCGGCATGCAGTTCGCCACGCTGCATGTGGCCGATCGCATCGTCAAGCGGCAGAGGGGGCGGCGAATTCACGCCACCCGCCGGACCAGGCACCTGCGTCTGGTCCGGTCTGGAGCCGAATATTCTCTTGAGCACTTTCAACATGGTTACTGACGTTTGCGGCGTGACGTTTGCGGCGCTCTAGCCTCCAGCGCTGTGCCGGATCTGCGCTTCAGCCTGAGCAGCCATCATCGCGGCCGGCGGACTGCAGCGGAAGTTATTTTACCGGCCGGGCGTTTCTCTGACTGGCACGATGACGTTGAATTCTCTCGCTTAAAACCGCCAGCGCTTCGCCATCACGGCCAGCAATGCCGGCGATCTCTTCGGCAAATTCCTTCAACCTGCCAGGATAGGCGGTCACAGCGAGGTCAAGTTGCTGTGCTGCCTGCGCGTGCTCCCCCTTCAGTGCCAGCAGAGCTGCGTGCCGGTAGGTAATCACTGGCGTGGGCGCAAAGCGCATGACGCGGCCGCTGAACCCGACTTTCCTGTCCAGATCCCGGCTGTCCAGATCGATCACCCTGGCAAACGCCAGTTCAACATAGGGAGTCAGCAGGGAGCCATGCACGCTCATCAGCGCGTGGTGGGCACGATCGAGATCTGCCCTGGTCACGTTGCCGGGCTTGGGAAACAGGGAAACTTCCAGCCGGTAGTAGTTGTGCAGCAAACTCACCGCGCTCAGCGTTCCCGCAAACATCAATATGGCAAAGCCGGCAGAGATCGCTCTTGGCATTTGCAGACGGACATGCCGGGACTCCGCCGCGCCAAACAGGACTGCGGCCAATCCCAGAAAATAAGCGTGCCACAAAGGGTATTCCAGCATGCTGTGTATGCCCAGCACTCCCAGCAGGGCCAGCAGCCACCAGTGGTCAAGGTTGAACGCAGCACGCCTTAATCCCCACAACCAGGTCACAATGCCGGAAAGCAATGCGGCAGCACCCAGCGCCCCGGTTTCGGCCAGAACCTGCACCAGGACGTTGTGTGCATTGTTGGCATGCCCCAGGCCTGCGGGGTTGCCTATGGATCCGGCAAGCTGAAAATGCTGCCATGCAAACTGTCCGTAACCCACGCCCATCAATGGCGACTGCAGGAACATCAGCCAAGCTTCGCGCCAGAGCTGAAACCGCGCGCTGGCGCCGCGGACGTATTCAAACAACCTCTCGGTCGGGGTAACTATGGACGTGGGAGCGCTGAGCCAGGGCTGCTGTACAAGCCATTGCGCGAATACGAAGCCCGGCAAGAGCAGGAGCGAGAAAACCAGCAGGCGCTTGTGTTCTGCACCCGGATGCCTGAAATGCAGCAGCGCCGCCAGAACCGCCAGCGCCCCCAGATAAAGCCAGGCGCTGCGCGACCCCGACAGCGAAAGCACGAACAACAGCAGCCCGCCGAGAAGTGCGGCAACCGCCAGATGCAGCCTGCCCCGGGCATGCAGAAACAGCAGGGAAGCCAGCGCCAGCGCAATATGGTTGGCGAAATGGTTGGGCTGCGCCAGATTGCCATATATGGCCGGCGAAGTTTTGCTGGCGATGACGGGCTCGAGAATCCCCCTCAGCTCATAGTGCTGCAGGATCCCAGCCAGGGCATTCAGCAGCCCCCCGGCAAGTATGAACCATGCCAGCACCGCGCTCAGGGCTGCCAGTCCGAACTCGCGGCGCAGTGCGGCGCCGAGCAGAATGAGCGCGCCCGCCCACAACAGGTAGAGCAGGGCAAGCAGGATTTGCTGGGGGTAAGCCGCCTTCAGCAGAACGAGGTGCAGCAGCAGGACGCCGCACAGCGCAAGCGGCGTGAGCACGACCCAGGGTACTTCCACATCGCGCGCGTAACGCGGCAGCAGGAACAGAAAAAGGGCCATCAATCCCAGTACGCCCGCCAGCCACTCGCTGTAAAACAAAGGCAAGGGCAAAAAATGCCTGGGCTGCAGAAAGGGCAAAACCAGCATCAGGCCGAGCAGACACAGCGCGATGCGGGCGGTGGTGTCGGGGGCAGGTTTATTCAACGGTCAGGCGCTTCAAGAAGGTTTATCGGGTGTCTCGGCCCAGCGCGCACAACATGTCGTCGCGTTCCCGGCGCCACTCGTCCGCGTACTCACAGTCCTTGTACTGCTCGAAATACGGGCCGCCGAGCGTGTAGTGCACGAGCGCGGCATCGCGTCGCGGCGCATCGTAGCCGACGAGGTGGTTCCAGCGATCCGGCAGCGCGCCGATAAGACTATCGTCAGCCAGCCACTTGAACTGGTGCAGCTCAAGGCCGGTCGCGGCATTCACGTATTCCGGCGTCAACGCCCTGCATTTGGCATTATTGAACAGCATGACACTGGACCAGTTTTTCTTTTCATATCTGGTCTGCGGTTCGCCCAGGAATTTCGTGGTTTCCGTGGGCACATGGTCGTGTTTGATTACCATTGCTGCATAGCGCTCGTCGCACAGCCGCCAGAGTTTCGCAATATCGTCAAGCACCAGCATGTCGCAATCCATGAAGACAGACCAGCCGGCGTAGCCCGACAGATAAGGAACCAGGAAGCGGGAAAATGAAAAATCCGTGCTTTGCAGCGGATGTCGCTCGCGCGTCAATATGCCCTTGAGCTGCGAAAGCATGAGCGGTGCAATCGAAACGGGCCGGGTGGCGCGCGCATGTATGCTGTGCGAAAGAACGCTGAACGCGACCGCTTCCCGCGGATCATACCCGATGTAAATATTAATCATTGCAGGCATCACCGATCGATTTCATGTTTATACGTCCATTGCACGTCGTTTGTACGTCATATGCCAGCCCGAAGGCAGTAATCGTCCCACATCTTCGCGTATGCCGCTTCGAGAAAACCCGTCAATCGTGCGCCATCCGTCAGCGGCGAGCCCTGCATGCGCTCGCGCAAGCCCGCACGCAGCGTAGCAAGTTCGTCGCGATTTTCCGCAAGTGCCACTGCCAGCGACACGTACTCCTGGTGATCCCGGGCAATCAGGCGCTGCAAACCCAGGCTCGTCAACATGCTCACCCCGACGCGGGACACATGGGTGCCGCCTGCCAGCGCAATCAGGGGCACTCCCATCCACAAGGTTTGGCAGGTGGTCGTCGTGCCGTTGTATGGAAAAGGATCCAGCGCAATGTCGACCTGCTGGTGGGCTTCCATGAATTGCCACGATGGCAGCCTGGCAATCATTTCCAGACGTTCCGGACCGATGCCGTGCGCGGCGAAGGCCTGGGCGAGGCGCGTGCGCGTGCTGCCCTCGGGCACGGTCAGTATCATGAGCCTTGCCGTGGGCAGCGCGCTTAGGATCCGCGCCCACACCGCGATGACCTGCGGCCCCACTTTCGGCAGGGTATTGAACGACCCGAATGTCACGTAACCCTTGCCGAGACTGGGCGGCGGGACTACCGGCGGGCTCGCATGCGGCTGCTCATACGCCATATAAATCTCGGGCAACCGCACCAGTTTTTCCGTATGCAGGTGTTCCGTCATTCCGGGAGGGTCAGCGCAAGCATCGGTGATCCGGTAATCCATTGCGGCCATGCCGGTGGTATTCGGGTATCCGTTCCAGGTGACTTGCACTGGCGCAGGCTTGCGCGCGAACACCAGCAGGCGGACGTCGGTGTGGCCACTCAAATCGACCAGAATGTCGATTCCGTCGCTCTCGACGAGACTGGCCACGGCAGCGTCGCCCTGGTTAACGATGTCGCGCCAGGCGCAGGGATAAGCGCGCATGCGCTCGGTGAAAGCATCCGGCTTGATTACATCGGAATAACAAAACACCTCAAAGCGGTCGTAGTCGTGATACTTCAGCGTGGACTCGAAAAAATAGCTGACCGCATGATCGCGGAAATGCGCTGAAACGTAGCCGATTCGCAGCTTGCGGCCGGCCGCCCGGGAATTGCGGTGCGGACTGGCTTCCCGCAACAACGCCGCCGCATAGCGGCGATCCCATTCAAGATGCTCGCGGAACAAGGCCTCGGGCGAATAGTCCGTAGAATAATTCATCGCAAACAGCAGGTTGCTGTGAGCGCTCATCAGTTCCGGGTTGATCTCGATGGCCCGCCGCAGATTCGCAATGGCCTCGTCGATTCGTCCCAGCAACACCAGAAAATTGCCATACTTGAAGTGTGCTTCCTCGGAGTCCGGCGTCAACTGCAGGATACGCTGGTAACACTCCTCGGCTTCATCGATCTGCCCGAGTGCCGTGAGGATATCGGTCAGATTGTTCAGCGCTGCCAGCATATCCGGCTTGAGTCTCAGCGCCTCGCGCAGCGCTTGTGCCGCCTCAGTCAGGCGCGTTTGCGCAAGCAGCGCGGTGGCTAGGCTATAGCGGGCAAGCGGGTCTTGAGGCGCGAGCACCGTCAATCTGCCGAAAACCGCAACCGCCTCCTCTGGCCTGTTCTGCAGCTTTAACACATGCCCCAGCAGAAACAGCGCGTCGACCTGTTCAGGATCGTCCGCCAGCACCGACCGGTAAATCTGCTCCGCCTCGCTCGGGCGGCCTTCACTCTGGCATTTCATGCCCGCCGCAAGCCGGCCTTCGGTTGCGTGCTGTGGCGATATGACAGGATTGATCTGAGCGCCCGCATCGCGCTCCGGCATCGGCTTTCTTGACTTAACTAATTGTTTTAAAATACTTTTTAGCATGTGCTCAGGATAATGGACATGCCGCGAGGGCCGCCCGCCTGCCTGCCCCAGCCTCGTGAGAATTCTGCGGTTGCGCAGGCATCAGGCGACAGACGGGCCCGATATGTCCGATCCTATCCTGTGTTCAATATATTCGTCGCCCTGCGGCGTTTGGACCTTGGTTTGTATCCAGACCTCCCACACAATCCCCGGGTGCCTGACCGCCGCGTCTTCCATGGCCTGCTTCCACCACGTCATGGGTTTGATAGTGCAATGCGCATTTTCGCCATTGGGCAATCGCTTGCGTGCCGGAAAACAGGCCACGCTTGCGAACACGAAACGCTTCGCGTAACCGAATATCTCGCCGATGATCCACGGTATATCCTCATCCGGGCAGTGCTCCAGGACATCGGTCGAGATCACGCCATCGAATTTTCCAACGGGTAGCGTGCTGAACGGCAGGTAGCAGGGGTCATAACAGACGACCGGCTCGACATCCCAGTAATCGGCAATGCTGGGCCATTCCCCGCCGTTACCGTCTTTGACCGGGTGCGGAAAATACTGTTTGCCCTTGCCGCTGCCGTAATCAAGGATGGTTACCGACTCGGTGAGATCAATCAGCCGCTTGATGCGCGCCGCCTGGGGCGCAAGGCTGGCGCCGGGAAATGTTTGATCAGCGGGCACGCCCAGAAAGTTTTCGCCCTTCTCGTGCATCGCACGATACTGTTCCTGCAGGGCCACGTAACGCGGGCTGGGATTATTTCGGCTGAAATTCATAAGTTATTCCGGTTCGGGCTGAATCAATGCCCCAAATCACTCAATTCGCGCAAATGCTGCGCAACCTTGCCGACCACTGGCGTCCATTGCCCGAAAGCGCTCTGCCGAAAAATCCGGACTGAAGGATACCAAGGCATGGTTTCTCCGGCAAACCCGTATCTCCACTCCGGACTGTATGGCGCCATCACCCAGACCGGCCGCCCGAGCGCACCGCCAAGATGAATGGCCGCAGTGCATACGCTGATCGTCAGATCCAGAGCAGATACCAAGGCGGCGGTTTCGTCGTAATCCGCGATTGCGTCGGGCCAATGCTTTATGCCAATGTCGCGGTCAGTCCAGAATTTGTCCAGTTCATCTCCCGATGCATCGTACTGCAGACTGACGAATTGCACTCCGTCTGTCCTCAGTATCGGAGACCATTGTTCAAGGGGGATCGAACGCAGGGGGCTCCTGGTCTGAAGAGAACCGCCCCGCCACGAAATGCCGACCTTGATCCCGGCACCCAGGGATGCAAGCTGCTGCTTCCAGTATTCCACGCGTGCGCGATCAGCCTGCAGATAACCTCCATGCCGCGGGAAATCCGCAGCCCGGCGGCGAAAATAAAGCGGGAGGCTGCCGATCGGCACCTCGCAATCGATATCAGGGCTCGCAGCTCCGACCTGGGGCTGGCACCCGGCTGCCGCGGCATATACCGTCGCGGCCGGGAACGAACGCCTGAACATGCTTTCGAGCTTGGGTGCGCACTCGATCACGCAATGCCTGGCGCGGGAAATCACCTCCGGCAGACAGGAGGCGAACATGATCTCGTCCCCGAGGCCCTGCTCGCCGTATATCAGCAGTGTCCGCCCCGCCAGGTCACCCCCATCCCACCGCGGGAAAACCCGGGCTCGCCGGGGAAGATCCTCGCTTTGCAGGCGTATCTCGTAGTCCGGCCAGGCACCGAAATCGCCGGTCAGCAGGCGCGCCAGCGCGCGGTGAAACCTTGGTGCTCCCTTGAGCTTGGGGTCGTTCTGCGACCGGATTGCCTGGTCGTAGCTGTCCAGTGCCTCATTAATTCTCCCAAGATCCTGAAATGCAATGCCGCGATTCAGATGGAGGTCGGCGTCAGCATATCCCAGCCGCTGCGCTTCCTCATAGAAATTCAATGCCTCCGCAGGCCTATGCATCCGCTGGCGCATCAGACCCGAGCATGCATGCAAAGCACCTGAATCAGGACGGCGCGCCATTTCCCGGCCAAGCAGCGATTCCGCCTCGTCGTAGCGCTCAAGATGAATAAGACACAGCACGCGCTCCTTCATCGCATCGGTAAAATCCGGCGCAAGCGCTGCCGCGCGCTCCAGATGCGCCAAGGCTTCTTCGAACTTTCCCGGGCGCTTCAGAAAGAGCGCGAGGTTATAGTGGGCCTCCGGCAGGTCCGGATCAAGCTCCAGGGCAGAGCGATAGCACGCCTCCGCAGCTTTCTTGTCACCCTGCAGCCCATAAACATTTCCAAGCGCGACGCGGGCGCTGCCGGATCCCGGCTCCAGTTCGACGGCTTTACGCAAATGATGAAACGCCTTGTCCAGGTTGCCGCCCTGGCCATGCATCCTGCCCAATTCAAGGTGGGCGCGCGCGTGCAGCGGGTCCTGCCGCAGGATGCCCTCGCACAGGTCGCAGGCCCGCAAAAGGTCCTTCTCCTGCTGCAACCGATAAACCTGCTGCAACACCTGCAAGTGGGATTGGTTGCCACCCGCGCGGCGGCGCCGGAAGAGATTGTTGACGAGCGAAGAAAGTAGCATGGTTATCAGCGCCGCATCCGCCAGCCATCCTGAAGCGGGCCGGGTTCATCATTGACCCGGATTTGCGCAGCGCTGATAATGTAACATGTTATTTTTCAACGATGAATTTCCGCAGCAGGGATTCCGTGCATAACTGCACGACGGGTCGACAGACGCGCGCAGCCCTTGCAAGACCGGGGCCGGCGTCTGACGCGACGATGCGTGATTTGAAGACACCCGGCGGCAGCCCGGGAACAGTGTTTTGACGTCTTGCTGTATTATTTTACTTAAGCCCCCAGGGAGAATTTGATGGGTTTGTTCGGATCGGTTTCAGGTAAACAGGTCGACGAGTTCGCCAAATCATTGGCGCAGGAGCTGGCGAAACGCTACCCGCCGGCCATGGACAAGGAGGGGGAGCGCAAACTGTCCCAGAAGCGACTGACCGCCATTCTGGAAGATACATATGCCAAGGCCGTCGACTTCAGGCAGCAGCACAAGCTGGGGGTCTACAAAAAAGCGCGGCTGGGCAACACCTTCCGCTGGGAACTGCAGGAGATGGGTTACAGCGAGAAATTCGTCGAAGCCGCGACGGAAGGCCTCGTCGTCTACATCACCCGCAAAAACTAGCGCAGGTCAGGCTGCGCGCTGCCCCGGTGGCGGCGCGTAGCCGGGAATCACCGTCGGATCGACCTCGTCGATCTGATCCGGATCAAGAAACTGGTTGGCATATTTCTCGTAGATTTTTTCCCACATGAACACGTCGAACAGGTCGGGGTCGATGTGTCCGTTGATCTTGAATTTCCCGAGTATGGTCAGGGCCTCGGTCAGGGTCTTGCCTTTCTTGTAGGGCCTGTCCTTGGCGGTCAGCGCCTCGAAAATGTCGGCTATGCCCATGCAGCGCGCCTGGACTGACATTTGCTCCCGGGTCAGCCCGCGGGGGTATCCTTTGCCGTCCATGCGTTCGTGATGCCCTCCCGCAAACTCGGGCACCTTCACCAGATGCTTGGGCCACGGCAGCGCTTCCAGCATGCGTATCGTCACTTCGATATGGCGGTTGATGACCTGGCGCTCTTCGTGGGTCAGCGTGCCGGCGCGTATGGTGAGATTCTTGAGTTCGTCTTCGGATAAAAAATCGGCCATGTTGCCCGAGGGATCGCGCCACCGGTACTTTTTTGCAATCGTCCGCACCCGCTCCAAATCCGCATCGCTCATGGCCTCGCCGCCGACATTGGCGTGCCGGATGAAATCGCGGTCATCATCTATCTCGGCAAGCCTTGCCGCAGGATCACCGCCATCGCGCAGTGCCGCAATCTCGGCGTCGCGTTTTGCCACTTCAAAACGCGTGTCCAGCAATTCTATGCGGTCAAAGATGGTCTGCAGCTTGGTCGCCTTGTCGACGACATGCACGGGCGTGGTGACCTTGCCGCAATCGTGCAGCAGGCCGGCGATCTTGAGTTCATAGCGGTCGCGCTCGCTCATCGCGAAGTCCTTGAACGGCCCCACCGTGCAATTGACTGCCGCATCGGCAAGCATCATGGTCAGTTCCGGAACGCGTTCGCAATGCCCCCCCGTGTATGGCGACTTGTCGTCAATTGCGGCGTTGATCATGTTGATGAACGACTCGAACAGCGTCTCGAGATGGTTGATCAGCAGCCGGTTGGTCAGCGCAATTGCCGCCTGGGAGGCCAGCGATTCAACAAGATTCTGGTCGGCGCCCGAAAATGCGGCCACCTCGCCGGTAACGGGATCCTTGGCGTTGATCAGCTGCAACACGCCAATGATCTCGTTCTCGTGATTTTTCATCGGCACCGTCAGGAAGGACTTGGACCGATAGCCCGTTCTCTTGTCGAAATTCTTGGTGCCGGAAAAATCGAAACCCTCTTCGCTGTAGGCGTCGGCAATATTGACGGAGGTATCGTGGTGCACCGCATAGGCGACCACCATGGAATGGATGGGCTTGCCTTCCTTGTCGAAGAGGTGGATGGGATAGAACGGGATCTCGACGCCGGTGGTGCCGCCCATCGCGGTTTTCAGGGTGTCGTTGCGCAGGATCTCGAACTTGAGGGTGTTTTCATCCGTCATCCGGTAGAGCGTGCCGCCATCGGCATTGGTGATGTCCTTGGCGGCGACCAGTATCGTCTCCAGCAGCTTGTTGATGTCGCGCTCTTTAGACAGCGCAATGCCGATGCCCAGCAGCTGCTCGACGCGGGCGAGCAGACCGTTCGAAACCGACGGGGCTTGTTGTGGCTTATTCATTTTATTGAGGATTAAGTAGTTTTACTGCTTGATGCTTTTCCCTTACCTTCGACCTCCCTGCTCCGCTCCTCCTACCCTCTCCCTCGCCCCCTCTCCCGCTCGCGGGAGAGGGGAACACTTGGAGCGGAGCAGAGGGCGAGGACTTTGATCACTTGATGCAGACCGCGCGCACCTGCGGCATGTCGGTGATCCCCATGAGCACTTTTTCGATGCCGTCCTGCTTGAGGGTATGCATGCCGTCTGCCAGCGCAGTGGCCAGCATTTCCGCCACGCGCGCGTGTTCCTGGATGTTTTTCTTGAGTGCATCCGTGCCGACCAGCAGCTCGTGCAGGCCCACCCGCCCCTTGTAACCGGTTCCGCCGCAGGAATCGCAACCCACGGCTTCGTGCAAAACGAGCTGCCCCTTGTCGTCGCCATAGTTCTTGATCCACCCCTGCAGCACCGCATCCTCGGCGGCCTTGGGATCCTTTTTCCAGGATTCCAGGTTCTTGAGTTCCAGGCTGAACTCGGCCAGCAGGGCATGAATCTCCTCCTCGCTGGCGACATGCGGCTTCTTGCATTTGCTGCATAACCGCCGCGCCAGCCGCTGCGCCAGCACGCCCAGCAGCGCATCGGAGAAGTTGAATGGATCCATGCCCATGTCAAGCAGGCGCACGATGGACTCCGGCGCGCTGTTGGTATGCAGCGTGGCGAACACCAGGTGACCGGTCAGCGAGGCCTCAATGCCCGTGCTGGTGGTCTCCTTGTCGCGCATCTCACCGACCATGATGATGTCGGGGTCGGCGCGCAGGAAGGCGCGCATCGCAACCGCGAAGGTAAGCCCCGCCTTCGGGTTCATCTGCACCTGGCGCAGGCCGCGCTGCGTGATCTCGACCGGATCCTCCGCCGTCCAGATCTTGGTATCGGGCGTATTGAGATAACCGAGCACCGAATGCAGGGTGGTGGTTTTGCCGGAACCTGTGGGGCCACACACGAAAAACAGGCCGTAGGGCTTGGAAACCACGCTTTTCAGGGTGTCCAGGTTGTGCTGGGTCAGGCCCAGTTTGTCGAGGGGAATCGGCTCGCCTGCGGCGAGTATCCGCATCACGATATCCTCGACGCCCCCAGCTGAAGGAATGGTTGCCACCCGCAACTCGATATCCAGCGGCCCGAACTTCTTGAACTTGATCTTGCCGTCCTGCGGCTTGCGCCGTTCGGAGATATCGAGATCGCACATGATTTTCAGGCGCGCCACGATCGCATTGCGGTAGCTGCCGGGCACCGAAATGTAATTCTGCAGGACACCATCCTTGCGAAAGCGGATCTCGGTCTTGGCTTTCCCAGGATAGGGCTCGATGTGGATGTCGGATGCGCCCTGCTGATAGGCGTCGATGATGACCTTGTTGACGAGCTTGACCAGCTCGTTGTCATTGGCGGCGGAAGCAACGTCGTCGCTGATCTCCCCTTCGGCCTCCTCATCCAGCGAGCCGAGCAGATCGCCGATATGCCCGGAATCGTCCAGCATGCCGCCGCCGAAAAACTGGTCGAGCGTGGAGTCGAACTCGCGGTTGGTGGTGACCCGGTAGACCACCTTGCTTCTGGGATAGACGTTATTGACCATTTTCGACGCCCGGATCTTCTCCGGGTCGACGGTCAGGACCACGATGCCTTCCTTGCTATCCTCGATGGGAATCCACATGTTGGCCTGGCAGAATTCCCGGCTCATGTTGCGCATCAGATCCGGTGGCTTGATGCGGTCCTGCTTGAACGGCTCGTAAGGCACGCCGAAGTACGAGGCTAGGGCGTCCCCCAGCGCGGGCACCTTGACCTGGAATTCATCGCTCAGTACGGTTTCGATGTCCAGGTTCTTGCGGCGGGCCGAACGCTGCGCCAGCTCGAGCTCCTCCGCTGATATCACCGCGTTGGTCACCAGCGAGTCGTATTTGCTGCGCACCTGCATCGCAGGCTTCTGGCGCTGCTGGAATGCGATCGCCAGCGTTTCAGCAAGCTGCATGACCCCCTCTTCCATCACCGGGGGGAAAGGCTGGCCGGATTTGGAGTTGATGATCTGCACCACTCCGACCAGGTCCTTGGCCTTGGCGTCTATCACCGGGGCCACCAGCATCTGCTTGGTGCGATAGCCGGTTTTGCTGTCTACGGCCTTGAGAAAATTGAGCTGGGCGCTGTAGGTCTTGAGCTCGGCATCATCGTAAACATCGCGGATGTTGATCACGCGCTTGTGCACGGCGACAAATCCGGCAATCGACTGCTCGTTGATCGGCAGCTTGATGTCCTTGAACGAGTTCAGCCCGGTTTTGACCTTGGATATGATGGAACTCTTATCCTCGCTGGCGAGGTAAATGGTCAGGCGATCGGCATTGAACAGGCTGCTCAGTTCCTGCGACAGCTCGAGTATGGTTTCATGGGTATTGGGGGTGGCATGAATCTTGTTGGTCACCGCCTGCAGCTTCTGCTGGAAATCCAGCTTTTCCGCCAGATCGTCCTGCACCGCCGGCTTGCTCTGAAGTACTGTGCTCATGGCCTCACCTCTATCTGTTCGTGTCCTGACCGGGCCCGCGATTCACGCAAAAATCCTGCCTCCCGGCTCAGAATTCGAAAATCTGGTTGTTCTTCAGCATACGCGGATTCCATTTCCCCGCGCACTCCTCAATTTCCTGCATCGTCAGCTCGATCTCACCCGGCTTCAGGTGCGTGATGTAAATCTCCGCCGGCAGCGCCAGCTTGGACAGCTCCTCCGCGAGCATGCTCGGGCACAGATGCTTGGACGCGATGGCCATGTCCTTTTCGCTGTTGCAAAATGCGGTCTCTATGATTATGTAACGCAGATTGCCGATGCGGTTGATTTCCTGCCACAGTGCGTTGCTTGTCGTGGTATCTCCCGTGAACACCAGGCTCGAAGCACCCGAGTCGATGCGGTAGCCCACGGCGGGCACCACGTGGTTGGCGGGCAGCGGCGTGATCCGGCGGCCGCCCAGATCGACCGTCTCGCCCAAGGCCACGCTCCGGTAGCGCAGCACCGGGTTGCCGGCGTCCGGGATCTGCGTGAAATCCGGCCACAGCTTCCAGTTGAACAGATGCTGCTGAAGGATTTCGATGGTTTCTGCAGTCGCATATACGGTTATCGGCCTGTCGCGCATCCAGCCCACGGTGTCGGCCATGAACGGAATCGAGGTTATGTGATCCATATGCGAGTGCGTCACGAAGATATGGTCTATTTGCGACAGCTCGCTGACCGACAGTTCGCCTACACCGGTACCGGCATCGATCAGCGTGTCGTGATCGAGCAGCATGGAAGTGGTGCGCAGATCGCCGCCGATTCCTCCGCTGCAGCCGAGTATTCTCAATTTCATTATTGTTATTTGGTTTCAAAAGTAAACGCCCCGTCCCAGCCCGGACCCGGCGGATTTGCGCGCAAAAATGCAACGCGCTCCAGATATGTGCGATAGAGTTTGCTGTCGGGCGAGACATTCAGCAACTCCGCCAGCCGCAGTTCCGCCATATCCCAGTCCTGATTGCGGTAAAGTTCCAATGCCTGTTGAAACAGTTGCGCCTCTTCGGTCCGGCCGGCCTCGAGCTGTCCGCTCAGGCCCAGCGGCTGGAAAATCGCCACCGCCTGATCCTTGCCCTTGACCCGCACCCGATCCAGCTCCCGGAATACCACGTCCGGCACGGCATTCCTGGTGCCTTCGCCGACTATGATATCAGCCCCATATTCCTTTGTGATGCCTTCCAGGCGGGAGGCGAGATTTACGGCGTCGCCCATCACCGTGTAGGCGAGGCGGATTCTCGAGCCCATGTTGCCCACGCTCATGCGGCCGGTGTTCAGGCCCACTCCGATCTTGATTTCCGGCCAGTTTTTCGACCGGAAGTGGGGCTGGAGGCCCTGCAGAACCTGCTGCATTTCGATCGCGGCAAGAATGGCATTCTTGGCGTGCGCCGGGTCGGCGAGCGGTGCGCCCCAGAACGCCATGATGCAATCGCCCATGTACTTGTCTATGGTGCCCCGGTGCTTGTAGATGACCTCGGTAAGCGGCGTCAGAAACTCGTTCATCAGCGCCGACAGCGCCTTGGGGTCCAGGCCTTCGGATATGGTGGTGAAGCCGCGCACGTCGGTAAACAGCACGGTCATCTCGCGCGACTCACCCTCCATCGAGAAGCTATCGGGATTTTTGGCCATTTCGTCCACGAGTTCCGGCGGCACATACTGCCCGAACAGGCCCGTGATCTGGCGCTTGCCGCGCGCCTCGACAAAAAAGCCATAGGCCATGTTGAAGGTAAAGAGCATCAGGATCATCACCATCCCCGAGGCAAGCGGCAGCACCAGGTTGCCCAAGTGGAACACCATCAGGTTGGTGGCGAGCACGATGACCATCACCAGCAGGGTGACCAGCATGGATTTGAACGGGCTCAGGAATGGCAGCAACAGCGCCATTGCCACGCCCGACAGCAGCAGCAGCATGAATTCGGCGCCCACCACATAAGGCGGCTTCTGCTTGATGTTCTCATCGAGCATGCCGGCAATCAGGTTGGCGTGAACTTCAACGCCCGGATAAACCGGGTCGACCGGCGTGGAGCGCTGGTCCTTGAGACCCGGCGCGGTGGTGCCGACCAGGACGATCTTTCCCTGCAATTCAGCGACATCGACGCGCTCCTGCAGCACATCGACCGCGGAGTAGTACCTGAAGCTGCCCTGACGCCCGCGGTAGGGCACCAGGGCGCTCACCGTATCGTCGACGGGAATCCTGAGCGAGCCGACCTGCAGCCACTCCAAGCCCGCGTAACTGCCCGACAGCCCCTCGTCCGCGAACAACGGCTTGACCGGCGGCACGCCGAACAGCACGCGCACCATCGCCAGTGACAACGGCTCGTAGTAGGCGCCCCCGTACTCGGCCAGCATCGGAACCCGCCGGATGATGCCGTCAATGTCCACATAGGGATTGATATGCCCCGCGCTGGCTGCATGCGTCTGCAATTCGGCGAGATTGGCCGTATAGCCGCTGTAAACATCGAAATTCATGGCCCTGCCGGCAAACGCGCCGGCAGGGAATGCCGGCATCGGCAACAGGCCTTTCTTAGGCGCGGCCCCAGGCTCCTCCTTCGAAAAGCTATAGCCGAGGACGACCGCGCGCCCCTTCATCCTTTGCGCGAACATGTTGTCGTACTCGAGTTCCGGCTTGATCTGGCGCAGGACCTCCTGGAACTGCGGGATGTTTTTCAGCTCCCTCTCGCCCAGGCGCTCCAGCACGCGCACGCCGGAGGATTCGTCGCGTTCCGCGAAGAGAACGTCGAAACCGACGATTGCCACCTGATACTTGTCGAACAGCTTGTCGAGGAGCAGCGCCAGGCGGTCGCGCGACCATGGCCAGCGCCCCTCGCCGCCCTGCTCTTTCTCGGCCAGGCTTTTTTCGTCGATATCGAGGATGACGATGCGGTTATCGACAGTCCGCGGCATGGTGAGTTGCAGACGGGTGTCGTATACGAGGTTCTCGAGATTGTCGAGCAGCGGCAGCCGGTACCACTGCAGGGCGTGTCCGCAGAACAGCACCAGCACAATGACCCCTATGACAATCCGCGCGAGATGCTTTTTCAAACCCGCCCCTCAGTTTGTCCGCCAACCCCTGTCGTCATCTCGATACCGCCTGTCATCCCGGTGGTGCAAATCGGCTGTCTCGCCGCCCCCCGCAGACACAGGCGGCGAGCAAACACGAAGCCCGCCCAGGCATGGTGCGCGGCTTGCGCCATGCCTCAACCAGCGTATAGTAAAAAATTACTTTAAAATCAAATAGTTATATAATATCTTGCTAGGGCTGGCTTTTCTTGAAAAAGAATTCCATCTTCACGCCCGCCAACTCGACGATATCGTGGTCATTGAGCGGGTGCGCCTGCGCATCCAGTGCCTTGCCGTTGACGACGGGAAAACTGGCGCCTTCGACATGCGCAATGAAGTAGCCCTGCGGACGGCGCGTGATGACGGCAACCTGCACGCCAGGTTTACCCAGGGTGGTCAGATTCTTGGTGAGTTCGAGTTCCCTGCCCGCGCTTGCTCCGTTCAATATCTGTATTGTTGGCCGCAGCGCCGCTTCAGCAGGTTTCGCCGCCTCGACGGCTGCGGCCGGCGCCATCTGCGCTGGCGGCACCGCGGCTGCGCTGGCGACAGGGGCGGGCTGCGCTTCGGCAGCAGGCGGCACCGCCTTGGGCGACGCGGCAGGGCGCAGCACCATGGTTTTTTCCAGGTCCTCGGCGGGCGCCTCGGGCACAGGCGGCATTGCCGCTTCGACCATGTATTTAAGCTTGTATTTTCCGATCTCGATCACATCGTTGTTCTGCAGGATGTGCTTTTTGACCGGGTTGCCGTTGACCAGCGTGCCATTGGTGCTGCCGAGATCTTCAAGAAACGAGTCTTTGAGTATGGTCACGATGCAGGCATGCTCGCCGCTCACCGCGAGATTCTCGATTGGAATATCGTTCTGCGCCTTGCGCCCTATCGTCACGCGCTCCTTGTCGAGAGGAATCTCCCTGATGACGGACCCGTCCAGACTGAGAATCAATTTCGCCATGGCAATGTTCCTTAGCTTTTATTACCGAACCAAGACTTCAATTTGTCCAGCAGACCGGCGCGCGACGCCGGAAAATCCCTGAGCACGCGAACCAGAATCACCGAAATATTGTCGCGGCCGCCGTTGTCGTTGGCCTGCTGCACCAGATGTTCCGCAGCCAGCGGCAGATTGGCCCGCAGCGAGAAAAGGGTGTGCTGAATGTCCTCGTCGGTCACCATGTCGCTCAACCCGTCGGAACACAGCAGATAAATGTCCCCCGGCTGCACCGGGTAGGTATGCAGTTCCGCATCCACCTCGGGATCGATGCCCACGGCGCGCGTCACCAGGTTCTTGTTCTGGGAGTATCTGGCCTGCTCCCTGGTGATCATGCCGCTGTCTATCTGCTCCTGCAACAGGGAATGGTCGCGCGTAACCTGCTCGAGCACGTCGCCGCGCAGACGATACAGGCGCGAATCGCCGATGTGCCCCACCGCCATCCGGTTGTCATACCACAGCGCCACCACCAGGGTCGTGCCCATGCCCGAATACTGGGCCTGGTTTTGCGCTGCCTGGTAGATTGCCGCGTTCGCCTTCATCGCATGCTCACCCAGCAGTCTTTCGGCGCTGCTGTCGTCAAGCGCATCGGCCTTGTTGTCCGCCAGTGCCTTTTTCAGTTCCGCAGCGATCATCGCCACCGCGATGCCGCTGGCCACCTCACCGGCGTTGTAGCCGCCCATGCCATCCGCCAGCACGGCCAGCCCCACTTCCGCATCGGCAGCAATACTGTCCTCATTGTGAGAACGCACCTTGCCGGGATGGGTCGCGCTGGCAACCTCCAGGACGGCACTCAGATTCACCAAGATTCTCCCCTTCCATGGGTGATGTTCACAGATCCGGATTCCCGCGGCGGGGTCATGATTTTGATCGTCGCCAGGCGGCCGGCGGCGTAATCCCTGCCAGGAAATACGGTTCCCACCACGCCCCGGCCGAGCAGCTTATCAAGCTGAAAGCGTCCGAATACCGGCCGTTCAACCCCATCCGGCACCACCATGACCGTTGCGCCCGGACGACTGTGTGCCGCATCGGAAACCGGGGTGCCCGACAACGATACCTCCGGTGAGGTCTGGACGCCTGCGTGAAGCCGCTGGCCGGAGGCAGGAAACGCCGAATCAAAATCTGCCATGTGACTCAACGCCCATTCCGCCTTGTAAGGTTGTGCCAGGCTGGCAGCAGGCGCGCCCGTCAGCACGACATGGCCATCCCTGATAAACACCCGGCCCTGCAGAAATTGCCTTGCTTCACATTTCTGTCCTAAATCGTTGTATTTTTTATCAATAGCTTAACGCCGTTTACCCGCCGTTTACCTGATGATTCTACGATATTGGCTGGAGAAGTATATGGCTTTTTTACCGGACATGCCCAAAAGTTCATGTTAATACAAGCAATTACCGCACACTCCCGGCATCGCGTGCCAAGCGCTGAAAGGATGGTGCCAACGCTGAGCGTACGAACCAAGGCAACAAACCACGGCAACAGCGTGGCGTGGAGGCGTTCAAACAGGAAAGCAATGGTGCGGAAACAGTGTGAAGGTGTACCGCACGGCAGAAGCGCGGCGGCGCCGCGCGGCGAATCGGACCCCCGGCTCAGGTTCCGAGAATTACCCCGTTGGCAAGGCCGTGGGCACGCGCAAAATCGCCGCCGGAAACCTTCTTGCCATCCTCGCCGCGCACACGCAGGATTTCGACGACGCCGCCCTGCGCAGTCACCTTGAAGCTTGCATCGGTCACGCCGGAAACTTCGCCGGTCTTGCCAACGACATCTGCATAGCGCCGGAACAGGTGCTTGCGGGCATCGAAGATCTGAACCTTTTTGCCGTTCAGGGTGGTCCAGGCGCCAGGAGCGGGATTGCAGCCGCGGATGAGGTTGTAGACGAAATCCACGTGATGTCCCCAGTGGATGCGCGCTTCGCCTTCGCGGCACCAGCCCTCGTAGCTCGCCTGCGACTCGTCCTGCACCACTTCTTTGTGCTTGCCGGCAAACACCAGGTCAGCCGCCTCCAGTATCGCCTTCACACCCATGGGATAGAGCTTGTTGAAGTAGACCTCACCTATGGTCTCGTCGGGACCGATCTCACATTCCTTCTGCAGCACCACCGGGCCTTCGTCCAGTCCCTCGTTGGGACGGAAGATGGTCAGCCCGGTTTTCGCATCACCGCGGATGATGGGCCAGTTGATCGAGGACGGCCCGCGATACTTCGGGAGCAGGGAGGGATGGTACTGAATGGTGCCCAAGCGCGGGATCTGGGTAAAGCTGTCGGGCGCGAATTGCAGCACATAGGCCATGATGCCAAGATCGACCTTGAGGCCCTTCAGTGCTTCGTGCGCGTCATCACCACGCAAGCCCTTGAACTGGAAGACCTTGAGTTTTTTCTCCTCGGCCGCCGCGCGCAGCGGATCGGCTTTTGCACCCGGTTTCTCGGGCGCGCAGAACACGCCCGCAACCTCGTCGCCACGCGCCAGGAACGCCTCCAGTACTGCCTTGCCAAAATCTTGCTGCCCAATGATTGCAATTTTCATGGTCCTGAACCCGCTTCCTGATGGTTACGCCGCTTTCTTGGGGGGGGCAGAAAAAGCACCCGCACTCTTGAGCTTGCCGATCTGATCGTCGCCGTAGTTCAGCACCGACTTGAGAATCTCTTCCGTGTGCTCACCCAGCGTGGGCGAGCGCTTGATCACGGCAGGCGAGGCCGAGAGCTTGATCGGCATACCGACGTTCCACCACTTGCCGCGCTGCGGGTGGTCGAGCTCGATCCACATGTCGCGTCCGCGCACGTGCTCGTCGTTCGCCAGATCCTCGGTGCTCATGATCGGGCCGCAGGGCACGTCGAGCGGATTGAGGATCGCCATTAGCTCGCGCTTGGTGTAATTCTCCGCGAACTTGTTTATGAGGGTCCACATGAGCTGCTGGTTCTTGCGCCGCTCGCCGATGGTGGAGAAACGCGGGTCGGCGGCAAGATCAGGAACATGTACGTCGGGCCCGATGCGCTTGGCGAGCGCCTCCCACACGGCCTCCTGTACCACGATATACAGCCAGTCGTTCGCGCCATGCGGCTTGCAGTGGATGGCGTTGCCGAGCTGGCCGCCGCCGGAGTCGTTGCCGGCGCGCGGCACCTCTCCCATGTCCTTGTAGGTGGGCACGGAGTACTCGGGCAGGTCTCCGCGCGTCAGGCGCTGGTGATCGCGGAACTTGACGCGGCACAGGTTCATCACCCCGTCCATCATTGCGACCTCGACGTACTGGCCCTGGCCGGTCTTCTCCGCCTGGCGCAACGCCGCGAGCAGCCCGATGGCCAGGTGCAAGCCGGTGCCGGAGTCGCCGATCTGTGCCCCGGTAACGAAGGGCGGACCGTCGGGCACGCCGGTGGTGCTCATCGCCCCGCCCATCGCCTGCGCGACGTTCTCATACGCCTTGAAGTCGGCGTACGGGCCGGTGGAACCGAAGCCCTTGATCGAACCCATCACGATCTTCGGGTTGATCTCGTGGATCTTTTCCCACGTGAAGCCGAATCGGTCGAGCACTCCCGGGCCGAAGTTCTCCATGATGATGTCGCATTTCTTCAGCAGATCGACGAATACCTGCTTGCCCTCGACGCTCTTCATGTTGACCGTGATCGAGCGCTTGTTGCAATTGAGCATGGTGAAGTACAGGCTGTCGGCCTTGGGCACGTCGCGCAGCTGGCCGCGGGTCGCGTCGCCGGCCGGGTTTTCGAACTTGATCACGTCGGCCCCCATCCACGCGAGCAGCTGGGAGCACGTCGGCCCGGCCTGCACGTGAGTCATGTCGAGGATGCGCACGCCTTTTAAAGCTTCCATTCTGGTCTCCAAAAATTCTGCGGCGGAGCGAAGGCTGTCCGCCCTCTCTCTGCTGTTTGACTTATTTCTTTTTTGCGCTCGTAGGATTCAGGCTGGTGATGCGGCCGCTTTCGGTACCGGCGGTTTCATCGATGACAGCATTGACCAGCGTGGGCCTGCGCGAGCGGACGGCTTCTTCCACGGCTTTGCGCAACTCGGCCGGCGTCGTGGCGTGCACGCCCACCCCACCGAAAGCCTCCATCAGCTTGTCGTAGCGCGCGCCTTTGACGAATACGGTGGGCGCCACGTCGGGGCCTCCGGTCGGATTGACGTCGGTGCCGCGGTAGACGCCGTTGTTGTTGAAAACCACCACGCAGACCGGCAGGTTGTAACGGCAGATGGTCTCGACCTCCATGCCGGAGAAGCCGAAGGCGCTGTCGCCTTCGACTGCGATCACCGGCTGGCCGCTGACCACGGCGGCCGCGACGGCGAAGCCCATGCCGATGCCCATCACGCCCCAGGTGCCGACATCCAGGCGCTTGCGCGGCTTGTACATGTCGACGATGCTGCGGGTGAAGTCCAGCGCGTTGGCGCCTTCGTTGACCAGCAGGGCGTCCGGATTGTCCTTGATGACGTCGCGCATCACGTTCAGCGCGCTATGGAAGTTCATCGGCACCGGATTCTTGGCCAGGGTCTCGGCCATTTTGGCGATGTTCTTGCTCTTGCGCTCGTCGATGGCGCCCAGCCAGTCCGCGGACGGCTGAGGCCAGTTGGCGCCAGCAGCGCTGATCCCGTCAAGCATCGCCGCCACGCAGGAGCCGATGTCGCCGACCACGGGCGCGTCGATGCGGACATTGCTGTCCGCCTCCTGCGGTGAAATGTCGACCTGGATGAATTTCTGGCCGCCCCAGGCCTTGTGGTCCTTGCCGCCCCAGGTCTTGCCCTTGCCGTGCGACAAGAGCCAGTTCAGGCGGGCGCCAATCAGCATCACCACGTCCGCCTCCGGCAGCACGTAGGAGCGGGCAGCCGCCGCGGACTGCTTGTGGGTGTCGGGCAGAAGTCCCTTGGCCATGGACATCGGCAGGTAGGGAATGCCGGTTTTCTCGACCAGGGCGCGGATGTCGGCGTCAGCCTGGGCGTAGGCGGCACCCTTGCCCAGCACGATGAGCGGGCGCTTGGCGGTCTTGAGCAGATCAAGCGCGCGTTGCACGGCATCCGGTGCGGGGATCTGGCGCGGCGCCGGATCCACTACCTTGATCAGCGATTGCCTGCCGGCTTCCGCGTCCATGGTCTGCGCGAACAGCTTGGCCGGCAGATCGAGGTAGACGCCGCCCGGGCGGCCGGAAACGGCAGCACGGATGGCGCGCGCGATGCCTACACCGATGTCCTCGGCGTGCAGCACGCGGTAGGCGGCCTTGCACAGCGGCTTGGCGATCGCCAGCTGGTCCATCTCCTCGTAGTCACCCTGCTGCAGATCAACGATCTCGCGCTCGCTGGATCCGCTGATGAGTATCATCGGGAAGCAGTTGGTGGTGGCGTTGGACAGCGCGGTCAGGCCGTTCAGGAAGCCGGGAGCAGACACCGTCAGGCAGATGCCGGGCTTTTGCGTCATGAAGCCGGCAATGGCGGCGGCGTTGCCGGCATTCTGCTCATGACGGAATGAAATCACGCGCATGCCAGCGGCCTGCGCCTTGCGTGTAAGGTCGGTGATCGGAATACCGGGCAGACCGAAGATCGTGTCGATGCCGTTGAGTTTGAGCGCATCGATGACCAGGTGAAATCCGTCGGTCAGTTCCTGCGATTGTGCGTTGGTTGTCATGCTGAGATCCGTCATGGTGAGATGCCTCGCGTTCTCGCCGTCAATTGAACAAGTGTTTTTAACAGGTGCCGCTTCGCAATGAATGGATGTCTGTCGTGAAAAGCATTCAGGGCGCGGAATTTCCTCCGTCTACTGCAGATACCAGGCCATCCGGGTTCGGCCCTGATTTACAGCCGTATATCATAGGGGGAAGCACGCGCATACGCTCTTGACCGCGGTCAACTTTTAGGTCTTTTGCGTTATACTTCAAGCCCTATAGTTGCAACTTTGCGCCACCGTTCGACATGCCCGCCCTGGCCCAACATCCCGAATCCCGCGTCATCCGCGTTCAGCTCAGACAGAATCTGATCCTGAAGCACCTGAACGCAGCGCAGTGGCATGAACTCGAGCCCATGATCGAAATATCCGACTACCCCAAGGGCGAGGCGCTTGAGCACCAGGGCGACCTCGCAATGGAGCAATATTTCATCATCGATGGCATTCTCAAGCGCGTGGTGTCGAACGCACACGGCAAGGAAATGATCCTGCGCTTTGCCGCCGAAAGCGAAATCGAAACCAGCTATGCGGCGTGGCGCCTCAAGACGCCCATCCCCTACTCGATACGCGCCGTCACCAAGGTGCGTGCCGCCAAACTGCCCATGCAGCAATGGGCTTCCTTCATGGAACGGCATGCCGGCATCAAGAGCGAATTCGAGTTCGAGATCATGAAGCTGATGAGCGAGGTCATGGCGCACACCATCACGCTGCATCTGCTTGACGCCCCGGGGCGTGTGCAGCGCTTCATGCGCAAGCACGCCGAACTCGCCGAGCGCCTGCCCAAAAAAGAACTCGCGTCCTACCTCAATCTGTCGCCGGAAACCCTGAGTCGTCTCAAGCGGCGCGGCAAGATTTAGGGCGCCTCAACCCGGAACACGCCACCCTTAGGCCTTGCGCAGCCTGGCCTTCGCCTTGGCGATCAGCGGCCAGAACAGCATCAGCAGTCCCAGCGCCATGATGCCGCCGACCAGCCCGTTGGAGAAGAATATCCGCACATCGCCCTGCGAAATCAGCATGGCCTGGCGGAATGCGCTCTCTGCCTGGTCTCCCAGCACCAGCGCGAGCACCAGCGGCGCCAGCGGATAAGCCAGCTTCTTGAACGCGTAGCCCGCGACGCCGAACAGCAGCATGAGCCAGATGTCGAGCATGGCGTTGTGAACGGTGTAGGCACCGATGGCGCAAATCACGACGATGATCGGCGCGATGATCGAGAACGGCACGCGCAGGATGGCCGCGAACAGCGGCACGCAGGTGAGCACGATGATCAGCCCGGCAATATTGCCAAGGTACATGCTGGCGATCAGCCCCCACACAAAGTCCTTTTGCTCGACAAAAAGCAGCGGCCCCGGCTGCAGGCCCCAGATCAGCAGGCCGCCAAGCAGCACCGCTGCCGTGGGCGAACCCGGGATGCCCAGCGAAATCATCGGCAGCAATGCCGCCGTGCCGGCGGCGTGCGCGGCGGTTTCCGGAGCGACCACGCCCTCCGGCATGCCGGTGCCGAACTTCGCGCCGTCCGGCGACATGCGCTTGGCGATGCCATAGCTCATGAACGATGCGGGAGTAGCGCCGCCGGGCGTGATGCCCATCCAGCAGCCGATCACGCAACTGCGCAGCGACGTCATCCAGAACTTTGGCAGCTTTTTCCAGGTTTCGATGACGATGCGCGTATTGATCTTGGCGCTGCGCCCCGAGAATGACAGCCCCTCCTCCATCGAAAGCAGGATTTCGCCGATGCCGAACAGGCCGATCACCGCAATCAGGAAGTCAAAACCACGCATCAGCTCATGCCATCCGAAGATCAGGCGCAGCTGTCCGGTCACGGTGTCGATGCCGACGGCAGCCAGCGCGAAACCCAGCATCATCGCCGCGACAATCTTGAACGGCGGCTCCTTGCCCATGCCGATGAAACTGCAGAAGGTCAGGAAAAACACCGCGAAGAATTCCGGCGGGCCGAACTGCAGGGCGAACTTGGCGACCAGCGGCGCCAGGAAGGTGATCATCACCACGGCGAAAAACGCGCCGATGAACGATGAGGTAAATGCGGTGGTCAGCGCTTCGCCCGCCTTGCCCTGCTGCGCCATCGGGTAACCGTCAAATGTGGTCGCCACCGACCACGGCTCGCCCGGTATGTTAAACAGGATGGACGTGATAGCACCCCCGAACAGCGCGCCCCAATAGATGCAGGAAAGCATGATGACCGCGGAGGTGGGCGGCATGGTGAAGGTGAGCGGCAGCAGGATGGCAATGCCGTTGGCCCCCCCCAGGCCGGGAAGCACGCCGATCAGCACGCCCAGCGTCACCCCGATGAACATCAGCAGCAGATTGAACGGCGTCAGCGCAACCGAGAACCCGTGGAAAAGGGCGTTGATTTCTTCCAAGGCAGTTCCTCTAAATCGATACCATCAGTAGCCGATGAGGCTGAGGGGGTTGTATGCGCCTTTGAACAGGGGCACCTTGAACCATATTTCAAACATCATGAATGTAACGACGCTGACCGCAGCCCCCAGCAGCACGCCCTTGATCCAGCTGTACTTGCCGAGCCAGACCATGAATACCGCGATATAGGCCACAGACGCGACATAAATGCCGATCAGCTGTATGCCAAGCACGAAAAACGCCGCCGGCACGAGCACCGACATCACCAGCTTGAGCTGGCCCCATTCAACGAACACCTTGCCGGCGTAGCGCTTGCTGCCGAAAAATACCTGGCCCAGCGTAATCACGCTCGCGGCGCAGATGAAAAACCCGATGTAGAACGGGAAGTACCCCGCCTCCGGACCATCCGAGCCCCACCTGAATCCGAGGCGGACGCTGTCATAAACAACCAGTCCGCCCAGGCCCAGCAGGATCAGGGCAACGACAATCTCGGCCGCCCGTGTCGAAACGCCCGGACGCGCAACATCACCGGAACTCTGCTTGTCATCCATCGGAATCAGCGCTTATAGGAAAAATCTTGAAAACCGGCTACGCCACGCCTGCCCTGCGGACCGCGGGCGGGTCCGCAAGGGCAATGCAGCGAAGATCAGGGTTTCGCGAGGAAACCGGCTTCCTTCATCAGGTCGCGGTGCAGCGCTTCCGCCTTGGCAACCCAGTCGACGTACTCTTTACCGGTCAGGAAAGTCTGGTTGAATGCGCCGTCCTGCATGAATTTCTTCCATTCCGGCGTTTCACGAACCTTCTTGAACAGATCGATGTAGAAATCGACCACATCCTTGGACACGCCTGCCGGCATGAAAATGCCGCGCAACATCACGTATTCCATCGGGATGCCGGATTCCTTGCAGGTCGGAATGTCGGCCCACGACTGGGTGTCAGTGACCTTGTCCTTGTAGGGCATGCGCTGACCGTCGAACACGCACAGCGCGCGCAGCTTGCCTGCACGCCATTGCGCCACCGCTTCGATCGGGTTGTTGACGCTGGACTGGACATGCTTGCCAACCAGCTGGGTCGCCACCGCGCCGCCGCCCTTGAACGGCACATAGGTAAACTTCACGCCCGCGGCCTTTTCTATGGCCACCGTGATGATCTGGTCTTCCTGCTTGGAACCGGTGCCGCCCATGTTGTACTTGTTGGGCCCGGCCTTTTTCACTGCATCCAGGTATTCCTTGGGCGTCTTGTAGGGATCTTCCGCATTCACCCACAGCACGAAGTTGTCCAGCGAGAGCATGGCGACGGGCGTCAATTCCTTCCAGTTGAAGGGCACGCCGGTAGCCAGCGGTGTGGTGAAGAGGTTGGACAGTGTGATGATGATCTTGTGCGGATCGCCTTTGGCCCCCTTGACCTCGAGGAAGCCTTCGGCGCCGGCGCCGCCCGACTTGTTGACCGGGATCAGCGACTGCTTCATCAGGTTGTGCTTGGCGACGATGCCCTGGATCAGGCGCGCCATCTGGTCGGCGCCGCCGCCGGTACCGGCGGGGATCACGAATTCCACAGCCTTGGTGGGCTCCCATGCTGCGACTGGCGCGGCCATCGCCAATCCGAACGCGGCAACCAGCGGCAACAGGCCGCGGGAAAGTGCTCGTTGAATACGCATCTCACTCCTCCATTTGGTTATGACTGCATACTTCCGGCTGCCCGCAATTTAGGCAGGCTCGTTCTTATAACGGGCTAATCATCCGCAAGTCAACCTTAAAAAAAATTGACCGGCATCAATTTTTCCGAAAAAACCCGCCGGAGCAAGCCGGCACCCGCGCACCCGGCCCGGAAACGGGACCGGCCAGGCATCAACGGCTGACCAGCACCGCAATCTTGGCCTGGCTCAGCACTTTCTGGGTCTGGCTGCCGAGCAGCGCCCGCGCCAGACCGCGCCGCCCGTGCGATGCGATAAAAATCAGGTCGCATTTCTGCTTGGCCGCAGTGGCCAGAATCACATCCGCCGGAAAATCGCTGGTAGTATGAATCAGCTTGCATTGCACGCCCGCCGCTTTCGCCGCTTTCTCGACGACTCCGAGATAGTTTGCAGCCGCTTTGCGGATCGCGGCCGCATGCTGCTCCGGCGTCACATAGCCCACTGGCAGCAGGTCCTTGTATACCAGCGGCGTTGCCGGCGGCGCGGCATAGACTGCGGTCACCTTGGCGCCCAGCGCCTTGGCAAGCTTGACGCCTGCGACGGCTGCGGAACGCGAAAGCGGGGAACCATCAGTCGGAATCAGTATGTGTTTATACATTTGTATCACCTCATTTCACGTAGGGCAGCACCCAGATCAGCATGCCGAGGATGTAACAGACGATTGAACAGACGATGGTGAAAGGCACGCTCCACGCCAGGAATTCACGCAGCGACACCTTGCGTCCCTCCTCCTTCTCACCGAGGCTCAGCGCGACATACAGCGCCGGCGCGCCGGCCACCGTCAGATTGCTGCCCAGCGTGCCTGACCACAGCAGCATCCAGTACAGCGGCCACGGTTCGATGCCCGCCGCACCCATGTCCTTGATGGTGCGCAGGAAGGTCAGGATGTAGGCGTCGTGTTCGACAATGCCGACGATGGGCACGGTGATCCAGTACAGCAGGCTCGCGCCCAGCGCATAGTTTTCCAGGAAGATCGGCTTGAGCTGATTGGCCAGCAGATCCAGGATATGACTTTTCTCGAGGCCGCCGACCAGCGCGAACAGCGCGACATAGAAAAAGATCGCCCGCCAATCGAGTTCCTGCATGCTCTCCTCGAAGCTGTCGGCCTGCTTGACGCGGTCGCCGAGCAGGGCCAGCACCAGCACCAGCGAGACCGCGCCGGTCATCGAAATGAAACCGAGTTGCACGCCGATGTACTCGCGCATCGACATGGCGATCACCGTGCCGATGAACCACACCACGACGACAGTCGCAAACAGCGGGTTTTCGATCTTGGCTTCGAGGCCGAGGCTGCTCAGGTCGGCAACGCGCTTGTGGCCGCGGAAACCGTAGAGCCACATCGCGCCCAGGGTGATAACAAACGTCAACATAAGAATGGGAAACGACGACGCCCGTCCGTGCTGCCAGAAGAAGTCCCAGAACTCGGCGCCGGCCACGCTGTGCAGCATCTGCGGCGGCAGATCGCCGATCAGCAGCGCGGTGCCCATGAAGTTGGCGCCGAAACCGATCATCAGGATTACCGGCACTGGCGACAGCTTCATCGCCCGCGCCAGCGGCAGCGCCACGGGCGCCATCATCAGGATGGTCACCACGTTGTCGACGAACATTGAAATACAGCCGGCAAGGAAAGTCAGGATCATCACCAGGAAACCGGGGCGGCCGCCCGACAGCTTCAGCGCCTGTATCGACAGCCAACTCGGCACGCCGGACTTGCCGAAATGCCCGGCGATGATCCAGATGCCGACCAGGATCGCCATCACGTTCCAGTCGACGAACTTGAAGGCCTCGGTCTCGGTCATGATGCCCAGCCAGCACATGGCCGCGACACCGAGCAGCGCGGCAAGCGTGCTGTCAATTACATTGGTGATTACCACTACGATCGTCAGCGCAAAGACGATCAAGGTGAGCCATTGCATTGCATCCATGAAAGTTTCTCTTCCGGTGAATATTGAAAAGTTAGGGCTAGGGCTTGAGTGCGCCGCCCGCCGTCTGCTGCGCCGGCGCGCTTACTGCCGCGCCGGCACCGGTTGCGGGCTTGTGCCGCTCGTGCGGATTCCAGCCCATGATGCCCAGCATCACGAAAAAACCCACCACGTAAGCGATCGGCACATGCCAGCCGTGGCGCAGCCACAGACCGACCGAACGCGCTTCCGGGTACATATTGGACAGGGCCACGCCGGCGCTCGACCCGAACCAGATCATGGAGCCGCCGAAACCCACCGCGTAGGCCAGCATGCCCCAGTCGTAGCCCCCCTGCTTCAGCGCCAGCGCGGTCAGCGGGATATTGTCGAACACCGCTGAAATAAAGCCGAGGCCGAACGCCGACTGCCATGATGCAGGCGGCAGTTTCTCCACCGGCATCATCGAAGCGCACAACACCAGCGACAGCAGGAATATGCTGCCCTTGGCCGCCTCGGGTACCAGGCTCCATTGCGGCTTGCGCAGCGGCACGCATAGCAGGATGGCCACCCACACTGCCACGCCGATGAACGGGAAGGCGTCCGACAGATGGTTGAATTTGAGGTTGACCGTGACATTGGTGGCAATGGCAGCGACGAGGATAAAGGCGACGATGCCGACGCGCGCCCAGTCCACCGCCGCGTGCCTGCCCTCGTCCTTGACGATGGGCGAATAGCGTTGCTGCTGCAGCGAGGCCGGGATGCCAACCACTACCAGCGCCGCAGCAGCCGCCACATAGGCGGGCAGCACGTCGAGGGGGTCGACGCCATCCAGCCACATCATGGTGGTGGTGGTGTCGCCTACCACGCTGCCCGCGCCGCCGGCATTGGACGCGGCGACGATGGCGGCAAGATAGCCGATGTGCACTTTGCGGCGGAACAGGGTCGCGGCCAGCGTGCCGCCGATCAGCGCGGCGGCGATGTTGTCGAGGAAACCCGACAGCAGCCATACCATCACCAGCAGCATGAAGGCGCCCTTCCAGTCGTCCGGAAGGAAGCGGGGCAACACCTGCGGCGCATGGCTTTTCTCGAAATGGTTAGACAGCAGCGCAAAACCCACCAGCAGCCCCAGCAGATTGGTGAGTATCACCCACTCGTGGCCGAGGTGGCTGATCAGCCCCGACAATCCGGGGCCGGTCTTGAAGCCGGTAAAACCCAGTTTGTACAAGGTGATGATCGCCAAGCCGGTCAACGCCACCTGCAGGGTATATTTATGGAACAGCGCGACACTGAGCAGCGTCAGCGCGAAAAGGATGAAATCGACGGGAACGCCCATCACGGCGGGAGATTCCCCCGCCGCAACGGCAACCCCGGAAAACAGCGCAAGGCCTGCACTGATGACCCCCACCGCGCACAACGACGGATGTCCCCGTTGCATGCTGCGGCGGGCTTTATTCTGATGCATGCATCCCCCTTTGGTCTGGTACTGCCTGTCAGGACCGCATGCCGGAAGCGCCACTGCGCGCACCGCAACTCGGCCTTTACCTATGACAGGGCAGCTTGCGGCCGCCGCGCTGTCTTTTGGGCAAAGGTCTCGCTTGCAATGCTGCATTGCCGACGGGCCGGGACTACCAGTATGCGGTATTCCGTGATGACGACCCTGTCGCAGCGGCACCCTGCGGCGCCGCCGTGGCTACTCCCCTTTGGAGGCGCATCGCGGGAAACTGCCCCCGCAATGCGCGCATGGTTTTACCACGCTGCTTCAGGCACGTCAACAAAACACGCGCGCTGCAAGGTTCAGAACAGCCCTACAACCTTGCCATCGTCGGTAAGGTCGATCTTCTCCGCCGAGGGCACCTTGGGCAGCCCGGGCATGGTCATGATGTCGCCGCACACCATGACGACAAACTCCGCGCCCGCCGCAAGCCGCACTTCGCGGATGTTGACGACATGGCCCGAAGGCGCGCCGCGCAGACTGGCGTCGGTGGCAAACGAATACTGGGTCTTGGCCACGCACACCGGATAATGGCCGTAGCCGTCTTCCTGCAGCTTCTTGATCTGGGCGCGCACCTTGGCATCCGCGCTAACATCGGCGGCACCGTAAATCTTGGTGGCGACGGCCTTGATCTTGTCCCACAGCGGCAGCGCATCTTCATAGACAAACTTGAAGCCGCTCTGTCCCTTCTCGATCAGGCCGACCACGGCCTTGGCCACGTCGGTCGCACCCGCGCCGCCGTTCGCCCAGTGCGTGGCCAGCAGAACCGGCACGCCGTGCGGTTCCATCTTCTTCTTGAGCAGGTCGATTTCCGCCTGGGTGTCGAAAGTGAAGTGGTTGATCGACACCACGCACGGCAGGCCGTAGTGGTTGCGCACGTTGTTGACATGGCGCTCAAGGTTGGCGATGCCTTTCTCGAGCGCAGCCAGGTTTTCCTTGTTGACTTCCTTGACGTCGACGCCGCCGTGATACTTGAGCGCGCGTATCGTCGCCACGATCACCACCGCATCGGGCCTCAGCCCGGACTTGCGGCACTTGATGTCGATGAACTTCTCGGCGCCCAGATCGGCACCGAAGCCGGCCTCGGTCACCACGTAATCCGCGAGCTTGAGTGCAGTCTTGGTCGCGATCACCGAATTGCAGCCATGCGCGATATTGGCGAACGGGCCGCCGTGGATGAAGGCCGCGTTGTTTTCCAGCGTCTGCACCAGATTGGGCGCCAGCGCATCCTTGAGCAGTACCGTCATTGCGCCATGCACCTTGAGGTCCTTGGCGCGCACCGGTTTCTGGTCGCGGGTGTAGCCGACCACGATGTTGCCGAGGCGGGTCTTCAGGTCCTTGAGCGAATTCGACAGGCAGAAAATCGCCATGACTTCGGAGGCGACCACGATATCGAAGCCGTCCTGGCGCGGATAACCGTTGCCCGGGCCGCCCAGGGAGACCGTGATGTCGCGCAAGGCGCGGTCGTTCATATCCATCACACGCTTCCAGGCGATGCGCCGCACGTCGATGCCAAGCTCGTTGCCGTGGTGAATGTGGTTGTCAAGCGCTGCCGCCAGCAGGTTGTTGGCAAGCGCAATGGCGTTGAAGTCCCCGGTGAAGTGCAGGTTGATGTCTTCCATCGGCACCACCTGGGCGTAGCCGCCGCCGGCGGCGCCGCCCTTCATGCCGAACACCGGGCCGAGCGAGGGTTCGCGCAGGCAGATCATGGCTTTCTTGCCGATCTTGTTGAGCGCATCGCCCAGGCCAACGGTGGTGGTGGTCTTGCCCTCACCGGCCGGCGTCGGGCTGATGGCCGTTACCAGGATCAGCTTGCCATCAGGCTTCTTGGCCAGGCTGTCGACGTATTCGAGCGACACCTTTGCCTTGTAATGACCGTAAGGCACCAGATGCTCGTCGGGGATTCCGAGCTTCTCGGCAATCTTGGTGACGCGCTGCATTGTCGCTTTTTGGGCGATTTCGATATCGGATAAGGCCATGATGCGAATTCCTTCTCTCAGTGGGTTGGCTGTCGTTTTGTAATTTTCGGCGCGAAGCGCTCTTGTCAACAGATAACTATAGGGCGCGGGAACCGCCTGCAGCCTTGACCGCAGTCAATTTCCCGCTTTTCGGGGGGTTAATTCTAAGGCAATCGGCGGCGCCTGTGGCTGGCGCGGCGATAAAGATTGATTATGACGCCATCAGGCGGCTTGCAGCCCGCACCGGGCGGCGTCAGGCCGCCAGCGCCACGCTTTTGCTCGCGACGTGGCTGGTCAGGCGCTGGGTGATGTCGCGGCGCACCTGGTTGAAATCGATGGCCGACACTTCTCGCGGGCGCACCAGCCCGATCGGGATGTCGGCTTCGATGCGGCCAGGCCCGGCGGTCATCACCACGACACGGTCGGAGAGCAACACCGCCTCCTCGACCGAATGGGTGACGAAAATAATGGTGACGCGCGTGCGTGCCCAGATCTCGAGCAGCTCCTGCTGCAGCTTCTCTCGGGTCAGCGCGTCGAGAGCGCCGAAAGGCTCGTCCATCAGCAGCAGCTCGCACTCGTTGGCAAGCACGCGCGCGATCGCCACGCGCTGCTTCATGCCGCCCGAAAGCTGCTGTGGAAAGCGGTCGGCGAATTTGGCAAGCCCGACCATGTCGAGATATTCGTCGGTGATTTCGCGGATGCGTGCCTTGGGCAGGCCCTTCTGCCGCGGGCCAAAGGCAATATTTTCGCGCACCGTCATCCACGGAAACAGGGCGTAATCCTGAAACACCATGCCGCGATCGCTGCCCGGTCCCGCCACCGGATGCTCGTAAAGGCTGACCTGCCCCGAACTCGGCTGCTCGAAGCCGGCGATGATGCGCAGCAGCGTGGATTTGCCGCAGCCCGAGGCACCGATCAGGCATACGAACTCGCCCTTGTCTATGTTGAGGCTGACGCGGCGCAGGGCCTCGACGGTGTCGCCGCCTGCCTGGAAGGTCTTGGTGACATCGCGCACCGCCAGAAACTGGCGACGTGGCTTGGAGGCGTTGTTATCCATGATGTTGCGGGCTCCAGCGCAGTATCCAGTTGTTGATGCTGACGATCATGCGGTCGGTGATGAAGCCGGCAACGCCGATCACGATCATGCCGGTGATGACAAGGTCGGTGCGCGACAGCGTGCGCCCGTCCATGATCACCGAACCGAGCCCGGTCGGCACGCCGGTCATCTCGCCCACCACGATGAGTATCCAGGCAAACCCGTGCGCCAGCCGCAGGCCGTTGAAAATGCTGGGCATGGCTGCAGGCAGCACGACCTGGCGGAACATGCGCGAACCGTCGCAGCCGAGCATGGACGCCGCTTCGAACAGCTTGGGATCGACCGAGCGCACGCCAAAAATGGTGTTGAGGAGGATGGGATAAAACGCGCCCAGAAACACCAGGAACACCGCCGAGCGCGGTCCAAGTCCGAAAAAAATCATCGACAGCGGCAGCCACGCCGTCACCGGGATCGGTCGCAGCAGGGACAGCGTGGGATCGAGCATCTGGCGGATGATCCTCACCTTGCCGATCAGCAGGCCGAGCGGGATGCCGATGGCGATGGCCAGCGCAAACCCGCCATACACCCGCTGCATCGACGCCAGCAAGTGGGTGATGATGGTGCCGCTGAAAGCATCGTCGTGCACGCCACCGAAGGCAAAATCGTACATCATGACCCCGACCTGATACGGCGTCGGCACCAGCTTGGTGCCGGTCATCACCACCAGCTGGTGCCACAGCGCCACCAGCGCGAGCGGAAAAGCGATTGCCAGCAGGACGCCCTGTACGCGCTCCGGCAGCAGGGGCCGCCTGGACGCGCCCGCACCCGCTGCGGCCAGCGTGGATGCGGGTGCGGTGTTGGTCGGGGATTGGGACACGGCGCGCCTTGTCGCCCTGCGCTACTTCTTGGCGACCGCTTCGGCCGGCATGAACTTCGCGGTAATGAACTTATCGAAGTTCGGCAGCTCGCGGATCTGCTTTTTCTCTATCATCAGCTGGCCATAGGCCTTGGCGCGCTTGATGAACTCGTCATCGATCTTCCAGGTAAGCTGGACATTGGGCGCGGCCAGTTCGATCGACCGCTGCTGCTGGCCCAGCTTCTGCATGGTCATCTTGACCATTTCGGCGCGGTTGCCCATCGCGTACTCGGTCGCCTTGCGGTGCATTTCCATCATCACCTTCACCAGTTCCGGATTCTTGTCGATCATTTCCTGGCGTGTCGCCCACACCATGTTGAGCGAACCGATGGGCGTGCTGTACGGATATTCGACGATCTTGCCAGTGCCGTTGGCGAGACTGATGCCGGGTCCCGGCTCGGCACCGACATAAGCGTCGATGTCGCCGCGCGCCAGCGCCGGCGCCATGTCGGAAAACGGCAGGCGTATCGGCTGTATGTCCTTGATGGTCATGCCCTCCGCCTTGAGCCGTTCCAGGATCACCACTTCCTGCGTCGAACCCGGCCAGATCGCGACTTTCCTGCCCTTCAGATCCTTGACGCTCTTGATGTCGGATTTGGCGCCGGCGACGACGGCCATGCCACCATTGCACTGCGGCGCGAACACAACTACCGGTTCGCCGGCGGCCGCGCCCAGCATCGCTGCGGCAATGCCGAAGGTGCCGAAATCGACGGTGCCGGTGACGACCGCGTTCTTGCCATCGGTCGGACTCTCGAATGGAATGACCTGGATCTTGTAGCCGGGCGGAGCGAATTGTTCGTAAAAATGCGGGGTGATGGCGTGAATCAGCTTGAGGGTGCCGACCTTGATCACTTTTTCATTCTGCGCGTGAACGGCAGCGGGCAGCGTGAACATGGCCAGCGTGGCCGCGGCAGCGATGGCCGCCATAATGTGTCTGCGAACGGATTGCATGGCGAGACTCCTGGTTGGGGTTGCCGGTTACACGGCAGCGCCGGCATGACGCTGTTGCCAACCTTTCAGCAACCACCGTGCCATGTCAATTTTTATAATTAAATCAATATATTATGTATAAATCGATGAGATTTTTCCGCACCAGCGTGGTGCGGTATACAAGATTGAGCACAACGGAAGTGCGCCTGCAACGAAAGTCAAATGCCGCAGTCAGGCGGCTGTCAGTTCGAGCAGCGCTTTGGTAAGCGCGCCATCGGCGCGCGCAAGTTCTTCGAGGATGGTGAAGTGATTGTGTCCGCCCAGCCGCAACAGCTTTCCGGGCAGGCCGGCGCGTGCGCGCGCCGCCGCAAACGCTACAGACTGACGCTGCAGTTCGGGCAATTCGCCGCCGCCACAGGCGACGATGAGCGGTGCCGAGGTCCGGGGCAAATGCAGCAACGGACTCAGGCGCTGCGCCTCGGTCGCATCAAGCCCCAGCTTGTCATTCAGGAAGCACAGCCGCATGGGTTCAAGCTCGAAAATGCCGCTGATCGCCAGCCCGCCCTTTACCGCCGGTTCGTTCAGGCACAGTGCTGTCAGGTGCCCGCCCGCCGACCAGCCGGAAACATACATGCGCGCCGCATCGCCCCCCAGCTCCGCAACGCGCACGGCCAGCCAGGCGATGGCTGCACGCACTTCATCAACGATTTGCGCCAGCGATTTTTCAGGCGCAAGCGTATAGCCTACAAGCGCCACGTGGATGCCGTGGGCAAGCGGACCTTCCGCCAGAAAACTGAAGGTCTCCTTGCGCCGCATCTGCCAGTAGCCGCCGTGAATGAAGACAAGCACCGGACCAGGCCGGTCCGCGGCGAAATAATCGATGCGGTTGCGCTCCGCCTGTCCATAACGCAAATCAAGGTGCTGGTTCCTGGCTGCGCGCAGGCGCGCGCTGCGTTCATCGAAACCGGCGAGCAGCGCCGCGCTGTCGGTAACCGCCGCGCTGTTATCGTAAGCGGCGCCGAGCGCCGCGCGGTCCATGCCGCGGTAGAGGCTCACTGCGTCCGGATCGGGAGCGAAGATCGTATTGAACGGCACAAGCAGAATCGAGAAGGTGCAAGGACGCAAAGTTTACGCAAAGCATTTATCCGGAATTTTCTTTGCGCTTGCTTTGCGCCTTCACGACTTTACGGTTCAAGCTTGTTTTATGCTTAATACGCATTGGCGGGCTACGAGGCTTTTTCCAGCTCGGCCATCGCCTGCCCGCCACCGTAGCTGGAGCGCGGCGTGAGCTCCCCGCCTTTCATCACCTTCACCGCGCAGTACTTGAACTCCGGAATCTTGCCGAAGGGATCGAGCACCGGGTTGGTGAGCAGGTTGGCCGCGGCCTCGTAATAGCAGAACGGGATGAATACCGCGCCGCGTGGCGTGCCGTCTTCGGCGCGCGCATACAGCGAAATGATGCCGCGCCGCGACTCCACGGTGATCACGTCGCCCGGCTTGGCGCCTATCGCGTCGAGATCGAGCGGATGCACCTGCGCTGTGGGTTCGGGCTCTATGGCATCGAGCACCGATGCGCGGCGCGTGATGGCGCCGGTATGCCAGTGCTCGAGCTGGCGGCCGGTGATGAGCACGAACGGAAATTCCTTGTCCGGCTGCTCGGCCGCCGGGATGATGTCTGCCGGCACCAGCCTGGCGCGCCCCGTGGGCGTTGGAAATTTTTCAATAAAAACAATAGGTTGTCCAGGATCCCCCTCGTTTTCACATGGGTAGGTCACGCAGCTCTCTTCCTCCAGCCGCTCCCAGGTGATGCCGGCAATCGACGGCATCGCCTTGCGCATTTCATAGAAAACCTCGCGCGCACCGGCGTAATTCCAGTCCAGACCGATGCGCCGCGCAATCTCCTGGATGATCCACAGGTCGGGCCTGGCCTCGCCCGGCGCATCCAGCGCCTTGCGCCCGAGCTGCACCATGCGGTCGGTGTTGGTGACCGTGCCGTCTTTCTCCGGCCACGCCGTCGCCGGCAGGATGATGTCGGCGTGGTAGCAGGTCTCGGTCATGAAGATTTCCTGCACCACCAGCCAGTCGAGCTTGGCAAGCGCGGCGCGCGCATGATGCGCGTCGGGATCCGACATTGCCGGATTCTCGCCCATGATGTACATGCCGCGGATTTTTCCTTCGTGCACCGCATCCATGATCTCGACCACGGTCAGTCCCGGTTTCGGATCCAGCGCCATGCCCCACAGCTTCTCGAAGTGCGCGCGCGCATCCTTGTTGTCCACGCGCTGATAATCCGGAAACACCATGGGGATCAGCCCCGAGTCGGACGCGCCCTGCACGTTGTTCTGTCCGCGCAGCGGATGCAGTCCGGTGCCGGGGCGGCCAATCTGGCCGGTCATCATGCACAACGCGATCAGGCAGCGCGCGTTGTCGGTACCGTGGATGTGCTGGGAAATGCCCATGCCCCACAGGATCATCGAGCCTTTCGATGTGGCGTACAGGCGCGCGACTTCCTTGATGGTTTCGGCCGGGATGCCGCACAGCGGCGCCATGGCTTCAGGACTGTATTTCTCGACGTTCTTGCGCAACTCGTCGTAGCCTATGGTGCGGCTCTTGATGAAGTCCTCGTTCACCAGGCCTTCATGCACGATGGTGTGCATCATGGCGTTGAGCAGCGCGACGTCCGTGTCCGGCTTGAACTGCAGAAAGTGGCTGGCATGGCGCGCCAGATCGGAGCGGCGCGGGTCGGCAATGATGAGCTTTGCCCCCTTTTTGGCCGCGTTCTTGAGCCAGGTTGCCGCTACCGGATGATTCGACGTCGGATTGGCGCCGATCAGGAAAATGACTTCGGCATTCGCGACGTCGTTGACCTGGTTGGACACCGCGCCCGAGCTCACGCCCTCCATCAGCGCCGCGACGCTGGACGCGTGGCACAACCGGGTGCAATGATCGACGTTGTTGTTGCCAAAGCCGGTACGCACCAGCTTCTGGAACAGATAGGCCTCTTCGTTGGTACCCTTGGCCGAACCGAAACCGCACAGCGCCTGCTTGCCCAGCTGGTCGCGGATTTCCCTCAGTTTGCCGGCAGCCAGATCGAGCGCCTCTTCCCAGCTCGCTTCGCGGAAATGCTCCAGCGGGTTGGCCGGATCCATCGAAAAGTCGGCGTGCTTGGGCACCCCGGGCTTGCGGATCAGCGGCTTGGTGAGGCGCTGGCGGTGGCTGACGTAATCGAAACCGTAGCGGCCCTTCACGCACAGGCGGCCATGGTTGGACGGACCGTCGCGGCCATCGACGTAGAGGATCTTGTTGTCCTTGACGTTGTAGGTGAGCTGGCAGCCAACGCCGCAATACGGGCATACCGAGTGCACCTGCTTGTCGGGCTTCTGCATCCCGGCATCGCGTGCCGGCATCAGCGCACCAGTGGGGCAGGCCTGCACGCATTCACCGCACGCGACGCAGGTGGAATCGCCCATGGGATCGTCAAGATCGAACACGATCTTGGAGTGATCGCCGCGGAACGCGTAGCCGATAACGTCGTTGACCTGCTCTTCGCGGCACGCGCGTACGCAGCGCGTGCACTGGATGCAGGAGTCGAGGTTGACCGCGATGCCGTGATGCGAAACGTCGGCCCGCGGCTGATGGCGGGGGCTGAAGCGGGGGCTGCCGACCTTGAGCCTGGCTGCCCAATGGTCAAGTTCCGAATTGAGCGTGTGCCGCTTCTCGGGCATGTCCGACAGCAGCAGTTCCAGCACCATTTTCTGCGATGCAACCGCGCGCGCGCTGTCGCTCGTCACCTCCATGCCCGGCGAGGGCTTCCTGCAGCATGACGCCGCCAGCACGCGCTCGCCCTTGATTTCGACCATGCAGGCGCGGCAGTTGCCGTCGGGCCGCAAACCCTCCTTGTAGCACAGGTGCGGGATTTCCACGCCATGGCGCTTGGCGGTCTGGATGATGGTCTCGTTTGAGTAGCCGACGACGTCCTTGCCGTTAAGCTTGAACTCCACCGGCATCGCAGCCATTTCCTCTTTGGTCATCGCAGTCATATTTCGCCTCCGGCGAGGTGAGGAGTGAGACGTGAAGGGTGAGGCGTAAAGTCCCCGCCCCCATGATTTCCACGTTTCACGCCTGTCGCCTCATGCCTCACTTGATTTCATTCGGAAAATATTTCATCACGCAGCGTATCGGGTTGGGCGCCGCCTGCCCCAGACCGCATATCGATGCGTCAGCCATCGCGCCCGAAAGTTCCTCGAGCAGGCCCTGGTCCCAGCGCGGTTTTTCCATCAGCTGCGAGGCCTTGGCGGTGCCGACGCGGCACGGCGTGCACTGGCCGCACGACTCGTGCGAGAAAAACTTCATCAGGTTGCGCGCAGCGGCGCTGGCCTTGTCCTTGTCGGAAAGGATGATCACCGCAGCCGAACCGATGAAACAGCCGTATTGGTGCAGGGTATCGAAGTCGAGCGGGATGTCGCCCATGCTCGCCGGCAGAATGCCGCCGGAAGCGCCGCCGGGCAGGTATGCATAAAACTCATGCCCTGCCAGCATGCCCCCGCAGTATTCATCAATCAGTTCCTGGACCGTGATCCCCGCAGGAGCGAGGTGCACGCCGGGCTTTTTCACGCGCCCCGAAACCGAGAACGAGCGCAGCCCCTTGCGCTCATGCCGGCCGTGGGAAGAGAACCACTCACCGCCCTTTTCCAGTATCTCGCGCACCCAGTACAGGGTTTCCATGTTGTGCTCGAGGGTGGGATAGCCGAACAGGCCGACCTGGGCGACATACGGCGGGCGCAGCCGCGGCATGCCGCGCTTGCCTTCGATCGATTCGATCATCGCCGATTCCTCGCCGCAGATGTACGCGCCGGCGCCGCGTCGCAGATGGATCGGTGGCAGGGCACAGGGCGGATCGGCCTGAAGCGCCGCGATTTCGCGCTCCAGTATCTGGCGGCAGCCCGCATACTCGTCGCGCAGGTAAATATAGACCTCGGAAATCTGCACGGTCCACGCGGCAATCAGCATGCCTTCGAGAAAGCGGTGGGGATCGCGTTCGAGGTAATAGCGATCCTTGAACGTGCCCGGCTCGCCCTCGTCGATGTTGACCGCCATCAGCCGCGGCGCCTTCTCGCCGCGCACGATGCGCCACTTGCGCCCCGCGGGAAACCCGGCGCCGCCCAGGCCGCGCAAACCAGAGTGCTCCATGATCTTGATCAGCGATTCGGCATCGCGCTTGCCGGCCAGGCACTCGGCTGCGATCCGGTAGCCGCCACGCTTGCGGTATTCGGCATAGGTGATGTACTTGCCCGTGGCGCACGCGGTTTTGCCCGCAGCAACCAGCGGCTTGACCTTGTCCACGGTCGCCTGCGCCACGGGATTCTGCCCGACGACCGCAACCGGCGCCTGCTCGCAGCGCCCGACGCACGGCGCGGGAATCACGCGCACGCCGCTGCCCAGCGCCTGCTTGAGACCGGTGATGAGCGCGTTGGCGCCAGACAGTTCGCATGACAGCGAATCGCACACCCGCACTGTCAGCGCCGGCGGCGCATTGTCGCCTTCCTTTACCACGTCGAAGTGATGATAGAAGGTCGCGACTTCGTAGACTTCGGTGGTGGACAGTTGCATCTCTTTCGCAAGCGCGACCATGTGCGCCGCCGAAATGTGACCATAGCGGTCCTGGATCTTGTGCAGATGCTCGATCAGCAGATCACGACGGCGCTCGGCTTTGCCGAGCAGTGCCTGCACTTCGGCCAGCGCCACGGAATCGACCGCGCGGCCCTTGGGTTTGCCGCGCCCTGACTTGCCGCGCTTGGGAATACCGCCTTCCACTTATTGACTCCTCCAAATTACGAGCTTTCACGCCCGCCTTGAAACACCGCAGTGTCGATTCGAAACAGATTGGGGCTGATCGATGGGATAAATCCCGAAGCGTGTCAATTCAGCAAATACAATACCAGTCTGCCTGCCTGAGCACAGATTTCAGCAGCTTGCCCATCTCGGCGGGATTCTTTATCCCGCCGCCTTCCATCTGGGACTTGCGGCCTGGGCCGGCGCACAGCGCCTTGACTTTCGCTGCGCGAAAGTGCGCCTCGTCCGCGCCCCATGATCACTTCAATACCGACTTCAGCAGCTTGCCCATCTCGGCGGGATTCTTGGTCACCTTGATGCCGCACTCTTCCATCACCGCAAGCTTTTCTTCGGCCGTGCCTTTGCCGCCGGAGATGATGGCGCCGGCATGGCCCATGCGCTTGCCGGGAGGCGCGGTAACGCCGGCGATGAATCCGACAACCGGTTTCTTCATATTGGCCCCGACCCAGCGCGCCGCCTCTTCCTCGTCCGCGCCGCCGATCTCGCCAACCATGATCACGGCCTCGGTTTCGGGATCATCATTGAACATTTTCATCACGTCGATGTGCTTGAGGCCGTTGACCGGGTCGCCGCCGATGCCGACACAGGAGGACTGACCCAGTCCGAGGTCCATCAGCTGGCCGACGGCCTCATAGGTCAGCGTACCGGATCGCGACACCACCCCGACGCGGCCTTTCTTGTGGATGTGCCCGGGCATGATGCCGATCTTGATTTCGTCCGGGGTGATGACGCCGGGGCAGTTCGGTCCCACCAGCAGCGTTTTCCTGTTCTGCTTGCGCATGCGGTCGCGCACTTCGACCATGTCGCGTACCGGGATGCCCTCGGTGATGCAGATCACGAGGTCCAGGTCGGCCTCCACGGCTTCCCAGATTGCCGCCGCGGCAAAGGGCGGCGGCACGTAGATGACCGAGGCGTTGGCGCCGGTTTTCTGCTTGGCTTCCGCAACCGTGGCAAAAATCGGTATGCCCTCGTAGCTTTCACCAGGCCGCTTGGGATTAACGCCCGCGACATAGCAGTTTTTACCGTTGGCGTATTCCTTGCCCATCTTGGTATGGAACTGGCCGGTCTTGCCGGTGATGCCCTGGGTCAGGACGCGGGTATTCTTGTTGATCAGGATAGCCATTACTTCACTCCCTTGGCGGCCGCAACCACCCTTTCAGCGGCCTCAGCCATGTTGTTCGCGGTAATAATCGGCAGGCCGGACTCGGCCAGTATCTTTTTGCCGAGGTCCTCGTTGGTGCCCTTCATGCGCACCACCAGCGGCACCTTGAGCGAAACCGCACGCGAGGCGGCAACCACGCCTTCGGCGATGGTGTCGCATTTCATGATGCCGCCGAAGATATTGACGAGAATGGCCTTGAGGCCGGGATTCCTGAGCATGATCTTGAAGGCCTCGGTCACTTTCTCCGCGGTGGCGCCGCCACCCACGTCAAGAAAGTTGGCCGGATTGCCCCCGTAAAGCTTGATCACGTCCATGGTCGCCATGGCCAGGCCCGCGCCATTCACCAGACAGCCGATGTTGCCGTCGAGCTGTATGTACGACAAGTCGTACTTGGAAGCCTCGACCTCGGCGGGATCTTCCTCGTCGAGATCGCGCATGGCCACGATGTCGGGATGGCGGAACAGGGCGTTGCTGTCGAAATTGAACTTGGCGTCGAGCGCGACCACACGGCCATCGCCGGTGAGTATCAGGGGATTGATCTCGGCCAGAGATGCGTCAGTTTCCCAGAACGCACGATACAGGCCCTGCAGCACGCTGCGCGCCTGGGCCAGCGATGCTTCCGGGATGCCGATCTTGCGCGCGGTGTCGTCGGCATCGGCGTCCTGCAGCCCGCCGGCAGGATCAACGAACACCTTGTGTATTTTCTCTGGGGTCTTGGCCGCGACTTCCTCTATGTCCATGCCGCCTTCGCTGGATGCCATCAGCGCCACACGCTGCGTGCCGCGGTCGATCACCATACCGACATACAATTCCTTGCGGATGTCTGCGCCTTCTTCGATCAGCAACCTGCGCACCTTCTGCCCCTCCGGGCCGGTCTGGTGCGTCTTCAGCTGCATGCCCAGAATGCTGCCGGCATGCTGCCTCACCTCGTCAATCGACTTGGCCAGTTTGACCCCGCCACCCTTGCCGCGGCCTCCGGCATGTATCTGCGCCTTGACCACCCACACTTTGCCACCGAGCTTGTTAGCCGCCGCCACCGCCTCGTCGACAGTGAAGCAGGCCATGCCGCGCGGCGTTGCAACGCCATACTTGCGGAGTATTTCCTTCGCCTGATATTCGTGGATTTTCATTATGGACCCGTGTGAAAGCGCCGGTGCAAACGGTGCCGGCGCAGTTTGCGTGCAAATCTATTACAGCCGCTGATGAGAGAGCCTTGACCGGAGTCAATATTCCGGAATCGAGACTGGAAGTTCAAAGCTTGCCGCAAATTTCTCCGGCATCAGGTTTACGGAATTGGACTGGCTGGGACTGGTTGCCTGTGCCCCGATGCAATTGCGGCGCATCCGCAATGCGCGCCGTTGCGCACTGCTGCATGGTCACGCCCTGTTCCGCTGCCTGTTGCTGGCTTCGATGATGCGCAACCACGCTGCGCTATCAGCATCATCGGCAGTGAGTATAACAAACCGCCTGCGCCCGCCTTCCCTGCAGGGACGATCCGCGCCCGCATCACTGTCGCGGCCATGTACCCCCGCCGCATCGCCGGAGGAAGATGCCAGCCAAAACCGGCCAAAGAGTGCGCGCTGGTCCGGATTTGATAATCCGATTTAAATGCGTCGCCACGCGAAGCATGATGCGCAAGTCGATTACCGCACCGCAGCATTTATATTGCCTGTGGGCCTGCACCAGGGCGATAAGTGAGCACACCCTAACGAAACGTGGATAAAAAAAAGCGCAACCCCAAGGGGTTGCGCTGAAGTTCCACCAAAGGAGGAGGTTTTGGAGGATGTGCCGATGCCCGTAAGAGCACCCAACACGACGCCATTATGCCCAAAAGCCTCTCCTAGGCGCAAGCCTTTTGTGCTGCTCCGCAATATACATTAAATAAGCTGTCGACTTAGAAAAAGTAAATTGATGAGTATCTGAGATTGATGCGACAGCCTGACCTCAGCCAACTGCGTGACACATTTCACACAGATGTGGGCATCCCCGTCAACGCACCACCAGCACCGGCACTTTGGCGTGAGTCAGAACCTTGCGCGTCTCGCTGCCGAGCAATACCGCCGCCAGCCCCTTGCGTCCGTGGGATGTCATCAAAATCAGATCGCAGCCCTTCGCATCGGCAGTTCTGAGAATGGCGTCATAGGGATGATCGCTGGTTTCACACACCGTATCGCAGGCAATCCCCGCGTCCTGCGCGGCATTCTTGACATAGGCAAGATAACTCTCGGCGCGCGCCTTCGCCTCTTCCTCGATGCGCTCTTCCGTTACCGGATCAAACGCGCCCTCGTAGGCAATCAGCAGGTGGTAGTCGGGTATGACGTGGATGCCGGTAATCCGGGCCTGGTGCAATTTTGCGAGATCGATGCCGATGCGAACGGCGCGTTGCGACTGCTCGGAACCGTCGGTTGGAATCAGAATATTTGTGAACATCGCTCCTCCTCCTCGAAACGACGCTGCCCATCGCCTGCGGCAAGGCGCCGCTTATCACAGCGCTCCACGGCTTGGACCCGGCGCAAAGCTTGTCGTTCCCGCGCGGCACTGTCAAGAATTATTTTTCCTGATCTTGTGCCGCGCGGAGCGCAGCCCCGTCATTTGATTAAGAAGGGCAGCACCCTCTTCCAGCAAAAACGCCTTGAATGCGGCCGCCACCGGCGGCAGACGCTTGTTGCGGCGATGGACCACGTGCCAGCTGCGCATGACCGGAAAGCCCGCGATATCGAGAACCTGCAGGCGGCCGACCTGCAGCTCCAGGCTGACCGTGTGCGCCGACATGAAGCTGATGCCCATGCCGGCAATCACCGCCTGCTTGATGGTCTCGAAACTTTTGATCTCCATCGCGATGCGCGGCCTGAATCCGCGCTCGGCAAAAACCTCGTCCATGGAAATCCGCGTGTCCGAGCCGCGCTCGCGCACGATGAAAGACTCGTCATGCAGGGCACTGATGGGAATGCGCCGCCGTTTTGCCAGGCGATGCCCTGGCGCTGCGATGATGACCTGCGGCAACGGCGCAAACGGCTCGGCAACAATATCCATTTCCTGCGGCGGGCGCATGATGATCGCCAGGTCGATGGCATTTTCCGCCAGCAGGCGCACCACTTCTTCGCGATTGTTAACGCCGAGCTCCACCGTAACATCCTGGTGCCGGCCGCAGAATTCCGCCAGCAGGCGCGGGAAAAAGTAATCGCCGGCGCTGATCACCGCAATATTGAGCTTGCCACCGCGTATGCCCTTCAGACTCGCCAGCGCCTCCTCCACCTCCCTGAACTGCTGAATGATGCTGCGGCTGTAGCGCAGCATCTCGTGGCCGGCGGGGGTCAGGTAAATTTTCCTGCCGAGCCGCTCGAACAATGGCAGGCCGGCATGGTCTTCGAGCTGCCCCACCTGGATCGAGACCGCGGGCTGCGTCAGATGCAATTCCTCCGCCGCGCGCGAATAGCTCAGGTGCCGTGCAACCGTTTCGAAAACCTTGAGCTGGCGCAAAGTGGCATTTTTCATCTGTGGACGCGGACGATAATCAAACAATATATAAACAATATTATATGACTATCATAATAAACTTTAACTTTTACTTATGCTTCACCACGTCTAGGATGCCTGCAACTCATCGCGGAAAGGACGGCACCATGGACACACGTACCCGGCACGGCGCAAGCCAGGCGCAGCCCGCTGCGGCGGACGACACCCACCTCAGCGCCTACAACGGCGCTTTCTGGGATCTGGGTTTCAAATGGCAGTGGGACGCGGACACCTACCGCAGCCTGGGCGATGCGGCCGCCGAAAAAGAGCGCATCCGCACTTACGTCGAGCGCCACCAGCCACACCTGACCCGGGCCTATGACATGGAATTCCTGATCAACCTGATCCATGACCACAAGACGCGACGGCATGCGGCAATCGTCGCCGCCCATGCCAGCGGCCGGCCGCTCGACCTTCACTGCAACGGCGTGCGCGGCGAATAAACGCCGCCACACCGCCGCCGTTCCAGGCGGCAAGACGTGCCTGGGGTTAGTCCCTGTAAGGTCAGGGCCGGAGTTCGAACACGGCGTCGACCACCAGCGCCGAGCCGCTGCGCAGCGATGACGCGCCCATCACGGTGCGCACATGCTTGCCGGCCTCGCCCAGGACTTCGACCAGCAGGTTCGATGCCCCATCCAGCACTTGGGGGTGCTCGGCAAATTCCGCCGTTGCATTGATGTAGCCGCAAAGCCGCACGCAACGCGCAAGCCGGTTCCAATCCCCGCCGCACGCCGCCTTCACCTGGGCCAGCACATTGATGGCGCAAACCCGCGCCGCAGCCTGACCGTCGGCCACCGCAAGCTCCGCGCCCAAGCGCCCGGTATATGCCAGCTTGCCGTCCACCACCCCTGCCTGGCCAGCGATGAACAACAGGTTTCCAGTGACGACATAAGGCAGATAGTTTGCCGCCGGCGCGGGTGCGGCCGGCAAGCGGATACCCAGCTGTTCCAGCCGCGCTTCTATGGGATGGGGCATAAGCACTCCTCTTCAGATACCGCCGTGTTCATCTTTGGGATGGCGCAGATTGCGCAGGGGATAGACCTTGCCGGGATGCTTTTTGAGCGCCTCTTCGTCGACGTCCACGCCCAGCCCCGGTGCTGTTGGCAGTTCGATATAACCGTTCTTCGGCTTGAGCTGGTTGGGCGAAATCCTGTCGCAGAACTCGACAAATGGCAGGAAATACTCGGTGATGATGAAGTTGGGCATGGTCGCCGAAGCATGCACGGTGGACGCGAGCGCCACCAGGGTCGAGTTGTAATTGTGCGGTGACACCGCGACCAGGAAGGATTCTGCCATGGCCGCGATCTCCTTCAGTTCCAGGATGCCGCCCACGCAGGCAACGTCCGGGTTGAGGATGTCGGCCGCACGCTTCTCGAGCAGCGGCCGAAAACCCGTCTTGGTGTAGGTCGCCTCGCCGATCACCATGGGCACGCCGATCTCGCGGCGGATCTGCGCCAGTTCGTCCGGATACTCCGCCTGGCATGATTCCTCCATCCAGTAGAGGTCGAACTCCGCCAGCTGCCTGTCGAGCCGGATCGCGTGCATGGGCGCGAGCCTGCGGTGCTGCTCGATAAGCAGATCAACATCGGGGCCAACCGCGTCGCGCACCGCCTTCACCACCCGTACCGCGCGCCGCTCGTGCTCTTTGGGGATGTAAGTGCGCCACGGCGCGGGCAGCGGGTCGAACTTGAGCGCCGAAAATCCCTGCTTCACCACCGCCTCGGCCGCGCGTGCGTAATCGGCCGGCTCCTTCATGCCATAGCTCCAGCCGTTGGCATAGACGCGGATCCTGTCGCGGTAGCGCCCGCCCAGCAGGTTGTAGACCGGCTGCTTGCATGCCTTGCCCACAATGTCCCACAGCGCCTGCTCGATGCCGCTGATGGCGCAGAACAGCTCGACCGAGCCGCGGCGCGCCGCATAATCGTCGAACGCAAACTGCGTGAAGTGCTTGATGTCGAATGCGTTGCGCCCCACCACGTAGGGGCCCAGCGCTTCGAGCTGGGCGGACACCGCGCGGTCGCGGTCGTATTGCGAATAGGCTTCGCCCCAGCCGTGTATGCCCGCGTCGGTTTCAACCTTGACGAAAATCAGGTTCTTGCGCCAGCCGGGATGCACGGTGTAGCTCTTGACTGCAGTGACTTTCATTTCTTGACTATCTCCGAACGGGAATCTGCGGGGGAGGCTCGAATCTATGCTCGCAGGCTTTGCAGTGTCAAGCTGCTATACTTTTCATTCCCCAAGCACAATTCCAACATCCGAACTCAATGAGGAGCATGTCATGACCGATTCCGTGCTGCGCGGCGTGTTGCCGCAATCTTCCGTCAACCTGCGCGAACTCGTCACCGCGCTGCTGCCGCAGGGTTACGCGAAAATGGTGCAGCCCATCGCCTCCACCGCCATCGCCACCGATGACAAGGGCCTGCTCGCCGGCGAGGTGAAAGTCCAGACCATGACCGGCGCGGTGCCGGCCTATCGTGCCGCGCCCGACAGGAACGGCAAGCATCCCGTGGTGCTGGTGGTACAGGAAATTTTCGGGGTGCACGAGCACATCAAGGACGTGTGCCGGCGGCTCGCCAAGCTCGGCTACTTCGCGATCGCCGTGGATCATTACTACCGCCAGGGTGACGTGTCG
>JAESFZ010000213.1_pt1 | contig 64322 bp, 57 predicted proteins | sample 9269561 | NCBI WGS metagenome assembly JAESFZ01 (sample SAMN14515552, study PRJNA621657) | algae metagenome | isolation source: Tildeniella nuda ZEHNDER 1965/U140 and co-occurring heterotrophs from wet... | place: Switzerland: Stansstaad, Zurih | collected 1965-01-01
TGCGGAAGGCCTGCGGGAACAGCCCAGGAAAGAGCGTAGCAACGAGGCTATAAAGATAGGCTACACCGACACCCAACGCGATCAAGGTGAACATATTGAGCCGGCGGCTTAGGATCGACGCCCAGCCACGCTCGAAGAATGGCTTGCCGCCCCAGAGGACCACAGGCGTCGCGAGCGCCAGCTGAACCCACATGGACGTCCGCATGGGCAGAGGCTCCCAGCCCACAACCTCCGCGCCCAGGGTCAAAACGACCAGAGGCACCGATAACGCGGCGCTGACCCAGAACCGCCGCGTCAAGTCGATGAGTTCAGGGTTCGGGCCGTCCTCGAGGCTAGGCTCCAAAGGCTCAAGCGCCATGCCGCAGATCGGACAGTTGCCCGGAGCGTCGCGCCGTATCTCCGGGTGCATCGGGCAGGTCCAGATTGTCCCTATCGCTTGCGGCTGTACGCTCGGATCGGGGTGCGCCGTGTCGGCCGCTGGAATGCTCAAATAGTGCTCAGGATCGGCGACGAACTTCGCCCGGCATTTCTCGCTACAGAAATGGTGGGTCGATCCGCGGTACTCGGCATGATGAGGCGTCTGCGTCGGATCGACGGCCATTCCACAAACGGGGTCCTCAACCGACCCAGCAGGGTCAGGCTGACTGTCGTGATGGCTATGGCCCATAACTGCACTCCTGTGCGCTTTCGCTTTCCGCCTGCGATTGCTCCAACTCGAGACACCACCAATCTGCGGTAAGTGTTAGCCGATGCAGTGGAAGCTGTAGCCCGGTAGCGAAGGGCGCGAAGCGCTCGCGAGTCAATGGTGAGGGCACCTCTGAAAATTCCTCCCTGAGCTCCCGTAGCTCGTAGGCACTTTGCCTCTGACGGTCGATAACAGGGGATCATCAGCCCGACCCTACACCGACTCCGAATTGGGAGCCCAATGCCGGCCAGTTTGACTCTCGGAGGGCTCTGCTTTTTGGGGCACGGCGCGCGTCTCCTCCGCTCAATCCACCGACCGACATTTCGAGGAGCGATTCCTTCGCAGGCGATTCAGCTGTCTAGGCAAATGCGCGCCGTTCCCGTCTGGCTTGCTTCAGAGTGGACCTACCGCTTGCCCCCGGAGGGTAATGAGCGCTTCCTCACACTGCCCTGACCACGTTCAGCGGCTGGTCGCCTTGCGGCCTATGGCGTTTGCAACGAGCGGACTGCCGAAAACCGATCAGCCGATGGGCCTGAAGCCCCATCGCAGGGCAGAAGTGGAAATTGGGCCAGCTTTTCAGGTCATAGCAAGGACGTCGATATGAGAACCCAAAGTATGCTTCTCCCCGCGATCGCCGCCCTCCTTTCCGGCTGCGCCACGACGATGAAAAGCACCGCCAGCGCTGAAGAAATGGAGGAGTGCAAGGCGATGGCCGCGGCCATGGGAACGGCGAGAGCGCATAGCCACTCCGAAACTAAGGGTACGATCATATCCACCCCGATGAACGCCAAGCATGATCGCTGCCGCGCAATCCTCGCCAACCAACCTTAATCGCGATGGCCGCGCTGCAGCCCGATCGACGGACCGATTGATCACGGTCAATGCGTCCTCCTGCTCGGTCGTTATGTTGAGGGAGCTGGAAAGCGCTTCCAGGGCGGAAAAGGACTTCCCAATGAAGATGCTCATGATTGCCGCGACGATTGCTGCCATTCTTGTCAGTCCCGTATTCGCGCAGACCCAAGGTCAGACTCATCCCCCGCATAACGCGGAGGCGGCCACTCCTGCGGCGAAGGTAGATTGCGACGAAATGGCAAAGAAGATGGGCACCGGCCAGCAGCACAGCCATGCCGAGGAAAAAGGTACCGTCGCGCACAGCGCGATGAACCACGAGCACATGCGCTGCAAGGCTGAGAAGGCCAAGAAGGACGACAAGGCCAAGTAGTCCGTCTTCGCCGAAAGGGTTGGAGCAACAAGGCGCCATCGGCTCGTCGCGCCCGGCTTCGGAGGCGTTGTCGGCTTACGACTATGTCAGCGTCGGTCGCCTCAGGCCGACCGACGCCGGCGCGGACAGGTCGAGCCTTGTAGCCACGCCATACACCGCAATCAGGACTGCGGCAGTTCCTCTATGATGGGGCTGTCTGGCCGATGGCCTCCATGACAATTCTTCGCCAGATTTTCGAGGGAACGCCGGATTTCTGGAGCTCCCTTTCCTTGCGCTTTAGCTTGCGACGCGTTTGAGCCGCACCGCGTCGTCGACGCCTGGACGCGAACGAAGCCGCGACGAGCTCGGTTCGCCGAACGCATCGCCGACATCGATTCGGTGTGGTCTGTCTTCGCTTCAAGTCGCCGAGAGGTGTGAGACGCGCCAAGCCGGCTAGCTGATCGAACGGCGACTTACCGCCTGGTGCCTGTAAGGAGCGCACTTCGCGGATTGTCCGACATTGCAGCCATCGCGCGCGAGCTCATTTAATGTCCGCTTTCAGGAAACCGACGCCGGAGCTCCAATGACTGAGATGACGGCGCGAAGCGGACATCCGGCGGCGATCGCAACGGTGGCGCTCTACATGTGCATGCGGCACTTATCGTGTGTCTCAATAATGGTGGCCGCCGCCTATGCGCCCGGGTCGTCTCGCCCACCTATTCAGCGGTGTATGAGTTTTTTGGGATTGGCCGCACCGCGGGAGCTTGGCGCATCGCGTTGGGCGCAGTAGCGGGCATCATCGCGGCTTCGCCTGCGCAGGGTAAGCGCCATCGACCCGGGTTGTGCGGAGCAGGGCGTCAGGACCGCTCCTGCTCCAGCGCTAGATTGGGTGCGGCCGAGGATGGTTTGGCAGCCGGTCTCGCGGTCTCAGTTAGGCGATCTCGGCGGCGAGCACGCGGGCCGGCGGGCTGGCGCGCGTGGCTAGCGATCCTGTTCAACGCTTCCCGTTCTGTCCCCCTTTCCCTGCCGTTCGATCAATCGGTGAAAGCCTTCTGTGTCGCGGTTCCCGGGATGATGAGTGTACGCTCTCCGGTTCGATGGAGCCTGTCGTTGCGTAAGGGTGACCGCCGGGTTCTTGTCGGAAGGGGCCAACTGCCGCCACGTCTCCTGCTCAGTTGCTGTCGGTCCGCGGCCCAGTGCGGCCTCGCTCTGGCTTGATCTGGCCGAGGTCGGCTTCGCCTCGATCGACGGCGCCGCAACGGAGGTCCGCAACTTTCTTCCCCTGACCTGCCCACCCCATGCGGAAGGCCGCACGGGGACCCCGGGCGAACGGTCATTCCTCGCGAAACAAGAAAGCCGCGGCTTCTCCGTCCTTCGCTGTGCTGCGGGTCCTGGCGGACTGCGGCCTCGATCGCCCCCGGCCTTGCGATCGCCATCGAGGCCGCGATGGGCGCGGGCTCGATATAGCAGAACAGGAGATTATCATGGCGACCATCGGCACCTTCAAGAAGTCCGGCAACGAGTTCACCGGCGAAATCGTCACCCTCAGCGTCCAGGCCAAGAGCGTCCGCATCGTCCCCGAAGCCAACCGCGCCAACGAGAATGCGCCTTCGCACCGGGTCTTCGTCGGCCGGGCCGAAATCGGGGCCGCCTGGGAGAAGCGCTCGAACGAGGGCCGCGAATACCTCGGCCTGAAGCTCGACGATCCGAGCTTCACCGCTCCCATCTACGCCAACCTCTTCGACGACGAGGACGGCAAGGCCTACAGCCTCATCTGGTCGCGCTCCAACGGTAAGCGCCAGGGCGACTGACCGGTCCCAGAAGCCCCGCCCGGACCACCCGGGCGGGGCCTCTCTTTTGCTCACGTCTCTGACCATGACCGCTGGTCGCGCGGCAGCCGGCCATCGGGATCGTGGACTTCGAGACGGTCGTCGGCGGTCAGGTTGGCGCTGAACACCACCAGGTTGGTCCCGCCGGCGTGACGCAGCGATGGAAACAGCAATCCCTGGCAGCCGTCGCGAATGGCGGCGTCACCCAGCAGCCAGGACGCGGGAATCTTACGGTCGAGCCGCGCGACGGCGCGCCAGTCGCAATTCCACTCGGCCCATTCGGGCGACCATATCGCCGCATCGAAGCCTGCCGACAGATCGACGACGTCGGTGAGATCGAGCGGATAGGCCGCGAGCGTCGCCGGCGGCACGATCGGCGAGCCTTGAGCATATTCGGCGAGCGCGGTCTCGGCCATCCTGCTGAGGTACAGCGCCTCGACGCCCGGCCGGTTGAACCGGCCGCCGCCGCTTGCCGACCCCGCGCCGCTCAAGGGCGCGTGCGACCACTTCGGATTGAGGTAGCGGTAGAAGACTTCGTCCGGCCCGAGCCGGACGCGCTTCATCCGTTGGCCCCGTTGCCGAGATCCTCCAGATGGCTGAGCACTGCATCGACATGGCCGTCGCCGACCAGCTCGGCGGCGGTACGGTGCCGGTAGTCGGCAAGCGGCTCATTCTTGAACCAGTAGAGCGCGCGATCAACGTCACCGGTCAATTCGGCCGCCGCCGAAATCACCCTGACCATGTCGCGCAGCCGGTCCTGCAACCGTTCCGAGGCCGGGTTGCGGAGCGTGTTGCGATGGACCCCGGCGAGGGCGGCGAGGCTGGCGACCTGCACCCCGAGTACCTTGGAAAATCGCTGCGGCGAGATATAGGGCGTGCGCGGCTCTTGAAGACTTTCGACGAAGCCGGACAACATGCGGGTCGTGTGTGCAGGCCCAGTATGTGCAAGCGAAGCCACCATTGCCTCCATCGGTCCATGCACAATATACGCACATTTTCCGAACAGACAAGAGGGCGCCCGGTTCCAGCATTCGTACAAAAGCTCCGGCGAGATCTGACGGAATATCGCCGCCTACAGCCCGGCTCTGTTGAACCAAGCGAGCACCAAAGAGTGAGAAGGTTAGGTGGGGCAGGATAGGGAATTTGTGGTCCAAATTCCCGGGTCGCGCGTTGGCGCGACACCTGCCCCATATGAGACAAGCTCATGCCCCCACCTAAAAGAGGTCGACCGACCGAACAATCGCAGCCGGTGACATCGGCCGCGCGACTGCGGTTGACGCCAGACGAGATGGCGGAATTGAAGGCGGTCGCCGCGGCGCAGGGGGTGACCGTCGCCCGCCTGCTCAGACGCGCCGTTCGTGAGATGATAACCGGAGGTCCCGACCTGTTCGACGACGGCCTCAAGGCGCTGAGCGAGACCGCGCGCCAACTCGCCGCCGCAGGCCGAAACCTCAACCAGATCGCAGCGACGCTCAACAGCGGCGACCATGCCTATTCGTCCGATATCCGCAACGCCATCGCCGAAATGCGGATCGCGCTCGACATCGCTCAGGACCGTTACGTGTCGCTCATCCGGGGCAGTCGCGAACGGTGGCTTACAGTGACGGCCGGGAAGAGAGAGGCGGGCGGCTAGCGTTCCAGCCCAGTGTCCCGGGTATGGGGGCGAGCCGGTTGTGTCGCCGACGATGCGTCGCGTGATATCGCCGGCTGTGCGAGTGCCGGAAATTCATGAGCGAACCGCGCGAGCTCAACCGCCATTGCCTTCAGCCTGGCGCGCTCCTCGACCGAGGCTGCGCCTTCGGCGGTGCGCGCGAGGCGCAGCGCAGCGATCCGGAACGCGTCGCGCTCCTCGGCATGCCGCGCGGCTTGTGCCCGGACATAGGGCTCATGGGGCTGGCGCGCGACGACCTTGCCCCGTCGCCTGGCCTCGAGCACCGCCCGGCTGACGCCGCGGCGCGCCACGCCCCGCGCGGCGCGCGGGCTGGCATCGATCATCACCCCTTCAGCGCGTGCTGCTTCGGCGAAGCTCCTGCGCCATGTCTCGAGGTCGCGCTTGCGCGGGTCCAGCGCGCGCCCGTCGTGGCCGCGCAGCTTGACCAGCAGATGGCAATGCGGATGCTCGGTGTCCCGATGTTCGGCCAGCGCATATTGATGGTTCGGACCGAAGGTCGCGGCGGCGAACGCACGGGCCGCGGCGAACAGCCGATCGCGGTCGGACCCCGGCGGCGCGGACATCTCCACATGCATCACATCGCGACCATTCTTGCGCGTCGTGAAGTCGCGCTCCCAGTCGCGGACCAGCGCTGCGCGCGCTGCGTCCCCGGCGACCGCGATGTCGCCTTCGACGACAAAGTCGCCGCCCGCCTTCTTGATCACATAGGCGGCCGTGCGCGCCACCGCGTCGCGTCCGCGCCGATAGCTCAGCACCTTGACCACCGCTTGTGGCAATCGCTGCGCAATCCGCACGCGCTCCGCGACCGAAATCGGGCGTGAGGCCGCGGCCGGCGGCGGCTGCTTGCGCAGAGTCGGTCGGTTCGAGGGGCGGTCAAGTTTCGCCGGACCGACCTTTCGCCACGACAGGTCATCTTCGTCGGTCACGAATTGCCCGCGCTCGGAAGCGCCGCGCCATCGAGGCCGCGCACCTCGTTTATTTCGCTTGCGGTCAGCGGCCGGGTCGCAGCCTCCAGCAACTGGCTCACCGTCGCACCGGCGGGAGGCGCGGCGTCAGGGAACTGGAAGGTCGATTGCCGCGTGACCGCGATCGCCCCGACTGCCACCACTGGGAACAGGCGCGCCGTGAACGTCGGGTCGCGGTGGTAGACGATCTTCGACGCAAGGACCGGACGTCGGCTTTCCACGAAGATGATCTCGCGGTCTCCGGGCAACGTCCGAACTTCCTGCGGCTTCATCAGCTCGCGGGCATGATATTGAAGGCTGGTGGTGATCGAGCCATGGGCGCCGCCCAACATCGGCGTCGAGCGCGAGCGCGACTTCTGTGTCTCGGTGTAGGTGCCCAGCCGCTCGGAGATATAGCGCGAGGTCTGGTCGTCGTTCGATGCGAAGAAGATCTGCAAGCCCGCGTTCGCGAGCACGAGTTCGCGCCCCGACGACCCGTAAAGGCGGTCGAGCTGCGCCAAACCCTGGATGACGAGGAGGAGCTTTACCCCAAACCCGGCCATGAACGGCATCTTGTCGACCACGAGGTCCATGCGCCCCAGCGAGGCGAACTCGTCGATCAGAACGAGCACGCCGTGCGGCTCGTCGCGTCCCGGCTGGCGCCGGGAGGTGACACCGATCAACTGCTGGAAGAATAGGTTGAGGAGAAAGGCGAGGCGCTCGAGCTGATCCAACGTCACCGACACATAGATCGTGGTCGTCACGCGGCGCAGCTCGTCGAAGCTGAAATCGGAGGTGGCAGTCGCTGCATCCACGAGCGGATCGTTCCACAGCTCGAGCGCGCCGGTGAGCGTTGATTTGACGCCGCTCTGCTCCTTCGACGCCTTGTTCGCGAAGCTGGCGAGGATGTTGACGCACGTCGGGTCGAGCTCGAAGGAGCGCTGCTTGATGATGGTCTTGAAAGCGTCACCAAGGTTGGCGTTGGTGTGCAGGACACGCACGACCTGCCCGAAGGTCAGCGGCAGGCTCGGCGTGTCCATGATGTAGAGGGCGACACCGACGAACAGCGTCCGCGCCTCCTGGTTCCACATCTTCTGCTCGCCCGCCCCCTCGGGCGTCAGCAGGTGCGCGATCTGCTGGAGGTCGCCGATGCGGCGCTCGCGGTCGCAGCGTACCGCGTCGAGTGGATTGAACCGGCAGGTGCGCTTTTCAGAATCACCGGGCGCGAAGCGGAACACGCGGCTGCCATGGGCCGCGCGAAACCCGCTAGTGTTCTGAAAGTTCTCGTCCTTGACGTCGAGCACCACGGCAGAGCCCGCCCAGGACAGCAGATTTGGCGTCACGACGCCGACGCCCTTGCCGGAGCGAGTGGGGGCAACGAGGAGCGCATGGAGAGGCCCGGCGTGGCGAAGGTAGCGGCCACGCGTGCGGCCAAGGAGAAGCCCGGCAGGCGCGAACAGCCCCATCGCACGCATCTCCGCCGGCCGCGCAAATCGCGCGTCGCCGTGGATCGCCTTTGCTCGCGGCGCGAACACTGCGACAAGTGTGGCCAACGCTGCCGCACCCGCAATCAGGCCCGACCATGCAAGCCGCGCATCGAGCGAACGCTCAGCCGGCCAAGTGAGGTAGGCGACCGGTGCTGCCCATGGTGTCCGCACCGCCTCGATGACAGCTGTGTTCTGAAAGAGGTACCAGACGATCGTCCACATCAGCGTGCCGAGGACGAGGCAGCCTCCGATGGCCCCGACGAGTTTGCGGCCATTGTCCACGCCGTCGAGCGGCAACTTGGGGCGGCCGTCAGCGGTGACGCGGCTCATACAACACCTCGGATACGAAGCGGCCCGACATGTCCCGACCGAGTTGCACGACGATGTCGACGACGCCGCGCACATACTCGACGATCTCGCCGCGCGTGAGCGTAAGGCCGGCTTGGAGAACCATGAGCGCCATCTGCTCGATCGCGCCCGAACAGGTGTCGGCGTGAACGGTGGTGATCGAGCCCGGATGGCCGGTGTTGACGGCGCGCAGATAGCTGTACGCCTCGCGCCCGCGGACCTCGCCGAGCATGATGCGATCGGGGCGCATTCGCAGGCTCGCCTGGAGCAGATCCTCAACCGTGACACGGGCCTCGCCCTGGTCGCCCTTGGCAGCTACGAGCCCGACGGCGTTGGCGTGCTCGAGAACGACCTCGGGAGTGTCTTCAATAGCGATCAGGCGCTCGGCAGGCGGGATCTCCTTCAACAGCGCGTTGAGGAATGTCGTCTTGCCCGACCCGGTGCCGCCCGAGATGATGATGTTCTTTCGGCCCACGACTGCCTCGCGCAGGAAGAACGCATAGTCACCGGCGCTGTGGAGTTGGGCCAGGCACCTGTCGATCACGGTCGGCTCGGTCTGGCGCCCGTCGCGCGCGCGCTCGAAGCTTCCCGCTGCCGCATAGTCTCGGAGCCGAAGATCGCTCACGACCTGCCGGCGGATCGCCAGGGCCGGAAAGCCCCGGGTCGCTGATGCGAGCACGACCTGAACACGTTCGCCCCCTGGCAGCGCGCCCGAGAGAAGTGGGTAAGCACGGCTTACGGCCTGATGATTAGCAGCTGCAATGTGCTGGGCGAGCCGCGCGATGAGCTGCGCCGTGACCGCACCGCAAGCATGGCGTTCCGTCTTCCCGCCGGCTTCGAGCCAGACCTCGCCCTCGCGCTGAACGAAGATGTCGGTGACGTCCGGCCGGGACAGGAACGGCCGCAGCGGCGCGAGGTAGGCCGAGAGGTAGACGCCCGCTGGCCGTTTAGGGCTCGCGCGTGGCGCGGCCAGCGCGCTCATCCGCCGGTCGTCGACCCGATCGCGGCGCTTTCGGTGCCGCTGAAATCGAGATCCTTGGCCACGAAGATGCGGATCGGCGTGCCTTGTCGCACCTTGATCGTCGGCGGGATGTTGACGCTCGATTGCAGCGCGAGCTCGGCAACCCGCGATGCGTCGCCCGCCGCGTTGATCGTGAGGTCGTCGCCGTCGCCCGCCGCATTCGCCGCGGCCTGCGCGCCGCTGCCGACTACCGAGAGGAGGAGTGCTGCGCCGAAGCGCTGGAAGAAATGGTGGTCGACACGTCCCGTGACGCCGGCTTGACCCAGCGCGTCGGTCCCCGGCGAGCCGAGCGCGATGCTGACGCCGGCGGGCGTGATGAGCCGGGTCCAGACGACGAAAGCGCGGGTCTGGCCCACAGCGATGCCAGAGCGGTACTGCCCGATGAGGCGTGATCCGCGCGGGATGAGCACCTGTCGGCCATCGAAGCTGGCAACATCGGCGGCGACGACCGCGCGCAGCAGACCTGGCAGGTCACTGTTGATCGCGGTCTCGAGCACGCCCGGCACCAGCGTTCCTTGCGCAACGAGCGCCCCCTGGTTCGGGAGCACGCGGGCGCGCGCCGTCTCGACGCCCGCCTCACTTGCGCTGCCGCGGTACGCGCCATTCGCGCCGCCGAGGCTCAGGCGCACCGGGGAAGCCTCGGAGGGCGCTGATGCCGGATGGTCCGGCGTGACGATCAGCGGGGAGCGCAGCCTCTCAGCGGCGCGGCGCCGGGCGTCCTCGGCGCGCTGGCGGGCCTCGTCGCGCCGACGCTGACGATCTTGCGCCGACGCGCTCGACGCGCTTTCCGCCTGAGCTGCCGAACCCGAGCCCAGCGCGGTTCCGGACAAAGGCGCGCTGAGCGGAGCCGATCGCTCTTCGAGTTCGGCTGGCTCCAACGGCGGAGCGGGCGGCGGAGGAGGAGGCGCGATCGTCTGGCTGGAGGGCGCGACCTCGCCGGCGCTGCTAACCGAATAGACCAGGCCTCCGGTCACCAGGGTCGCACCGAGGATCATGGCGGGAAGCGCAAATCGGCTCTTGGGGCGCGTCACCTCCGGGATTCCGCGTCCGATGACGGCGTCATCCCCCGCGGCCACGGCGGGGCGGCCAGACGGGGCCACCTCGCCCGCGCGCGGGTCGAGCAGTGGGACGAAATCGTCGGTCATGTCGCCTTGCCTCCTGTGGCGGTGAGCGGTTTGCCGTAGCCCTTGTTCTTGACCCGGACCTTGTCCTTGCCCTCGCGCAGCACGAAGGCGCGCGCCACGCGGTCGACGACGACGTAGGCGCCGCGCGTCTGGTGGTTAACGAGCTCTTCGCGGCGGCCGACGGCAAGGAAGATAGCGGGGACCGCAGTGCCGCCCGGCCAGTGGAAATAGGTCGACCGTCCATCGTCGAAGATCTGCGTAGGCCGAATGCGGGACGCGCCCGACAGCTTATAGGCTCGGTTGTAGGCAACCGGTGCCACAGCCGCAGACGGCCGAGCAACATTCGGATAGCGGAACTCGACCTTGTAGATCATCCCGGGCGTCGAGCCGCCGCGCGCCGCGCGCGCGGCCTTTAGCTCGAACAGATAGGTGCGGCGGTCCGTCTGCACCGTCATGTTGGTGGCGGCATTCGCCTCGACCGGCTTCAGAAACAGCCCGTTCGCCGCCTTGTTCGGCGTCACGAGCCAGGCGACCGAGTCGCCGATCGAGATGTTCTCGATCCGCTCGGCAGGATCGAGCGCGACGAGCATCTGATACCCATAGTGGCCGGTGAGCTGGACGACGTCCGAGGCGACGTAGCTGACTGTGCGGACCCGGGGATCAGCGGCGCCAGCGGGCGTTGCGAGCGCGAGGAAGCTTATCAGCGCGGTGGGAAATAGAGCGCGATTCATGACGGCACTCCCGCACGCGCGGCAACCGGCACCACGCCGGCGGTCGGCGCCGTCGGCGCCAGCTCGGGCGGCGCGTCCGGGTCGCGCCGGTAGCTTGTCACCTGGAAGCCCAAAGGGTTGATGAAACGCTCGTCCTGGGTGAGTGGGCGGTCGGCAAAGCGGTAGCCGACGATGGACTGCCAGTGGTCGGTGACGGCCCCTCGCCCACCGGGCATTCCGCGCGTGGTCGAGAAGCGCACAAGCGCGGTGTTGGCGGTCAAGGGCGAGATGCCTTTCACCGACACTGTGACGACAGTGCCGAACGGGTACTTGCCAGCGAGGCCGTCTGGGTTGGACTTGTCCCAGAGCGCGAGATAGGCGGCGCGTGCGCCGTCCGCTGACCAGGCGAGAGTCTTTTCATAGTTGGCGACGATGTCGGCGGCGTCGACACCTTCGCGCGCCAGCACATAATGGTAGAGGCTCGACTGCCGAACTGCCTCATTCTCCGACAAGGTGCCGGGCTCGGCGAGGCGCGCCGCCTGGACATAGCCTGTCGAGCGCTCGAGTTCGATGACGTAGGGCACTGCGGTCTTTAACGGCGTCAGCAGTGCGACCGCGGTGACCGCGACGAGCGAGGTTGCCGTGGTTACGGCAGCGAGCGCCCACGCCCGCTTCCTCGATCGCCGCAGCGATGCGACAACGTCGGCGCTCCAGCTCTGCGCTTCGGCATAATATTCGGCGCGATCGAGAACGGCGCCGCGACCGATCAGAGACGACATAAGCAACTAACTCCGGTTGGGGGTGAAGCTCGTCGAGCGGGCGGAGGCAGAAGCGGACGGCGTTGCTCGGCTCGCGTCCATGAGCACGCGCGAGCGTTGCGCGTGCCGCATGCCGGGCGTCGTGCCCACGCGGTTCCACCAGCGGGCCTGCTCGCCAATGCCGGCGCCGATGCGCCGGCGGGCTGCCTGCAGTTCGGGTATTGTCGCGGCGCGCGCGCCCGGGCTGCGCAACGCGTAGCCGAGCGCCCCAGCGCGCGCGATGCCTTTGCCGCCGCCGACCGCAGCCGACCCGGCTCCCAGGCCGAGCGAGGTCATCGCGCCGGCGATGCCGCCGATACTGATGCCGCCGGCGATCGAAGCGGTGACGTTCGGGATTTGGGTGAAGAGAAGCGCGAAGCCGGCGGTCACGACCATAAGGAGCACGAGGTTATCCCACGTCATGTCGCCGGCGAGAGCCTCGGCCTGGATGGTCGCGACCGTGCCGTCGACCATGGCCATCAGCATGGCGAGCGAGGTCAGGAGGAACATCGGCACCAGCGCGAAGGTGACGAGCGATCGAAGCCACCCTTCGAATAGCCCGCGCGTACCGCCGAAGAGAAACAGCGCGATGAAGATCGGGCCCACCCCCAGGATGAGCGCGGTCGCGAGCTTCGAGATGAGGAGGAAACCGAACGCGAAGAACATTGCCAGGATCGTTACGATCCAGACGAAGCCGGCCGCGAAATAATAGTCGAGGTTGGTGAGGTCGGCCTTGTTCATGTAGGACGCGGCTGCGTCCATCATCTTGTCGTAGAACGCGTCGACCGCACCTATGACGCCAGCCTGCCCGCCGCTCGCCGTGCTGAGTATGGTGAGCATCTCGTTGGCGATGCCGGTCGGCGCGCCGAAAGCCACCTCGACGACCAGCCGCTGGAAGGTCGGCCACGCCGACAGCAGCGCGACGATGAAACCAATCTTCAGCGCGCGTGGTCCGAACTGATCAACCGTCAGCCGCGCGGTCCCCAGCGCGAGCTGGATGCCGTAGATCGCCACGTAGAGGACGAGGGCGCCGGTGAGCAGAGTCGCGAACGTCGTTCCAGGCCCAAAGACCTGAGTGTAGACGTCGAACACGAAGCCGTTAGTGTAGCAGTCGACTAGTCCGAGCGCGTTGGTGAGGACGCCGTCGTTTGCCGCGGTCGCTGTGCAGGCTGGCATTATTGCCCCCTCACAGCTTCGCGCGCCCGGCGACGTAGCGCCAGAGCGCCGGGTCGCGAACGTCGGCGTTCGACACGGTCACGTCGAGATACGAGCCGAGTCGCTCGGCGAGGCGCTCCGCCGCCTGTTCGCACGATTCTGGCAGCAGTGTTGCGTGCGCCGGGTCGCCGCTCGCCCAATAGCGATGACATGCGCGCACGGGTTTGCGCATCGAGCCAGCAAGCTGGCCTGATCGCACTTCGAACGCCGCCGCGATCCGATCCCGATGAGGCCATAGGGCGCCGTGCTCGGTCGCGGGCGGCTGGTCCCAGCAGCCTGCGAGGAGGGCCAGAGTGTAGAGAAGGCGGGAGCGCATTGGGCTCAGCTCGCCGGCGTATAGGTGCCGCCGGATAGGTTGACGCGCGTGCGGATCGCGGCGCGCGCAGAGTCCGCCCTCGCCGCCGCCAGCCGCATCTCCTGTACCGCCGCGACATGCGCCTGCATCGCGGTCGCGCGCACCAGTTCGTTTTGCGTCAGCCCATTCTCCGCGGCGAGCCGGTTGTTGAGGTCAGCTGCCGCCTTGGCGTCGGGCGCGGTCTCGATCCGGGCCATCAGTCCCTCGTAGGCGTCGCGACGTTTGGCGGTCGCGTCGAGCATCACCTGGCTGCCGGCAAGCACGGCAAGCGCGGTGCCGACCTCCTTCTCGTAGCGCCGACCCTCGTCGCTGTCGGGGCGATGGGGGTCGATTTCAGCGGCACTGGCGGGCCGATAGAGCGCGGTGGCGTCGTCTATGAGTCCGCGGGTGGCGTAGGCGGCTCCGTTGACGGCCGAGGTAGCGTCGCGGACGTCGGTGGCGGCCGCCCAAGCGTCAGGCAGGTAACGCCGCGCGGCGCGTTCGGCCGGACCGTTCAGGAGATCGCCGGCACCGGAATGCGAAGTGAGCGCCGAGACCTGGGCGCGCGCCTCGGCCAAGTGGTCGACCATTGTGCGATACTGGTCGGCGAGCTTCTGCACGGTCGCCGTCGTCTGCGCGATGTTCCAAGGGTCTTTGACGACCGACACTCCGAGCGCGGCGCTTGCCGGCACGGCGGCGATGGCGACGAGCGAGGCGATGCCCGCTGTGGCAGCTAAGACTTTTAAACGCGGGGTCATGCCGTCGTCTCCTTGGGGTGAAGCGTGCGAATGAAGCCTGGAAGCCAAGCAGCAGGCGCGTCGCCGTGCGCCTCGCGCAGCTGGGCGGCGAGGCGTACGGTCGCCTCGCGCCCAGACAACACAGAGAGGATTTCGTCGTAGCCCGAGAGATCGAGCCGAGCGACGACGGCCTCGCGCCCCTGTTTGATGAGCACGCAATGCGCGCTGTCTGGCAGCGAGCGGACGATATCCAGTTCATGAGTGGTGAGGCCGAATCCGGTGCAATATTCGTCGGCGCGCGCTTGTGGATTAGGCAAGAAGAGCTGCGTCGGCGACTGCTCTATGATCGCAGCGCCTACCGACGAGTTCACGATGTCGTGCGCCGATTGCGTGATGAAGCCCACGAGCCCGTTGCGCTTGCGGATGGTCTTCTCGAGGTCCTTTAGGCGATACGCAAACGCTGCATCGTCCAGAGCCTTCCACCCCTCGTCGACAACAATGATTGTCGGCGCGCCATCCAGGCGCTCGGTGACACGGTGGAACAGGTAGAGCATCGCCGGGCCACGCGCGGTCGGATCGTCGAGAATATGCGTGAGGTCGACGCCGATCGTGCGCTCGTCGAGATCGAGATGATCGGCCTCGTTGTCGAATGCCCATGCGTGGCTGCCCTCCGAGTGCCAGCGGGCGAGGCGCGCGGCGAGGTCGCCCGCCTCTTGCCGCGCCCGCCCGCGGAACAGCTCGGCGAAATAGGACAGTCGGCGGTAGGCCGGGTCCTGCTCGAAGTTGGCGTCGACCGCCTCCGCGATCGCTGTGAGGTCTTCGGCACTGAGCGGCTTGGCCGGCTCGGCGACAAGTGCCGCGACCAAGTCGCGCAGAAAGGCACGGTTGGTCGGCGAGTCAGGAAGCTGGAGCGGATTCCACCCCGTCGGCACGCCGGCGCGCACCACCGAATAGTTCCCGCCGAGGGCGCGGATGAAGATTTCGGCGCCGCGGTCCTTGTCGAAATACACCGTGCGAGGCGCGAACTTCTGTGCCTGCCCGATGAGGAAGGTCGCGAGCACGGTCTTGCCGAGACCGGTCGAGCCGATCAGCGTGAAGTTGCCGACATCGCCCCGATGGAAGTTGAAGAAGTAGGGCGTGCCGCTCGTCGTCTCGAGCATGGTCACAGCGGGTCCCCAGTGGTTGCCATCGGGGCATCCCGTTGGAAAGTTATGCAGCGACCCGAACGACGCGAAGTTGTCGGTCGAGACGAGTGCTCGCCGACCGATATCCTTGAAGTTTCCTGGAAACTGCGCCCAGAAGGCCGGCTCAAGGTTCACGTCCTCGCGGACCGCGACCGCGCCAAAATCTGAGAACGCTGCCGATACCTCGCCGATCGCATCATCGAGCGTCGCAGGGTCGTCCGCCAATAGCTGCACTGTCAGGTGATGCTCGCCGTACCCCGTACGGCCGTAGCTGACGTCGTCGAGCGCGGCTTCCATGTCGGCCCGAAGCGAACGCGTTTCTTCATCCGACCCCGACCGCAGGCGGCGTAAGCTGAGCTTCATGCGCTCGACCGCGACCGTGCGGTCGACGAACCCGAAGCTCTGGGTGATCGTCAGCTCATGCGGCAAGCGTAAGAGCCCGTCGAGAAGCCCCGTCTGCGTTTCGCTGGGATAGTCCTTTACCGACAAGATCGCGCCGACCTTCGTATCGGCGGTGGCCGACCCTCGCAGCTCGAACGCTTCATCGCCGAAAGTGACCCGCTTGTAGGGGATGTGTCGACCAAGATCCGCGCGTGGCAGGGCGATGGCACGGAGCTCGCCGTTGTAGAGGCTCGACAGGAACTCGACGGGCTCGGAGCAGGTGCCAGCCGCACCATCGTAAACGGTGAGCGGCACCGCGCCGTAGGGCTCGAGGACGGCAAGGGCCGCGTCGACCGCAGCCTCGAGCTCGCGCAGTTCGCGCTCGAAGGACAGGGCCGCCGCCGCCTCATCGGCACGGTCGCGAACCAGGCGCAGTAAGCCGTCAACCTTTCCGATCTTGCCTTGGAGCGGGCGGCGTATGATCGAAAAGGTGAGATCGTTGACGTAAAGCCTGGCAGACGTGACGCGGCGCTTCCACGCCTCGTCCAGCGCGCGAGCGAACGGGTCAGCGAAAATGCCGTCGGGATAGGGCGCGACGCGGCGACGCTGGACGTGGGCATAGAGCCCGAACCGGCTGGAGCCGAGCGAGCGCAGGAGCGTGGCACGCACGCTGTGCCGGTAGTCAAGCTCGGCATCGTCCGCCGTCTCGAACGGAAAGCCGCGCAGTCGTAGGCAACACAGTAGCGAGCCGTCGCGAAGAGCCACGACGCGGTCATTGACGTGGTGCGTATAGGGTAGCCGCTCGCCGGCGATGCTCTCGCGCGCCGCAAGCTCTCCGCGGGAAAGACGTCGGACCGCGCTCATGGCCGGTAGCTGTTGCCGCCCCACAATGCGGCATTCTTCACGCGCCGGGCGCGTGCGAGACGAGTGAGCAGGAGATCAAAGCGCCGCGGCTCTTTCAGGCATGCGGCGTAGCCAAGCGCGTGAATAATCCCGAAGAGTGCGAGAGCTGCGAACGATTTGGCGAGAAGGAACGCTTCCGTCGTGACGATGAGGTTGGCGACGAAATAAGGGTATGTCACGCCCCAGAGCATCTGCGGGCGAGTGAGCGCTGCGAACAGCGGCTGGCGCTGCAGGCCGATCGTTGTAGCGCCGGTCACGCGGCGGCGCCTGCGAGGCTGCGGATGCCCGTTACGATCGACACGGCGCCGAACAGGATGAAGATGCCGATGACGACGAGTGCAGCGCGGCCCCACTCCATGCGCCCGGTCATGAGCAGGATCGCGATGATTGCCACCGCCAGAATGGCGACGCCGGTCGCAACATTGCCCAGCAGCGTGCCGGTGAGCCAGTTGAGGGCGCCCGCGATGACGCCCGAGCCTTGTGGATCGGGCGAGATCGACTGAGCGAGTGCGGGCTCGCAGCTGAGGGCGAGCGCTGCTGCAGCGGCGGCCGAGCGAGCCAAACGGGGCACGGCAGCGTCGGCCTCGACGAGGGCAGCGTAGGGCTTCAGGCGTTCAAGGATCATCGGCGGATTTCCTTTTTGGTGTCGACGGAATTGGCCGCCAGCCGCCCAAGGATCCGCGCAACATAGGCTCGCGTCTCAGCGTACGGCGGCACGCCGCCGTACCGGTCAACGGCGCCCGGACCTGCGTTGTAAGCGGCGAGCGCCTTCACGATGTCGCCGGCATAGCGGTCGAGCAGCATTCGCAAATAGGCGGTTCCGCCGCGGATGTTCTGGTCGGGAAGCCGCGGGTCGACTCCGAGGTCGCGCGCGGTAGCGGGCATGAGCTGCATGACGCCGATCGCGCCGACGGGTGAACGAGCGCTGGGTTGAAACCGTGACTCCGTCCACGCCACCGCTTCGACCAGCGCTCGCGATAGCGCGTAATGGCCCGAAGCTGCGTCGAAGCTGGCCTGCAGACTGGCTGGAGGCGTCAGGAGCCGCGGCAAGGCGGCGCGCAGGTCGGCCGCCTTGCTTGCCCGGAGGACAGGCGCATCGTGAACAAGTACGATGCCATCGTCAGCGATTTCGAACACCGTCGCGTAAGCAGGCGTGCTAAAAGCAGCGGCGATCATTGAGGCCGCTAGCCCAATGGGCTTCACTCTGGAACGCGTTGAGCTGCAGCGCCACATCGCCACCTCCCGTCAGCCTCGGCCTCTCACGCTGGGAGGGGACGATCGTGCTGTTACCAATCCGAGCTGAATGGCGAGCCACTACGGCAAGGACCACGGGCAATTAGTAAATGGTAACGGCTAAGCGGACACATTATAAAGTGGTTATAATTTCCGCCCTGGTGGCTCGGACTCGATCTCGCCCGTACCGTCGCACTGCACAGGCAAACTCAGGCGCCATCACAACAGCACTGCTCGCGCCAGTCGGCAGATCCGCATAAAAGTGCCCGCAACAGCTAGCAGCTTTCAAGAGCTCGCTCGTCCTAGGTGACGACGTGGATTTTGGAAGAGCGCTAGCGATGACGTCATTTCAGGGCGACAAGTTGCTCACTCATGCGGTGGGATCGAGCGGTGCGCGTCAACCTTGCCTCAAGTTTCTCCTGCGCCGCGCTTTTCCGCCAGTGCCAGGGACACCGACGTTCGACAATTTGCTCGAAGGGCTTGGCCGACAGAGCAACATGAAACCGGTGGACTAAGCCCAAGGCTATCGCAGGACATCGCCGTCGTGCGAAGTCAGTCTTCGATATCGCGCATCTGGGCGCTGACGTGGGCAAGCGCCTTGGTGAGGTGCTTCTGGGCCGTACTGATCGTGATGCCGAGTTCGTCGGCAATTTCCGCGTGCGACAGATTGTAAACCTTTCTGAGCGTGAAGACGCGTCTCTGCTGGGTGGGAAGTTCTTCCAACACTTTGCAAAGTGACCTCAGGCCCTCGCGAGCGATCGCTTGCGCTTGTGGATTGGCTCTGGCGTCGCATAGCTGGAGTGTCTCGAGATCCGCCAGATTCTCGATCGCTAGCGCCGCGCGATGCCTGTGGTAGTCCATTGCGAGGTTATGCGCGGTCGCGAACAGGAACCCCTTCGGCGAGTGCAAGCCGGTCAAGCCGTGCTTGAGCAGCTTTGCGAATGTCTCCTGAACTAGATCCTCAGCGAGGTCGCGGGAACGCGTCAGCCGGATTGCGTAGCGAAGCAGCGCGGCTTCGTGTCTCTGGAAGAAGGTTAGTAGTTCACCGGCTTGAGCGCGGGAGACTGCTGCAAACACGGCACGTCCTTGCCTCACCTAAGCGCGCTTCAAGAAGCCTTGGCGATCCAGCGCCCTCGAATTGAGATGTATATACTGTAGACGAATACTATTCGGAAACACAACCAGCATGTGTGAGTTTCCAGCACCATATTGGCCGGAATGTCGCCCATTTGCGACGTGGCCGGGGGTGGTCGCAGGAGAACCTAGGCTTCGAGGCCGGCGTCGATCGCACTTACATTAGTCAGATCGAGCGCGGTGTTGCCAACCCGTCGGTGGCCAGCCTGATGAAAGTGGCAAAAGCCCTAGCCGTACCGTGCTTCCGTCTTCTCGAACCATATTAGCGATTAGGAGTTCGTGCGGCTGGCGCCACTCCGACAAGACCGGCGAGCCTACGAAATGAGATGAATAGGCTGTCGACGAATATCGTGCGTTTGCGCTGTCTCGCGATGTGGATGTGCAGCGCCATATCGGAAAGAGGATTAGCAGCCTCAGGCGGCTCCGCGGCCTTTCGCAGGAAGCGCTCAGCTTCGACTGCGGCCTGCATCGAACCTATATAAGCCAGGTCGAGCGAGGAGTAATCAATCCTACGATCGGCAACCTGAAGCGAATAGCGGACGCGTTGGCTACGCCGTGCTGGAAGCTCATCGAACCGCTCTGAATCCGCATTGGTAAATGCGCGCACGCGCTGAGCCCGTCTACTGCAGCGCGTCAAAGCAGGGGGCGCTGAGCGCAACGCTTGACGACCGCTGCCGGTCGACAGAGGTTTACGCAGCCCAAGACGCTTGATACGGCGTCCAGACCAGCATGAGCAAGGTCAGTCCCTACGAGCGACCACCTTCGGTCGAGGACGAGGCGAGCGAATGGCTCGTTCGTCTCGACGACGACAATGTGTCTTCCAAGGATCTGGCCGAATTCGAGCGCTGGATCGCCGGTAGTCCGAATCGGCGTGCCGCTTTTGACCGGCTGCAGCGCGACTGGCACCGGTTCGACGATCTGGCTCATCTTCGCGGCGCGGCGACGACGGCGCCCAACCCTGACATCACTGCGCGCTGGGCGAGGTCCCAACCCAGGCGTACACGTCGCGGGCGCGCGCTGCTGGCCGCTGCGACCGCGCTTGCCGCAACGCTCATTTGGGCGGTGATGCCGGCAAGCGGCACACGCACCTACGCAACCGATGTCGGCGCGCGCCAGACGCTGACCCTTGCTGATGGGTCGACGGTCGAACTCAACACCGACAGTGAATTGAAGGTCGATTTCTCCGGCGATGCACGCCGGCTCGCGCTGACGCGAGGTGAGGCGTTCTTCCAGGTCGCGCATGATCGCACGCGCCCCTTCATCGTTACGTCGGACGGCACTGCGGTGCGCGCGGTGGGCACCGCCTTCAACGTGCGCCGGCGTGCCGGCGACGTCGAGGTCATCGTTACGCAAGGACGCGTCGAGGTCGCGCATCGCCGGCTGCCAATCCTCGAACATTTGCTTCCCGACGTGCCGCCGATCGCGCTTGCCGTCGGTGGACGCGCCGAGATCACCGGACAGCAGTCTTCGGTCGTCGAACTGGACAACGAGGCGATCGATCGCGATCTGGCTTGGCGCCGGGGTATGCTCGCATTCAAGGATGAGCCGCTCGAGACCATTATCAGTGAGCTCGATCGTTATACCGATATCGAAGTGAGCTTTGCCGACGACAGTATCCGCCAGTTAAAGGTCGGCGGGCATTTTCCGGCCACCGACGTCGATGCCGTTCTGGCTGCGATGGCGGCCGCGCTGCCCGTGCGGGTCGAGCGTCTCGACGACAAGACCGTCCGCCTGCACCGGGCCGAGCCCCGCTAGACGCTTGCGCTAGCACTAGCAGCTTTTCGCCGCTGCCCCGTCAATCCTCCTGAAGACAAATGCCGGATGAGCCGCTCCCTCGAGCGGCTTCATCCGGCCCAGGGGGAGGATCTCGGAGATGGCCTACGAAACTGAATTTTGTGACCGATATAGGCGATCACCGCGCCGTCTGGCGCGGTTGTGGTACGCGGCGCTGCTTGCGGGCTCGATGCTCGCCGCCTCGCCGACCGCGGCCCAGGCGGTAACGTTCAACATCCCGGCGCAGTCGGTTGGCGCCGCACTAGATGCCTATGCCCGACAAGCCGGCGTCAAGGTGCTGTTCCCCTATGATGGGCTGAACGCGATCACCAGCCGGCCCCTCGTTGGAACCTATGATCGCAACCAGGCACTGGCGCGCCTCATCGAGGGCACCGGTCTCGAGATCGTGCGCGGCAGCGATGGTATCATCGCGTTGCGCCGCCGTGTGCCGAGCGCGGCGATCAATGAGGCAAGCCCCTCGCCCCGCCTCGCCTATGCCCCACTCGCCGCACCGCAAGTACCCGACAGCGCCGCCCTGCCTGAGCTCGATGAGCCTGCCGTGATGGGCCGCACCGCCGCGGCCACTAGCGACGACGATGAGACGATCATTGTGACCGGAACGCTCATTCGCGGCATCGCTCCCGAAAGCTCGCCTACCCAGGTCTATAGCCGCGCCGATATCCGCGCCGCGGGCGTCGCCTCCCTCGAGGAATTCGTCGATCGCCTGCCGCAGAACTTCGGCGGCGGGTCGACCGCCGAGACGGTCGGCCTCGTCAATGACCGGGCGACCGGCTTCAACCAAAGCGGCGGTACCGGCGTGAACCTGCGGGGCCTCGGCTCAGGCTCAACGCTCGTGCTCCTGAACGGCCGGCGCCTGGCTCCCTCGGGAGGACTCGGCGACTTTGTCGACATCTCGATCCTGCCCTTGAACGCCATCGAGCGCGTCGAGGTGGTGACCGACGGCGCCTCGGCGATCTATGGCGCCGATGCGATCGGCGGCGTCATCAACTTTCGCCTGCGCGACGACTTCGACGGTGTGGAGACCTTCGTGCGCTACGGCGCAGCAACGGAAGGCCGGCTCGATGAATTTCGCACCGGGGTGACCGCCGGCACCGCCTGGACAGGCGGCGGAGCGCTTCTCGCCTATGATTATTTCGACCGCGACGCCCTAAGCGTCGAAGAGCGAGATTTTGCCGACGCCGCCTTGCGCCCGAACGATATCCTGCCGGACCAGCGCCGACACAGCGTCATCGCTACCCTGTCGCAGCAGCTGAGTTCGGCGATCGGTCTTCGCATGCATGGCCTTTACGGGCATCGCACCTCGCGTCGGACCGCGACGACTTCGTTAACCCCACGCAACACCAACCTGACGCGGGCGACCAGCGAGCAGTTCGGGCTTGCGGCTACCGTAGACATCGATCTCGGCGCCGACTGGTCCGCCGCTATCGCGGGCGACTTCTTCAACGTGGCCGAAGATCAGGCACGCACGCTCTTCAGCCCCGCCGTTACCGGCAATGATTCCGAGATATGGACGATCGAGGGCCTCCTGAACGGACCACTCATTGACCTTCCCGCCGGGCCGGCGCGGTTGGCGATCGGCGCCAGCCACCGCGGCGAACGGTTCAGCTCGCGCAATCGCACAACGAGTCGCCTCTCGGCGCGCGACGCCCGCGGCGTCGACGCGCTCTACGGCGAGCTCTTCGTGCCCATCATCGGGCCGGCCGCCAGCGTGCCCGGGTTCCGCCGCCTCGAGCTATCGCTCGCCGGCCGCTATGAAGACTTCAGCCGCTTTGGCCAGACCTTCAACCCCAAGGTCGGCGCGCTCTGGTCCCCGCTCGACGGGGTTCGATTGCGGTCCTCCTATGGCACCTCGTTCAACGCGCCAAACCTGGCCGATCTCGGCTCGACCTTCTCGGGTGCGTCGGTGTTCATCCTGCCCGACCCAACATCGCCGGGCGGCACTTCGGTTGTGCTCACCGACTCGCGCGCCAACCGTGATCTGCAGCCGGAGGAGGCGACGACCTGGAGCGCCGGTTTCGACGTCGATCAGCCAATGGGGCCAGGCACGCTCACGTTGAGCGGCACCTACTATGACATCGACTATGACGGACGCATCGGCGTGCCGAGCGGCAATGCGGCGCTCTTCCTCACCAACCCCGCGTTCGCCGCCGCCGTTACCCGCGACCCGCCGCTGGCGCGCGCCCAAAACATCGTCGCCGACGCTCTCGCCGCCGGGAGCTTCTTCAACCTGGCGGGCGCTCGATGGGCGGCTCCGGGCGACGAGGACGCCATCTTCGACAACCGCCTGCGCAATCAGGCCAGCGACGTCACGCGCGGCCTCGATTTCCGCGTCGCATATCGGACAGCAGTGGCTGGCGGCGATCTGAAAGCGACACTCGATGGCAATCATGTGCTTTCGTACGAGCGACAGATCATCCCGACCTCGCCGGTAATCGACGTCGTCGATACGATCTTCAACCCCGCCGACCTGCGCCTGCGCGGCGGCTTGGCATGGGCAGGAAGCAGCGCTACCGCCGCAATCTTCGTCAATCACGTCGGCGGCTACCGCGACGATCGCACGACTCCAGCGCGGGCGGTCGCGGCATGGACGACCGTCGACCTTAGCGTTGGCTACGACACTGGGGATAGCAGGCTTCTCTCGAATACCCGCTTCGCGCTGAGCGTTCAGAACGTTCTTGACGAGGATCCACCGCTGCTCGGCACCGATCCTTTGGGCGGGCGCTTCGGCTACGACCCGACGAATGCGAGCCCGCTCGGGCGCTTCGTCGCGCTCCAGGTGACCAAGCGGTGGTAGGGCACACGAGGACAAGGCCCGGCGGATCGGCGCACGCCGGTTCGCCGGGCCGGGCGGATCAATCCATCCGCTGCGTCAGGCTGTCGACGGGGAACCCTTCGATCGGGCCTTTTGTCGCTTCACTGACTTTGCCGAGCATGATCATGATTGCTACCTTTCGAGTGACACGCCGCTTCGCTGGCGGTGTCTCCACGCTAACGGCTGGGTTCCTCGCCGGCGTCGGATATAAGCGCAATATTACCGGCCAGCGCTGGCTGGCGGTCGCCTTCGGGACGATGCTTAGCGTCTCTCCATCGATCGCATCCGCATCGATAGTCGTTGCGCCACCGTTCGACGTGGACGATTACTTCGCGCTTCAACGGTTCGCGGAAGTCGCGCTATCGCCGGACGCCCGCCTTCTCGCCTATGTCGCCGAACGTCGGTCGATCAGCGAGAATCGAACCGTCCGTCAGACCTTCGTCGGTCCTGTCGGTGCCACGAAGGGGTTCGCACTTCCACATGCAGTCGCGCAGGGGCGCGCCTTCGCCTGGCTATCGACGGGGCAACGGCTGGCGTTCCTGGCCGACGTCGATGGCATCTCCCAGGTCCTGTCGTTCGACGTGCAAAGCGGACAGGTGACGCAGCACACCCGTGCCGAGCTGCCGATCGCGCGCTTCACCTTTGCCGCCGATGGCCAGTCCCTTGCCTTCGTAACCGCGGCGCCGCCATCGAAGAGCTTTTACGACAAGCTGCGAGACAGTCCGGCCGGTCTCATTGCCGACATGCGCAGCCTCACGATCATGAGCTTCCTTACGGCGGATTTCGAGCCTTGGTCCGATGCTGAGAGCGAAGTCTGGATAAAGCCGAACGGCGTCGCGCGCGCGGCACGCATCGCGGTTCCGGGGAGCGTTTATTCAGCGCACTGGTCGCCGCGGGGTGACCGACTATCGGTCTCCTTCCGGCCACGCACCGACCTACGGCGCCGCAATCCCTATTCAGCCAGCCTCGCCGTGTATGAAGCTGGCCCCGACCGGTTGACCATCGTTGCTGAGGCGCACGCCCGCGCTGACGGCCGGATCGTCAGCTACACGGGCGGCGAGTGGCAGGGCGAGCGGATGTTCGTTCGGCGCACCATCGTCGACGACCTCTGGAATGATCCTCATTTCCCGGTCCTTGCCGCCATCGACCCCCAAGCAGGCGCAGCTGCGCGGGACGACATGGTTTGGCGGGCCATCGGGGCTGTGAGTCCCTTTGCCGACGTGAGCGGTGCCTTTACGGCGAGGCCAGGAGGAGCCTTCATCGCGCGAGCCGTCAGCGGCCGCCGCCAGCTCGACCAGATCGATGAAGCGGGGAAGGTCCGGCCGGTCGCGCTCTGCCGGGGTTTGACGGGGGACGCCGACCGGTTCTCGATCAGCGCCGACGGGCGGGCAATCGCATTCGTATCCGAGAGTCTGGCCCGGCCGCCCGAGCTCTATTTGTCGGTCGCCGGTCGTTGTCGCGCCCTCACGACGCTGAACGCTCCCCTTGGCAACCGGGTCGTGCCTGAAGTGCGTCCACTGACATGGAGCGGCCGGGACGGAACGCAAGTTCATGGTTGGCTGCTGCAGCCGCGCGGCAGGGCGCAACCGTGGCCGCTCGTTACCTATGTACACGGTGGGCCAGCGATGCCGATGACCGATGCATTCGAAGGCGGCTTTGCGCTGTGGCCGCACCCGCTCGCGGCGCTCGCCTCGCGCGGCATCGCGGTGTTCATCCCCAACTACCGCGGCACCGCCGGCTATGGTCGAAGCTTTTTGACACCATCGAGGATCGACGGCGAGCCGCTTGACGATATCGAGCGCGGCATCGATGCGCTGATCGAGGAAGGCATCGCCGACCGGGATAAGCTCGGCATCATCGGGCACAGCCATGGCACCTGGCTCGCCGCGCTGCTCGTGGCGCGCACCAATCGCTTTCGAGCCGCCAGTCTCAGCGAAGGCATTCCGAGTGCCCAACTCGCCTATGATCTCATGCCAGAAACCCTCAATCGCACGGTCCATGACCGGATCTACGGCGGGCCGCCCGAAGGAGACCCGGCGCATTACGCCCGGCTTTCGGCCGACCTTTCGCTGACGTCCGGATCAACGGCGATCCTCGCTGAGGCCGGCGCCCGAAGCGTCGCGCCGGCACTTGCCTCGTTCGTCAAAGCGGCGCGCCGTCGCGGTGCGCCGAGCGAGTTCGTCATCTATCCCCGCACCGGACACAATTTGACCGAGCCGCGGCTGATGCGCGAGGCCGCGACCCGAAATCTTGACTGGTTTACCTTCTGGTTGACGGGGGCCGTCGATCCCGATCCGGCCAAGGCCGAGCAATATGTCCGTTGGCGCGCTGGCGGAGGGTCGGCCGAAGATTGAAGGACCGGCGGGCACGCGCCCGCCGGTCCGGCGACGCCTAGTCGAGGCGCGTCGTCAGGCTGTCGACGGGGAAGCCCTCGATCGCACCCTTGGTCGCTTCGCTGGCTTTGCCGAGAATGATCATGGTCGTGACCTTTCGTTTCAGGAGCTGCCGGCTATGTCCGGCCTGGTCACGCTAACGCGCACTGTATGCCGCTATGAGGTTTATAGTGGGATTATTGACGGTCGCTGCCGCCACCGCTCGATCCATGCCTCGGTCGCGAAATGGCCGAGAAGGTGCGGCGGATGTGCGTCAGTGCTGTGGTCAGCGGCCCCAAGGGCGCGTTCGACGGCGCCAGCCTTGAGGATGCCCTCGCGGACCAGTTGCCCGCCGACCAGTACCGGGCGGATGGCGTCGACATTGCGGCGGTAGAGATCGCCATAGTAATCATCGGGTCCGTTCTTGCTGAGCCGAGCGGAGATCATTGGCGGGAGGTCGCCAGCAAAGGCCCTTCGCGCGAGCCCGCGATCGATACCTCGGTAGGTGAGGACCCAGGTCGGTATGCGGAGGCACGCCTCGATGATCGGCTGCGCGAGGAAGAGATGAACCCGCTCTGCGGTGTAGGCCGTGTCCCAATGGTCGTAGTGCTCGATCGAGAAAAACGCCGACATGAGGATATGCAGATATTTGCCCTTCGACATGTCGTCAGCCGGGCGCAGCAGCGGGTGGAGTAGCGACTCATAGCCAGCCGCCTCGGTGACCGCCTCCTCGACGAGCGGCAGCCGCCGCCGGCGGAACAACGCGGCGCTTACATAGGGGTAACAGGGCTCAGGCCGGATGCGCTCGCGCCACATCGCGGCAAGCGTGTCGGCGACCCGGCATCGCCCATAGCGCGAGGCCTCGAGCGCGACCGCAATCGACCGGCGTCCGAAGCCGTGCGCCTTTACATGGTCGAGCGCCGCCATATTGAGCGGGGGTTGGAAGAATACCTGGTCGCCGCCCACCCCGTAGAATATCGCCTGGGCGCCGACAGCGTCGGCGGTCTCGAGCACATGGCCGTTCAAGCCAAGGCAATCGAAGAAGCCGTGCGGACGCGCCAGCCGGTTCGAAGCGAAGATGCGGCGCACGTCGGCTCGAGCGGCATCGAGTTCGGCCTCGATCAGGGGCACATCCGCGTGGCGGGCCATGGCACGCGTATAGGCGCGCTCATCGCCCCGCGGCGTCGGCGTGAAATGCGTGATGGCGGTGATTTCAGGGCGGGCTGGCGCATCCGTCAAACATGCAAGCGCGATGGAGGAATCGAGTCCGCCGAGGTTGTGAATGACGCGGTCGTAGCCACCGGCCAGCGTAGCGATCGTCGCCCGCACCACGCCTCGAAGCTCACGCGCAGCGGCTTGCGGATCTTCTATGATACCCGAAGCGGCGATGGCGTAGGGATCCCACAGGAAGCGACGGCTGCGGACACCGCTCGCTATCTCGAGACATTCGGCCGGGAGCACCTCGGAGACTTCGTTCAGCCCGGTGATGATCTTCTGGTACATCGGCAGCATGATGTTAGCGCGGACGAAGTCCCAGTTGATCGAGAACGGGAGGAACGGCAGGCGGGCGGCATCCTCCATGTCTGAAAAATAGATGTCGACGCCGGCGTGATGTGTGACGAAGCAAGGCAGAGCACCGGTCGGATCACGCAGGATGAGGCACCGGTCGCCTGATGGATCGTGGAGGATCGCAACGTACCGGCCCCAGTAGGCGTCGACGAGGTGCTGCGCCCCGCTTACCCAGCATCGCTCGGCCTCATTGTCATCCAGTTCGCTGACCTGTGGCACTGCGGCGCTACTGAGCCGCGGAAACAGCTGGCCGAGAATGACGCCGCGGGTGCCGACGCTGGTCGTCCGCATGCGACCCGAGGCTGCCCCAGCGTCCATCACTTGAAGGCCCGGCGCGACATGCGAGGTGGTCCAAGCATGCGGCGAAACGCGCTCGAGGGCCGCAGCGATCACAGCGGGCACCTGCGCTGCCGACATATCGCGCCGATCCCACTCCAGCGCCATGTAGCGGTACATCATGGCTTAGACCGCCATGATCGGTTGGTTCTGCCCAACCGTGTCGGCAAAGTCGTCGTAGACCCTGTCGCCCGCTTGCACCCAGCAATGAGCGTAAAAAGGGTTGAGCCGAACACCGAAGTGCCAGCTTGGATAGATGCCGTAGCTGGCGAAAAATTCGATGCATAGCAGCGCATTGAACAGACATTCATCGCGAACCGTAACCGCGAGCGGCTTCAATGATCGATACAGTTCGATCACCTCTGTAATCCGCGTCTCGTCGATGACCGCTCGATGCGCGCGGGCGGCGCGCCGCCGGGCGACGCGCGCCACGGTCCACTGGAAAGGCGCCCAGCGCTGCAGCAGCTTGGTGATGAGCAACGCCTTAGCAAAGCGCGCGACATCGAGCGCGCCGACGCGCCGCGGCGTCTCGACCGTGGCAGCGTAGACCTCGCGCAGTGCGGCAGGCTTTTCCATGAGCCGCGCCGGCCGGCCGAGCTCCGGCTCGCGCGTCAAGATTCCGTTCGCCTCCAGGTCGGCAAGGATTCTGGCCATCTCGACGCCGGTAGCCGACGTCCCGCCGGGCGCGACGATCACCTGGAACCCGAGTGCCCGCGCCACGGTCGCGGTGTGGCCTCGCTCGAGGCAGCTATAGCGATCGGCCGCGACATCGAGGAAAACGAAGATCCCGTCGACAAGCGCAGCGTAGACATTGTGGCGCAGGAGATACGGCGGAGCGGTTGGCTTGGTCATACGGTGTCTCCCGTCGCTCGCGACTACCTCAAGGCTAGCGAGTCCGGCGCGTCGCGGTGGCGGATATATCCGCGCTATATTCTGTCGCGAGAGCGTACTCCGCCGTTTCCGCCGTCGGCCTGCTCGATCAGCCGAACAATATCGGAGAGCCGAGCGATTTGGGCTCGGTGGAAGTCAGCAAGCGCCAGCCGCAGCGCCGCGATGTCCAATGCTCCATAGAGGCGGCACAAGTGGGCGATCGTGCCAGCTACCTCGCTCACATGTTTGGCGTCGGTCAGCCGCAGATAGAAGGTCCGAGCCGCCAGGTTGTCGACCATGCGGACAGCATCGCGACCGCCCCATTGGCTAGGTATATGAAGGTAGAGCGCATCGGCCAGTTCCAGTGCCCCAGCAGCCGGCAATGCTGTCGCCAGCTCGAACAAACGCGGCGGCTTTGAAGGCCCCGGCACCCCATTTTCCGGCCTCGCTAGACTTAGGCACCAGTCGATGAGCGCACCAAGAAGCCGGAGCAGCTCGCGCAGTTCGCCTTCATCGAGCGGCTTGGTGAAGAAGCCCGCGTTCGGAATTTCTTCGATAAGGCGCTCGGCTGCCAGGCGGATGAGCGCCTCGCGCACCGGTGTGTTGCTGACGCGCAAGCCGTCTGCCAAGGTTTCAACACGGATGTGATGGTGAGCCGGCAGTTCGTGCCGAACAATCATCGCCCGGATCGAGGCATAGACGCCGTCGTGGCGACGCTCGGCACGGGCGTCACGCATCGCCTGTCTCGCCGGCAATGCGCGTGCGATATTCGCGAAGTGCGGCCGCCTGCTCGGGGCGCAGCGCATCAACCGCGGGGCGGTAGGCCGGCGAGGCCTCGGCAAGCAACGCCGACGGGCAGCCGCCATCAACGTTCCCGAGGTTGGGGCGATGCTGGCGATAGCCGACAAGCGCAGCGAGCGTCGGGGGAAACGTTTTCGCTACCGCGGGCGGATAGGTGAGCCACTGATTCTCGTAGGGCTTCAACCAGCCGAGACAATAACTGATAAGGACCCCGCGCCGGGGCGTGGGCGATCGGTTGGCGCCCGCCCCGTGCAGCGTCGAGCCGAGAAAGAGCAGCGCATCGCCGGGCGCCATGGTAGCCGTCACCATCGCGCCCGGCACGCCACGGTCAGGCGCGGGCCAAAGGCGGGTCGCGCCATTCGCCGCAGTGTAGCAATTCAGCGGCCACATCACGTTGAGCAGATATTCAATGTCGCCCTTCGTCCCCTGCCACATGTCCTCGTCGCGGTGCGGCGCCTGCGCCAGCTCGCCGGGGTGTATTTCGAGCGCCTGAGTCAGGTTGAGTTGGATGTTGTCGCAGAAGGGCAGCAACAGGCGCTCGGCGGTGCCAAGTGCCAGTGGATGCTCGATGAGGCCCGCCGTCTCGGCCGCCCGTTTCAGCAGCCCGTGGAAGCGTTTGGTACGCCAACCGTAAAAGTCGCCTTGGCAGAAGGGCGTAGCGGCGAAATGTGGTTCAAGCGCGTGACCGAGCCTGGCAATGTCGGCCCGTGGCACCACATTGCGCATGATCGCATAGCCTTGCGCGCCGAGCATGGCTACGCAGGCGTCGGGGTTGATGCCTGCCATCGCTGCCTCAAGCGGCCTCGGCGGCGCGGAGATCGTGGCAGAGCAGCGGTTCCGCGATTCCCCACTTGTCGCGCAGCAGCGCGAGCGTTGCCGGTGTGACGTTGATGGCGAGCGCGGCCGTCACGCCATCGCCGACGCTCTGCGGCAAGCCGAGCGGCTCGATGTCCCAGCCGATCGCGATGATCTCTGGCACCCAACCAGCGTGCGTAACGAAAACGAGGCGGTCCAGCCCATAGAGCAGTGCGAACTCGATCATTGCGATCGAGACCCGCCGCCGCACGTCGCGTACCGCGATGCGGTCTACTAGAGAAGGCGAGGTACACAGCCTGGTGATCTCCCAGACCGTCGGCCCAACCGGCACGCTGCTCGCGCAGAGGTGGGGGAACACCTCGCCCAGGAGGTGCGGGCCGGTCGTCGGCAACAGGCGCACCGAGCCACGGTGACACGCAGCGCGCAAATCGGCGTCGATAAGGTAGACGGCCGCCGCTGTATCAAATTGGTCAACCTCGAAGACGTCGTCGACAACAGGCACGTTCCACTTCAAGGCATCGACGAAGACACGCTTTCGGTCACGGTGCATATCGGCGATCAGGGGCTCGAAGCCGTGCCGGTTGCGATTGGTGACGACGCTGACCATGGGGTCCTCCTCAGAAGAGTGACCCGAAGCATTGGTTATGTTGGCCCGACAGACCCATAGGCGTAACCACGGGGGTTGCGCTGCGATCGTCCAGCTTCAGCCGAACATGTCCTCGAACGTGACTTGGCCTTCCCACAGCGCGCTGATGAGAAGCTGCTGACGCGTCGCGACGCCGTGCCGCCGTTTGGCGTCTTCGACGTAGTGATTGACGGTGTGGCGGCTCAGCCCCAGCAGCTCGCCGATGATGCCGTCGCTTTTGCCCTTGGCGATGAGCACGACGCAATCGAGCTGGCGCGACGTCAAGGGCGCCACGCGCCGCCGGGGTCGTCCTCCCTGCGCGATCGCCAAGCGCCGCGCCGCCTCGAAAGCGAACCAGCCGATCGATTGCGCCACGGCTGCGAGCGCTGGCGGGAAGCGCCGGCCGACTTTGACTGCAAAAGAGCACGACGCGCTCGGCTCGCCACGCAAAGTGATGGGCACGGTGAAGCCTGGCCCGATTCCTTGGCGCGCGGCAGTAGCGAAAATTCGCTTCTGCCGGTCGCTGAGCTGAATGAGAGCACCGATGTCTTCCCAAAGGAAACCGGCGCTGGCGTGCTGTGCGGCGGCAAAGATCGGGTCATCGACGAAGTAGCGTTGACGAAGGATCGTATGGAACCAGCCGATGGGGTAGTTCGAGACAAGAACCGAACTCGACGGTGGGCGCCCAAGATCAACATGGTGCGCGAGCGCATAGTAGTCGAGCCCAAGGCTGGTGCCCACCTCCTCGAGCAGGGTATTGAGGTCCGCCAGCGCGGCCGCCCGCTTGGCTTGAGCAACAAAACTTTGAACATGATCAAACGCGTCCACGACCAGCAACTCCTCTTCATCCTGCAACTGTAGCACCGGCCCGCTAACGCCTCTCAATCGGGCCGTTCCTTGGGCGACATTGAGCTGCGGCCGACCAGTTCTTTAGATCGCGTTGCTTTCATGTAGGCCAACTCTCAAGAAGGTGGAGCCGGTGCGAACTAGACAACAACTGACGAGCACGCTCGGGTGGTTTGCAAGGTGCAGATCAGGGCGCATCACAGAATGACGCCTCGCGCTGAGTAAAGGCGGTGTACATCGCCGCGAAGAGCGATCTTGCGGAACAGACGCCGCAAGAGGACACCACAACGGCCAAGGTCGCCGGGCGGTTGTGCCAAACCAATATCACGGCTTGGTTGCGAGCGCTGAGTGCCAGAGCCGTGATCTGTGCCAGGCGGACGTGACCTGTCCGGGGACTCTGCATATTTTTGTCAGACGGAGCTCGACCGCCGATCGAGCGACGATCACGTTCATGATCAGCGCGCCTGTTCATGCGTCGAGCCGACCTGCGAAGTTCTGCAGAATCGCCGATCGACCTACATGGCCACGCCGCCCCGCAACGAGATTTCAACGCGCCCATCAAGGCAGGCGCTAACCCACTTTCATCCTTCTCTTTCAGCCGCCGGAGCGCAATTTGTACAAAATTTAGTTCTTATAATCAGGGCCGCAGCGGGAAAATCTGAGCTCTCGACCGTATGTGCGAAGGATTGATCGTTACCAAGCCCCTCCCTAGCTGCTCATCGGAATGCGCGGGTTCAGACCAGCATTGAGTACGCCTAGCGCCGTCCAAACCTCTCGATTACCGCGAGCGTTATGGAGAACAGTGCCAGCACGACGGACAACGCCGGCTTCGATGCAAATACGATCGCCGCGCAAATTGCGAGCGCGGCCGGGTATAATTGGGGTCTCGCTCTGCTGCCACGGTCGTCACCCCGAAGCCGCTCAATATCCTTAGGCGCAAGGCTGACTGTCATTGTGCCGGTTCGCGCAATCTTTTCGATTTGCCCTAAAAGACTGGGCATCGAAAGCGCGGCGCTTCCCAGCGCAGCGAACAGCTTCCCCGCCTCTCCGCGTAACCGGGAGGGACTGATGCGTTCGCGCATCAACTCCCGTGCCAGCGGCGACAGCTCGCGAGCGATGTCGAAGGACGGATCGATGCGCCGGACAAAGCCTTCTGCCGTGAGCAGCGTGCGAAGCACCAGCGCCAGATCGGGCGGCAGCGCGAGTTGAAATTTGCGCAGGATGGCAAAGACCCTCTGAAAGATGTCGCCGAGGTCGATCTGCTCGAGCATGACGTTGCTGAATCGCTGGATAAGCTCGGCTAATGCCTCTTCGAGCTTCGCCCGATCGACATCGGGATCGCCCGCCCAGAGCATGAGGATGTCGACCACACCAGCAGTTTCCTCCGACGCGATCGCCAGGCCCAGCCGCACCAGTTCCTCGCGGCGTCTGGGCAAAAGTGTCCCCACCGCTCCAAAATCGATGAGACCGAGCGCGCCGTCCTCTAGAAAAAATACGTTGCCGGGATGCGGATCGGCATGAAAATGGCCGTTGATGACGATCATGCGCAGGATGGCCTGGGCATAGGTGGTGGCGAGCCCCGTGAGATCGAGATTGTTTCGTCGGGCAGCGTCTAAATCGCTCGCCGGAATGCCGCGGAGCCGTTCCTGGATGTTGACCCGCCTGCCTGAAAGCTCCCAGTCGAAGTGCGCGGTGCGAACGCCGAAGTTCTTAAGATATTTGCCGATCGCATCGCTTGCGCGGGCTTCCGCACTCAGGTCCATTTCCCTGTCGAGGCTTTCGGCAAAATGACCCAGCAACTCATCAGGTTGCAGGCGAGCAATTTCGGGAATGCGGCGCTCGGCAATCCGGGCCAGCCGTCGCAGGAGCCGAAGGTCCGCGTCAACAATCCGCTCGATCCCTGGACGACGAACTTTGACGATTACGTCCCGCCCGTCCAGCAGCGTCCCTGCATGAGCCTGGGCGATCGAGCCCGCGGCAATGGCCTTTTCGTCAAAGCGGCTGAAACAGCTGTCGATATCGCCGCCGATCGCTTCTTCGATCAGCGGCCGTACGGTCGCGAAAGGAAGCGGCGGAACCCTGTCCTGCAATTTCGAGAGCGCGGTTATCCAGTCAGGTCCCAGCAAATCGCCGCGCATTGCGAGAATCTGCCCGAACTTCACCGCAACGGGGCCGATGTCACGCAAGAGCGCGACGACTGCCTCCGGCCGGAGATTTTCGATCGATTCCTTGCCTCCCGGTCCGAGGCCAAGCCGAGCGGCCAACCCCTTGAGGCCGTGGCGCCCGAGGAGCACCATGATCTGTGCGAAACGCTCCCGCTCCTTCAACGTGCCCGCTTCAGGCCCATCCAGGAGTTCAAGATCAGCCACCGTTGTGTGCCCTGAGAGCGGGGACCCGACCTTGGCGGAATCCAGCTTCCTTCTCGAGTTGCTCCACGATTTGGTCCAGGTGCCGTATGGCCTGATCCAGAGCTGCCAGTTCTTCCGTCGTTAAGCTGCCGAAAGTTTGTGCCACGATCCCGTCGTAAAGCGGGAGACCCTGCTCAAGCATAACTCTGCCAGCCTGAGTGATCTCAACGATCTTCACGCGACGATCCGCCAAAACAGGCGATCGCGTGACCAAACCGTTCTGCTCCAGCCAGTCAATCGCCTGGGTCACCGTTCGGGGTGCTTGGTCGAAGAAGCTTGCGATATCTGTTGAGCGGCAGGGTTGTTCCGCGAGAAACACGAGCAATTTTAGCCGGGCCATCGACGCTCCATGAGCGGAGAGGTGCGCGTCGATCAACCGCCGCATTCTGTACCAGGTCCAACCAAAAGACGTCGCAATTGCGCGCAAACGTTGATCCTGAGGTTCCATATGATATGTCCTTGCTGAATCTTTAGCGGCGTGGCAAGAGGTTGAACCTAATATGGCTTCGGCGACGCGATCGCGCCTAATCTTGATCATGCAAATGCGTGGATGGTCTCGAATGGGCCGATTATCGAGAAGATATACTATGTGCATTCAGGGGCGTTGATGCCAGTTGCAGCCGACACCGCCCGAACTTCGACCTTGGTCCGGCCTTTCCAATGACGGATGCGGCTTGGCGCCTTGACCAGAGGAGTAGCGGGACACTGCATTTGAGTGGCGACTGGACAGCGCTTGCCATAGGCGAGGCAGCGTTGCGCCTAAGCGCACAGCCGGGTGAATATCGACGCGTACAGCGTCTCGATCTTTCTGATCTGGGGCGGATCGACAGTGCTGGCGCCCTCGTGCTTTTGCGGTCGATGGCGCCAGAAGCCGACATTGACGTTGGCGATAGAGAGGATCTTCGAAGACTGATTGATCTCGTCCGGCCGGCCTTGGAACAGGAGTCGCCACGGAAGGCTGGCACTTCAGGCCTTTTAGGGGTCTTCGAGCGCATAGGTCGTCAGCTAACAGGAATCTGTGGCGACGCTTACCAAATGTTGGTCTTCATTGGCGAGCTCATATCAGCGCTTGGTCGCGCGATCGCCAATCCTCGCCGCCTGCGCGTGACACCGCTCGCAGCGTTGATGCAGGACGTTGGCATCAACGCGTTGCCCATAGTCTTCATCATGACCTTCTTCATCGGCGCTGTGCTCGCACTTGTCGGCACTAATCTCTTGACCACACTTGGCGTGGAGGTGTTCACGATCCAGCTCGTCGGTGTGGCGATCCTGCGCGAGTTCGGTGTCGTAATCACTGCGATTCTTCTGTCCGGACGATCCGCTTCATCCTTCGCTGCGCAAATCGGCTCAATGCGGATGAATCAGGAAACGGATGCGATGCAGGTGATGGGCGTAGATCGCTTCGATGCGCTCGTGATCCCGCGGATATTAGCTGCGCTCCTGATGATGCCGCTGATGACCTTCTGCGCGGATATCGGCGGACTTGTTGGCGGACTGCTGGTCAGTTGGGCGACGATCGATATCAGCCCGGCATTCTTCATCCAGCGCACGCTAGAAACGGTAGACATCAAGCATTTCTGGATAGGCATGTGCAAGGCACCGTTTCTTGCGCTCATCATCGCCGCTGCGGGCTGCCGGCACGGCCTTATGGTCGGTGGCGACGTCCAAAGCCTCGGTCGCAACGTCACGTCCGCGGTCGTCCAATCCGTGTTCATGGTTATAATGTTCGATGCGACTTTCGCCGTCGTCTTCATGTTGCTGGATCTGTGAGCGCGCGGCTTAATTCTGGCGGCGAAGATACGCCGATCCGTGTCAAGGCCCTCCGCACGGCATTTGGCGAGAAGGTCATTCATGAAAATCTTGACCTCGAGGTCAGACGCGGAGAAATATTGGGCGTAGTGGGCGGATCCGGGTCTGGCAAGTCGGTACTGCTCAACACTATTCTAGGCCTCAAGCACCCCGATGGTGGGTCTGTCGAATTATTCGGCCGAGACATCCGCGATCCGCAAGCGCAGACCGATGTCGAGCGACGGATCGGAGTGATGTTCCAACAGGGGGCCTTGTTCTCCTTTCTCAGCGTCCAGGAGAACGTTGAGGCACCGCTTCTGGAGCATACGAAACTTGCACCTGATTATGTGCGAGATCTTGCAAGGCTCAAGGTCAAGCTTGCTGGTTTGCCCGAAGACGCAAGCGACTTGAGGCCGGCCGAGCTTTCCGGGGGGATGCGGAAGCGCGCCGGCGTTGCCCGCGCTATCGCGCTTGATCCTGAAATCCTATTCCTCGACGAACCGACCTCCGGCCTCGATCCCCTTGCCGCAGGAGAGTTCGATGAACTCGTCAAAACATTGCGCGATGCCCTTGGCCTTACGGTGTTCATGATCACGCATGATCTCGATACGCTCTATGCGATCTGCGATCGGGTTGCCGTGGTCGCCGATAAGAAAATCGCCGCCGTTGCGCCGCTTCAAGAACTAGAGCGGTCGGATCACCCGTGGATCAAGAGCTATCTTCTAGGTCCGCGCGGCCGTGCCGCCAGGAAAGAGAAGGAAAGCTGATGGAGCGCCATGCCAATTTTGCCTTGGTCGGCGCTTCCTCGATCGCGCTGCTCCTCGCGGCAGTCGTCTTCGTTGTCTGGCTTGGGGGATCCGCTCAAGAACGGGATTCCTATCGGATCGTTTTCAATGGACCGGTGCGCGGCTTGAGCGTTGGAGGCGAAGTTCAGTTCAATGGGATTAATGTGGGCGAGATCGGCGGCATTCGCCTAGATGAGCGCGATCCCAACCGCGTGATTGCAGATATTGAACTGACCCGCGGGACGCCGGTGCGCGTGGATTCTATCGCATCGACCGAGAGCGAGGGCATTTCCGGCGTGAGCATCGTCCAGATCAGCGCGGGTACGCCGAGCAAACCATTGCTCAGGACAGCCGATCACAGGGAGCGTCCTGTTATCCGCAGCAAGCGCAATTCTATGTCCTCGTTATTGCAGGGGGGCGGGCAGGTACTGGCGGGCGCGACCGAAGCACTCAGTCGCGTTAACAAGCTACTATCCGAACGCAACATCGCCAATGTTGGCGGCGCCATACACGACGTTCGCGTCACAACCGCGGAAATGGCGGCGCACCGGGCAATGTTCGCCAATGCCGGCTCGGCGCTCGCTAAGCTGGATAGAGCGGCCAGCGACATCCAGGGTGCAGCCTCGTCCGTGCGGCAAATCGCGGACGGCGATGGCAAACAAGCCTTCGCCGACATGTCACAGGCCGCGACCGAGCTCAAGTCGGCTGTCCAAGAGGCTCGCGGTGTTATCGCCAAACTCGACACGCAAAGCGCCAGTATCGGTACCACCACAATTCCCAACATCAACGCCACCATGCTTACTTTGCAGGACACTGCTGAATCTCTTGACGGGCTCATCCGCGAGGTTCGGCAAAGTCCCCGCGAGGTATTGACCAAGAACAAGGGCGCAGAATTGGAGTTGCCTAAATGACATTTTCCACCGGGAGATGCACCTTCCTACTCCTTTTAGGTGCCTCGCTGCTCAGCAGTTGCGGCAGTCTTCTGGGCGGGGACGAGCGGGCTGACCTCTTCAGGTTCGGAGTGGCAGATTTGACTCCGGTTCCCGCCGCACAGGGCGCCCTCCCAAGTCCCTCTGTGTCTTTGCTTCGTCCCCGGTTTCCGCAGGAGATCGAAGGGGATCGCATCCTCACTACCCGCGGAGCGCGAGCACTTTATGTCAAGAACGCTCGCTGGGTAGCACCGGTCCCCGACCTTTTCACCCAAGCGCTGGTTCGTGAGTTCGCGTCGCGATCACCTGACGTGCGCCTCGCGGACGCGAAGGGCGCCACGAAGGCATCTTACGCGCTCCAGATCGTTATCGAGCGCTTTGAGGCGAACTATGCCGTTGACGGTGATGGCAAAACGCCGCCCACAGTGATCATAGAAGGAGACGCGACCTTCTTTGATCTCACCGATCGACATGCGGTGGCTTCATCTCGCTTCTCGGTCGAGGAGCCAGCGTCCACTAACACTACAAGCGGAATCGTTGCCGCTTTCGATCGCGGGGTAGTCCGCTACACGGAACAGTTGACCGATTGGTCTTTGGGAGTTCAGCAGAGGCATGCGGGAGCGGGAAGTTGATTCCGCGCCTAGGAGGATGGTCACCGTAAAGGTATGCCATGACGTGCCTAGGGCTCCGCGCGTCTGGAGAGGTAATCCAAGGAGCATGCCCGCTGACATTCGGCAACCAACTCCGACTCGTGCGTGACACCTGACCCGAATCGTGCGCGGCATCATAAACGATGTTGCCGCCGAAATCCCCGCTCTCCATCTGCACCTTTCTGGGTCTGCCCCGTGGTCGGCCCTCCGCGTGAATTGCATAAGTCCCAGGCGGCTTATCCGATCATCATTCGCGACCACCGGGGGCCAACAAATGGCGCTCCATCCACAGATTCCTGAGGTTCCATATAATATGTCATTGCCGAGCGGTCGATAACGCGGCAAGAGCAGGTCCAGGAAGATAAGCATGGGCCGGTAATTGCTATGGCGGACAAGTCGGCGACCGCTTTAGCGGAAGCTGAGCACATCGATGGACCCCGGAGGTTCCCGCTCAAGTCTCCGCGCGTTCGGGTGGCGCTGTTCTTAGGCGGCATCGTGCTCCTCGCCGGTGGCTTCGTATGGTACTTCGATCATCAGAACCGCGGCAGATATATGCAGCGCACCGACAACGCCTATGTTGCCGCGGATTCTGTCGTCGTAGCGCCCAGAATCGCCGGATACGTCGAGCGTGTCCTCGTCACCGAGAATCAGGCGGTCCGGCAGGGGCAGCTCCTGGCTAAGCTCGACCCCCGAGAATATCGGGCGAGAAGCGAACAGATTGCCAGCGAGATCGAAACGGCGACAGCTGTGGTTCAGACGACGCGCTCCCAGATCGCGGAGCAGCAGGCAGCGATCACGCAGGCGCGGGCGCAACTGGACGCCGCACAGACTGAAGTCGCCTTCGCCGCGCAGCAGGTCGAGCGCTACAAACCGCTCGCAGCGTCCGGCGCCGAGCCGCGCGAGCGGCTCGCCCAGCTTCAAACGCAGGCCCGACAGACGCAAGAGCAGGCCAGTTCTGCGAAGGCCGGACTGCTGGCCGCGCAACGGCGTGTCGACACGCTCTTAGCACAGGTACGGCAGGCGAAGTCACAAGCCGAGGCCGCTCGCGCCCAGCTCGCAGCAGCGCGCGTAAACGTCGAATCGACGCTACTCAGGGCGGCCATAGATAGCCGCGTCGGCGATCTGTCTGTTCGAGTCGGGCAATTCGTGCAACCTGGCACGCGCATGATGACCTTGGTGCCCGTCGACCGCCCGTTCATAGAAGCCAACTTCAAGGAAACGCAGCTCGGGCTCATGCGCGTCGGCCAGCTGGTCCGCATCGAAGTCGATGCACTCCCGGGCGTTGAGCTCGCTGGGCGCGTCTCTAGCCTTGCTCCCGCCACAGGCGCGCAGTTCTCCGTGCTTCCCCCGCAGAACGCGACCGGCAACTTCACGAAAATCGTCCAGCGAGTGCCGGTCCGCATCGCCATCGCCACCCCTCCCAAGGTGATGCGGCTTCTGGTCCCGGGCATGTCGGTGGAAGTCACCGTCGACACGCGCTCGGCCAAAGGAGAGCTCGACGAGATCCGTAGGGCAGCAAGCCAGGATCGCTGACCGTGGCGACCGTCGCAGGTTCTCAAGGTGCCGCCGGAACGGAGCGCGCGGACGCAACGGCCTGGATCGCTGTGGCTGCCGGCGCGCTCGGCGCGCTGCTCGCGACGCTCGACATCTCGATCGTCAACTCGGCGCTGCCCACGATCCAAGGTGAAATCGGCGCGACAGGCACCGAGGCAACCTGGATCGCCACCTCGTTTCTAGTCGCCGAGATCGTCGTCATTCCATTGAGCGCGTGGCTGGAACGGCTTTTGGGACTTAGAAACCTCCTCCTGATCTCCGTGACCGCCTTTACCGGCTTTTCGATCCTATGCGGGATTGCAACTGATCTGACGACCATGATCATCGGAAGGACCGGCCAAGGTTTGATGGGAGGAGTTTTGATTCCGACCGCGATGACGATTGTCGCGAAGCGCCTTCCACCGCCGCAGCAGCCGATCGGTATGGCCCTTTTCGGAATGACGGTGATCCTAGGACCGGTGTTGGGTCCGCTGCTCGGTGGCTGGCTCACTGAGAACCTCAGTTGGCACTATGCCTTCTTCGTCAACGTGCCGGTCTGCGGACTACTGCTCCTACTCCTGCTACTCGGACTGCCGCACGAGCGCACGAACTGGATCTACCTTCGAGAGGCCGACTGGTTTGGAATTGTAGGGATGATCCTAGGCTTGGGAGGGCTGACGATCGTGCTCGAGGAGGGACACCGTGAGGAGTGGTTCGAATCCGCACTAATCATCCAGCTGACGATCATGACCGTGGCGGGTTTTGTCATGTTAGGGATCGGACAACTGTGGGCAGCAAAGCCGGTGTTGAAGCTGCGGATCGTCATGAACCGACAGTTCGGCAGCGTCGTCGTTATGGCGCTCGCACTCGGCATGGTGATGTACGGATCAACCTTTGTCATCCCGCAGTTCCTGGCGCTGATCGCCGATTACAACGCACTGCAGACAGGCCAGGTCATCTTCCTCATGGGCGTCCCAGCCTTTTTTCTGATGCCCATCATGCCCTTCCTCATCCGGGTTGTTGACATCAGACTCGCCGTCGGTGCGGGCCTCGCGATCATGGCCGTCAGCTGTTTCGTGAGTACTAGTCTCACGGCCGAATCCGCCGGCGAAGCCTTTACCGCCGGGCAGTTACTGCGCGGCGTGGGCATGATTTTGACCATGCTGTTTCTGAACCAAGCGACCATCGCCTCGGTCAGCCGGGAAGACGCCGGCGACGCCTCGGGCATCTTCAATGCCGCGCGAAACCTCGGCGGGTCATTCGCCCTGGCCGCCTTGGCCTCTTTCCAGGACCAGCGGATGTCGCTTCACAGCCGGCGCATGGAGGAGACCCTCTGGGCAAACGATCCAAGGCTGCAGGAGTATCTTGCCGAGATGTCTCGTACGTTCGGAAGCATGGACGCCGGGCTTCAATCGCTCGCTCGGACGATCCAGCTGCAGTCCTTCGTCATGACCTATAATGACATATTCTTGGTAATGGCGGCCGCGACGCTGGCTACGCTTCCAATGGTGTTTTTCCTTCGCCCGCTGCCAAAGGGACTGTCGCTGGCGATGCATTGAGGTTTTAATGGCAAAGTTCAACAGTCTCATCCTGATGCCGCTGCTGCTGCTCGGTGGATGCGTCGTCGGCCCGGACTATTCCGGCCCGCCAGGGCTCGGTCGCGCCGCCCCCCAGTCCACATTCGTTCGTCAAACCTCCGATATGAGCTCGAACCAGCCCCAGCTTGCCACATGGTGGACGACGCTGCAGGATCCTGTGCTTGATGAGCTCGAGCGCCGCGCGCTTGCATCAAACCCTTCGATCGAGGTCGCGCAGGCTCGACTCCGGCAGGCTCTTGCTTCTGTAAGCAACGAGCGCGCCAACCGCTTCCCGAGGGTTGGCGCTCAAGGGACCGCCGTGTTGGCCGATCTGCCGGGAATCGATCTGCAGTCGAACGGAGGTGACGGTAACCCCACGCCAACGCCGGCTCCCTCGGTCGCCCAGGAGCCGGACACATCCCTCCAGTTCTACAATCTTGGCCTGAACGCGAACTGGGAAATCGATTTCGCGGGCGGACAGGTGCGAAAGATCGAAGCTGCTAACGCGCTGGCGGCGGCGGCGGCCTATAACGCTGCAGACGCACAGGTCCAGCTTACCGCAGAAATCGCGCAAACCTACACGAACCTGCGAGACCGACAGCAGCGTGCCACCGCCCTCCGTCTGGGACTTGATCTGCAGCAGCAGCAGCTCGACCTTGCCCGGCAACGCTTTCAAAAGGGCACAGTGCCTGCCTTCGCTGTCGGCCAGGCGAACCGCGCTGTTCAGGCGACGACCATCGATCTCGCCGCTGCCGAAGCCGATCGCGAAATCTACCTCAATGCGCTGGCCGTACTCGCAGGTGAGGCGCCGGGATCGCTCGATCTCGTGTTGGCGCCACCGAGAGACATTCCGCTGCCGCCCCAGAGCGTCGCCATCGGCGAGCCTGCCTCGCTCCTGCGCCGCCGGCCCGACATTCGCGCTGCGGAGCGCAATCTCGCGGCCACAACGGCCCGCATAGGGGTCGCGGAGGCGGCTCGTTTTCCCAAGATTAGCTTCATGGGGATTCTCGGGATTGGCGGCACGTCCATCGCAGACCTGGGCGACCTCGGCAACATTTCTAACATCGCCGTCCCTCAGCTCCAGTGGGGCCTCCTAGATTTTGGACGGACCTCGGCTGCAATAGCACAGGCAAGCGCTGGCCGGGATGAAGCCGAGGCACAATATCGGCGGATAGTGCTCGACGCGCTCCAGGACGCCGAGGCTTCGCTGTCGCGTTTTGCCCAGCAAAGGCTCACGGTCGCTGCGCTTGCCGAGATCAAGCAGTCGGCTGATCAGTCGGCGATACTCATGCGGCAGCGTTACGAGAGCGGGGTCATTTCACTGACCGATAGCCTGGAGGCCGAGCGCCAGCGGCTCATTGCAGAGGCGAATTTGCGCAGCGCGCTTGCGGCGCTCACTGCCAGCTATGTTGCGGTACAGAAGTCGCTCGGGCTTGGATGGAGCGAAGCTGTCGATTAGCTCAGCGCGTGCGGAGAAGATTGAAAGGCCTCAAGAGAATCGCGAACTGCCCAGACCTTACACCGTCTCGCAAACACCTCGAGCCGGACTCTCGATGAACCGGCCGGATCGACATCTTTGCCGATGCTGTCTACCGGCGTAAGCGTGGCCCGTAGGCCGCCTTGCCGATGGCCGAAATGCTGCGACGCTGGTGGCAACCGTAGGTCTCTGGTCGCGGCTAGATGAAAGCAGGGGTCATGTCAGTACCGACCCATTCTCGGCTCCCTCCAGAGCCTTGAATCAATCGAACGCTACAGCCGCAAGCCTAGATGAGTACGCGCCCTAGCGGCCGGATGACTTGACAGCGCTCTATGTAGCCGCCCGCGTTATATTGAATGCGGTTACGACAACATTCGCAAAAGGCGGGATCGGATGATGACTTTGGCGTCGCCGACGATTCGGTCGATCAGCTGCTTGACGGTCGGCACATCGTCGATGAGCCCGGCGACCATGCCGCATGACCAGGCACCGACATCCATTTCGCCATTCACCATCACGCGCGGGTAAACTCCGGCGACTTCGGGGAGAATGTCCTCGAACTTGATGTTATCCCCGAGCTCGCGCTCCTTCTCCAGAAGGCGCTCGACGCCGGCATTCGTCAGGACGCGTTCGGTATTGCGGAGCGGCCGCATCACGAGGCGCGTGTCGAGTTCGGACGCGGCGACGATCGCCTGCTTCACATTCTCATGAACCGGCGCTTCCTTCGTCGCGATGAAGCGCGTCCCCATATTGATGCCGTCGGCGCCCATCGACAGCGCGGCGACGAGGCTGCGGGCATCCGCCATTCCGCCCGATGCGACGAACGGAATCTTTAGCTCGTCGGCGGCGCGTGGCAGCAGGATGAAGTTAGGGACGTCATCCTCGCCTGGATGCCCGCCGCATTCAAAGCCGTCGACCGAGACTGCATCGCAGCCGATCGCTTCCGCTTTCAACGAGTGGCGCACGCTGGTGCACTTATGGATGACCTTGATGCCGGCCTCCTTGAGCGCCGGCAGCCACTTCGCCGGGTTGTTGCCCGCCGTCTCGACGACCTTGATCCCGCCATCGATGATCGCCCGCACATAGCCCGGATAATCGGGCGGCGTGACCGACGGCAGGAAGGTCAGGTTCACGCCGAACGGCTTGTCGGTCATGGCGCGGCAGCGCGCGATCTCCTTGGCCAGATCCTCGGGCGTGCGCTGCGTCAACCCGGTGATGATGCCGAGCCCGCCGGCGTTCGAGACTGCCGACGCCAGCTCGGCCAAGCCGACATAGTGCATGCCGCCCTGGATGATTGGATGCTCGATGCCGAAAAGATCGGTGATGCGCGTCTTGATCATGACAACTCCATCTTGGGGATCCACGTCTTCGTCAAAGGTCGAAACCACCGCTCGGCGAGATCGGGAAAGCGCGAACCGAATGGTCGGAATCCGTGCCGTCGATCGCGACGAGCGCATTGGCGTCAAGGAGCGGCCGCAGCATGTGCGACTGCTGCCCGGCCAGGATGACGGCGACCAGGCGCCCTTCCCGATCGACATCGATGCGGGCTTTCTGGATCAAGGCCGTGCCGGGCTTCCCCGGCAGGTCCGCGGAAAGCAGGACGCCGCGTTCCGCAGCCAGGCCAAGCATCCCCCTCAAGGCGGCGTTCACGAAGAAGCGGAAGCCGACATAGGCCGCGAAGGGGTTTCCCGGCAGGCCGAAGAAGAGTGCGCCGACCGGCAGGATCGCGCGCCGACCGACACACCGCCGGTCGAAACGATGATGTCGGCGCCGCTCTCCCGCGCGAGCCGGCCGATCACCTCGGCCGTCGAAGCGACATCGTCGCGAACGGCGGGAACCGCCACGAAACGGAAGCCCGCCTCGACAGCGAGCTGAAATCACCGGCACCGTCGTATCATCGCCATGCAACCGGTCGGCAGCCTCCAACACCGACACGACACGCTTACGCCGATAAGTTGGGTGAAAATTCGAAGGAGTCGGTGAATATACGGTCCACTCTGGCCCCTTTAGCCTTGACCGTCCCAAATGCAGCTTCAACCATCGCCGGCGGGCCTGCAATGTAAATGTCGAACCCGGCAAGTGACTTTTCAGTCCGCGCCACCGCTTCGTGAACGTAGCCGGTCTCGCCTGGCCAGTCATCGCCCGCCAGGGGGTCTGACAGCACCGGGATAAAAGTGAAGTCCCCGTTCAACGCCCATTGCTCCGTAACGCCCATTGCATAGAGGTCGCGGCGAGCTCGAACGCCCCAGTAGAGTCGGATCGGTTTCGAAGCCCCCTTTCGCATGGCCGACTCGATCACCGCCTTGGCGGGTGAGAAGCCCGTTCCGCCGGCAACAACCAAGATCGGCCGCTTGCTGTTAATGCGGTGGAAGAAGGTTCCGAGCGGCCCCTCCCAAGAGACCACATCCCCGGCCTTCATGCCATCCGAAATCCAACCGGTAAGGCGGCCGCCGGGAACGGTACGGATCTGCAGTTCAAAATATGGGTCGCGGCCCGGCAAGCTGGCGATGGAGAAGTCGCGGTGAAGGCCCCTTGCGCTCAAGGTCAGATACTGGCCCGGTAACCAGTTCGGGAGATCATCGGGTTCAAGCCTGACGATCGTCACATCATGAGCCGCGCGCTCGATCCCGGTCACCGTAGCGGTGCCCTGCCGAACAGAAATGCCGTCCAAGGCGGACTTCAGTTCATGGAGGCGCACTTCCTCCATAAGTCCTGTTCGAACCCGAGCATCCAGTTCGACGTCGGACAGCGGCACGGCCTGACAGGTTAAGATGCGCCCATGGGCTACATCCTCCTCGGACAGCGCGGTGGGCCTGCGAAAAGGGTATTCGACACTCCCCTTGAGCAAGTTCGAAAGACACGTCTTGCAAGAGCCGTTGCCGCACTTGAACTCCAGCGAAATTTTGTGCCTCAAGGCGGCGCTGAGGATGGTCTCCTTGTTGCGAACCTTGAAGCTTTTTCCGATACTCGGGATTCTGACCTCGTATTCCATGCAGTTCCCAGTCCTCGCTCCGGCCGGGCGCCAGCCGTGAAAGCCCCCGGCAGCAGTCAATCCATGCATCCGTCCGAACGGCAGTGGCGCCCGCACATTGGCGGCGGCACCCCCCCCATTGTCGCGTGGCGACCGCACGAGACGACGCCCTCACCGACGGCTTCATCCAATTAGAACGAAACTTCGAGTTCCACGCCATAGGTGGCCGGGGGGCCATAGCGCGCGACGTTTAGTCCGAAGGGAGCGCCAAAATCGCGCCCATTTAGAATATATTCCTTATCGAAGATGTTGCGCGCGAAAAGCGAGACTCTGAGATCTTCTCCGGCCACCTTCTCGAACGCAATCTTCGCGTTGACCAGGGTGTAGCTTGGCTGAAACAGGTCGGGTGTGTTGAACACAAGGAGGTCGTAACTATCTTTCCACGACGCATCCACCTGGAGGACCGGCTTGAATAGGCCAGTCTCGGGCAATGAATAACGAATCATCCCATTGGCTGTCCACTCGGGAACCAGTGGAAAGCGATTGTTTGACCGGTCTACAGGCCCGTCCATGAACTCATCGTAACGGGCGATGGCCGCGCCAACATTCACCGACAGTTCAAGGTCGTCGGTCGGCAGCGCACTGAGTTCCAGCTCACCGCCATAGATTTTCGCCTTCGCCGCGTTCCGGGTCGTCGTCGTGGGAGACGGCGGATCGCCGAAGACCCCTTGGATCACCCGCTGGATGTCGTTGTAAAAATCGTAGAACAGCGCGATATTGGCGCGAACCCGCCCGCCCGCGAGATCCGACTTGGCGCCGATCTCGAACTCGTCGACCGTTTCCTTGTCGAATGGCGGCGTCGACGGCCCGATTCCGCGGATGTTGAACCCGCCGCTACGGAAACCGCGGCCATATTTGGCGTAGAGGAACAGATCCTCGTTTGCCTGGTAATTAAGCGAAATGGACCCCGTCAGGCCTGTGAAGTCCTTCGAGAAGCTCGCGCTTCCGCCGGGAAACAGTGGCCGGCCGTTGGTCCCGATGTTGAAGCTCGTGATCTTCTTGGTCTCCCAGGTATGACGGGCGCCTGCAGTCAAGCTGAACGCGTCCGAAAAATGGAACGTGCCTTGTGCAAAGACGGCAGTACTCTTGTTACGCCCCAACCCGTCGTCAATCTGGCTGAGCTCACCGAAACCCGGGAGCAAACCCAAACCGAGACGAGTGAAGTTGCGACCTTTCTCCTTGAACCAGTAGCCGCCAAGTATCCACTCGACGCTTTCGCCAGCATCCCCTGAAATATTGAGCTCATTGGAATATTGGTGCTGGTTCAATGAAAGGTATGTGCTTATCAGATTGACTGCTGTTCCGTCAAAATCGTTGAACGTCAACTCATCTGTTTCACGATAGGCGAAGATGTTTTTGATGGCGATGGTATCGAGATCAAGTGTTGCGATCGCAGTCGCACCCTGGACCTTGACATCGATCCCATTCCGATCGTTCTGCCGAACCACCCTGATATCCGACGGCCTCAGAGGGCTGAGGACGCTAAAAAATGAATTCGCTGGATTGAAGTATATCGGAACAACAGGTGCTCCGTTGTTCTTGTCGCTGAAATTGTCATAGGCAAGGCTCAACGTGATATTGTCGGACAAGTCGGCATCGACGATAAGGCGTCCGTAGAAGCTATTCTCGTCGTCGGTATCGTTGTTTCCGGGATTTAAAGGACCTGTCGCCAATACGTTCTTAGCATATCCGTCTCGTTTGGCCGATACGAACACGCCGCGTGCCGCAATCCCCTCGGACAACGGGACATTCACCGCGGCGGCCGCCTCTCGCCGCGAATAGTTGCCGACGGTGAACTTTGTATCCACGCTGAAGTTGTCTGTCGGATGGTTGGGAAGGACGTTGATCGCGCCGCCGGTGGTGTTGCGGCCGTACAAGGTGCCCTGCGGTCCCTTCAGCACCTCCACGCGCTCTACGTCGTAAAGCCTCTGAAACGCGCCGTTCCCGCGCGCAACATATACCCCGTCAACGTAAAGACCGACCGATTGATCGAGCGTGATCGACGACGGATCGTCCTGGACCTGTCCACGTAGGGTTATGCCAGCAACCGCGGTGCTTGTGCGCGCCGGTACGATCAGCAGATTGGGGGCGATCCGGTCTATGGCGTCCATCGTATCGATATCACGGTTGCTGAGCATATCCTGGGTGACCGCGGTAATCGAGATCGGCACCGATTGCAGGTTTTCCTCGCGTTTTTGCGCCGTTACGACGATCTCCTCGAACCCTCCTGCTTCCTGTTCCTCCGGACCTTGCGTCGCCGATGCCTCCTGACTGGACGCCGGGCTGGTAGCCAAGCTCGCCAGGACGAGCGCCAAAGCAATCCCGCCACCGAAGCGCGGGGTGCTCGGTCGGCCTACGTTCCAGTTACAAATCTTCGTCGTCATATTCCCTCCCAAAGGTGTTATTTCTTGTTATTTGCTCGGATATTCTTCCCAATTTCGATGAATTTCTTCACGGATTCGGGATTACGCATAGATCCGATACTGACAACTTCTAGGGGATCCGACCCCTGAAGTATTCTTTTGATCGGGACTTCAAGCTTCTTTCCCGATAGCGTATATGGGATCTCCTCGACCTCGAAGATCATGTCCGGTCGATGCCGGGGCGATGTTCGCGTCTTGATGATATTTTGGATGTGGGCTCTCAAATCATCGTCGAGAGAGCATCCGGGTCTCATCTGAATGAACAACGGCATGTAATAGGAACCGTCCGGATACTCGAGGTTGACGATCAGAGAATCTTCAACCGTTTGGACGTCATTGAGGATATTGTAGATTTCGCTTGTGCCAATCCTGATGCCATAGCGGTTCAGGGTTGAATCCGATCGGCCGTGGATTACACAGAAATCCTCGCTGGTTATTTCCAGGAAATCGCCATGGCGCCAGATGCCAGGGAACTCTTCGAAGTAACTTTCGCGCAGACGCACATCGCCGGGATCGTTCCAGAAATACAACGGCATCGACGGCATCGGCCGAGTAATTACCATTTCACCAATACGGCCAGTGACCGGGCATCCTGCACTATCGAACGCATGGACGGCAGCGCCGAGCATTCGCCCCTGCAGCTGCCCGGCGCGGACCGGCCGGGTCGGAACGCCGCCGACGAAACCGCCGCCGATATCCGTTCCGCCGCTTGAGGAAGCGACGCAGACGTCCTCTTTTACCGCTTGGTAAACCCAGGCGAACGCCTCCACCCCCAGCGGCGATCCGGTTGATCCGATAGTCCTGAGTTCGGGGAAACGAAACTCGTCTTTCGGCCGCAGGCCGGCCTTCATGCACGCAGTCAGGAACGCCGCGCCGACACCGAAATAGGTGATCCGGTGTCGCTCAGCCAAGCTCCACAACCTCTTGGCATCGGGGAAATTGGGATTGCCGTCGAACAGGACAATCGTTGATCCGACCAGAAGCCCGCCGACGAGCACGTTCCACATGACCCAGCCGGTCGTGGTGAACCAGAAGAACCTGTCCCGCGGTCCGAGCCCGAGATGAAGCCCGTGCGACTTGACGTGCTCTATCACGATCCCGCCGTGGCCATGCACGATCGCCTTGGGCTTACCCGTGGTTCCCGACGAATAGAGTATCCATAAGGGGTGATCGAACGGAAGCGAGGCAAATTCCGGATCGCCTCCACCGTCCTCGTGCTGCGCGACTAGGTCGTTCCAGTCGTGCGCCGGAACGGCGTTCGCGAACGTCGAACCACCGGGGAGGAGGATGATGTTTTCCAGGGTCGGCAGCGCCTCGGCAATTTGCGTCAGCTCCGGCAGTCGATCCGCACGGACGCCACCGTACCAATATTCCGTGGAGGCGATCAGCAGCTTCGGCTCGATCTGTGAGAAGCGGTCGACGACCGTGCGGGTGCCGAAGTCCGGCGAGCAGCAGCTCCAGACCGCGCCGATGCTGGCGCAAGCGAGGAACGCCACCACCGTTTCCGCGCGATGCGGCGCGTAAGCGATAACCCGATCGCCCGAGCGGACGCCCAGCGCCGCCAAGGCCCGCGCCAAGCTTCTCGTTCGTCCGGCGAGCTCTCCCCAGGTTATCGTCGTGATCCGCCCGGCTTCGTCTTCCGCGATTATCGCCGGCTCATCGCGTCGTTGATGGACATGCCTGAAAACATGTTCGGCATAGTTAAGGCGAGCTCCAGGGCACCACACCGCGCCTGGCATCCGCTCTTCGGCGAGAAAATCGTCAGGCTCGACGTGAAAACGAATGTCGAAGTATTCGGCGATGAGGCGCCAAAATTCAGAGACGTTGTCGACAGACCATTGCCACAAGTCACTGTATTCGGCGAACCGTGCGCCGGTCCTAGTTTCGACCCAGCGGCCGAATTCGGCAAGTGCAGTGTCGTCTGGAGCTGAGGGTAGCCAGAGGATGTCTCCTCCGGCCACCGTACTCGATTCGCCGACTTGCGACTCCCTGCTCATCGTTCATTTACCTCACTCGGATCCGTCGGCAGCGGGGCGCCGCAGTGCCCCATGGCGGCAAAGGTCCACGCCATTTTTCCCCGAAGGTTACCGTGAGCCTCATGGGTCACGGTGACCTAGCTTCATGTTTTAGCCCGGCAAGTCACTCTGCCGCAGCGAGCATTCCGAGAGCGGGTCGTCCGTCGGAATAGCGTGTCCGCCTCAACAACTCCCCGGGGCGATTCGCCGTCACCTTCCCATCAAGTACGGTGGTCTTTCCGTTCACCATCACCCTGGCGACGCCGGTCGGGAAGTGGACCTGGCGCGACTGTCCGCCCGGCAGATCGTCGGCCCATGAGACCTTGCCGAGCGAGAGGTTCGCGTAGTCTAGAAGAACAAGGTCAGCGGCCTTGCCGACCTGGATGCAGCCGCGGTCCGTCAAACCCAGCAACTGGGCGGGGAGGAAACTGCACCGGCGCACGGCGTCTTCGAGGCTGATGACGTTGCGCTCCCGAACCCAGTCGGAGAGCAATTTGATCGGCCATCCATACTGGCAAAGATACTCGAGGTGAGCGCCCCCGTCGGAAACCCCGGGGATCGACAGCGGATGTCGGATGATTTCGCCGATGGCTGCTTCGTCGGCGTTCTGGACGGCGTACCGGAAAAAGCCCGTCCGAAGATCCTCACTTACCGCCAGATCCAGCATCGCGTCGATCGGATCGACGTTTCCGGCCAGTTCCGTGAGCCGCTTTCCTTCCCATTGCTTGTTCTCGGGAAGGTGGACCGTCTTGATTTCGACATCGCTCCACTTGGGCGAAAACAGTCCTTGCAGTTCCGCCATGTCCTTCTTCATCTTTGCGCGATATTCCGGATCGGCGAGCATCGCCTTGCGCTCGGGCAGAGGGGCCGAGAGCGCTTTGGACCAGTGAGGGTAGTCGTCGAAGAGGTTGCCGGCAGTCGCGAAACAGAAATCCGCATCGATCGGAAAGCATGAATTGATAGCGAAGATGCGGGCGCCCTGGCGGTTCTCCTCCTCCATCATCTCGAGTTCTTTGCGCCAGTAACCCGGGTGCCCGTAAATATCGATCAGTGCATTCCAGTTGATCGGCCTTCCCCCCGCCGCGCGCGAGAGCTGTCCCATCAACTCGAAGTCTTCTTTCTTCACCCCCGAGAGCAGACCCTGAGGCGTGAATTCGATACAGGTTCCGGGATACTCCGAAAGCACCTCGCAGATGGCGATCAGTTCTTCGCGCGCTGCGAACCGGCTCGGCACCGCGATACCATCGGCATCGGCATGACCGTTGTTCCAGGACGACGAGAAACCCAGCCCCCCCGCATCGAGTGCCTGGCGCACTTCAGCGAGAATCGCGTCGAGCTCCTCCTTCGTCGCCTCCCGCTTGCGAGCGTCGTCGCCCATGACGTAGTACCTTATCGTGGAATGCGGCACCATCGCCCCCACGTTCACGCCCAGTTCCAGTTGGTCGAGCGCGTCGAGATACTCGCCGAAGGTTTCCCAGTTGAACGGTATCGCTGCCGCCAGCGTCTCCTGAGGGATCCCCTCGACCCGGGACAACATCTTGGAGACCCACTGTTGATCGCCCTTGCGCACCGGGGTGAGCGCGAAGCCGCAGTTGCAGATGGCGATGCTGGTGACGCCGCTGAAGCAGGACGGTGTCGCCATCCCATCCCAGAAGAGTTGTCCGTCCATGTGCATGTGCATGTCGACAAAGCCAGGCATGACGTGCAGGCCGGCAGCGTCAATCTCTTCGCGCGCCGGGTCCGAGATGGCGCCGATGTAGGCAATCTTGCCGTCGAGGATGCCGACATCCGAGATGTATCTAGGTGTCATCAGACCGTCCACAATGGTGGCGTTCCGGATCACGGTATCGAAAGTAGCCATCACAACCCTCATTCCCAAATAAGCAATAGTTTAGCGCTTCGGCCTCAAGTTAAAGGACGAACAAAGCTGACTAGGCTGCGCGTGATATTTGAGACTTGTGACCGGACGGGAAGAAGCGCTGGTACATAGCTGCGTGCCAGTTCCACACCGCCATCACTGTGTCCGCGGCCGCGTTCCACATGTCCATCATGTTCTCGGGCGTGACAATCAGGCGGGCAAAGTCGTCGGCGTCACCTGCGTGCTCGGCATCGGCCTCGATATGGATGTCAGGGAAGCGCGTGTCGGTGAAGCCGTACATCTCGCGCAGCGCCTTGCTCTGGCGCACGAACTGGATCGGCGACTGGCTCTCCAGCGACCACATCAGCGACATCACCCCTTCGCGCCAGTCGTTGCGCGTATAGCGCTCAATTACTGCAACAAACGCGCTGGTCTCGGAGAAGATGTCGGCCCGGTAAACGTCCTCTCGACTCCCCCCGCAGCCGCTGGTGATCATGTCTACGTTGATCTCGGGATGAACGTCGGGGACGTAAAATTCCTCGTAGATATTGGTGATGATCTTCTTCTTGATGGGATAGAGCCCGTGGTCGATTGGCATGCCCGCCAGGATCGCCGGAAAGATCTGTTCGGAGCCCTTCGCCCCGAACCACCACCACTGGATCAGGAACTCCTTGAGGTGTTCTCGGCTCAACGCGCCTTCGCACATCGCGTCGATGATAGGATGGTGCCCGTAGGGGTATTTGGACCGGAACTCCTGCAGGTTTGTCACAAAATCCTCGGCGTCCCAGCCGCTGAAATACTCAGGATTGCGAATGATCATGGTACACCTCGATTGTATGTCGCCGGATAGCCCAGCCGAAGGGAGCGCCCACGACAGAGCATATCGCCGTCAATGCCGCGGACCTTTGTGAGCCAGAATTGCGGTGCCGGTCTTGCGAGCAACCTGACCTCGCGGTCATCCGAACGTAAGACCGCCTCCCCCACGCGACGTCAGGCCGCCTTCTTGGCCAGGCTTTTGTGACCCGCCGGAAAGAAGCGCTGGTACATCGAGGAATGCCAGTTCCAGATGCCCATCACGCTGTCCGCGGCCGCGTTCCACATGTCCATCATGTTCTCGGGCGTGACAATCAGGCGGGCAAAGTCGTCGGCGTCACCTGCGTGCTCGGCATCGGCCTCGATATGGATGTCAGGGAAGCGCGTGTCGGTGAAGCCGTACATCTCGCGCAGCGCCTTGCTCTGGCGCACGAACTGGATCGGCGACTGGCTCTCCAGCGACCACATCAGCGACATCACCCCTTCGCGCCAGTCGTTGCGCGTATAGCGCTCAATTACTGCAACAAACGCGCTGGTCTCGGAGAAGATGTCGGCCCGGTAAACGTCCTCTCGACTCCCCCCGCAGCCGCTGGTGATCATGTCTACGTTGATCTCGGGATGAACGTCGGGGACGTAAAATTCCTCGTAGATATTGGTGATGATCTTCTTCTTGATGGGATAGAGCCCGTGGTCGATTGGCATGCCCGCCAGGATCGCCGGAAAGATCTGTTCGGAGCCCTTCGCCCCGAACCACCACCACTGGATCAGGAACTCCTTGAGGTGTTCTCGGCTCAACGCGCCTTCGCACATCGCGTCGATGATAGGATGGTGCCCGTAGGGGTATTTGGACCGGAACTCCTGCAGGTTCGTCACAAAATCCTCGGCGTCCCAGCCGCTGAAATACTCAGGATTGCGAATGATCATGCCGACTCTCCTCCGACTTGGGGCCATCCCCGATTCGTCCGTCACTATCCCGATGTAGTAGCATAGTCAACCAGATGCTCGACAAGGCTACTAACGTCGATGGGTTTATCGAACGATCGAACGGGTCAAAGCGAGCGGCGGTAGCGGTGAGAAATCGTCGATGGCGGCAATGGAGCCAGCTAAGGCGAAGAACGGAATCATCTGGTCCCGGTGACGCCGCCAGCTCTGGACGATGGGCGGGTATTGGCGGGCCCCAGTCGCTTGCTTCGAACGTCTCCAGCGCCCGAGGCGGGCCTCGGCCTTTTCGGCGCGACAGACGCGGCGCAGCCCCTGGCGATGGCCTTTGGCCCTTCAAGGACGCAAATCGAGTTGCGGATCAAATGCACGATGCAGTCTGGACGACGGTTTGCGGGAATGCGGCCTCGATCGTGTCGGGGAAGCCGTTCAAGCGTAAGCGTTAGGTGAGCTGATTACCGCGGCTTCCGGGTCTCGGTAGCGGCGGCGGTGCCGGTGGTGCGGCCGCCGGCCAGCAGGGTTAGCCGCCGTCGGATCCGTGGTCCGTCGATGTCGTCGGCATCGTAGGGACCGCCCATACCATTCCACGAGGTCGTCATGCTCCTCATGGTCCGGGTCGGCGACCACCTCGAGGAAGCTCTCGTAGCTCGGGAAGCCCCGATGTCTTCGGGCGGTCCGCAGCGCGCGCCGGCGATGAGGCGGGAATAGATTCTGTCAGTGGTTGCCGCTTCTATGGTGATCAGATGCTCACAGCTATCGCCCATGTCGTAGATGTAGTTCAACTGGGACACGCCACGTTCGGCCCGGCCGCCGAGCTTGGCGACCTTGGCGGCCTCGAGATCGCCCAGCCGGGCTGCGACAGGCCGTAGCGCTGGCCGTCGGCCTCGAACTCGTAGAGGTGGCTTTCCTCCCAGCCGATCGCCGCCTGGATCACCAAGTGGAGCGCTGCAAGGCTCGCGGCAAGCGGCACCTCTACCACGCGCCACATCTACGGCTCGGTATCCATGAGGCGGATGCGCAGCCGGGCGATCTTCTCGGTCATGCCGCCAGTCTGGCAGGCTCGCGCCGCCAGTTCCACGGCAGAAGATGATCGAGGTCAGGCTGGCGTGACCTGCGGCAAGTCTTGTGAGCAACTTCGGTGAGCCAGCCTTCGGGTCGATCCCGTTCAGCCGGGCGGTCTCGAGTGCGGTGAAGATGACAGCGCGTTCGCCGCCGCGTCCGGATCCCACCGCATCGTTAATCGTCGAGATCAGGTCCGGCGAGACATCGATGCCATTGAGCTCATCGAGATGCCCGCGCTTCTCGCGCACCGTCATGCCGCGCGCGTAGAGTCGGGGAGATGTTGTCGTCGAAGTTGAGAAAACGACGCTGACACTTGGCGATCAACTCCGGAACGAGCGTCCCGGCTCGGTCGTAAGGCACCCCCGGCGTTAGGTTCTACGTGCGGCCAGCACCGTCTTTCGCGACGAGCCCTTGTGCCGGTGTCTTGCGCCTTGAGCGCCTTCACTCTCCAGATGGTCGTCCAACTCGGCCGCCGGCATCAGCTCAGAGAGGGCCTTCTTCAGTTCGTCGAGCAGGCCTTCCTTTGCAAACAATCCTGCGGATCACGGCCCGTCAGCAACGGATCCAGCACATCCTTATCGATCGCCCTAGATGGGTCCTTTCTATTCCATCCTATGGCCTCGCGCACAAAATTACTTAGAGTCCCTGCTACGACGCCTCGAGCGCGGGTCGTCCAAGCTCCTCCTGGCCCGCTCAGCGTCGTGCAACTCGATTATCGTTGCCCGGACCTTCTCCAGAGTTCCCGAAAACCGGGTACGTTCCCCGGGACCAAGCGCCGCGAGGATCTCCCTATAAAATTGTTCGGCCTCCTCCTTCATCTTGACGCCGAGTTCGATCGCCTTCGGAGTGAGGAACACGCGCCTCGCCCTCCCGTCCTGATGGCAATCCTCGCGCCGGATAAGGCCCTGCGCTTCGAGCCTTTCGATGGTTCTTCCCACTGCAGCCTTATCGAGTTCGATCTCGTCGGCGATGTCCACCTGCTTCATGCCATCGCGCCGCATAAGATAGGCGATGATGCGCCATCGCGGCCCAGTGATCCCATGATGCTCGAGTCGCATGTTGAAGGTCTTGCGCAAAATCCGCGTGGTATCGGCCAGCTCGAATCCAAAGTCGATCGGCCAAAGCGATGCGCCGCTGGTCTCTGCAGGCGGCATGGAATTGTTGGTCGTTTTCACAAAAGGAGCTACCTTGCCAACCTCAGCCACGCCCAACCATGGGTGAACGCTACAGAACCGTTGAACCCCGGACTCTTGCTTGCCGCTAAGCTGGCGTGCCGGGTATAGTGAACGCTAATGATTTGCAACCGGCGGTTACATTGGGTGGTGTCTCAGTTCGAAATCTACTGAAACCGCCCCCCCGGAAGGAGGTTGGCGGCCAAAAGCGCGCTTACAGGAGCCCGAGGGCGAGCTCGCGCAGGATCGCTTACGAACTTCCTGAGCTGCGGCAATATGCTTTCAATTAACGGCCGCCGTTCGCGCATCGACGTGACCGGATGCTCGGCGATCAACTTGTCGCCGTGCTTGAACACGACCTTGAACGGTTTTCTTGGGTCGTCGTTCGGGACGACCTCACCGGCTGGAGCTGTCGCGCAATACTCCTATGCTTTGCGCTAAGCATATAGCGGGTGCGAGCGGCTGGCGACAGCGACTTCAAGCCGGCCCAATCTCAAATTGAGACACTATCATTGGGTCGGTGGTGCTTGTCGCAAACGTCGACGCATCGCCCAGGCCCCACCCCTCTGTGCGGGATTTCTACGGCCAGGACGTCACAAACTGCTCGCGGGCCATCCGCGACCGAGGCTGGCTCTCACTCTCACTGTCTCCGACATAGATGAAACCGGCAATCCGTTCGTTCTCGGCAAGTCCCAGCTGATCGCGAACCACCGGATCATAGGCAAGCGCGCCAGTCTTCCACATCACCCCATAGCCGAGCGCCCTCGCCGCCAGTATCAGATTTTCGGTCGCCGCGCCCACCGACAGGGTTTGCTCGAACTCGGGGATTTTTGTATTCCGGCGAAGGCACTCGACAGCGACAAAAACCAGCGGCGCAAGGTAGGCGCGTTTTCGCGAATGTTCGGCCGCGGCCGTATTGGCATTACAGGAAGCCTCGGCAAAAAGTCGTGCCAGCGCGTCGAGTCCCTGTCCTTCGATCTTGATGAAGCGCCAGGGACGGATCCGCCCGTGGTCCGGCGCGTTCGTGGCACACGCCAACATCGCGGCAATGTGGATCGCGGGAGGAATTTCTCCATGCAGCCGCTTTGCCGACACGCGGCTGGTTATCGTGATCAAGGCGCTCATTTAGGGTTTTTCTGCTGTTCGAGAAACGCCTTCACCCCTCGCTTTGGCGCTCCCCCGCAGAACGCGAGCGACTGATTACGGTTTTCCATGGCGATGGCCGCATCGAGGCTGCCGGCCGCGAGGCTCGCGTTCAGGGTTTCCTTGGTCAGGCGGATGGCGAGGTCATCGTTCGCCATGATCATCTCGACGTATTGCTCGACGCCCTCGGCGAGTTCCTCGTCGGGCCAGACCCGCGAAAGCAGGCCGAGTTCGAGTGCTTCGGCAGCCGAGACGATCCGCCCTGTCAGGCACAGGTCCGCCGCAACAGCCCCACCGACGAGCCGGGGAAGCAGATAGCTCACGCCCATTTCTGTTCCCGACAGGCCGAGTCTGACAAAGGCCGCGCTCATCCGCGTCGATTGCGCCGCCAGCCTGATATCGGCGGCTAGTGCTAGAGCGAGCCCGCCGCCCACGGCGATGCCCTGCAACATGGCAATGATCGGCTGCGGGCAGCGCCTCATGCGCAGCACGATCTCGCCGTAGTCCCGCATGAAACGCATGGCTTCAGCGGCGGAAGCATCGAGCACCGGCAACGGTTCCTTCAGGTCGAGTCCAGCCGTGAAGTTGCCTCCTTCGCCGGACAGCACGATTACGCGCGTCGAGTCGTCATGCTGACGCTCGCCCCAATAGTGCAGCAATTCCTCGACCATTTCGGCCGTGACCGCATTTTTCCGTTCAGGGCGGTTCAGGTACAGGTAATCGACTTGGTTCGCCCTCGACAAACGGAGAGTGTTGTAACCTTGACTCACTTCGTCGATCCTTGTTGCTAGTCCTGCGACGTACCGCCACGCTTGGAAGGCTCCGAAACATCGCCACTTTCCGGCTCGCGCACGATTACAGCGAACGGGCGATCAAGATCTTCATGATCTCGTTCGTCCCGCCGTAAATCCGCTGAACACGCGCGTCGGTGTACATTTGCGAAATCGGATACTCCTTCATGTATCCGTAGCCGCCGAAGATCTGTAGGCATCGATCCACAACTTTGCCTTGGCGCTCGGAGCACCAGTACTTGGCCATGGAGCCGCTCACCGGATCGAGCGCCCCGTCCAGCCGCGCGGCGATGCAATGGTCGACGAATGTCCGGCACACAGTCGCTTCGGTGCGGCACTCCGCCAAGGTGAACGCCGTGTTCTGAAATTCGAGTAGCGGCTTGCCAAACGCGGTTCGGTCCTTGGCATAACGGGTTGCCAGTTCAACCGCTCGCTCCATCGCCGCGGCTGCGCCGATGGCGATCACCAGCCGCTCCTGGGCGAGGCTGTTCATCAGCTGCGCGAAGCCCTGCCCCGGTACGCCGCCGAGCAGGTTCTCGCGTGGCGCCCGCACGTTATCGAAGAACAGTTCGGACGTGTCCGAAGCCGCGAGCCCGATCTTCTCGAGGTTCCGCCCGCGTACAAATCCGGCGGCCTCGCCGTCCACCGCAACGAGCGAGATGCCCTTTGCCGTGGCGCTCGGATCCGTCTTGCAGACCACCAAGACAAGGTCGCAGGTCTGACCGTTGGTGATGAAAACCTTCTGCCCGTCCAGGCGATAGCCGTCGCCGTCCTCAATCGCGGTAGTCCTCACCGACTGAAGGTCCGAGCCCGTTCCCGGTTCAGTCATGGCGATCGCGGTCACGATCTCTCCGGACGCCATTTTCGGAAGCCAGCGCTGCTTCTGCTCTTCGGTGCCGTACTCGAGGTAATAGGGGCTGACGATCGCGCTGTGGAGGCCGAGGCTGAAGCCGATCCCAATGCCCGAGTATTCCAGTTCCTCGATGATGACCACTTCGTGCGCGAATGTGCCGCCCAATCCACCGTAGCGTTCCGGGAACGAGGGACAGAGGAGGCCAGCCTCGCCGGCGACGTTCCAGGCGTCGCGGTCGACATAGCCCTGCCTTCGCCAACGGTCGTACTGCGGTTCGAATTCCGAGGCGATGATCTTGCGAACCGAATTCCGGAAGGTGTCCAGATCCCCGGCCGCCCAGCGGGGCGTCGCGTATCGCGTTACCATCCGCCCACCTAGAAACTCATGCCGCCGCCGACGACGACGACTTGGCCGCCGATGTAATCGGAATCCGGCGAGCAGAATAGAAACACCCCGTTGGCCGCTTCCTCGGGCGTGCCGGCGCGACCGAGCGGGATCAACTGCTGCTCCATGGCCTGGAGGAATTCCGCGCGGATACCGACATTGATCTCCTTCTCCCCGATCGCGATCCGCGCCGCGTCCGCGCCGAGTGCCTGGGTCAGTCGGGTCTGGATGAGCCCGAACGCCACCGTGTTCACGTTCACGTTGTAGCGGCCCCATTCCTTCTGCATCGTCTTGGTCATGCCAATGATGCCGGCCTTGGCCGACGAGTAGCCGATCTGGCCGGGATTGCCGCCAATGCCGGCCACAGAGGAGACGTTCACCACTTTGCGGTGCACTCTCCGGCCTTCCTCCGCCTCTTTCTTGGCGAACATGCGGATCGGCTCGGCCGCGGCCCGCAGGATGCGGAACGGGGCCACAAGGTGGACGTCGAGCATGGCTTGGAACTGTTCGTCCGTGGTCTTCTGCACGACGCTGTCCCAGATATAGCCCGCGTTGTTGACGATGATGTCGAGACCGCCGAAGTGCGTCATCGCCGCGGATACGAAGCGTTCCCCGAATTCGGGGTCGGTGACGTCGCCGTTGCAGGCGATCGCTTCTCCGCCCCACGACCGGATCTGCTCGACGGTGGCCTCCCCTGTGTCAGAGTCCAGATCATTGACCACCACGCGGGCGCCCTCCTTCGCCAGCCGCAGCGCGATTGCCTGACCGATCCCCCGGCCAGAGCCAGACACGATCGCGACTTTGTCCTTCAGCACCATGCCCTATCCCCGTTCAATTTGACTGTCGCCGAGCCGAGCAGCTTGACGTCGCCTTCGGCATCGGTCGCCTCGAGATCGAGCAGCGACAGCATTTCCTGCCCGACCTCGCTCTGGCCTCGATAGATCGCGCGGCAGTGAATCTCCGCTCCCAGCGTAACGATTGCCGCGAACCGGGTCGTTAGAGACCGAATGTCCTCGGGCGGCGCAATCCGGCTCACCAGCTCTCCGAGATACGCCATCGACAGCATGCCGTGGGCAAACACGTCGTCGGCGCCGGCGCTACGGGCAAAGTCCAGGTCGACATGCATCGGGTTGTGATCGTTCGAAGCGCCGCAATAAAGCGCCAGCGTGTGGCGCGAGATGGGGGGCTTCGTCAGGGTGGCGATCACTTCTCCGACCTGAGGGCTGGTAATCGTTGGCTTCTCCGCGCTCATCTCAGCGGACCACGATCGTCTTGGCCATTTCGGCGACGGCTTCGCCCTCTGCATCGAGCACAGCCGTCGCGACGACCACGAACTGAAGCGCACCGCCCTTTTTCGCGTAGATGTCGGCAATCCGGTTGCGGAACGTCAGGCGGTCGCCCGCGCAGGCGACCTTATGATATGTAAATGACTGTTCACCATGAAGAATGCGGGACATGTCGATTCCCAATAGGTCGAGGAAGTCATTTGGATCATCCCGCTCCATTTCCAGCGTGAACAGGTATGTCGGGGGCAGCGGGATCGAACGGTAGCCCGCGTCGCGGGCGAACCGCTCATCGCTGTACAACGGATTGGCATTGCCCGTCGCGGCGGCGAAAAACTTCAGACGCCCAAGTTCCACATGCACGTCGAACGGCGCGAATTCATGCCCGATCAGGGCCGGGTCGATGGTCGGGTGCACAGTTCAAACGCCTTGGTAAAGGGTGACCACACAGGCCCCGCCCAAGCCTAGGTTGTGCTGCAGCGCGACCCGCGCTCCTTCCACCTGGCGCTGACCAGCCGCGCCGCGCAGCTGCCAGACCAGTTCCGCGCACTGACCCAATCCCGTGGCGCCCAGCGGATGGCCCTTCGACAGGAGGCCGCCGGACGGATTGGTGACAACTTGGCCGCCATAGGTGTTGTCGCCGTCTTCGATGAAACGTTCCGCGCCCCCTTCCGGGCAGAGGCCGAGGCCTTCGTAAGTGATCACTTCGTTAGTGGTAAAACAGTCGTGCAGTTCGACCACGTCAACCTCGCCCGGGCCTATCCCAGCTGCCTCGTAGACTTGCTGCGCCGCGGCCTTCGTCATCTCGGAACCGACCGCCTTGATTAGACTGCCGGAAAAACTGGTGGCGAAATCGGTCGTCATGGCCTGGGCGGCGATCCGTACGTCCGTCCTCAGCCCGTGCGAGCGAGCATAGGTTTCGGAGCAAAGCACCGCCGCGGCGGCACCGCAGGTCGGCGGACAGCACTGAAGCTTCGTGAGGTTCAGCAGTACCTTAGGTGACTGCAGCACGTCGTCCGGGGTCAATTCGCTCCGGAAGATGGCGCGCGGGTTATGGACCGCGTGGCGGCTTGCCTTCGCCCTGACTTTGGCGAATGCGCGGTCGGACATGCCGTAGCTGCGCTGATATTCAAGTCCTGCGCCCCCGAAAAGCCGGAGAGCCATCGGGCCGCGGGCTGCTTCGGGCAGATGCGCGTCAGCGATGTCTAGGAACGCCTGCAGCGGGCTGGGGCGATCCTCGAACACGTTGCCGAGCGCCCCCGGAGCCATCTGTTCAAAACCAATAGCCAGGACGCAATCCGCGGCCCCGCTCGCAATCGCCTGCCGCGCCAAGAAAAGCGCTGTCGAGCCAGTCGCGCAGTTATTGTTGACGTTGATAACCGGAACGCCGGTGAGCCCCGCCTTGTAGGCCACGGCCTGGCCGCTGGTGCTGTCTCCATAGACATATCCGGCATAGACCTGCTGGATCGCGTCGTAGGCGACGGCGGCATCGCAAAGCGCGTCCCCTAACGCCGCCACCCCGAGGTCGACGTACGATACGCCAGCGGCAGGCTTGATGAAGGGCGTCATGCCGACGCCGACCACATAGACCTGCTCCATTGCTTGATCCCCCTCTAGAAGGCCGGCAACCCTAAATCCGCCACACTGGTAAATTAGTTGCTGTGGCTATTAGTTTTCCGACTCCGTGGTGTCAAGAGAGGGGCGGAGCGCTGATGCCGCCGCTGCCGAGATCGCCCGCCTGGAGGCTGAGCTCGCGACGGCGCGGGCCGAGCTCACCGGCGCCAGGCTCCTCATCGAGCAGCTCCGCGCCCAGCTCGCGGTCCTACGCCGCATGCAGTTCGGCCGTTCGTCGGAGCGCGTCGACCGCGAGATCAGCCAGCTCGAGCTGCTGCTCGAAGATCTGGAAGAGGGCGAAGCTGAGCGCACGGCACCTGCCGCCGCCTCGCCGTCGGCGCCAGCCTCGGCGGCACCCGAGCGCCGGCATCCGCTGCGCCGGCCCCTGCCTGACCATCTGCCGCGCGAGGAGGTGGTGCATAGCCCCGGTGACAGCTGCCCGTGCTGCGGCGGCACCAGGCTCACCCGGCTCGGTGAGGACGTGACCGAGGTGCTGGAGCGCGTGCCGGCGCGGCTGACGGTGATCCGCCATGTCCGCCCGCGGCTGTCGTGCCGCGCGTGCGAGACGATCATCCAGGCGCCGGCACCCGACCTGCCCGTCGAGAAGGGCCGACCGGGCCCGGCGCTCATCGCCAACGTGGTGGTCTGCAACTATATCGACGGCCTGCCGCTCTACCGCCAGGCCGGCATCATCGCGCGCGACGGCGTCGACATCGATCGCGCGAGCCTGTGCGACTGGGTGGGCCGCGCCGCCTGGTGGCTGGCGCCGATCTCGGACGCCATCGCCGCCCATGTCATGGCCGCGCCCGTCATCCACACCGACGACACGCCGATCGGCGTGCTCTCGCCCGGCCGCGGCAAGACCAGGACCGGCCGCTTCTGGGCCTATGTGAGCTGCCCCCTTCTGAGTGGTCCGTTGACTATGACAGTCTGGATCAAGGAAGGGACGACGAATGCCTGCCAAGAAGCACAAGCCCGAGGAGATCATCGGGAAGCTGCGTGAGGTTGAAATCGTGCTGGGCCAGGGCGGGACGACCGCGGAGGCATGCCGGCGGATCGCGGTCAGCGAGCAGACTTACTACCGCTGGCGCAAAGAGTATGGCGGCCTGAAGACGGATCAGGCTCGGCGGATGAAGGACCTGGAGAAGGAGAACCTGCGGCTGCGCCGTGCGATCTCCGACCTCACACTGGACAAGCTGATCCTGCAGGAGGCGGCACGGGGAAACTTCTGAGCCCCGCACGGCGTCGGCGCTGCATCGATCAGGTGAAGGAGACGCTGGATGTATCCGAGCGACGCGTGTGCCGCGTGCTCGGGCAGCATCGGTCGACGCAGCGCAAGGTGCCGTGCGGGGCAGATGACGAACAGGCGCTGACCGAGGACATCATCGAGTTGGCCAAGCAATACGGGCGCTACGGTTATCGTCGGGTGACCGCGCTGTTGCATGCTGCTGGGTGGTCGGTGAACCACAAGCGCGTCGAACGCATCTGGCGTCGTGAGGGGCTGAAGGTGCCACAGAAGCAACCTAAACGTGGCCGGCTTTGGTTAAACGATGGCTCGTGCGTCCGGCTGCGACCCGAATATCCGGGGCATGTCTGGGCATACGACTTCGTCGAAGGGCGGACGCATGATGGCCGTAAGTTTCGCATCCTCACCATCATCGACGAGGCGAGCCGCGAGTGCCTGGCGCTGATCGTTGCGCGCCAGCTCAAGCATGAGGACGTACTGGCAGCACTTGCCGAGCTGTTCATTGCTCGGGGCCCGCCGGCGCACATCAGATCGGACAATGGCAGCGAGTTCATCGCCACCGCGGTCCAGAAATGGCTCGGGCAGGTCGGCGTGAAGACGCTCTACATCGCGCCGGGCTCGCCTTGGGAGAACGGCTATAACGAGAGCTTCATGTATGGACGGCCCCTGCGTTGCAAGGTTGATGATGGGGTTCTGGCGCCAATCGGGTCGGGTGCGTTCATGTATGCGGCCTGTTGTGCGCGGCCCTTCTTCATGACCGCTGGCCCT
>JAESFZ010000214.1_pt1 | contig 64241 bp, 57 predicted proteins | sample 9269561 | NCBI WGS metagenome assembly JAESFZ01 (sample SAMN14515552, study PRJNA621657) | algae metagenome | isolation source: Tildeniella nuda ZEHNDER 1965/U140 and co-occurring heterotrophs from wet... | place: Switzerland: Stansstaad, Zurih | collected 1965-01-01
GTCCAATCCGCCATAATAGTCCATGGTTGCTCCCTCCTTCGCTGTGTGGCGATGCTTCATCGACCACGTGACAACCGAAGTGTTGGGAGCAACCGCAGCCCCCAACAAGAGCAATTATGCCATCTCAGGACAGAGGGGGGTGCGAAGATGCGCAGGTCCAGCAGTTCTGCAAGGGGACCCCGCCCATGCAGATAACCTCGCCCGCCTTCAAGCGGAACGCCCATGCCGCGCTTGGCGACGCCGAGCTGCAGAAGGCGCTGGACAATGTGCGCTCCGGCTTCATCGACAAGCGGCTCAAGGCGGTGCAGGCGCTGCCGGAATTCGACCGGCTGCGCGACTCCGCCCGCGCCATCAAGAACCATGCGCTGGACAATCTCGACCTCTATCTCGAAGCCTATGAGGAGAAGGTGCGGGAGGCGGGCGGCCATGTGCACTGGGCCGAGACGGCCGCGGATGCGCGCAGGATCGTTCTCGACATCTGTCGGGCGGCGGGCGCGAAAACCGTCACCAAGGGCAAGTCGATGATCACCGAGGAGATCGCCCTCAACGGCTTCCTGGAGGAGAACGGCATCCGTCCGGTTGAGACCGACCTCGGCGAATACATCATCCAGTTGCGCGGCGAGCATCCCAGCCACATCATCGCGCCGGCGGTGCACCTCACCAAGGACCAGGTGGAGGCGGACTTCCGCCGCGTGCACGGCCACCTGCCGGCCGATCGCGATCTTTCCGAGCACGAAGCGCTGCTCTACGAGGCGCGCCGCGTGCTGCGCCCCGCCTATTTCGACGCCGATGTCGGCATCACCGGCGCCAACTTCCTGGTCGCCGAGACGGGCACCTCGATCATCGTCACCAATGAGGGCAATGGCGACCTGACGCAGATCCTGCCCAAGGTGCATGTGGTGGTCGCCTCGATCGAGAAGATCGTGCCGACGCTCGAAGACGCCGCGCAGATCCTGCGTGTGCTGGCGCGCTCGGCGACAGGGCAGGAGATGAGCGTCTACACGACGCTGTCGACCGGGCCGCGCCGGCCGGGCGATCCGGACGGGCCGGAGCAATACCATGTCGTGCTCATCGACAACGGCCGCTCGGCGATGCTCGGCACCGAGTTCCAGGACATGCTGCGCTGCATCCGCTGCGGCGCCTGCATGAACCACTGCCCGGTCTACCACGCGGTCGGCGGCCACGCCTATGGCTGGGTCTATCCCGGGCCGATGGGCGCAGTGCTGACGCCGTCGCTGATCGGCGTCGACAAGGGCGGGCACCTGCCCAATGCCTCGACCTTCTGCGGGCGCTGCGAAAGCGTGTGCCCGATGAAGATACCGCTGCCCAAGATGATGCGGCACTGGCGCGAGCGCGAGTTCGAGCGGGGGCTGAACCCGGCGGTGCAGCGCAGCGGCCTGAAGCTCTGGGCGTTCTTCGCGCGGCGGCCACGGCTTTACAGGGCGGTGACCGGGCTGGTGGCGCCGCTGCTGTCGGCGTTCGGCCGCCGCAAGGGTCGGTTCACGAAACTGCCGCTGGCGGGAGGATGGACGGAGTTTCGCGATCTCCCGGCGCCGCAGGGGCGGACGTTCATGCAGCAGGTGGCGCGGGACAGGCGGGCGCGGTGATGGTTTTCGGCTCGGCGTGCCTTCGCACCCCCCTCTGTCCTGAGCTTGTCGAACGGGCCGGACATCTCCCCCGCAAGGGCAAGGTTATCGCATATGGAAATTCCCGAAGCGTCGCCTGGCTTCATACCCCCACCCCTAACCCCTCCCCTCAAGGGGGAGGGGGATCTTGCGTCCGCCATGCAGCGCAAAGCCATAGACGATTTGCGGCTGGCGGAGACGCAAGACAGTCCCCCTCGCCCTTGAGGGGAGGGGTAAGGGGTGGGGGTAAACCCAGCTGCGATAGCCCCGCCTTCAAGGGGGAGACGTCCAGCCCGGTCGACAAGCTCAGGACAGCGGGGCTGGAGCCGGGTGCTGCGTGTAAAGGAAAATGCCCGCATGACCGGCCGTGACGCCATCCTCGCAAAGGTGCGGCAATCGCTCGGGGCCGGCGACGACCCGGCTCGGCGGCAGGCGGTGGCCGAGCGGCTCAAAGCCGCGCCCCTGGGGGTGATCCCGGCGCGGGGGCAGCTGCCGCGGGCCGAGCGGGTCGCGTTGTTCCGCACGATGGCCGAAAAGCTGCTCGCCAGCGTCGAGCGCGTGGCAGGCTACGACGAAGTGCCCGGGAGGGTCGCCGCCTATCTGCGCGAGCGCAACCTGCCGGCCTCGGTGCGCATGGGCGCGGACGCGCGGCTGGAGGCAATGCCCTGGGCCGGGCAGAAGACGCTGGAACTGCGCCGCGGCGCCTCCGACGGCGACGACGCGGTCGGCGTCAGCCATGCCGGCGGCGGCATCGCCGAGACGGGGACATTGCTGCTCACGTCCGGGCCGGACAACCCGACCACCATCAATTTCCTCACCGATCACCATATCGTGGTGGTCGACGCCGCCGACATCGAAGGCGACCTGGAGAGCGCGCTGGCGAAGGTGCGGGACCGCTACGGCAAGGGCGCCATGCCGCGCACCGTCAATTTGATCTCCGGCCCGTCGCGCTCCGGCGACATCGAGCAGAAGCTGATCCTCGGCGCGCACGGGCCGCGCGCGCTGCATATCCTGGTGGTGGACGACCAGGCCGATGGCTGAGGGCGTCCATCTCGAGGCCGCCCGCGCGCCGGAGGGCATGCGCCTCTACGCCATCGGCGACGTGCACGGCCGGCTCGACCTGCTGGAGAGGATGCTGGGGACGATCCGCGCCGAGATCGCGCGCGACCGGCCGGCCGACTGGCGCATCATCCATCTCGGCGACTATGTCGACCGCGGCCCGTCATCGCGCGGCGTGATCGACTTCCTGATCGCCGCCGGCGCGGCCGACCCGCGCATCGTCACGCTCGCCGGCAATCACGACATCGGCCTTCTCGACTTCCTCGCCCGGCCGTCGATGGATTCGCTGTTCATGCAATATGGCGGGATCGAAACCGCCGCATCCTACGGCGTGTCGTTCGGGCCGACCCGCGACCTCGGGCGCTTCCACGCCGATCTCGTGCAGGCCGTGCCGGCCGGCCACGCCGATTTCCTGCGCTCGCGCGGCTTCGGCGTCTCCTTCGGCGACTTCTTCTTCTGCCATGCCGGCATACGGCCGGGCGTGCCGGTGGACTTGCAGCATCCGGACGACCTCGTCTGGATCCGCGAGGGCTTCCTGCATCATGCCGGGCTGCATCCGAAAGTGGTGGTGCACGGCCACACCATCACGCGCGTGCCGGAACTGCTGGCCAATCGCGTGAACGTCGACACCGGCGCCTGGCGCTCCGGCGTGCTCACCGCCTTCGTCGCCGAGGGCGGGCAGAAGCGGCTGATCGCGGCAACGGTCTGACGCCGCTTCAAACGCGGCGCCGGCCGGCATCGTCCCGTTACAATCCTCCGTAGAATGGGTCCGTTTACGGCAACCGATCGAACCCGGAGGGTTGGGGACATGGCCTGGCAGATTCCTTTCGAGAATACCGGTACACCTATCGATCTCACGACGACCGACAGCCTGTATGTCGGGGAAGACATCTATGTCGCCGCCATCGTGAGGGGTACGGGATCCGATCACACGGTGGTGGTGGACGGCACCGTGGCGGCGGGCGGCGAGCCAGTGATCATCCTGGGCGACATCGGGAAATCCAACAACACCATCCATATCGGCGAGACCGGGAAGGTCGTCGGCCTGGGGCTGGCCGCGAGGCCCATAGCGGCGATAGGCATCATCGGAAATTCCGGGAGCGTCGTGAACGACGGCGAGATCGTGGCTACGGTCAACAAGGGGACCGCAGTCGGGTTCGCCGGCGGCGACATGACCAGCATTTCATCGATGACGAACTCGGGGACGATCACGGCGGGATCGATCGGCGTGAGCAACATCAATTTCGCCGGCAAGTTCACGCTGAACAATTCGGGCACGATCATCGGTGGTGAGGGCGCAACGGTCGATCCGAACCTCGGCACGCTGCCCTGGGGCTCTTTCGTCTCGATCACCCAGGTGGGTGGCAAGATGGTCGAGTCGCCGTCTGTAGACACCATCATCAACAGCGGCAAGATGGTCGGCGACATCTGGCTGGGCGGCGGCGGCGATCTCTACGACGGCCGGCTCGGCACGGTCGTCGCCGGCGAGGTGCGCGGCGAGGGCGGCAACGACCGCATCTATGCGGGAGCCGGCAACGACACGCTGCTCGGCGGCGACGGCAACGACACGCTGATGGGCGGCGCCGGCGCCGACTATCTCAGCGGCGGCGCCGGCACCGACCGCGCCGCCTATACGACGGCCAAGGGCGGCCTCACCGTCAGCCTCGCCAATTCGACGCTCAACACCGGCGACGCCAAGGGCGACACCTTCAACTCGATCGAAAACCTGACAGGCTCGGATTTCTCCGACAATCTGTTCGGCACCAACGGCATCAACGTGATTTCCGGCGGCGCCGGCAACGACGTCATCAAGGGCTACAACGGCAACGACACGCTGGCCGGCGGCGGCGGCAAGGACGTCTTCATCTTCAGCTCGGCGCTGAACGCCGCCAGCAATGTCGACACCATCACCGACTTCATCTTCGCCGACGACACCGTCCAGCTCGACGACACCGTCCAGCTCGACAACGCCGTGTTCACGGCGCTGACGACGCTCGGCACGCTGGCGGCCGCGGCGTTCCGGGCGAACACGACTGGGCTGGCGCAGGATGCTTCCGACCGCATCATCTACGAGACCGATACGGGCGAGCTCTATTACGACTTCAACGGCAATGCGGCCGGCGGCGGCGTGCTGTTCGCGAAGCTCGACCCCGGCCTCGGCATCACCACAGCCGATTTCGTGGTGATCTGAGGCGGGCGCGCGGATGGGGCGCCGCCGGCATCAGTGCTCGGCGACGACCCCGTAGCCGTCGACGACGGTGTCGCTGCCGGCATCGACCGAGTAGACGCCGAGACCGCAGACGACGATGGCGAAGAACATGGCAAGGCAAAGGAGCGCGGATCGCAAGGCGGGACTCTCGGGTTCTGGTCGCTAAACTCTTACGGGATCGCGGTTACGATTGTGTTGCAATGCCGTGAGGGGGGCGGAAGACGCGCGCCTTCTAGGCCGCGACTTGGGGCTGGCGCCAGCGGAATCTCGGTTGTCCGGGAAGACCGCGGGCCGGCGTGGCTTTTCTGCCACGCGACCATCCTCCGGCTTCCCATCCCTGGAGGGCTATCGCATAGGGAATTCTGGAAACATCGCGTGGCCTGGTATCCCACCCCTAACCCCTCCCCTCAAGGGCAGGGCTATCGCATATGAGTTGTATCGGAGCGGCAGACAGCTCTGCGTCGTCATTCCGGGGCCGCGCAGCGGAACCCGGAATCCAGAGTGCCGACGCTGCTCGAAATTCCTGGTTATTTGCGACGTTTTCGCTTTTCCTTCGACACCAACGCTCTGGATTCCGGGTTCCGCTACGCGGCCCCGGAATGACGGTCATCATCGGCATATGCGATTGCCCTGCCCTTTGAAGGGAAGGTTAGGGGTGGGGCAATTCCATAGGCAATCGAGTGCCGCCGCCGCGTCAGATCAGGCCGACCCAGGCGCGGGCGATGGCAAGGCCGGCCGCGTCGGCACCCGGTCCGTGGTGGGCCGCCTCGCTTTCGTAGCGGTCCGGCCAGTCGGGCTGGCGCTCGGCGATGGTGCCGGCGAAGGCCGTGTTCCATTCATGCACCAGCTTGCGGTCGGCCTCGAAATGGAACTGCACGCCGTAGGTAGCGCGGCCGAGGCGGAAGGCCTGGCTGTTCGCCACCCCGCTCGAGGCTAGATGCGCGGCGCCGGGCGGCAGGGTGAAGGTGTCGTCGTGCCACTGGAAGATGCGGAACTCGGGCGCCACGCCGCCCAGCACGGGATCGACCGCGCCTTCGCCGGTCAGGCGGACCGGGCACCAGCCGAACTCCCTCGCCCCCCCGATCCGGTTCTCGCCACCGAAGGCCCGCGCCAGAAGCTGGCTGCCCAGGCAGATGCCGAGGACGGCCTTGTCCCTTGCGGTGAAGTCACGGGCGAGGTCGAGCAGCGCCGGGAAATAGGGATAGGCCTCGTCGGCCAGCGCATTCTGCCCGCCGCCCAGAAGCAGGGCGGCGTCGTAGCCGTCGGAGGTCCGCGGCAGCGCCTCGCCGTCATGGGCCATGCGCTGGTCGAGCTCGGCGCCCGCCTCGGCAAGCGCGGCACCCACCTGGCCGAGGCCGGTGGCGGGATAGTTGTGGACGACGAGAACCCGCATCGAAAATCCTGTTTCGGAATGCAAAGAGGCTTTTGCCCGATATCATGGGCGGCAGACATGTCGATAGGGCCACAGCCATGCCATTGCAGAACCGCGTCGATCCGTTCGGCGACATCCAGGCCGTGCCGGAGCGCGGCCTGTTCACGGGAAACCGCGGCGTCATCCACGACCCGGAGACCAAGACGCTGCTCGAACGGCGCTGGACGACGAAGGCCTGGATCATCTGCGAATGCGAATTCCGCGGGCACAAGCGCGCCGTGATGGGCCGCAACGCGCCCTCGGGCAATGCCGGCTGGACGGAGCTGTTCTTTCTCGACGAGGTGACGGCGCTCGCCGCCGGCCACCGGCCGTGCTTCTACTGCCGGCGAGAGAAAGCCGAGGAGTTCGCCGACTGTTTCGGCAAGGCGTTCGGCATCGCCCGGCCGAAGGCGGCGGAGATCGACGCGCGACTGCATGCGGAGCGGCTGGCGAGCGGCGGCGACCTTGTCGACCTCGACCATGACGCCATTGAGGCGCTGCCGGACGGGGCGATGCTGTTCCAGGGCGAGCGCTGCTTCGCCAAGAAGGGCAAGGACCTGCGCGCCTGGAACTTCTGGGGCTATGCCGATTCGTGGGACCATTTCGACCTGGCGCTCTACGACATCTGGCGGCTGACCCCGCCGACGACGATCGAAGTGCTCAGGGCCGGATACCGGCCGGTGTGGCATCCGAGCGCCGATCGCCGAAGACCGAAGAGCGGACACGGATAACCAGCGGAATCGTTCCCGGTCAGAAGGTGATGCTGCTCAGCGTCAGGTAGAGAACGGAGCCGATCACCCCGACCGTCACAAAGGCGGCGAGCCATGCCGACGGTTCAGCCGCCAATCGGGCGAGATGTCGCACAGGCTTCTCCTTGCCGCCCGACTGTCCGGATGACAGCCGACGATGCGTTTTCATCCGCCGGGCGGCCGGATGCATGCTTCATGAACCGGCTCAGCTCATCCGGCGGCACGCTCAGCCTGAGGTGGCCGTCGCCCATGAACCAGCAGCGCCTGGAAAGAAGCTGCCGACTTCCGGACCCTATCAGCACGCGATCGGGATAGCGAGACAATTGGAAGTCCGGCCGATTCATTCCCGTGGGGCGGTTTCCGTGATACGGTCGCCGCTCACGCTCGCAATCAGGCGCGCCTGTCCAGATCACGGATTGGACATTTCCATGCACGTCCCGGAATGGGTTTCTCCCGCCTTCCTCGGCGCGGGGGCGGGCGCGATCGCGCTGGCGGTCGCCGGCTTCGCATGGGGCGGCTGGGTCACCGACGGCACGGCGCGGCGGATGGCGGACAACGCGGCCGCGGCGGCGGTCGTCGTGAGCTTGACGCCTTATTGCCTGGAACGATCGAGAACCGATCCTCGATCCTCCGACGTCCTGGCCGACCTGAAAATCGTCAGGGCCTTTCAGCGGCCGGATCTCGTCGTTCAGGCGGGCTGGGCCACGCCGCTCGGCGAGGACAGGCCGAACCGGGCGCTGGCCAGCGCCTGCGAGCAGGCACTGGCGGCGGCTCCGAGCATTCGCTAGGCGCCGAAAGGTGCGGAAGGCAACCCGGGTCGCAGATCAAGGATCATACGCATGCTGGTCTCCACCTTCACCGCGCTCAGAACCCAGGGCGTCGCTTCCCGCACGCTGCGGCGGGCGACGGCGCTGAACTTCAACGAATCCGCCCTTTCGGCGATCCGGCTGCCCGACGACCTGCCCGATGGCGTGACCCAGGCGTTCTGGACCGAGATCGTGTCCGCCCGCCGCGCCTACCGGAAGAAGACGGGGCACAACATCGAGGACGTTCTGGCCAGCTGAGCCGGACGGGCGAGACCGCGACTCGGAGCGCGGCGCGGCTTGACCATGCCTGCCACCTGTCGCATTGCTCGGCCATGCGCGCCAATTACAAGATGCAGCGGCTGTTCCTCGGCGACGGCCTTTCGGCCGGCAAGGTCGTCGAGGCCGGGGCGCGGCACAGCCATTATCTGCTCAACGTGCTGCGCATGGGCGACGGCGCGGAGGTGCTGGTCTTCAACGGCCGCGACGGCGAATGGCGGGCGGTCGTGGAGCCGCGGTCGAAGAAGGCGGCGATGCTCCGGCTTACCGAGCAGACGCGGCCGCAGCCGCCGCATCCCGACCTCGTCTACTGCTTCGCGCCGCTGAAGCAGGGGCGGCTCGACTATCTCGTGCAGAAGGCGGTGGAAATGGGCGCCGGCCTGCTGCAGCCGGTCGTCACCCAGCACACGCAGGTGGCCAAGGCCGGCACCGACCGGCTCAAGGCCAACGCCGTCGAGGCGGCCGAGCAATGCGGCATCCTCGCGGTGCCCGAGGTGGCGGAGGCGGTGAAGCTGGAGCGGCTGCTGGCCGGCTGGGACAAGGAGCGGCGGCTGGTCTTCTGCGACGAGGATGCGTCCACCAACAACCCCCTGCCCGCGCTACAGGCGATTTCGGAGAAAAAGCTCGGGCTGCTGATCGGCCCGGAAGGCGGGTTTTCCGGCGACGAGCGCAGGCAACTCAGGGCGCTGCCCTTCGTCACCGCCATCCCGCTCGGGCCGCGCATCCTGCGCGCCGACACGGCGGCCGTGGCGGCGCTGGCGCTGGTGCAGGCGACGGTGGGGGATTGGTAGAGGCATGGCGCCGCGAGACGGCGCCATGCCCCGAAAGCTCTACACGCCGTTGACGGCGGTCATGACCTCCATGCCGCCGCGATAGATCATCTCGACGGAGACGTAGAGGATGACGGCGAGGCCGACATAGGCGATCCAGCGGTGGCGCTGCAGGATGCGGGCGATGAAGCTGGCGGCGATGCCCATCAGGGCGATGGACAGGACGAGGCCGAACACCAGGATGTAGGGATGGTCGCGCGCAGCACCGGCGACGGCCAGAACGTTGTCGAGCGACATCGACACGTCGGCGATGACGATCTGCCAGGCAGCCTGCGCGAAGGTCTTGCGCGGGGCGCCGCCGGCGACCGTGCCGTCCCGGTTGATGTCCTTGCCCTCCAGCGCCTCGGCGCCCTCGATCTCCTCGGCATGGGTGGTGCGCAGCTCCCGCCACATCTTCCAGCACACCCACAAGAGCAGCACGCCGCCGGCGAGCAGCAGGCCGACGATCTGCAGGAGCTGGGTGGTGACGGCGGCAAAGCCGATGCGCAGCACGGTGGCGGCAATGATGCCGATCAAGATGGCCTTGGCGCGCTGCTCCTTCGGTAGGCCGGCGGCGGCGAGGCCGATGACGATGGCGTTGTCGCCGGCCAGCACGAGGTCGATCAGGATGACTTGCAGAAGCGCCGACATCGCTTCCGGCGTAAAATATTCCATCATTTGGCACCCATCTTTCAAATGGGGGTGCCGGCATGGTGGAGCGCGACGCGCAACGTCCCGCGGAGGCATGTCCGGATGCCTACGCAGCAGGTTCGATCGATGCGGTCGTCAGCTGGATTCCACGAATACCGGGCCCCGAGTTTGGACTTCCAGTCCGACATCACAGCTCGTGCGAGCTGCCAGAGGGGCCCGGTCTGGTGGCCTTCCTGTAGCGGCGCGGCGCGGCAAATTCAAGAGCGGGAGAGGTGACCCTGTCGACAAATGATCGTCGTTGCCGCCCTCGTCACCGGCCGCCCCCCCTCACCTGCCTGCCGGCATCCTCCCCCGTGAAGAACCTATCGTGTTCACACACATCTGGTAGGATGCCGTCGGCGCGCCGGAGCAGTTCACAACCGGTACGGCATGGATCCCAGGGTCTGCGCCTCCGCTGCGCTCCGGCTCCGCCCCAGGATGACGAAAGCCTTGATGTTGCAGGCTAATCACCACCGTCAAAGGCTCACGGGCCGCTGGCGAGTAGCCGAACCATTCCGTCTCATCCTATGGCGGAGCAGGCCGAAGGCCGTCGCGCAGACCATAGGATCCATGCCGTGGCGCAGCGACACGCCCAGCGGAGCAGAACGAAGTACGCAAGAGCACCCGTAAAGCAGCGGCACATCAACACGATCTGCCAACGATGGAAGATGTGTGAACACGATAGGTGAAGAACGGGGAGAAGGCCGCCTGCCGCGGCTCTTTCGCAAATGTCCAGTGGCGGTGATTTGGCGAAATCGACAGCCATGCCTCGAAAGCGGGGAAGCCAAAGCCGATGCAGAAGAACCCTCAATGCGGCACCTGGTCCTCGTGAGCCCGTCGAAAGAGGGAGCGCCGGCCGCCAAGATGCGGTCGTCCTGCCCGCGGTAGCCCGCCACCCCCGTCCCACGATCAAATCGGCTAAGCTCAGGCTCAACAGATTTCGCTTGATCGGGCAGGCTCGTCTCGTCCATCAGGACGGCACCGAGTTACCAGGGGCAGGCAATGGCGCGCGACACAACGGATTCCCGGCCGATCGAGGATGTCGGCGAGCTGGTCGGCTATCTCGCCGCTGGCAACAAGCCGCGCGACAAATGGCGCATCGGCACCGAGCACGAAAAATTCCCCTTCTATGTCGACGGCCACGCGCCGGTGCCTTATGGCGGCGAGCGCGGCATCCGCGCCCTGCTGGAAGGCATGCAGCGGACGCTGGGCTGGGATCCGATCCTCGACGACGGCCGGGTGATCGGGCTGGTCGAGCCGACCGGCCAGGGCGCCATCAGCCTGGAGCCGGGCGGGCAGTTCGAGCTGTCCGGCGCGCCGCTGGAGACCATCCACCAGACCTGCCGCGAGGGCAACGCGCATCTGGCGCAGGTGCGCGAGATCGCCGAGCCGCTCGGCATCCGCTTCCTCGGCCTCGGCGGCAGCCCGAAATGGCGGCTTGCCGAGACGCCGAAGATGCCGAAGTCGCGCTACGACATCATGACCCGCTACATGCCGAAGGTCGGCACCAAGGGTCTCGACATGATGTACCGCACCTGCACCATCCAGGTGAATCTCGACTTCGAGAGCGAGACCGACATGCGCCGCAAGATGCAGGTCGGCCTGAAGCTGCAGCCGCTGGCCACCGCGCTGTTCGCCAACTCGCCCTTCACCGACGGCGAGCCCAACGGCCTGCAATCGTGGCGCGGCGAGATCTGGACCGACACCGACAACCAGCGCTCCGGCCTGCTGCCCTTCTGCTTCTCGCCAAACTTCGGCTTTGCCGATTATGTCGACTGGGCGCTGGACGTGCCGATGTATTTCGTCATCCGCGACGGCCGCTACCACGACATGACGCATCTCACCTTCCGACAGTTCATGGAAGGGGTCGCGCACAACTCCATCCCCGACGGCCTGCCGACCATGGGCGATTGGGCGAACCATCTCTCCACGCTGTTCCCCGACGTCCGGCTGAAGCGTTTTCTGGAAATGCGCGGCGCCGACGGCGGGCCGTGGCGGCGCATCTGCGCGCTGCCGGCCTTCTGGGTCGGGCTGCTCTATGACGCGGCGGCGCTGGACGCTGCCGAGACGCTGACCGCCGACTGGACGTTCGAGGAGGTGCGGGCCTTGCGCGCCGCCGTGCCGGCCGAGGGGATCGCGGCGGAGTTCCGCGGGACGAGCCTGCGCGACATCGGCCGCGAGGTGCTGACCATCGCCCGCGACGGCCTCAAGGCGCGCGCCCGCAAGAACCGCGACGGCTATGACGAGACGACGTTCCTGTCCACCCTCGACGAGGTGGTGGCGCGCGGCACCACCAGCGCCGAGGAGATGCTGCAGGCCTACCACTCGCGCTGGGGCGGCTCGATCGAGCCGGTGTTTTTGGAGTATGCGTATTAGGGGGCGGCGGGCAAACGGCCGCCTTTCCCAGCGCAAACGCGCTATCGGCCGGCCTCCCGGACCTCCGCATCAGCCAGCACATACGGCGCATAGCGGAAGTCGCGGACGTCGGCGACCGCGCCGTCCTGCCAGCCGAGCAGCATGAAGCCGCGCAGGGCGCCGTCCCGCGGGTCGCGCACGAGGATCGCAGGGCGGCCGTCGACGAAGCCCAGCGACAGCGCCCAGTCGTGCACGCGGCTGTAATTGCCGAAATAGTTGGAGACCTCGGCCTTGCCGCGCATGCGGGTGCGGTTGACCACCTCGCAGCGGACGTCCTCGGCCACCAGCGCGCGCACGGCGTCGAAATCGCGGGCGTTGAAGAAGTCGATGTAGCGGCGCAGCAGCATCTCCTCCCCGGCGTCGAGCGCCGGCTGAACGATCTCCTCGGGCGCGTCGGCGAGCGCTTTCAGCTGAGCCCGGCCGCGATGCAGGGCGGCCTTGGTGGCGGCGAGCGTCGCGCCGGTGACCTCGCAGGCCTCGTGCAGGCTCAAGCCCAGCACGTCGACCAGGATGACGGCGCTGCGCTGCGGCACCGACAGATGCATGAAGGTCTTGAGGCCGAGCCGGGCGATGTGGCGGCTGTCGGCGCGGCCGGACTCGTCCTTGACCGTGGTCATGTCGGCCTCCGTGATGCGTGCCCTTTCGCGGGCGCGGCGGCGCAGGAAATCCTGGGCGGCGTTGTGGGCGATGCGGAACAGCCACTGCTCGGGGCGTTCGACCGCGACGCTGCCGTCGAGCGCGGCGAGCGCCTTGACCAGGGTTTCCTGAACGATGTCCTCGCCGTCGATGACCGAGCCGGCCATGCGCGCGCAGTAGCGGTGCAGCTTCGGGCGGAGCTCGACCAGCAGCGTCTCCAGCCCGCTCCGGCCGGCTCCCTGTGCGGTGCTCATGGGCAGGAATCTCCAGGCTTCGGGCATCGACTATGCATGGAAGACATCGCCTAGTCGCCCTTTTGCGGCGCGCCGAGCATATGGTAGTCGCCGAGGACGGTCGCGGCCGACCGGGCGAGCGGCGAGGAGCGGCGGTCGGCGTGATCCTTGGTGAAGGCGCGGAAGGCGGCGAGCCGCGGCAGCGGCGAGGCGTCGTCGCCGTCGGGGGTGCCGACGAGGTGGATGAATTCCCCGCCCTCCAGCTCGAGCACGAGATAGCGCAGCGCATCCGGACGCGCCCGGCCGAGTTCCTCGAAGACGCCGGCGATCAGGGCGCGATTGTCCTCCAGGCCGGCATCCCCGACGCCGTAGCGAACGACCGTGTAATTGTAAGCCATCGTCTTTCTCCTGTTTCCCGAAAAAGACGTCGGACATCGGCGAAAAGATTCTTCGGCGGCCGAGAATCTTTTCGGCGGGCTGCGTCGTCTGCTCCAATGTCAGGGCTTTGCCCGCCGAACCAGGGAGAGGACAATGAGCTACATACACGGATTCGTCGCCGCGGTGCCGACCGCCAACAAGGAAGCCTATCGCGAGCATGCCGGGGCTGCGGCGGCGATCGCCAGGGAGTTCGGCGCGACCCGCGTGGTCGAGGGCTGGGGCGACGATGTGCCCGACGGCGAGGTCACCGACTTCCGCCGCTCGGTCAAAGCCGGACCTGGCGAGGCCGTCGTGTTCGCCTGGCACGAATATCCGTCGAAGGCGGTCGCGGACGCGGCGATGCGGAAGATGAGGCAGGATGCGCGCATGAAGCAGCTCGGCGCGGACATGCCCTTCGACGGCCGACGGCTGATCCACGGCGGCTTCAGCCGCCTGATCGAGGAGACGGCGGGCGGGGCGACGGGTTATGTCGACGGCTCGCTGATCGCCGTGCCGGCGGCCGCCAAGGAGGCCTACGCCAAGCTGGCGGCCGAGCTGACGGCGGTCATCATGGAACACGGCGCCACGCGGATCGTGGATGCCTGGGGCGAGGACGTGCCCGACGGCAAGGTCACCGACTGCAGGAGCGCGGTGCAGGCGGGCGGCGACGAGCAGGTGGTCTATTCCTGGATCGAATGGCCGTCGAAGGAGGCGCGCGACGCCGGCTGGGAGAAGATCATCGCCGATCCGCGCATGTATGCGGAGACCGAGCCCTACGACAACAGCCGCCGCGTCCATGGCGGCTTCATGCCGATGCTCGACGTCTGACGCGGATTTTTTACCACGGCATGACCTTGCGTCACATGCCTGTGGTCCGCTCGCCCGAGTTGGAGTAGCCTGAGGCGCCAAAACGGCGCTTCAGGAGGATCGAGATGCCTACCTTGTTCGACATGATGGCCCAGAACGGCCAGGGCATGGACCAGCTCGCCCGCCAGTTCGGGCTGTCGCAGCAGCAGGCGCAATCGGCGGTCGAGGCGCTGATGCCGGCCTTCAGCCAGGGGCTCAAGCGCAACACCGCCGACCCCTATGGAGTCGCCGGCTTCATGACAGCGCTGGCGAGCGGCCAGCACGCCAAATATTTCGAGGACGCGCAGAACGCCTTCTCGCCGCAGGGCGTGGCCGAGGGCAACGGCATCCTCGGCCATCTGTTCGGCTCCAAGGACCTGTCGCGGGCGGTGGCGGGCCAGGCGGCGCAGGCGACCGGCATCGGCCAGGACGTGCTGAAGCAGATGCTGCCGGTCATCGCCTCGATGATCATGGGCGGCCTGTTCAAGCAGTCGACGGGCCAGGCGGCGCAGGCCGGCGGCTTCGGCGGCGGCGGCAACCCGCTCGGCGAGATCATCGAGCAGATGATGCGCCAGGGCGGCGGCATGGGCGGCGGCCAGCCGCAGCAGCGGCAGCAGGCGCCGGACCCCGCGAGCCCGGCGGACAACCCGCTCGGCAAGATTCTCCAGGACATGTTCGGCGGCGGTGCCGGGCAGCAGGTGCCGTCGCAGCCGCAGCAGCGCGGGCCGGCACCGGCGAACCCGCTCGACAACCCGCTCGGCAAGGTCTTGCAGGACATGTTCGGCGGCGGCGCCGGGCAGGCGCCGTCGCAGCCGCAGCAGCCGCCATCGCGGCCGCGCCAGGCTCCGCCGCAGCCGCAGCAGGCGCCCGGGCCGTTCGGCGACAATCCCTGGGGAAAAATCCTCGAGGAGATGATGCGCGGCGGCCAGGCGCAGCAGATGCCGCAGGCGGAGCCGGAACCGCAGCCGGCGCCGCGGCAGCGCGCTCCCGAGCAGCGCGCCAACCCGAGCGGCCGCCAGCGCAACCCCTATGACGACCTGTTCGGCGACATGTTCGACACCGGCGCAAAGCAGCGCGACGACTACCAGAAAGGCGTGGAGTCGATCTTCGAGCAGTTCACGAAGGGGATGGACCGGTACCGGTAGCGATCAGACAGCAGGTCGGCCATTCCGACGACCAATCGCCGGCGCGCCATCAGGCAGCCTCGATGTCGGTCTGCGGAAAGTCGGCGCCCTTGTACATCAGCGGCTGGCCGTAGTGCCGGGCACAGGCATAGGCAAAGCAGTCGCCGAAATTGAGCCGCGCCGGATGCCGGCCCTTGCCGTATCGGTCGAATGCATCGAGCGCGAGCGGCGCGGCCGCGGGCGGCACAGCGACCATCTCGATCTCGACGAGTGCGAGATAGTCGGAGACGGCATCCGCCGCTTCCTTCACCGGCAGGTCCAGCACCCTTGCGACTGCAATCGCCGCTTCCCAGACCGCGAGCGGCGAGGTCAGGCGTTTCCTGCTCCGCTGCATGCGCGCCAGCAGTTCGCGCGCATCATCCTCATCGGTCAGCAACGCCGTCAACGCGGAGGCATCGATGAACATCATCCATCCTCATAGAGACTGTCGCGGAACGCCTTGTCGGCCGGCTGGCCGCGGTCCGGCCTCCCCTTGGCGCGGAGCCGCCGGCAAAAGTCGACGCCGACCTCGACCAGGGACGGTTTCGCCTGCTCGCGCTCGAGTTCATGAGCGAGAGCCGTATGGACGGCCTCCGTCAATCCGACGCCCTTCAGTCCGGCCACCTTCCGAGCCAGCGCTTCGGTTTGCGGATTCTTGATATGGAAAGCCAAGGCCCGGTCTCGCTATATCAGCCTGTGTAGCGGTATATAGGCGAACGGATACACCGCGTAAAGAACGGCGGGCGATTCACCCCAAGATTGATCGAGCCATAAAAAATGCCCGGTCCTAGAGGACCGGGCAGGAGTGCAGGCTACCGGCAAGGGGAGCCGGAGGGTTGGGAGCGCCTGCAAAAAGCGTCCGGCTCAGGCCTCCTCGGCCCGCGCGTCGACGATGGCGCGCAGCCTGGTCGTCGGATCGAGGCCGAATGGCGAGGTGACCGCGACATGCAGGTCGGCGCGGGTCAGGCCGATGTCCCTGAGCTCGGAGTCGGTCATGTCGCTGAGGCGGTAAAAGGCGCGCCGGTTTCGCCAGGCGCGGACGAATTTCGAGACGGTGTTGAGGCCGCGCGCCAGGAGAGTCGTGCGCCCGGCGGCGCGCGTGGTGTCGGTGGCGAGGTCGAGGGCCGTCATGTCAGGTCTCCTTCAATCGGTCCACGCGCAATCGTTCGGGCGGAATCCATCTTCCGCCACGGTGGGTTCGAGCCGCTTTTCGTGGACACAGTCACAATCGCACGGGGACATTGATTAATCCAACGAATGTTTTTAATCTTTGGGATCAACATTGGTGATGGATTGACCCGATGAGCGCGCCCCTCGACCTCGACCAGCTGCAGACCTTCATCATGATCGCCGACACCGGCAGCTTCACCAGGGCGGCCGACGAGGTGCACCGCACCCAGTCGGCGGTGTCCATGCAGATGCGCCGGCTGGAGGAACGGATCGGCAAGCCGCTGTTCGAGAAGGAGGGCCGCCTCAACAGGCTGACGGAAGAAGGCGAGAAGCTGCTGGGCTATGCGCGCCGGCTGATCCATCTCAACCGCGAGACGCTTTCGGCCTTCGACGACGCGCGGCTGGAGGGGACGATCCGGATCGGCACTCCCGACGATTATGCCGACCGCTTCCTGCCGGAGATCATGGCGCGCTTCACCCGCTCCAACCCCAAGGTCGAGATCACCGTCATCTGCGAGCCGACGCCGGGGCTGGCCGAGCACATCAAGCGCGGCAATCTCGATCTGGCGCTGGTGACCCACAGCGAGGAGCGCGGCCAGTCGGAGGTGGTGCGGCGCGAGCCGCTGCTGTGGGTGAGCTCGGCCAACCACGCCACCCAGGAGCAGGAGGTGCTGCCGATGGCCTTCGGCCGGCCGACCTGCGTGTGGCGACGCGCCGCCTGCGACGTGCTCGACCGCATGGGCCGCGAGTACAAGGTGCAGTTCACCAGCTTCTCGGCGACCGTGGTCGCCGCAGCCGTGCTGTCGGGACTGGCCGTCTCGGTGCTGCCGGAATGCGCGCTGAGGCCCGGCATGCGCGTGCTCGGCGAGGCCGACGGTTTTGGCGCCCTGCCCGACTGCAAGATCGGCATCATGCGCGGCCACACCATGCGCCCCGACCTGGTCGACGCGCTGGTGCGCCACATCAGCGAAAGCCTCGACAACATCTCGGTGCCGGCGATCGAGGAAGGCGGCTCGTTCGACTTCGCGGCGCTTGCCTTCGCCCGCGCCAAGCGGCTGAAGCCGAGCAACATGCTGCCGGGGGGATGGTGAGGTCTGGAGCGCCGGGTTCCCCGGTGCGTCCTTCGAGGTCGTGCCTGCAACGCCAACCTGCCGCATCGATCCCAGCGTCTGATCACTGATCACAGGTCAGCGACAGAACCCCCTCTCCGTCTCGCCCTACGGGCTCGCCACCTCTCCCCCACTTCGTGGGGGCGAGGAACCCAGGCTGGAGAGGGCGCCGTGGCAAGACGTCCGGACCGCGATCGGTCCCGAGATGTCACACCGCCAATGCAGCCCGGCCGCCGGCGGCGGGCGTGGCGCCGGCTGCCCGGCCGGTGAGGAAGGAAAGCTGCATCGGCCCCTTGCCCTTGACCTCGACGAGGCCGCGCTCGGCGAAGCGATAGGCGTCGCCGATGGCGTATCTCGCCTGCGGCGACACCTGGATCCAGCCCGGCTCGCCATGCGCCTCCATGCGCGCGGCGACGTTCACCGTATCCCCCCAGACGTCGTAGAACTGCTTTCGCTCGCCGATGACGCCGGCGACCGCCGGGCCGCTGTGGATGCCGATGCGCACCGCGACCTCCTCGCCGAACTCGTCGGAGAGCTTCTTCATCACGGCGAGCATGTCGAGGGCCATGTCGGCGACCGCGCCGGCATGGTCGGCACGCGGCTCGGGCATGCCGCCGGCGACCATGTAGGCGTCGCCGATGGTCTTGATCTTCTCCAGCCCGTGCGCCTCGGCAAGCCGGTCGAACTCCAGGAAGATGCGGTTGAGGAAGCGCACCAGCCGGCGCGCCGGCAGCGCCGAGGCGCGCGCGGTGAAGCCGACGATGTCGGCGAACAGGATGGTCACGGCCGGCAGGTCGTCGGCGATCACCTCGTCCGGCTGGCGCTTCAGCCGCTCGGCGATCGAGGCCGGCATCAGCGAATGCAGCAGCCGCTCGGAGCGCTCGTGCTCGGCCTCGAAGGCTTCCTCGTACTCCTCGGCGCGGCGGAAGGTGTAGAGCGCCGCAAGCAGGTTGAAGGCGGCCGACATGCACACCGACAAGAGGAAGGTGGCCGAGGTCAAAGCCTCGGACATGACGATCAGCCGGGATTTTTCCGGGAAGGTCAGCTCGATCAGCGCGAAGGCTGCAAGCATGACGAGAAAATAGAAGGCGACCAGCTTCAGCCGCCGTGAGCCGAGCACCATGACGATGGTCGACGGGCCGGCGAGCAGGAAATACTGGAAGCCGGATTCGGTGCCGGCGATCCAGGCATAGGCGGCGTCGCCGACCATGGCGGTCGCCCACAGATAGGTGCCGGCGGCGAACTCGCCGAAGCGGTGCATCAGCGGCGTGGCGAGCCACACCAGCGAAAAGACCAGCAGCGCCGCGACGAAGGGCAGAAAGTTCCGGAAGTCGAGCAGCGCGAACAGGACGGCGAATCCGGTGTTGGAGATGACCGTGGCGAGGCTGACGAAGTTGACGATCTCGCGGCCGCGCCGGCGCCTGCCGCCGGCGTCGTCGACGCCGGCCTGCACATAGGCGGCGGCGAGGTTGCGCAGCGATGCGGCCATGCCCGACACGATCTTTCCTTCACTCCGCCCGAACCGGACAGTTTTAGACCAAACGGCGGCAGGACGCGACGGGGAGACGCGCCGTGCCGCCGCCCTTGACCCCGCCCCCCGAAAGCGGGTCAATCGGCACATGGAAGACCTGTTGAACGAATCGAAGACGAACGCCGCCGAATTCACGGTCAGCGAGCTCTCCAACGCGCTGAAGCGGACCGTCGAGGACGCCTTCGGCCATGTGCGCGTGCGCGGCGAGATCTCCGGCTATCGCGGGCCGCATTCGTCCGGGCATGCCTATTTCTGCCTGAAGGACGACCGGGCGCGGCTCGACGCCGTCATCTGGCGCACCGCCATGGCGCGGCTGAAGTTCCGTCCCGAGGAGGGCATGGAGGTGATCGCGACGGGGCGGCTCACCACCTATCCCGGCAAATCCAACTACCAGATTGTCATCGACAGCCTGGAGCCGGCAGGCGCCGGCGCGCTGATGGCGCTCTTGGAGGAGCGCAAGCGGCGGCTGGCGGCGGAAGGCCTGTTCGACGCGGCGCGCAAGCGCCGGCTGCCCTACATGCCCGGCGTCATCGGCGTCGTCACCTCGCCGACCGGCGCCGTCATCCGCGACATCGTGCACCGCATCAAGGACCGGTTCCCGCTGCGGGTCGTGGTGTGGCCGGTGCGCGTGCAGGGCGACACCTGCGCGGCGGAGGTCACCGCCGCCGTGCAGGGCTTCAACGCCCTGCCGGCCGGCGGGCCGATCCCGCGGCCGGACCTCATTATCGTGGCACGCGGCGGCGGCAGCCTCGAAGACCTCTGGGGCTTCAACGACGAAGCCCTGGCACGAGCGGTGGCGGCGTCGGACCTGCCGGTCATCTCGGCGGTCGGCCACGAGACCGACTGGACGCTGGTCGATCACGCCGCGGACGTGCGTGCGCCGACGCCGACGGGTGCGGCGGAGATCGCGGTGCCGGTGCGCGCCGAGCTTGAGGCGCGGCTCGCCAATCTGGGCGCCCGGCTGCGCGGCTGCATCGGCCGCTCCGGCGACCGCAAGCGCACGGCGCTGAGGGCCGCGGCGCGCGCCCTGCCCTCGCCCGACCAGCTGCTGGCGCTGCCGAGGCGGCATTTCGACGAGGCGACCAGCCGGCTGCAGCGGGCGCTGGTGGTGGGCGTGGAGCGCAAGCGGGCCAGGCTCGGCGCCGTGCGGCTGGCGCCGGCGACGCTGGCCAGACAGATCGGCGAGACCCGCCGGCACCTGGAGCGCGATTTCGTGCGCGCGCTGACGGCGTTCCGGGCCGGCATCCGGCAAAGGCGGATAGACTATTCGCGCTGCGCGGCAAGGGTGACGCCGGCGCCGCTGCAGCGCCGCAACGGGCTGGCGCGGCAGGCGCTCGGCGCCCTCGCCGGCCGCCACGACAAGGCGATGGCGCTGCGGCTGGAACGCGTCCGGGCGCGGCTCGGCCAGGCCGACCGGCTGCTGGCGACGCTGAAACTGTCCGACCAGGCGATCCTCGAGCGGGGGTATGCGCTGGTGCTGGGGCAGGACGGCGGCGTGATCAAGCGGGCCGCCGACGTCTCGGCCGGCGCGCCGCTGTCGCTGCGCTTCGCCGACGGCGAGGCGCATGCGGTGGCGACGTCCGGAGAGGCCGCCAGGCCTGCGCGGGGCAAGCCGGCCGACAAGAAGGCGGCGCCGGGCGGACAGGGTTCGCTGTTCTGAGGCCGGCTCAGGTGGCGCCTGGCGCCTTGTCCCTATGGACGCGTCGATGACGTCCCCTCGTCGGCGCCATGATCCTTGCGCGGCAGCCGGTCCGCCTTGCCGGGCGCCGTACGCTGCCGCGGCGGCTCGACCTGGCCGGCAACGCCGGCGTCGGCCATAAACACCATGACCTGCCGGAAGGACTGCTCGACCCGGGCGAGGGCGATATAGACGATCACGGCGATCGCGACATAGACCGTCGCCATCAGCAGCGGCGGGCCAAGGCTTGCGAGGCGTGGGGGCCGCGACGCATCCGCCGTCCTGTGCGAAGTCCCGTTCACCGTCTCGCCGCCCGCCAGGTTGCGGCCGGAAGCTGCCGGCCATGCTCAGGAAGATCGTCGAAGCCCGTTGCCGGCAGCGCATCGGCCGGGAAATCCGCCCCGCCGCCGCGCAGCCTGCGGCAATCCTGCCAGAAGCGGGCGGAACGGACAACCTCGGCACGGCGCGCCGCTGCCGGCGGACCCGCGGCTGCCGATCGGCCATGCCTTGAAGACGCTTCTGCGCAGCTGCGGGATGGCCGTCGGCAGCGCAGGCGAAGGAACAATTCCCTGACCCGAAGGTTCGCCGCACTGGACAGTTCAAGGAGAAGACGATGTCGGATGCACGGGAATGGCTCATCCAATGGCTGCGGGACGCCCATGCCATGGAGGAGCAGGCCGAGACGATGCTGAACGGGGAACTGAGCCGGCTGGAGAACTATCCGGAGCTCAGCGAGCGGATCCGCCTGCATGTGGAGGAAACCAAGGAACAGGCCTCGCGCCTCAGGAACTGCCTCGATGCGCTGGGCGAGGGCACATCCACGATGAAGGACGCGGGCGGCAAGCTGATGGCCATGGGCCAGTCGCTGAGCGGCGTGTTCGCCGGCGACGAGGTGATGAAGGGTTCCCTCGCCGGCTACACCTTCGAGCATATGGAGATCGCGTCCTACACGATCCTCGTTTCGGCGGCCAATGCCCTGGGCGAGGCCGAGATCGCCCGCGTCTGCGAGCAGAATTTGCGCGAGGAAGAGGCGATGGCGGAATGGCTGAAAAACAACCTGCCCAAAACCGCGGAACAGTTTCTGGAGCGGAGCAAGTTCGACAGCGATGCGGCCAAGCGGTAGGCCGACAGTCCGCCGGCGAACAGCGGCGTTCAGGGCTGCACCGGCCTGTCGCCGCCGGTTCCCGCATCCGCCGGCGGCAGCGTCTCGTTGGGCGCGTCGCTGCCGGCATTCTGGTGCAATTCGCGCTTGGCAGGATCGACGGGACCGGAGCCCGCGGACAGGAACAGCACCAGCACGATCGCAAGAATGACGGCCGCGGCTGCGATGGCTATGATTTCCCGGCGTTTTCGCATCAGAATGGCTCCTCGACGGCAGAACACCGGATCGACCGGAAATGTTCCTCGCCGTCGGGACGGTTCCGACGATCCACGCAGGCGGCTTCGCGACCAGTGGCGGTCTGCAAGCGGCAGCCGTCGGAGCTTTTTGGCGCAAGCAGGACATGCAGCGGGAGAAACCGCTTTGCGCAGTCGGAATCTCATGGAAAACTGATGGTACGGTTGGCTGGGATCGAACCAGCGACCTCCGGATCCACAATCCGGCGCTCTAACCAGCTGAGCTACAACCGCACAGGCTGCCTGGACAGGCCCGCGGCACCGCACCGGGCGCCGCTCGCGAGGTGTGAATAAGAGCAAACGCGCAGCATTTCAAGCCGCAAAAGAAAAAGGCCGGCGGGAGGAGGTGCCGGCCTTTTCCTATGTCGCGCCAGCGGGAGGAGGTGCTGGCGGCATATCCCACGGGACAGAGGGAGGAGGAACTGTCCCGCGGGGAGTGATGGGTCGCCGGTGTCAGGCGACCTTGATATCCTTGAACGTCTTCTCGAAGACGTCCTTCAGCGGCTTGGCGACGTCCTCGGCGGCCTTGGTGGAGGCGGCCTGCAGGTCCTTCGCCTGGGCGACGCCGGTCTCGATGCTCTTGCGCACGAAAGCGGTCTGCAGCTCGATCAGCTCGGACAGCGACTTGGCGCCGACCAGCGCCTCGAGATGGGAGAAGCCGAGCTCGGCATTGGCGCGCAGGGCCGCGATCGTCTTCAGCGACAGATCGCCGCCGGCAGCCTTGGCGGATTCGAAGGTGGTCTCGACGGCCTTCTGGGTGCTCTCGGCGCCCGTCTTCAGCTTGGCGTAGACTTCCTTCGACTGCTCGACGCCCTTCTCGGCGAAGGCGCGGAACTGGTCGGTGGCCTTGGAAGCGTCGAAAGTCGGGAATTCAACGGTCTCGGTGAAATCGGCAGGTTTGGTAGCGGTCTTGGACATTTTCCATCCTTTTCGGTGGACGGGCGTGGGCGCCGTCTCGTTCATGCGTAGCCTCCATATAGCGCAATCTTTGCTGCATTGCAACATTATTGTGCGCCGCACCATATCTCGGCCGGATTAACCAAACGCCGAGAAATTCGGCGTCTAGTCAGTCACCCGGTGGACGCGAAAGCGCCCAACTTTTATTAACGATGCGTTAACCCTCAGGGACTCCGTGGGGACAGCGGGCCAGTATGCCATCGACCGCCTATTCGTTCATCGACGTCGCCGTGCTCGAGCCGGTGCGCGAGCGGTTCGCCGCCGGCGACGCCGTCGTCATCCTGTCGACCGACCTCGCCGAACTGCTGTGGGCCAACGGACCCGGTGCGGCGCTGTTCGGCCATGCCGACATCGAGGCGATCGTCGGCGCCGACAGCGGCCTCTCCTTCGCCGCCAGGCGGCAGATCATGGCGACCAGGGGCTATCCCGAAATCGGACGCGACCGCACGGTCGCCGTCCGCCTGTCCGGCGGAGCGGCGGTGATGTTTTCGGCCAGCGCCGTCACCCTGCCCGACGGCGAGGCCGCGATCATGCTGGCGATGCGCGAACCCGCCGAGCGGTCCGCAAAGGCGGCGGCCGAGCAGGCGATCAGCGGCTTCACCAATCCGGGCCACCTTGCCGCGGTCCTCGACGAAGCGGGATCGGTCGAGGCAGCCTCGCAGGGTTTTGCGGCGCTCGACATCGCCCCGCCGGTGCTCGCCGGGCTGGTGGCCGAGGTTGCCGGCGAAGCCGACCGGCTGGTCAAGAAGATCATCCCTGCCGGCACCGGCGGCCTGCCGGCCGGCATCGCGCGGCTCGGCGGCAGGCCGGCGCGGCACCTGCTGGTGGTGGTGGCGGAAGCACAGGCGGCCGACGCCGGCGCGCCGGAGGTCGCCCGCGACGGGCCGACCGATCACCAGCCGACGGTCGACATCACGGAAACCGGCGCCGGCGCGCCCACTTCGACACAGCAGGTCGAGCCTGCCGCCGAGCCGCTTGAGGTGTTCGCGCAGCCGGCGGACGAAGCCGGGCCGACGGCTTTGCCGGCGCACGGCGGCACCGGCGATCCGGATGACGGAGCGACCGCCGCGGCGCCGGCAACCCCCGACGCGGAACCGGACGAGATGGAAGCGGACGAGGCGGAGCCGGCAGCGTCCTTCGGGGAAACGCCGGCCGAGACGCCCGCAAGCGGGACGGTACCCGGCGAAGCCGCGCCGGCCGACGAGGCAGCAGCGGCAGCGGCAGCGGCCGAGACCGAAGAAACACACGAAGCCGAAGAATCGGTGGAGAGCGGGGCTGCCGCGGCCGAGGCGGGCGACAGAGGGACGGAGGCCGACAGCGCGGGTGCCGTCGCTCCCGAAGGTCCGCCCCCACCAGCGCAGGTCATCGACCGGACGGCGCCACCCATCCGCTTCGCCTGGAAGACCGATGCGGCCGGCCGCTTCAGCGCCGTCTCAGCCGAGTTCCTCGCCGCAGTCGGCATGGCCGCCGACGCGGTGATCGGGCGCTCCTTCGCCGACGTTTCCGCCACGCTGGGGATCGATCCCGACCGCGAGATCGCCGGACTGCTGGAACGCCGCGACACCTGGTCGGGCCGTTCGATCCAGTGGCCGGTCGCCGGAGCGGAGTTGCGGCTACCCGTCGATCTGGCGGCGCTGCCGGTGTATTCGCGCGACCGCAGCTTCGAAGGCTTTCGCGGCTTCGGCATCGCCCGCGTCGCCGACATGGTTGCCGACGAGAGCAGGACCGAGACGGCGGCGTCCGACGCCGAGGCGCTTGACGCCGGTGCCGCGCCGGCGGAACACGATGCCGAGGAGCCGTCGGCGGCAGAGCCGGGCGCGGAAGAAGAGGCCGCGGACCCGTTCCGCGGCGAGGTTCCCGCGCTCACGATCGTGCCCAAGCCGGACCGTCGCTCGTCGGACAAGATCATCCGGCTGGCCGAACACAGGCCGCCCGCCGGCGAAAGGAGCCTGTCGACGGTCGAACGCAGCGCCTTCCGCGAGATCGGCGAGAAGCTGCGCAAGGCGGGCGGGCTGGAGAACGGTGACGAGGCGAAGGCGGCCAGCGGGACCGACGCTGCCGAGGCGCCGCACGGCGAGGCCCCGCACGAAGGCGATGCAGACCCGGCCTTCGACGCAAGTGAGATCGAATCCGAGCCGGAAGCGGACAGCGCGGATGCGCCTGCCGGCGGCGGCGCCGTCACCGCCGTGGACGAGGACGGTGCCGAAGCGGCCGAGCCGACCATCCTGCCGGCACCGAGCGCGGCCGAGGCCGGCACCGACCGGCCTTCCGAGGAGACCGGCTTGCACGCCGCCGTGGCAACGGAGGACGGGGAGCATGCCGACGCCTTCGCTTCCGGACTGGAGCTGCAACCGGCACCGACCGAAGCGCCGGTTTCGTCGCCCGACCGCAGCGAAGGCGGACCAATCCACGCCGCCGCGACGGCGGACCTGACCATGCGGGATGCCGACCCGCAGCGGGATGCCGAGATCCACACGATCTCGGTCGAACCGGGCGACGGTCCGGCGGCCGCGGAGTCGCCGCAGCCGGCCGTCGAACCGGCTTTCCAGACCGAACCGGCGCAACCGGCGGCGGATACGATCTCACCCGCCGCCGGCGACGGTGGGCCGGCCCCGGTATCGGCGGAGGAGACGCAGGCGGCTGCGACCAGTACCGAGCCGGAGACGACGCGCACCGAGCCCGACTTGACGATCGAGGTGCAGGAGAAGACCGAACCGGCCGGCGTGACGCCGGTCGCGGCGGCGCGCGCGGCGATCGCGGAACTAAAGACCAACGGCCTCGGCCCGTCGGTCGCCGCCGGTGCACCGCTGCAGGACACGCCGATCCTGTCGCGCCTGCCGGTGCCGCTGCTCATCCATTCCGGCGACGCGCTGCACTACGCCAATGACGAGTTTTTGACGCTGACCGGCTTTGCCTCGCTGGAAGCGCTGACGGAAGCGGGCGGGCTGGACGCCCTGTTCGTCGATCCCTACGGGGAAGAGGCGCAGGACGACGTCGACCGGGCGTTGCGGCTGAAGACGGCCGACGGCACGGTGTTCCCGATCGAGGCGCTGCTGCGCTCCGTTCCCTGGAGCGGCAGGCGGGCGCTGATGCTGGTGGTGCGGCGGACCGGCGAGATGGAAGAGGCCGCCGCCGCGACCGACACCCCCAATGTGGAGATGCTGCGGGCGCGCGTCGCCGAGATGCGGGCGATCATCGACACCGCGACCGACGGCGTGATCCTGATCACCAACGAAGGTGCGATCCGTTCAATCAGCCGCCCGGCCGAGGCGCTGTTCGGGATCGATTCGGACGAGATCAGCGGGAAGGCCTTCGTGTCGCTGTTCGCCATCGAGAGCCAGAGGGCGGCGCGCGACTATCTCGCCGGACTGTCAGACCACGGCGTCGCCAGCGTGCTCAACGACGGCCGCGAGGTGATCGGGCGCGAGGCGCAGGGCCGCTTCATCCCGCTGTTCATGACCATCGGCAAGCTGCCCGGCGACAGCGGCTACTGCGCGGTCGTGCGCGACATCACGCAGTGGAAGCGCGCCGAGGAGGAACTCACGCAGGCGCGCTCGCTGGCCGAGCGGGCGTCGTCGCAAAAATCCGACTTCCTGGCGCGCATCAGCCACGAGATCCGCACGCCGCTCAACGCCATCATCGGCTTCTCCGAGCTGATGATCGACGAGCGCTTCGGCGCCATCGGCAACGACCGCTACCGCGACTACCTGATCGACATCAACCGTTCGGGCAACCATGTGCTCGACCTTGTGAACGACCTGCTCGACATCTCCAAGATCGAGGCCGGCCAGCAGGAGATGGCGCACGAGGCGGTGTCGCTCAACGAGGCGCTGGCGCAGACGGTGGCGATGATGCAGCCGCAGGCCAACCGCGAGCGCGTGATCATCCGCTCCAGCTTCGCCTCGCGCCTGCCGGATGTGGTCGCCGATTCGCGCAGCGTGCGGCAGATCGCGCTCAACCTCTTGTCGAACGCCGTGCGCTACACCCAGGCCGGCGGCCAGGTCATCGTGTCAACCGCCTACGAGCCGTCGGGCGACGTGGTGATGCGGGTGCGAGACACCGGCATCGGCATGACCCAGGCCGAGATCGAGCAGGCGCTGAAACCGTTCAAGCAGATCAACGCGCTGAAACGGTCGCGCGGCGATGGCACCGGCCTCGGCCTGCCGCTGACCAAGGCGATGGTGGAGGCCAACCGCGCCCGCTTCGCCATCAACTCGACGCCCGGCGAAGGCACGCTGGTCGAGGTGACTTTTCCATCAACGCGGGTGCTGGCGACCTGAAGGCGAGCCTCGATCGAGGCCGACCACCCGGCCGCTGCTCCAGCTCGGCTTCCAGAGAGCAACGGCGGGTGCTGCCTGTCGCCAGGTCCACGCTGAGCCATCTTCCTTGCAAAATTGGAATTTGACTCCATAATTACATGGATGATTGAACGCCGCATCACGACCGAACTTACCGAACTGCTGGACAGCATGCCTGCGGTGGCGCTGCTCGGACCCCGCCAGGTCGGCAAGACCACACTCGCGCTCGCCATAGCCGAACAGCGTCCGTCGATCTATCTTGACCTCGAATCCGACGCGGACCGCGCCCGGATTGCCGAGCCGGAGCTTTATCTGGCGGAGCATGAGGACAAGCTGGTCATCCTGGACGAAGTCCATCGGCTGCCGAACCTGTTCCAGAATCTCCGCGGACTGATCGACCGCGGGCGCCGCGGCGGCAGAAGGACCGGCCGTTTCCTCCTGCTCGGATCGGCGTCGATCGACCTCATGAAGCAGTCCGGAGAAACCCTTGCCGGCCGCATTGCCTATGTCGAAATGCACCCCATCGACGGTCTCGAGGTCGGCACCGCCGATCTTGGTCGGATATGGGTACGCGGCGGCTTTCCCGACAGCTTTCTGGCCGCCAGCGACCGCGCCAGCCAGCGGTGGCGGCTGGATTTCATCCGCACCTACCTGGAGCGCGACATTCCCCTCCTCGGCCCGCGTATTCCAGCCGAGACGCTGCGCCGCTTGTGGACGATGCTGGCGCACCACCAGTCGGGTCTGCTCAACGCCGCCGAGTTTGCCCGCGCGCTCGGTGTCGACGGCAAGACCGTCGCGTCCTATCTCGACCTGCTGGTTGATCTTCTGTTGGTCCGCCGGTTGGAACCCTGGCATGCCAATGTCAGCAAGCGCCTGGTCAAATCCCCACGCGTCTACGTTCGGGACAGCGGCATCACCCATGCACTGCTCGGCCTCCCCACTCAGGAAGATGTGCTCGGACATCCGGTGGCCGGCGCGAGCTGGGAAGGTTTCGCGATCGAAACCCTTACCGCTGCCGCCCCCACCGGCACGCTCAGCAATTTCTACCGGACGGCCGGCGGCGCCGAGATCGACCTGCTGCTCACCTTGCCGGGCCAGCGCCTCTGGGCCATCGAGGTCAAGCGAAGCCTGACGCCGAAGGTGGAAAAAGGCTTCCACCAGGCCTGCGAGGATCTTGCCCCGGAGCGACGCATCGTGGTCTTCCCGGGATCGCAGCGTTTTCCGCTCCAGCATGGCATCGAAGCGATGCCCCTGCAGGATGTCGGTCGGGCCTTGCTCGGCGAAGCATGACGCAGGAAGCGGCGGCCTCCCAAATCTTTCGTGACCGGCCCGGGACGACGGCCAATGCTTTCGGGCGTAAGCCGGATATCCATACTCAACTTATTGAAAACATGTCGGAATCCATCCAGTTTAGAATTCTTCTAAACTATTGATATTGTTGGCATTTGTATTGACGGCGGCGGCGGCTTCCTAGAATAGGTTGTTCGTTCCGGAGAGGAACCGCAGAAGAACCGCCCAGGGGCCTTTGCACCCCGCTGACCAGGAGAAGACGATGGCCAAGGGATTGAACCGGTCGAAGCTCGCCGGCTGTGCCGCGCTTGCCTTCGCCACGCTGTTTGCAGGCGCCGCATCCGCCGACGGCACCGTCAACATCTATTCATATCGCCAGCCCGACATCATCAAGCCGGTGCTCGACGCCTTCACCGCAGAGACCGGCGTAAAGACCGAGGTGCTGTTCCTCGACAAGGGGCTGGAGGACCGCATCCTCGCCGAAGGCCAGAACTCGCCGGCCGACGTCATCCTGACCGTCGACATCTCGCGCCTGACCAACGCCAAGGCGAAGGGCGTGACCCAGGCGCTGGACGACGCCACCGTCAACGCCAACCTGCCGGCCGAGTACCGCGACCCCGAGGGCCACTGGTTCGGCGTCACCAAGCGCGCCCGCGTGCTCTACGCCTCCAAGGACCGCGTGAAGGAGACGGCGATCACCTATGCCGAGCTCGCCGACCCGAAGTGGAAGGGCAAGATCTGCATGCGCTCCGGCCAGCACGACTACAATCTCGGCCTGTTCTCGGCGGCGATCGCCCATTGGGGTCCGGAGAAGACCGAGGAGTGGATGAAGGGGCTGAAGGCCAATCTGGCGCGCAAGCCGGACGGCGGCGACCGCCCGCAGGCCAAGGCGATCTTCGCCGGCGAGTGCGACCTGGCGCTCGGCAACACCTATTATGTCGGGCTGATGCGCACCAACGAGAAGGAGCCGGAGGAGAAGGAGTGGGGCAACGCCATCAACGTCGTCTTCCCGACCTTCGAGAACGGCGGCACGCATGTGAACATCTCGGGCGCCGCGCTCGCCAAGAACGCGCCGAACCGCGACAACGCCGTCAAGCTGATCCAGTTCCTGTCGAGCCACAAGGCGCAGCAGGTCTATGCGGCGCAGACCTATGAATATCCGGTCGAGCCGGGGCTGGAGCCGTCGGACGTGGTGAAGGCCTTCGGCACGCTCAACGCCGACACGCTGTCGCTCGACGAGATCGCCAAGAACCGCAAGGCGGCCTCCGAAATGGTCGACCGCGTCGGCCTCGACGACGGCCCGAGCAGCTGAACGCACGCATTCCAATTCGGCGGAGACCGCACTGCGGGCCTCCGCCGAACAGGCGTAAAAATCATCGCCGTGCTCTTTCGCACCCCCCTCTGTCCTGCCGGACATCTCCCCCGCAAGGGGGGAGATCGGCTGGCCGCTTTGCTTTCGCCAATCGCCGACGCGGCAGAATGCGGGCGGAGAGCGAAGCTGCCAATCTCCCCCCTTGCGGGGGAGATGTCCGGCAGGACAGAGGGGGGTGCTCAAGACGCAGGCCGTAACGCGGCCACAACCGCGTGATGGTTCCGCCATGGACCTGACCGCGGCAGACACAAGCCCGGGCGCAAGTCGCCCGCTGCCGGTCCGCCGCGCCCGCCATCCGCTGATGCTGGCGGTGGCGCTGGCCATATCGGCGATCGTGCTGCTGCCGGTCGCGACGCTGACCGTCATCGCGCTGTCGGGCACCGGCGAGGACTGGCCGCATCTGGCCGCCAACGTGCTGCCGACCGCGGCGATCACCACCGCGGTGCTGATCGCCATGGTGTCGGCGGGAACCGCGGTGGTCGGCGTGACCGCGGCATGGCTGGTGGTCGGCTTCGATTTCCCGCTGCGCCGGCTGTTGTCCTGGGTGCTGGTGCTGCCGCTGGCGGTGCCGCCCTATCTGGCGGCCTACGCCTTCGGCGAGTTCTTCCTGTTCACCGGGCCGGTGCAGTCGGCGCTGCGGGTCGTCTTCGGCTTCCACACACCGCAGGACTACTGGTTCCCGGACCTGCGCTCGACGCCGGGGGCGGCCTTCGTGCTCACCTGCGTGCTCTATCCCTATGTCTACCTGACCAGCCGCGTCGTCTTCCTGATGCAGGGCCGCAACATCGGCGACGTGGCGCGCACCCTCGGGGCGCGGCCGGCACGCGTCTTCTTCCGGGTGCTGCTGCCGGTGGCGCGGCCGGCGATCGCCGCCGGCGTCGTGCTGGTGCTGATGGAGACCATCAACGACATCGGCGTCGCCGAATATCTCGGCGTGCGCACGCTGACGGCCGCCGTCTACACGACCTGGATCAACCGCGGCAGCCTGGAGGGTGCGGCGCAGCTCGCCGTGCTGATGCTGATCCTGGTGCTGATGCTGCTCGCCTGCGAGCAGTTCGCCCGGCGGCTGCAGCGCTTCCACAACGCCCGCGCCACGCAGATCAGGGCGCGGCCGCCGCGCGTTCGCCTGAAGGGGCTTGCCGCCGGCGCGGCGCTGGCGGCGGTGGCAACGCCGGTCGTCTTCGGCTTCGGCGTGCCGCTGTGGGTGTTCGGCCGCTACGCCTCGCGGCGGCTCGACAGCCTGATCAACGTCGATCTGGCAAAGGCCTTCCTGAACAGCGTGCTCACCGCCGGCGTGGCTTCCCTGCTCACCGTGGCGATCGCGCTGTTCCTGATCTATGCGGTGCGCGTCTCGCGCTCCGGCCCGATGCGCGTGCTGGTGCGCCTCGCCTCGGTCGGCTACGCCCTGCCCGGCACCATACTCGGCCTCGGCCTGCTCTATTCGCTGGCCAGGGCCGACAATGCGATCGACGCGCTGGCGCGCGCCCATCTCGGCGTCTCGACCGGGCTGCTGATGACCGGGTCGGCGACCGCGGTCGTGCTGGCCTGCACCATCCGCTTCCTGGCGCTGGCCGAGGGCGCGGTGCGGACGGGCCTGGAAAAGCTGCCGGCGAGCCTCGACGAGGCGGCGCGCAGCCTGGGCAAGCCGCCGCTCGCCAGCGCCACGCTGATCCTCGCCCCGCTGCTCAAGCCGGCGATCCTGACGGCGCTGGTGCTGGTCTTCGTCGACACGGTGAAGGAGCTGTCGGCGACGATCCTGCTCAGGCCCTTCGGCTTCAACACGCTGGCGACGCTGGTCTACGAGAACGCCTCGCGCGCGGTGGTCGAGGACGGCGCGGTCGCGGCGCTGCTGATCATCGCCACGGCCACCGTGCCGGTGATGCTGCTGTCGCGCGCGCTGGCGCGCGACCAGGAAGCGTCGCTCTGACGGAAATACCCGAAGCGATCGGGTTCGCAGGGTCGGCCATGGCACGGGCACAAAGAAAAAGGCGCCCTTTCGGACGCCTAGGCTTGATGCTGTCAACTACGGGGGCTTGAGAAAGCAACCCTTGGGAGGGCAGGGATTTCTCCTTCAAGTTGAGGCAACTATGCCGCCCGTTCGTTAACGAGTCCTTACCGCGGAAGGCAAAGCTCTAGCCAACCGTGCCACGTCGGAAATCTAGGTAAATTTGATCGAAAGATTTGGTTTACCATGTTCGGCCCGGGCCCCCGTCAGGCCTTGAGCTGGGGAAGATCGCGATAGAGCTCCAGCGCCTCGGGATTGGCCAGCGCCTCCTTGTTCTTGACCGGGCGGCCGTGCACCACCTCGCGCACCGCGAGCTCGGTGATCTTGCCCGACTTGGTGCGCGGAATGTCGGCGACGGCGACGATCCTGGCCGGCACGTGGCGCGGGCTAGCACCGGTGCGGATTTTCGCGCGGATGCGCTTTTCCAGCTCCTCGTCGAGCGAGACACCCGCCGCCAGCCGCACGAACAGCACGACGCGGACGTCGTCGTCGAAATCCTGGCCGATGCACAGCGCCTCGGCGATCTCCGGCATCTGCTCGACCTGGTTGTAGATCTCGGCCGTGCCGATGCGCACGCCGCCGGGGTTGAGGGTGGCGTCGGAACGGCCGTGGATGATCAAGCCGCCATGTTCCGTCCATTCGGCGAAATCGCCATGGCACCAGATGTTGTCGAAGCGCTCGAAATAGGCGCCGCGGTACTTCTTGCCGTCCGGATCGTTCCAGAAGCCGATCGGCATGGACGGGAACGCCTTGGTGCAGACGAGCTCGCCCTTCTCGCGCTCGACATGCAGGCCGTCGTCGTCCCACACGTCCATCGCCATGCCGAGGCCGGCCGCCTGGATCTCGCCGCTCCACACCGGCAGGGTCGGGACGCCGAGCACGAAGCAGGAGACGATGTCGGTGCCGCCGGAGATCGAGGCGAGATGCACGTCCGCCTTGATCCCCTCATAGACGAAACGGAAGCCCTCCGGCGACAGCGGCGAGCCGGTGGAGAGCACCGCCCGAACGGTCGAGAGCGTGTGCGTGTCGAGCGGCCTCAGCCCGGCCTTGCGCACGGAATCGATGAATTTCGCCGAGGTGCCGAAATGGGTCATGCCTTCCCGGTCGGCATAGTCGAACAGGATGTTGCCGGAGGGATGGAACGGCGAGCCGTCATAGAGCAGCAGCGTCGCCCCGACTGCGAGCCCCGACACCAGCCAGTTCCACATCATCCAGCCGCAGGTGGTGAAGTAGAAGACACGGTCGCCCTCGCGCACGCCGGCATGCAGCCGATGCTCCTTGACGTGCTGCAAAAGCGTTCCGCCGGCCGAATGGACGATGCATTTCGGGATGCCGGTCGTGCCGGAGGAATAGAGGATGTAGAGCGGATGGGCGAAGGGCAGCGGCTCGAAGGCGACCGGCTTCGCCGCGAAGCCGGCGGTTGCCGACGCCAGCGTGTCCGCGCCCGGAACGGCCGCCGCCGCCGCCTCGGCACTGCCGAGATAGTCGACGATCAGCACCTTGCGCAGGCTGGGCAGCTTCGCAGCGACAGCCGCCACCTTGGCGGCAACGTCGATCGCCTTGCCGTTGTACCAGTAGCCGTCGGGCGCGATGAAGACGACCGGCTCGATCTGGCCAAAACGGTCGAGCACGCCCTGCTCGCCGAAATCGGGCGAACAGGACGACCAGACGGCGCCGATCGAGGCCGTGGCGAGCATCGCGGCGATGGTCTCGGGCATGTTCGGCATCATGGCGGCGACGCGGTCGCCCGCCTTCACGCCCAGCGATCGCAGGAGCTGCTGCAGCTTCGATACAAGCGCGTGCAGGTCGTCCCAGGAAAAGCGGCGCTCGACCTTGTCCTCGCCGCGGAAGACCAGGGCGTCGCCGCTGCCCGTCCTGCGCAGCAGGTTTTCCGCGAAATTCAGGCGTGCGTCGGGAAAGAAGGCGGCGCCGGGCATGCGGTCGCCGTCGATCAGCAGGCGATCGCCCTTGTCGCCGCGGATGGCGGCAAAATCCCACACCAGCGACCAGAAGGCGGCACGATCCTCGACCGACCAGCGATGCAGCTCGGCATAACTGCCGAACCGCCTGCCGGCAGCGCTTTCGACAAGCCCCGTGAAGGCCGTGATTGGCGCCTCGCCGATACGCGCCGCATCCGGAATCCACAGTGGCTGCGTGCTGCTCATGCTTTTCCTCCCGACACCGCACCGCTCATGCATAGTGCACTGCACAAGCGCAAAAAGCACACAAGCGTACCAACGGCAAGCGTCATTGGCCGACCACAATCGGTTGAAATGCCGCGCCAGTCCGCTAAACCCGGAAGCCGGCTGACCGCGTTCCAAGAAGGGCTTGATCGAGCATATGCCATCGTCAACGCTGAGGCGGAGCATCTGGGTACTCGCGGCCGCGACCGTGCTCGCCGCCGCGGCGCTCGCGATAATCCCCTACGTCGCCTCCACCCGCATCGTGCGCGACCGCATCGCCGCCGAGATCGGCACCTGGAGCGGCTACCGCGTCGAGATCGGCGCGCCGCCCGAGCTGGTGATCTGGCCGCAATTGCACGCGGTGCTGACAGATATCACCTTTTCCGACCCGGCGTCGGCGTCCGGTAACCCCGTCGGAACCGTCGAGCGGATGGAGATCGAGCTCGCTCCGCTGGCGGCGATGCGCGGCGACGCCGTCTTCACATCGGCAACGCTGGTGCGGCCCACCCTTGCCGTCGGCACGGACGGCGATCCGCTGACCGTCTTCGCGGGCAAGGGGCGCATCCGCGCGGCCGTGGAGCGGACCCGCGCCACTCTTGCGGAGAAAGGCCCTGCCGCGGCACGCGCCGACCTGCCGGACGATGCGTTCGGCAGCCTGCGGATCGTGCAGGGCCGCATCGTCGGTCCGGATGGCGGCGCGGCGGAACCGCTGGCGACCGGCATCGAAGGCAGCATCGACTGGCCCGCCTTCGACGAGGCAGGCAGCCTCGCTTTGCGCGGCAGCTGGCGCGGCGAGGCCGTGCGGCTCGAGCTCGGCAGCGCCAATCCGCTGCTGCTGATGGCCGGAGCCGCGGCACCGCTGCGCGTCTCCGCTTCGGCCGCTCCCGCCTCCGCTTCCTTCGACGGCACCGCCACGCTCGCCGCAATTCCGTTCCTCAACGGCCGGATCAGCCTCTCCGCGGGTTCGTTCGACCGGCTCGCCAACTGGCTGGGCACCGACAACCCGGACTGGGAGAACCTGCGCGCCTTCTCGCTTTCAGGCGCGGTCTCCAGCGACGACCGCCGCATCAAGCTGGAAGAGGCCAGCCTGCAGGTCAACGAGGCCAGGGCGACCGGCGCCGTCGAGCTGGTGTTGCGGTCCGGCGGGCCCGCGGTGTCCGGGTCGCTCGCCTTCGACAGCGTCGGGTTCGACCAGGTGCTGAAGGCGCTGCTGCCGCTGACGGGAAGCCGACCGGAGCCGGACGGGGCACCGGCCGGCGATCATCTGCTTCTGGACATGCGGCTCTCCGCCGACCGCGCCGCCATGGGCGGCCTGCAGATGGCGGAAGTCGCGGCCGCCATACAGGCCCGCAAGGGATCTGTGGCGCTCGACATACTCGACGCCCGCTCTCTTGGCGGCGAATTCCGGGCGGGCATGCGCTTTACCAGGCAGGCCGCCGGGATCGGCGCCGAGATGACGCTTACCGCCTCGAACGTCGACGGCCGCGCCTTCGGAGCCGCCGCGGGGATGACGCAGCTCGTGCCGAGCGGGCGCGGCGCGGTGTCGCTGACGCTCCGCGGCGAAGGCAGCGACGCCCGGTCCGCGCTGCAGTCCGGCAGCGGCAGCTTCGCCGCGCGCTTCGGCGCCGGGACGCTGTCGCGGTTCGATCTCACGACCTTCCTGGAGCTCTGCCGCAAGGGCGGCTTCTTCTCGCTGGCCGAGACCGCCAATGGCGAGTTGCAGATCGACGGCCTCGACCTCGGCGCCGAGATCGTCGCCGGCGTCGCCCGGATCGACGAGGCGGAAGCGCGCTTCGGCGATCGCCGGCTGTGGATTTCCGGCCTCGCCTCCTACGCCGATCTCGGGCTGGCGCTGACCGGCGGGATCGGCCCGCTCAGGCCGCCCGCCCCGCCGAACCCGCTCCCGGACGAGGCCGGTTTCTTCGTCGGCGGCTCCTGGGCGGCCCCGCTCATCTCGCCGACGGCGCCGGCAGGGAATTGAACGGCCGCGGCCGCGGCGCGGCCGTGCCCCCTATCCCCGCTGGGCGGCCTGCTCGTCTCGCGCCCGCTGCACCTCGCGGCGCTTGTTGGCGACCGAGGCGATGATGACGCCGACGGCGACGATGGCGATCAGCAGCGTGCAGGCGGCGTTGATCTCCGGCGTCACGCCGAGGCGCACCTGCGAATAGATCTTCATCGGCAGCGTGGTGGCACCCGGCCCCGAGGTGAAGCTGGCGATGACGAGATCGTCGAGCGAGAGCGTGAAGGCCAGCATCCATCCCGACACGATGGCCGGCAGGATCACCGGCAGGGTGATCTGGAAGAAGGTCTTCACCGGCGGCGCGCCGAGGTCCATCGCCGCCTCCTCGAGGGAGCGGTCGAAGGTCATCAGCCGCGACTGCACCACCACGGCGACGAAGCACATGGAGAATGTGATGTGGGCGAGCGTCACCGTGAAGAAGCCGCGGTCGAGCCCGATGGCGACGAACAGGAGCAGCAGCGACAGGCCGGTGATGACTTCCGGCATGACCAGCGGCGCGAATACCATGCCGGAAAACAGGATTCGCCCGCGAAAGCGCGTGTAGCGGGTGAGCGCAAGCGCGGCCAGCGTGCCGAGCACCGTCGCCACCGTCGCCGAGATGAAGCCGACGCGGATCGTCACCCAGGCGGCGTCCATCAGGCCCTGGTTGTTGAACAGCGACACGTACCACTTGGTGGAGAAGCCGCCCCACACCGTCACCAGGCGGGACTCGTTGAAGGAGAAGACGACGAGCAGCACGATCGGCAGATAGAGGAAGGCGAAGCCGAGCACGATCGAGACGATGTTGAAGCGCGTCCAGTTGCCGCTCATCTGCCCTGCTCCTGGGCGCGCGCCTGCGCGTTCTGGAAGATCATGATCGGCACGATGAGGATCAGCAGCAGGATCACCGCCACGGCCGACGAGACCGGCCAGTCGCGATTGGCGTTGAATTCGTTCCACAAGGTCTTGCCGATCATCAGCGTCTCCGAGCCGCCGAGCAGGTCGGGGATGACGAACTCGCCGACGGCCGGGATGAAGACCAGCATGCAGCCGGCGACGACGCCGGGCAAAGACAGCGGGAAGGTGATCTTCCAGAAGGCGCTGATGGGCGGGCAGCCGAGGTCCTGCGCGGCCTCGATCAGCGAATAGTCCATCTTCTCCAGCGAGGAGTAGAGCGGCAGCACCATGAAGGGCAGGTAGGAATAGACGATGCCGATGAAGATGGCCGTATGGGTGTTCAATATGACCAGCGGCGTGTCGATGATGCCGGTCGCCAGCAGCACCTGGTTGAGCAGGCCCTCGGGCTTGAGGATGCCGATCCAGGCGTAGACGCGGATCAGGAAGCTCGTCCAGAACGGCAGGATGACGAGCATCAGCAGGGTCGGCCGGATGGATGCCGGCGCGCGCGCCATGCCGTAGGCGATGGGATAGGCGATGAGCAGCGCCAGAACGGTCGAGATGCCGGCGATGACGACGCTCGACACATAGGCGTTGAAATAGAGCGCATCCTCGGTCAGCCAGACATAGTTGTCGAAATTGAGCTGGCTCAGCGCATCGAAGAAACCGTCGACGCCGAACACCGGCGTATAGGGCGGCATGGCGATCGCCGTCTGCGACAGCGAAATCTTGAAGACGATGAAGAACGGGACGAGGAAAAAGAACGTCAGCCACAGATAGGGAACAACGATCACCAGCCGGCCGGTGATGGCGCCCAGCAGCGTGCCGGACGCCGCGGATGCGGTTTGGGCCGCCTGGATCGTGGGCGAGGAAGATACTGCCGTGTCGGCCATCTTCCCCTCCTACCGCGTCAGCACGACGCCGGCATCCGGCGCGAAGGACACCCAGGCGCGGTCGTTCCAGCTCAGCGGATCCTCGGTGATACGCGAGCTGTTGAGCGCGCTGGCCTTGAGCACCTGCCCGTCGGCCAGCCTGACGTGGTAGACGGTCATGTCGCCGAGATAGGCGAGGTCGTAGATCTCGCCCTCCATGACATTGGCCGTGCCTTCCGCCGGCGGGCGCGACGACACTTTTATCTTCTCCGGGCGGATGGCGAAGGCGACCGTGTTGCCCGCGGCCGCGTCGCCGGCATTCTCCACAACGATCTCAGCGCCGCTGGCGCCGGTTATCCTTGCGCGGTTTTCGGTGCGCTCGGCGACGGTGCCTTCCAGCATGTTGACGTTGCCGACGAAGCTGGCGACGTAGCGCGAGCCCGGCGCCTCGTAGACTTCGGCCGGGGTGGCGACCTGCATCACCTCGCCCTTGTCGAGGATGGCGATGCGGTCGGCCATCGTCATCGCCTCTTCCTGGTCGTGCGTGACGATGACGAAGGTGAGGCCGAGCGACTGCTGCAGGTCCATCAGCTCGAACTGCGTCTCCTCGCGCAGCTTCTTGTCAAGCGCGCCGAGCGGCTCGTCGAGCAGCAGCACCTTCGGGCGCTTGGCCACCGAGCGGGCCAATGCGACGCGCTGGCGCTGGCCGCCGGAGAGCTGGTGCGGCTTGCGCTTGGCGAACTGCGTCAGCTTGACCAGCTTCAGCATGTCGGCGACGCGCGTCTCGATCTCCGGCTTCGGCATGCCCTCCTGCTTCAAGCCGAAGGCGATGTTCTGCTCGACCGTCATGTGCGGGAACAGCGCGTAGGACTGGAACATCATGTTGACGGGGCGGCGATAGGGCGGGATGCCGCGCAAATCCTGCCCGTCGAGCAGGATGCGGCCCGAAGTCGGCTCGTCGAAGCCGGCGAGCATTCGGAGCAGCGTCGACTTCCCGCAGCCGGACGCGCCGAGCAGCGCGAAGAACTCGCGCTCGTAGATCGACAGGGACAGGTTGTTGACCGCGGTGAAGTCGCCGAACCGTTTCGTGACGTTCTCGAAGGCGATGTACGGCCTGGCGTCAGGATCGTTCCACGGCGCGAACGACCTGCGGATGCTGCCGAGCGATTTCATTGTCCCTGTCCCCTGTCCCCTGTCCCCGACATGAAAGTCCCGGCGGGATGACCGCCGGGACCTTTGCTTCACTGCCCCGTGGTGATCCTGGTCCAGGAGCGCGTCAGCAGACGCTGCGACTTCGGATCGTAGGGGGCCACGGTGAACAGTTTCTGCAGAGTAGCTTCGTCCGGATAGATCGCCGGGTCGTCGAGAATCTCCTTGTCGATGAACTGCTGCGAGGCCTTGTTGCCGTTGGCGTAGAAGATGTAGTTCGAGGCCTTGGCGGCGACCTCCGGCTTCATGATGTAGTTCAGGAACTCATGCGCCTCTGCGGCATGCGGCGCGTCGGCCGGGATGGCCATCTGGTCGAACCACATCTCCGCGCCTTCCTTCGGCACCACGAAGTCGACGGTGACGCCCTGGTTGGCTTCCGAGGCGCGATCGCGGGCCTGGAAGACGTCGCCGGACCAGCCGACCGCCAGGCAGATGTCGCCGTTGGCGAGCGCGTTGATGTATTCGGAGGAGTGGAATTTGCGGATGCTCGGCCGGATCGCCAGCATCGCCTCCTCGGCCTTGGCGAAATCCTCGGCCGTGTTGGCTTCGGGGTCCATGCCGAGATATTTGAAGGTGGTGGGGATGATGTCCTGCGGGGAATCGAGCACGTAGACGCCGCAATCCTTCAGCTTGGCGAGATTCTCCGGCTTGTAGAAGACGTCCCAGCTGTCGACCTTGTCGATGCCGAGGGCCGCCTTCACCTTGTCGACATTGTAGCCGATGCCGACCGTGCCCCACATGTAATTGATCGAATATTCGTTGCCGGGATCGTATTTGGCGGTGCGCTCGTTGACCACGTCCCACATGTTGGAAATGTTCGGCAGCTTCGACTTGTCGAGCTTCTGGAACACGCCGGCCTGGATCTGGCGGGCGAGGAAGTTGGCGGTCGGCACCACGACGTCATAACCGGTGCCGCCGGCAAGCAGCTTGGTCTCCAGTATCTCATTGGAATCGAAGACGTCGTAGACGACCTTGATGCCGGTTTCCTTGGTGAACTCGTCGATGATCGAGCTATCGATATAGTCCGACCAGTTGTAGACGTTGACGACCCGCTCCTGCGCGCCGGCGCCGGCGGCGAAAACGGTCAGAAGGGCCGTGGCTGCGGACAGCCGGAGCGCGTTTCGGATCATGATGTTCTCCTCTTCAACTGTTCCCGGCGGACGCGCGCTTCGGATGGTTCGGCGTCCGGTTTTCAACAAAGATTATTGGCGTTGCGGCGGTGCGACAAGCCGGATTTGACCGGCGGACATTTCGTCCCAGCCCGGCCGCGACGAAGCCGGGCACGGGCAAGCCTACGAATCCTCCGGAGGAGTGGGAAGTCGCGTTCGACAGGACCGCAAGGGCGGCTGCCGAGCGCCGGCACGCGGACCGGATCGTTTTTCTGAAACCTGCACGGCCCTCGATGCGGCCCGCTGCGGATGCTGGCAAGATACGCCTGTCGGTTTGTTCAGACGGCGGTCAAGGTGCGCCCTGGACCGCGAAGCTGTCAATGGGGCGCGGGAATTCCGGTGACGCCGGGCCGTGCCGGACGGGACTGCCGCCGCAACTGCATGCCGATATGCGCCAGCAGCGCGGCAAACACCACCGCGCCGCCGACGACGGTGCGGGCGGAGGGGACCTCGCCATGGATCAGCCAGACCCATAGCGGACCGGCAATGGTCTCGAAGGTGCCGAGCAGCGCGGCCATGGAGGCCGGCACCAGCCGGGCGCCGCTGGCGAACAGCGCCATGCCCAGCCCGAGATTGAGCGCGCCGAAAGCGAAGAGCAACCCCAGGTCACGCAGGGAAACCGCCAGCGACCCGGACATGACGAAGCCGACGGCGCAGGCGACGATGGTGCCGAAGCAGACGGCCGAGGTCATGCGCACGCCCGAATAGCGGCGGGTGATCACGGTTGCGGACGCGAAGGAAACGGCGATGGTCATGGCGAGCAGGTCGCCGACCGGCGAGATACGGCCGTCGAAGGAACCCGACACCATGACCGCCACGCCGGCCAGCACGGCGAAGATCGCCACCCAGGTCGCCGCCGACACCTTGTCGCGAAAGAACACCCAGCCGAGCAGGGCGGCGATCAGCGGCACGCCGGCATTGATCAGGAGCACGTTGGCGATGGTGGTGTGGGCGATGGCGAGCACGAAGCAGGTGGAGGCGGCGGTGAAGAACAGCCCGACCGCCACGCCCGGCCAACCCATCTGCCGGAACTGCAAGGCGGCCCCGCGGGGCCCGTCACGCAAGAGCAGGAATCCGAGCAGGAACAGAGCGGCGAACAGCGAGCGCCAGAACACGATGGTCCAGTCGTCGTCCGCCTCGAGGAAGCGGGCGATGGCGCCGCCGGTGCTCCAGGCGAAGGCCGACAGGAAGACCAGCAGCATGCCGATCCGCTCCTCGCCTTGCGAGGAGGCGGGTGCCGGTTGCGCAGCGGTCATATCGGTCATCGCGGCAAAGGCCCGTCGCCAGGGAGGCAGGGCGCGGTCCGCCCCGGCCGGAGATCACGTCGGCTCCGCTTCGCCTAGCGGATGATCGCCATGCTGGCGTGATCCAGGCAAGGCATCCGGTTGGGACAATTCGCGGCCGATGCAGGCGAGCATGGCCGGAATGCTCCGCTGCCGGCCATCGGACTAGCCGGGCGCCTCGCCGGGCGGTTCTCGCCGAAACTCGGGCTCCTGAGCTACGATCCAGCCGGCGAACGCCAGCATGGCGGCGGTCGGCTGCCGCGACTTGAGCCTGGTCAGCCAGTAGCTGCCGAGCGAAATGGAGGCGCGGAACGGCCGCCGGATCGAGCCGTTGCGCAACTGGCGCGAGAACATCAGCGCGGGAGCCAGGGCGACGCCCACGCCCTGCTCGGCCGCCTCCATCATGGCGAGCGAGGAGTCGAAGACGATGGCGCCGGCAAGGTTCGGCGGAGCCTCGACGCCGGCGGCAGCGAACCAGCGGCTCCATTCGTCGGCGCGATAGCTGCGCAGCAGCGTGAGTTCGCCGAGATCCTGCGGAGAGCGGAGCGCGGCGGCCAGGGCGGGGGTGCAGAGCGGCGTCAGCGGCGCCTCGAACAGTTCGGTCGCATCGAGGCCGTGCCAGGCGCCGTTGCCGAAGCGGATGGAAAAATCCAGCCCTTCGGCAGCCAGGTCGACGCGGTTGTTGTTGGTGGACAGCCTCAGCTCGACGAAGGGGTGCGCGCGCCTGAAGCTTTCGAGCCGCGGCAGCAGCCAGCCGACCGCGAAGGTGCCGACCGCTCCCACCACCAGCAATTCGCGGACCTTTCCCGAGCCGACCCGGTCGAGCGTCGTTGCCAGGCGGTCGAAGGCATCGCTCACGACCGGCAGCAGCGCCTCGCCCTCTGCCGTGATCCTGAGGCCGCGCGGCAGCCGGCGGAACAATTGCACGCCCATTCGCTGCTCGAGGGTGCGGACCTGCTGGCTGACGGCAGCCTGCGTCACGGAAAGCTCGATGCCGGCCCGGGTGAAGGAGAGATGGCGGGCCGAGGCCTCGAAAGCCCGCAACGCGTTGAGCGGAAGATAAGGCCGAACCATTGACGATGCCCCAGGAAAACTTATGGCTGGACCGACTTATCATCGTTTGTGGGCAGTTCCAGCGGGTCATAAACCGGTCCCTGTCCAAACCGAGGAGTTCGCCTTGTCCAAACGATCCCACGTAAAGCTCGCCGCAGGCCTGCTTGCCTGCATGCTGGGCGGCCTATCTGGTGCCTTCGGCGCCAGCCCCGAGGACGCGAGGGTGCGGCAGCTGGTGGACGAGGCGGTGAAGCCGGTGATCGAGCAATACGGCATACCGGGCATGGCGGTTGCCGTGACCATCGCCGGCGAGCATCACTTTTTCGAGTACGGCCTGGCGTCGAAGAAGCCGCGGGTCGCCGTCACGCGCGATACGCTGTTCGAGCTGGGCTCGATCAGCAAGACCTTCACGGCGACCCTTGCCGCCTATGCCGAGGTCGAAGGCAAGCTTTCATTGACCGACAGCGTCAGCGACCACATGCCGGAGCTCAAGGGAAGCGCGCTGGACGCGGTGCGCGTGCTCGATCTCGCCACCCACACGACGGGCGGTTTTCCGCTGCAGCTGCCGGACGACGTCAAGAACCAGAAGCAGCTCGTCGCCTATTATCGCGGATGGAAGCCGCAGTTCGAGCCCGGCACGCACCGCAGCTATGCCAATCCCAGTGCCGGCCTTCTCGGCATCGTTGCCGCAAAGGCCATGGGGTCGAGCTTCAAGGCGCTGATGGAAGAAAAGCTGTTCCCGCAGCTCGGCCTGCAACGCACCTATATCGACGTCCCCAAGGGCGAGATGAAATCCTACGCCTGGGGATACAACCGGCGGGACAAGCCGGTGCGGGTCACGCCCGCGCTGCTGGCGCACGAAGCCTATGGGGTCAAGTCGAACGCCGTCGACATGATCCGCTACGTCGACGTGAACATGGGCATCGCAATCGTGCCCGGCCCTGTCGCGCGGGCGGTCGATGCGACGCATGTCGGCTATTTCCGCGCCGGCGAGATCGTCCAGGACCTGATCTGGGAGCAGTATCCCTACCCGGTCGCGCTGGACAGGATGCTCGCCGGCAATTCCCCGGAGATGGCCCGGAGCGCCACGCCGGCCAAAGCGATCGAACCGCCGATGCCGCCGCAGGCCGACGTGATCGTCAACAAGACCGGCTCGACCGGCGGCTTCGGCGCCTATGTCGCCTACATCCCGGCGAAGAAGATCGGCATCGTCATGCTCGCCAACAAATTCTATCCCAATGCCGAGCGGGTGAAGGCTGCGTATGCGGTGCTTTCGGGGCTGGCGGAGTAGTCGGAGTCGACGGCGGAACGGAACCAGAGCACGCTGACCTCGACGCGAGCCCCTTCGCCTCACTGAAAATCGAAGGCGCTCAGACCCGTCACCATCTCGTCCAGCCCCAGCGGGCGGGTGACCGGCGGCTCGGCGCGGGCGAGGCAGCCGACGCGCTCGCACAGCCGGCAGGCCGGGCCGATCGAGGTCGCAACGAACTCGCGCGGTCTTGCGGAAATGCCGCCCGCAGCGGCTGAACGCGTGTACGGCGCGGCGGGAAGAGCCGCGCCGTACACGGTCTCGTCCGTGAAGCCGATGTCGCAGCCCAACAGAAGCGCGGTTCGGCGCGGCCGCTCGTCGAAGGCGCCCTGCGGCCCTTCCAGCGTGCGGGCGACGGTCAGGAAGGCGGCGCCGTCCGGCATCTCGACGGCTTCGACCAGGACCTGGCCTGGCTGGCCGAAGGCGGCGTGGACGGCGAGCTTCGGGCAGCCGCCGCCGAAGCGGTTTTGCGGAAAACCCTGGCTGCCTGCCCGGCGAAACCGGTTGCCGGCATTGTCGACCTCCAGCATGAAGAACGGGATGCCCACAGCCCCCGGCCGCTGCAGCGTCGTCAGCCGGTTGGCCGCCTGCTCGAAGGAGACGCCGAAGCGCGAGCGCAGCACGTCGACGTCGTAGCGGGCGCGGACAGCGGCCGCGTGGAAGGCGGCGTAGGGCATCATCAGGGCGTGCGCGCCATAGCGGCCGAGCTCGAAGCGGGCGAGGCGACGCGCCTCGTCCGACGACAGTTCCAGCGCCTGGATCTCCGCTGCCACCGCCGCGCGCATGCGGATGAGGCACGCCTCCATCGCCACCTCGCGCAGCCTATCGAAGGGCGACAGGCGCTCGGAAATGAAGAGACGCTGCGAATGGCGGTCGTAGCGGCGGCGCCAGTTGGGCATGGTGGCGGCCGGCAGCACCCGCACGGCGATGCCGTATTCGCGCTTCAGCCAGGCCTTCAGCGCGCCGAACAGATCGTCGCCGGGCTCGAGCGCGGCGGCGAAGGCTTCCGCTTCCTCCTCCAGGGCCGCAAAATGGTTGGGCCGCCGCTCGAACACGTCGCGCACCTCGTCGGCCGGCAGGCGCGCCGCCGAAAGGGCGCTGCCGCGCCCTTCCCGCGCCAGCAGTTCCGATAGACCGGACAGCCGCTCCGCCTGCTCGCGATAGGCGCGGAAAAGCTTGATCACGCCCGCGGCCGCGTTGGGTGCGGCCTCGGCCACCTCGACCAGCTCCTGGTCGCCCGGCAGCTCGCCGGCCAGCAGCGGATCGGAAAACACCTCCTTCAGCGCCGCCACCGAGCCCCGCGCCTCGCCCTGCAGCTCCTCCGGCTCGACCTTGTAGGCCGAGGCGAGCTTGAGGATGAGCTGGACGGTGAGCGGCCGCTGGTTGCGCTCGATCAGGTTGAGATAGGAGGGCGAGATGCCGAGCCCCTCGGCCATCGCCGTCTGGGTGAGGCCCTTGGCATTGCGGATGCGGCGGATGCGCGGACCGGCGAAGATCTTTTGGTCGGGCATGGGTCAGCAGCCCGACTTCGGGATGTTTTTGCCGCCACACGCGTCTACGCCGGGATTCTTCCCACCCCCCTCCGGCCTGCCGGCCATCTCCCCCGCAAGGGGGGAGATGGCCGGCTTAGGCTCCTCCGCCCCTTCTGCAATGCCGGCGGTTGGCGAAAGCCGCGCGGCCGACCAGTCTCCCCCCTTGCGGGCAGGGCAATCGCATATGCCGATGATGACCGTCATTCCGGGGCCGCGCAGCGGAACCCGGAATCCAGAGCGTTGGTGTCGAAGGAAAAGCGAAACGTCGCAAATATCCAGGAATTTCGAGCAGCGTCGGCACTCTGGATTCCGGGTTCCGCTGCGCGGCCCCGGAATGACGACGCAGAGCTGTCTGCCGCTCCGATACAACTCATATGCGATAGCCCTGCCCTTGCGGGGGAGATGGCCGGCAGGCCTGAGGGGGGTGGGAAGCTCCAGCATTCTCGATCGCTCGATTTACAGAGATTTACAGTTCCAGCCGTCCCTGGAAACAACGTCGCTATTTACAACCTTGACAATTTTACAGCGCCTCTTTGTCAAGCTCAAGACAGGTTTTCCCTTTTCCTTTCATTCGAATCCCGTTTTCGCTCGCCATTCCTGTACTACAATGTAAATGAAATGACAGGCCATGGCGGCAAAGACGCACACGTTCCGCCGAGCCCATCTAGACGCGAAAGCAGGACGGAGCAAAAGTATGACAGATTTTTACAACCTCGTTCCCTCGGCTCCGGCGGGCCGTTTCGACGGCATCGAGCGGCCGTATTCGGCCGACGACGTGAAGCGGCTGCGCGGCTCCGTCGAGATCCGCCACAGTCTGGCCGAGATGGGCGCGAACCGGCTGTGGAAGCTCATCCACGAGGAGGACTTCGTCAACGCGCTCGGCGCGCTCAGCGGCAACCAGGCCATGCAGATGGTGCGCGCCGGGCTGAAGGCGATCTATCTCTCCGGCTGGCAGGTGGCGGCCGACGCCAACACGGCGTCCGCCATGTATCCCGACCAGTCGCTCTATCCGGCCAACGCCGCGCCCGAACTCGCCAGGCGCATCAACAGGACTTTGCAGCGCGCCGACCAGATCGAGACGTCCGAGGGCAACGGCCTGTCGGTCGACACCTGGTTCGCGCCGATCGTCGCCGACGCCGAGGCCGGCTTCGGCGGCCCGCTCAACGCCTTCGAGATCATGAAGGCCTTCATCGAGGCGGGCGCCGCGGGCGTGCACTTCGAGGACCAGCTCGCCTCGGAGAAGAAGTGCGGGCATCTCGGCGGCAAGGTCTTGATCCCGACCGCGGCGCATATCCGCAACCTCAACGCGGCGCGGCTCGCCGCCGACGTGATGGGCGTGCCGACGCTGATCGTCGCGCGCACCGACGCGGAAGCCGCCAAGCTGCTCACCTCCGACATCGACGAGCGCGACCAGCCCTTCGTCGACCGGCAGGCCGGGCGGACCGTCGAGGGCTTCTATCAGGTCAGAAACGGCATCGAGCCCTGCATCGCGCGCGCCATCGCCTATGCGCCGCATTGCGACTTGATCTGGATGGAGACCGGCAAGCCGGACCTCGCCCAAGCGAAGAAGTTCGCCGAGGCGGTGCACAAGGCGCATCCGGGCAAGAAGCTCGCCTACAACTGCTCGCCGTCGTTCAACTGGAAGAAGCACCTCGACGACGCGACGATCGCAAAATTCCAGCGCGAGCTGGGGGCGATGGGCTACAAGTTCCAGTTCATCACGCTGGCCGGCTTCCACCAGCTCAACTACGGCATGTTCGAGCTGGCGCGCGGCTACAAGGACCGGCAGATGGCGGCCTATTCGGAGCTGCAGGAAGCCGAGTTCGCGGCCGAGGCCAACGGCTACACGGCGACAAAACACCAGCGCGAGGTCGGCACCGGCTATTTCGACGCGGTGTCGATGGCCATCACCGGCGGCAAGTCGTCGACCACCGCCATGCACGGTTCGACCGAGCACGAGCAGTTCCGCCCGGCGGCGGAATAGACGCCATCGGGGACAGTTTACTTTCTTTCCGCAGGAGGGCGCGGCCGCTTCAAAGCTGTCGCGGGCGGAAAAAAGTAAACTGTCCCCAGCACCCAGCGCCAACCAGGGAGAAAGACCATGCTGGAAGCAGAGGAAATCAAGAGCAAGCCCAAGACCCGCGTCAAGGAACGCGCCGAGGAGCAGGCGACGTCGATGTCGTCCGACCAGCAGACGGCGATCCGCATGCTCGCCAACGACCTGCACCGCCTCAACCTGTCGGTGATGAAGGCGGTGGAGGCCGGCGTGTCGGTGGAGCTGGTGCGCTCGGCCCGGCATCACGGCGGCGACGGCAATTGGGGCGACCTGCTGATCCCGGTCGTGGTCAGGCAGAGCGCAGGCTGAGCGCTCCGGCGGTCAGAAAGGTCCCGTTTTCCCGAATCCGCGGAAACTTCTCGTCGGTTTTCGGCGGTTTCCGATGCAGGATCGCCGCACTTTCTGCCTGAATTGCCCGGAAACCGCGGCCCCGGAACCGGGTCCGCGGTTTCACCACGCCAGATGCGCAGCCGATCAGTCCCAGGCGCTCGCGTCCTTGACCACCACCGCAAACGCGTCCGCCAGCTCTGCCAGGGCCGCCTGCCGGACCGTCTCGGCCTGGACGACGCCGCCCAGCGGGTTCGGCAGGTCGCGCGAAGCGGTCGCGTCCGCCACCACGGTGACGCGAAAACCATGCGCCTCGGCGGCGGTGCGCGTCGAGGTCGACACGCAGACATGCGTCATGTCGCCGACGATGATGACCTCGGAGCGGCCCGTCTCGCGGATGCGCTCGGCAAGGCCGGTGCCCAGGAAGGCGTCGGCATGCTGCTTCCAGAGCACCGGCTCGCCGTCGCGCGGCGCAACCTCCGGGAGATGCTCGACATAGGGCCCGTCGGTGGCGAAGACCGGCGCGCCGGGCCCGGCGCCATGTGCGATATGAAAGACCGGCACGCCACGCCGGCGCGCCAGGTCGAGCATCCTGCCCGCCTCGGCGGCCGCCTCGCGCACGTTCTCGAGCGGGGCGGCGCCGTCGACATATTCGCGCTGGATGTCGATCAGCACGAGCACCGACCTGTCCAGCGGCGAGGGATGGCCCGGCGCACCGAACATCTGGTTGAAGGTCCTGGGCTCAGTCATCGGACGTCTCCTTCCTGGATGGATGAACGGCGGCAGCCGGCCGGAGCAGGTCGGCGGCAAAGGTCTTGGCGACGCGCTCGAAGGGCGCGGTGTCGTTCAGGGCCCGCGACAGCACGAGCGCGCCTTCGATGCGGATGACGGCGTCCTCGCCGCGCCGGCGCGCCTCGGCCGGATCGATGCCGGCCTCAACCAGCAGATCGGCGATCCCGGCGATCCAGCGGGCGGCGCCGGAGCGCACATCCGCCCTCACCGCGTCGGGAGTGCCGGCGACGGAAAAGACATCGACGAGGCAGGTTCTCCTGCCGCCGTCGTAGAAACGCAGCAGCCCGTGCGCCATGGCGTGCAGGCGCTCAGCGGGAGAAGCGCGCGGCGGCGCCGGTGCAAGCGCGTCGGCCGCCATCTGCCGCTCCGCCGCGGCAAGCACCGCCCGCGCCATCGCCAGCTTGCCGTCGGGAAAGCGGTGGTACAGCGCGGCCTTGGCCAGGCCGCTGGCCTCCGACAATTCGGCGAGCGAGGCGCCCTCGTAACCCCTCGCTCGGAACACCGGCGCGAGGCGCGAGAGCAGGTCTTCATCCGATATCGATTCCGGCCGGGCCATGCCGCTTGCCTCGTTTATTACCGATCGATCGGTAAATAACTCGAAGCGGCACGCCAGTCAAGCCGTGCCTTGCGGACCACCAGGGCATCGCATATGCCGACAATGACCATCATTCCGGGTCCGCGCAGCGGAACCCGGAATCCAGAGCGTTGGCGTCGAAGGAAAAGCGAACCGTCGCAATATCCAGGAATTTCGGGCAGCGTCGGCACTCTGGATTCCGGGTTCCGCTGCGCGGCCCCGGAATGACGACGCAGAGTTGTCTGCCGCTCCGATACAAACTCATATGCGATAGCCCTGCGTGGACCAATGTGATTGTTCGGACGCAGATCAAGCCACTCAGGGTTGTGGAGGATGGCGGAGTCGCCGAAGTTTCGACTGGCGAACCGCCGCACGACGCTCTAAAGTTGCAATCAGGTCGGCGTGACGTCCGGCGCGTTGCAATGACAGTCCAGCGAAAGAGCCCCCGAGAACCCGGTTTCCCGTATGACGAGCACGACCTCCGGCCCCAACGACGGGCCGGACTCTGGACCCGATCATCGCATTACAGTGGGAGGCATCGTCGTCGATCCATTGCTGGTCCTGGTGGCGGGAAAGTCGCGGATCAATGCCGTGGTCGTGTCCAGGATCGTCGAGCGCTGCGGGCTGCGTCCGGTGATGGAGCAGCCGGAGACGGCCTTCCGCTCGCTCAGAGGCGTTTTTCCTGTCCTGGTGATCCTCGACGGCGGCACCGCGAACGCGGATTGCGCGGAGCTGATCGAGCCGTTGGCGCACGCCCGGTCGGCGGCGGGGCGTCCGACGCCTGGGGTCATCCTGCTGTCGACGGGCAATTTCGACGCGATCGACCCCGCTCGCGCCAAGGTGATCGACGCCGTGGTGTCGAAGCCGATCCTGCCGGAAGTGCTGCAGCCGGTGGTGCGCCGGCTGGTCGGCGCCGAGTGATCCCCCTTCCCTTCCGCAAATTGGCACGGCTATACTTCGCGCATCCGCAACCAACTGGTGATTGATGCCGCCTGCAAAGAAGGAAGCCCGCCCCACCGGCCGCGCGGGACGCGTCCGTGTACCCGCCTACGTCAAGAACCTCCGCGGCGTCACCGCCTGGAAGCAAGTCAGCGAATGGCTGGAATGGCGCAGCATCGAGGACATCGAGTGCATCACGCCCGACCAGGCCGGCGTCGCCCGCGGCAAGATGATGCCGTCGAAGAAATTCACCTCCAACACGTCCCTGGCGCTGCCCTCGGCGCCCTTCATGATGACGATCTCCGGCGACTATCCGGAAGACGGCAACGGTTTTTCCTATCCGGAGGATGACGGCGACCTCAAGCTGGTTCCCGACCTGTCGACCCTCTCCGTCGTGCCGTGGGAAGAGGATCCGACCGCGCAGGTGATCTGCGACCTCGTCCACCAGGACGGCCGCAATGTCGAGTTCACGCCGCGCAACGTGCTGAAGCGGGTGGTCGCCGCCTACGGCAAGCGCGGGCTGAGACCGGTCGTCGCGCCCGAGATCGAGTTCTACCTGGTGCGCAAGAACCCCGACCCGGACTATCCGCTGGTGCCGCCGGTCGGGCGCTCGGGCCGGCCGATCGGCGGCGGCGCCGGCTATTCGATCGCCGGCGTCAACGAGTTCGACGAGCTGATCGACGACATCTATCATTTCTCCGAGAGCCAGGGTCTGGAGATCGACACGCTGATCCACGAGGAAGGCGCCGGCCAGCTCGAGATCAATTTGCGCCACGGCGACCCGGTGGAACTCGCCGACCAGGTGTTCATGTTCAAGCGCACCATCCGCGAGGCGGCACTGAAGCACGACACCTATGCCACCTTCATGGCCAAGCCGATCCAGGGCCAGCCCGGCTCTGCCATGCACATCCACCAGTCGATCGTGGACAAGAAGACCGGCCGCAACGTCTTCACCGACGAGACCGGCAAGGAAACCGAGGCGTTCCGGCATTTCATCGGCGGCATGCAGAAGCATGTACCCAACGCGCTGGTGATGTTCGCGCCCTACGTGAACTCCTACCGCCGGCTGACGCAGGCGGCGTCCGCGCCGGTCAACACCAAATGGGGCTACGACAACCGCACCACGGCCTTCCGCGTGCCGCGCTCCGATCCGGCGGCGCGGCGCGTCGAGAACCGCATCCCCTCGTCCGACGCCAACCCGTATCTGGCGCTCGCCGCCTCGCTCGCCTGCGGGCTGATCGGCATGACGAAAAACATCGAGCCCGACGCGCCGGTCGGCACCACGGTCAACGAGGACGAGATCGACCTACCGCGCGGGCTGCTGGAGGCCGTCGACCTGTTCGAGAACGACGAGGACCTGCGCGACATGCTGGGCAGTTCCTTCGCCTCCACCTACGCGGCGATCAAGCGCGCCGAGTTCGAGACCTTCATGGAGGTGATTTCCCCATGGGAGCGGGAGTTTTTGTTGTTGAATGTTTGAAAAGGGGGAGCGAATAGCGAATAGGGAGTAGCGAATAGAACGCCCGCTTGCCGAACTCGCTATTCACCTTCTACTCGCTATTCCTAATTCCTATTCGCTACTCCCTATTCGCTTTGATCATGCCATACCAATCCCCCATCTCCCCCGGCCAGTCCTGGTACGAGGCCACCGTCGGCGAGCGGCCGGACTATCCGGCGCTGGACGGCGACCGGACGTGCGACGTGGCGATCATCGGCGGGGGGTTCACCGGCCTGTCGGCGGCGGCGCATCTGGCTAAGGCCGGAGCGAGCGTCGTGCTGATCGAGGCGCATCGCTTCGGCGACGGCGCATCGGGCAGGAATGGCGGGCAACTCGGCACCGGGCAGCGCGGCTGGGCCGAGGACCTGGAGGCGGAGGTCGGCTTCACGCGGGCGAAGGCGCTGTTCGATCTGGCCGAGGAGGCCAAGGCGCATCTGCTGGAGTTCGCCTCCGTCCACGAGATCGACATCGACTTCATGCCCGGGCAGATGTCGGTGGCGCACAAGCGGCGCTATGTCGACGACTACAGGAAGCATGCCGACATCATGGCCGAGCGCTTCGGCTATCCGCATGTCTCCTTCATGGACGCCGCCGAGACCGCCGAGCGCCTCGGCTCGACGCATTACTTCGGCGGCACGCGCGACACCGGCACCGGACACATCCATCCGCTGAAGCTGGTGGTGGGCACGGCGAAGGTCGCGGCGGCGGCCGGGGCGGCGCTGTTCGAGAAGACGGCCTCGACCGGGATCAACTCGTCCGGCGGCAAGGTGCGGGTGACCACGGCCCGCGGCACCATCACCGCCGACAAGGTGCTGATCGCCGTCAACGCCTATGGCGGCAACCTCGAGCCGGTCAGCGCGGCGCATGTGATGCCGATCGGCTCGTTCATCGGCGCCACCGCGCCCCTGCCGGCCGACAGCCCGGTGCTGCCGGGCGGCGAGTCGGTCGACGATTCCCGCTTCGTGGTCCGCTATTTCCGCAAGTCGAAGGACGGGCGGCTGCTGTTCGGCGGGCGCGAAGTCTATGCCGTCAACGACCCGAAGGATATCCATATCCACATCCGCAAGCAGATCGCCGAGCTCTATCCGGCGTTGAAGGACGTCGAGATCACGCATGGATGGGGCGGCTATGTCGGCATCACCGTGCCCAGAAAGCCGTTCGTGCGCGAGGTGATGCCGAACGTGATCTTCGCCGGCGGCTATTCCGGCCACGGGGTCATGCTGTCGAACTTCGTCGGAAAACTCTATGCCGAGACAGTGGCGGGAAACCGCGACCGGCTGAAGCTGTTCGAGGAATTGAAGGTGCCGGCCTTCCCCGGCGGCCGGCGTTTCCGCTCGCCGCTGCTGTTCCTCGCCCTCAACTGGTTCGCGCTGCGCGACCGACTTTAGCGCAGGCAACCGCCGGGGCGTCCGGGCGCCGCTCGATACCACTCGATCCCGGCAATCCTTAATCTTAACAGGGGTCCGGTGCCATGCACGGTTGCATCTTCGTGCATGAACGGTTTATTCAGGATGCGTCGCCTTCCTGCCTCGTTTTGGTGGAAAGACGACATCGGGCGTAGAGAAGCCACAATTCTCGCCCATGCTGGTAGGACCAGTCTGTTCGGGGAGGAGAGTCGGACTGGCTTCTCTGGTTACCGGGAAAGTTCCCGGCGTCAATGCATTCCAAAAGCGCACAACCGGGCGGAAATTCGGGGCGCGGAGAGGGTTACGTTGAAGAGCTGGTTCGGCTCCGGCAAACCGAGGGCCAGACGCGTATCGCTGGACTTGCACTACGGTGCGCGTACATCGGTTTGGAGCGAAATCGTCGCGCGGTCGCATCTGATCGTCGCAGCCATTGGAACAGCGTCGCTGCTCGGCCTGGCCGGGACGGCGATCTGGCTGGCCCTGCCGTCGGACGCCGACGGCCGCCTGGTCAGTCCCGCGGAGGCGGGGCAGCGCATCGACACGATCGCCGCAGGCCCGGAAGACACCGGGACGGCTGCCGCCTCGGCGGCGACAACCGCGCCGGAGGCCAAGGCGGCTCAGCCGGCGACAAATGTCGCGGCTTCCGCGCCGGCGCCTGCCATACAACCGTCGAATCCGTCCGCCGGGCAGTCGGGCAAAGCGGCAGCGATCGCCGATCCGGTTTCCGCGCAGGCCGCCGCGACAGCGCCGGACCAGCCGGACGAGGCGGAAGTCGAACCGCTCGCGTCCAGCGATCCGCGCTGGGTCGATCCGGCCAAGGCCGGCGGGGCGGCGAAGATGGCCGGCGATCCGGCCAAGCCGGCGGCCTCTCCCGCTCAGAACGGCGCGAGCATCGTCAACGCCTATGCCGGCACCGACGCCGCGGACCAGGGCGCCACGGCCGCCATCCCGGGTCCGAAACCTGAAGCCGAGGCGAAAGCCGCGGAGACGAAGGCGACAGCCCGGGCGGTGCGCACGCTGCGCGCCGTGACCATGCGGGCGCGGCCGAACGACCGCGGCAACGCGCTTACGACCGTTCCGGGCAGGACAGAGGTGCAGGTCGTCTCCTGCGACCGCTGGTGCGAGGTCATCTACAAGGGCAAGCGCGGCTTCGTCTTCCGCCGCTTCCTGGTCAACAACGGGCGTTAGGCACTTCCGTTTTTAGTGGAATCAGCGGAACCGCTCCTGGTTCGCAACTCCGGACGCAAAACCGCTGCACACTTTGCTGGAATTGTACTGGCGGCGCCGTTCGCGTGCGTCCTTCGAGGCTCGCCCTTCAAAGGTCCGCTTCAGACAACCGACGCCCTGCGGCTCTATAACGGTCGCGAAAACGCCTTGCGGGCGAGCCTCGAAGGACGCACCCGAGAAGCGATCATCCAGAGATGCTGTTGCACCTCACGCCGCGAACGCGCTGGCGCCGTGGTCGGCCCGCCCGACCATCTGGCGGAAGCCGGCGAACAGCTCGCGGCCGAAGCCGTGCTCGTTGGCGCCGAGGTCGACGTCGGGCGCCGCGCGTGCCGCGAGTTCCGAGGGCGGCACCAACACCTGCAGCAGGCCGGCTTCGGCGTCGAGCCGGATGAGGTCGCCGTCGCGGATTTTTCCGATGGTGCCGCCGTCCAGCGCCTCGGGCGTCACATGGATCGCCGCCGGCACCTTTCCGGACGCGCCCGACATGCGTCCGTCGGTCACCAGCGCCACATGCCGGCCGCGGTCCTGCAAGATGCCGAGCACGGTGGTCAGCTTGTGCAGCTCCGGCATGCCGTTGGCCTTCGGTCCCTGGAAACGCACCACGGCGATGAAGTCGCGGTCGAGCCGGCCCGCCTTGAAGGCGTCGTTCAGCGCCTGCTGGCTGTCGAAGACCAGCGCCGGGGCCTCGACGATGCGGCGCTCCGGCTTGACGGCGGAGGTCTTGATGACCGCGTGGCCGAGATTGCCCTCCAGCACCCGCAGGCCGCCGGTCGCCTGGAACGCCTTGGCGAAGGGCGCCAGCACCTTGTCGTCGCCGCTGACGGCGGGCGCGGCCTGGCGCATGACGCTGCCGTCCTCGGCCAGCCGCGCCTCGACCGTATAGGCGCGCAGCCCTTCGCCCCAGACGGTCTGCACGTCCTCATGCAGCAGGCCGGCGTCGAGCAGCTCGCGGATCAGGAAACCCATGCCGCCGGCCGCGTTGAAGTGGTTCACGTCGGCGAGACCGTTCGGATAGACGCGGGCGAGCAGCGGCACCGCCTCCGACAGGTCGGAGATATCCTGCCAGGTGAGCTTTATGCCCGCGGCGGCGGCCATGGCGATCAGGTGGATGGTGTGGTTGGTCGAGCCGCCGGTGGCGTGCAGGCCGACCACGCCGTTGACGATCGAGCGTTCGTCGATCATGCGCCCCACCGGCGTGTAGGCGTTGCCGAGCGCGGTGATCGCCAGCGCCCGCCTGGCGGCCTCCCTCGTCAGCGCGTCGCGCAGCGGCGTGCCGGGATTGATGAAGGAGGCGCCCGGCGTGTGCAGGCCCATGATCTCCATCAGCATCTGGTTGGAATTGGCGGTGCCGTAGAAGGTGCAGGTGCCCGGCCCGTGATAGGATTTCGATTCCGCCTCCAGCAGCTCGGCGCGGCCGACCTTGCCCTCGGCATAAAGCTGGCGGATCTTCGCCTTCTGGTCGTTGGGAATGCCCGACGTCATCGGCCCGGCCGGGATGAAGACGGCCGGCAGATGGCCGAAGCTGAGCGCGGCGATGACCAGCCCGGGCACGATCTTGTCGCAGACGCCGAGATAGACGGCGGCGTCGAACATGTTGTGCGACAGGCCGACGGCAGCCGCCATGGCGATCACGTCGCGCGAGAACAGCGACAGCTCCATGCCGGGCTGGCCCTGGGTGACGCCGTCGCACATGGCCGGCACGCCGCCGGCGACCTGGGCGATGCCGCCTGCCTGCCTCGCCGCTTCCTTGATGAGGGCGGGATAGGTCTCGAACGGCTGATGCGCCGACAGCATGTCGTTGTAGGAGGTGATGATGCCGAGATTCGGCACCGTGTCGCCGCCGAGCGCCACCTTCTCGCTCGGGCTGCACACGGCGAAACCGTGGGCGAGGTTGCCGCAGGACAGGATTGCGCGGTTGGCGGCCTGGCCGGCGGCGCGGCCGATGCGGTCGAGATAGGCTTCGCGCGTGCGCTGCGAGCGGTGGCGGATGCGCTCGGTGATGGCTTGGATGTCTTTCCTGGCGGTCATGGCGGTCATTTCCTCTTCGGCTTCCGGCGTTCCGTGGGAGGCGGAGCAGCCGGTACGGTTCACGGCGCCCAGAACACCTCGACCGGCCTTTCCGCGTGCTCCAGAACGGCGCGGATGGGCAGGTCTTCGCCCTTGAGCGCGGAGGCGAGCACCGCGCGTTTGGCCTCGCCCTCGATGTGCAGGGCAAGGAAGCGGGCGCCGGCGATGGCGGGCATGGTCAGCGTCAGCCGCGGCTCGCCGCCGCTCGGAGCATAAACGGGCGCGACCAGCGCCTGGTTCACGGGCGCGAGCAGATCGGCCAAGGTCGGCGCATCGGGGAAGAAGGAGGCGGTGTGGCCGTCGCCTCCCATGCCGAGCACGACCACGTCGAAGGGCAGGCCGAGCGCGCGCGCCGTCTCGTCAGCCAGTTCGGCGGCCGCCTCGACGTCGGCGGTGTCGCGATATAACCCGGCGAAGCGCGCCGCCGCGGCCTTGCCCCGCAGCAGATTTTCCTTTGCGAGCCGGGCGTTGGAGCGCGCCGAAACCTCGTCCACGAAGCGCTCGTCGACAAGGGTGACCGTGACCCGGGACCAGTCCAGATCGAGATCGGAAAGCGTGCGGAAGAACAGCGCCGGCGTCGTGCCGCCGGACACCGCCATCACAGCCTTGCCGCGCGCCGACAAGGCCTCGGCAAGAACCGACACGACCTTCTCCGCCAGGGTTTCCGCCAGCACCTGGCGCGACGGAAACTCCCGCAGCGCGACCTCCACCTCCCGCATCGCCGTCAGCTTTCGTGCCAGGTGCGGCCGTCGCGCTCGATCAGCGCGATCGACGCCGACGGCCCCCAGGTGCCGGCCGTGTAGCCCTGCACTTCCTGATTGCTGTCGGACCAGGCATTGAAGATCGGGTCGATCCACTTCCACGCCGCCTCGACCTCGTCGCGGCGCATGAACAGCGTCTGGTTGCCGCGGATCACGTCCATGATCAGGCGTTCATAGGCGTCCGGATTGCGGTCGTGGAACGTGTCGGCGAAGCTCATGTCGAGGGCGATGTGGCGCAGCCGCATGCCGCCCGGGCCGGGATCCTTGATCATGATCCACTGCTTGACGCCCTCGTCGGGCTGCAGCCGGATGACCAGCTGGTTGGCCTGGATGCGGCCGGCATTCTCGCCGAAGATCGAGTGCGGGATCGTCTTGAACTCGATGACGATCTCGGAGACGCGCGCCGCCAGCCGCTTGCCGGTGCGCAGGTAGAACGGCACGCCGGCCCAGCGCCAGTTGGCGATCTCGGCTTTGATGGCGACGAAGGTCTCGGTCGTGCTGCCGGGATTGCCGAGCTCCTCCAGATAGCCCTTGACCGCGCCGCCCGAGGAGGCGCCGGCGCGGTACTGGCCGCGCACCGTCGACTTCGGCGCCTCCGCGCCGTTGATGCGCTTCAGCGAATGCAGCACCTTCAGCTTCTCGTCGCGCACGGCATTGGCGTCCATCGAGGACGGTGCCTCCATGGCGACCAGGCAGAGAAGCTGCAGCATGTGGTTCTGCACCATGTCGCGCAGCGCGCCGGCCTTGTCGTAATAGGTGACCCGGTCCTCCAGCCCGACCGTCTCGCCCACCGTGATCTGCACATGGTCGATATGCGCCGAGTTCCACAGCGGCTCGTACAGCATGTTGGCGAAGCGCAGCGCCATCAGGTTCTGCACCGTCTCCTTGCCGAGATAATGGTCGATGCGGAATATCTGGTGCTCGCCGAAATCGGCGCCGATCTGGTCGTTGAGAGCGCGCGCCGAGGCGAGGTCGCGGCCGATCGGCTTCTCGACGACGATACGCGAGTTCGGCGTGATCAACTCATTCTCCCTGAGCTTGTGCGAGATCTCGCCGAACAGCGACGGCGCGACGGCGAGATAGAAGGCGCGGATCGCGTCGCCATTGCTGCCGAGCGTCTTCTTCAGCCTGGCGAAGCCGTCGCCGCTGACGGCGTCGACGGGCACGTAGGAAAGCCGCTTCAGGAAGGTGTCGAGCTCCGCCTCGTCGATGTCGGCTTCCTTGACATGCTCGAGGATCGCCTTGCGGGCGAACTCACGGAAATCGGCGTCGCTGAGCTTGGCGCGCGACGCGCCGATGATGCGCGTCGGCTCGGAAAACTGGCTCTGGCGGTAGTAGAGCGCCGGCAGCAGCTTGCGCTCGGACAGGTCGCCGGTTCCACCGAAGATGACGAAATCGAACGGGGCTACGGGGATGAGCTGACTTGTCATGGTGATTCCGTACGTGCCGGCGGCGTGTTGCCACCAATGTAATCTAATCGATTTAAGCCTGCCAGCGTCACGGTGTCACAGGCGCTCTGGCGTGGCTGGCTCATGCGCGGGAACACCGTGGTGGTGTCCTTCCAGCACGGGCGCGGTTGCAGCATAGTAGGCCTGTCAGCGCAAGCGCAAAGGCAAGCAGCGGGAAGAAGGTGGGGCAAGGGAGCACTATGGATCGCTTGAAGTGCTGGCGGCGGTCCATATGACGCCCGAGGCGCTGGACGGCGACACGATCGGAAAAATCCGCGACGGCGACCTGATCCGCCTCGCCACCAACGCGGGCCTGCTGGAAGTGCTCGTACCGCGATCGGAACTCGCGGCGCACGCGGCCCCCGACATCGAGCCTTCCGGCAACGAGCCCTATTTCAGCCGCGAGCTGTTCGCCGGCTTCCGGCAGATGGTCGGGCGCGCCGACTAGGGCGCCGGCGCGTTCGCGGCGGTGTAGCCTTCGTTATAAGGAAAAGCGAATTGCGATACTTCGTGGAGCATGCTGAAAAATAAATTGCGTTCCTTGCTCGGAGTGATTGTATAGATTGCCGGAATATTGGGGGAGGATATTTTGAAATCAGCTCACCGCTGTTGCATGTCCGCCATTCTGGCTATCGCGTTCCTAGCAGTTGGCCCCCTTATCACTGCCGCCAAAGACCGGAAATCAGCATCAGACGAGGCAATGACGTTCACAGTCATTGACAAACCTCGATGCGATTCTTGCGTTGTCCTTCTCGCCAAAGGTGATGTTAGCGAAGCCACGATCAGTCGCTTTCAAGAAGCGCTCGACAAGCTGGAGAAGACGACTACCTGGTCCCGAGACAAAGCGAGAAGTGGCGGAGGGCCACAACTGATCGTGCTTCTTGACTCTGGCGGCGGGCTTGTCGGCCCAGCTTTTTCTGTGTCACGGCAGTTGCGGACCAATGGCGCGATAACCGCCGTTGCGCGACCATCGGTTACCTTTGCGACAGACGGGGCACTGGATCCCTCCAAATGCAATTCGGCTTGCGGCTTCATACTCATCGGAGGCAAAATTCGATTTTCTCACTTACTGTCCAACATCGGCCTTCATCAGCTTCGTCCGATAGTCGAAGAAAAACGACGTTTCACTCATAAGGAGGTTCTATACTATCTTTCAGACTTCGAAGAAGCTACGGCAGATCTTGCCCGTCATCTGACGGAGATGACCATGGACCCAAAGCTCCTTCTCTATATGATGCAAACAGCGGGTGACGCGATGACCTTTGTCAGCACTTCCGAAGCGAAATCGCTCGGGATCATAAATACGCAAGCTGACTCTCTCGACGCAATATTGAATTATCGATCGTAACGTCTACGAAAATCGCACCTGCGCGAAAAATTCCTCCGGCCCTTCCACCTCGATCATCCGCCTCTTCTCGATCAGCCAGAACCGGTCGCCGACCGCGCGCACGAAGCTGCGGTCGTGCGAGACGAGCAGGCAGCTCGCCTCGTGCTGCAGCAACTCCGCCTCCAGCGCCTCCTGCCCGTCGATGTCGAGATGGTTGGTCGGCTCGTCGAGCAGGTAGAAGTTGGGATTGGCGAGGCGCAGCACCAGCATGCCGAGCCGCGCCTTCTGGCCGCCCGACAGGCGACCGGCCGGACTCTCCTGCATGTCGATGTTTATGCCGGCGCCGGCCAGCAGGCCGCGGGCGCGCTGCTCGCCGAGCTCGAAGCGTCTCGAGAGCACGCCGAGCGGCGTGTCGCCGTCGGCAAGGTCCGCCAGCGCCTGGTCGCCATAACCCAGCACCAGCGACGGCGTCGCCTTGACGCCGGCCGGCGCGTCTTCGGGTGAAAGGATCGCCTGGCGGATCATGTTGACCAGCCGCGTCTTGCCGGTGCCGTTGCGGCCGAGCAGCACGACACGGTCGCCCTGGCGGATCCACAGTTTTCCGGTGCGGAACAGCAGCGTGCCGTCGGGCGTGGCGACCGGAGCATCCTCCAGCGTGACCAGCACTTTGGCATGCGTGCCGCGATTGGCGAGCTTCACCGCGCCGGCCGAGCGCTCCTGGTGCGCCGGCCGCGCCGCTTCCTCCAGTCTTTCGGCGCGCTGCTTCAGCTGCCTGGTCTTCACCACAAGCAGGTCGCTGCCCGAATTGATGCCGATGTTGTTCAGCTTGGCGGCCTGCCGGCGGAGCTGCTGGGCGGTCTTCATGTCCTTCTGGAACCGGCGTTCCTCCGAGGCGTCGATCTCGTCGAGCGCGGCGCGCGCCCTCGCATAGGGCAGCGAAAAGACCTGCGAATTTTCCGGCCGCAGGAACAGCGTGCGGTTTGTCACGGCGTCGAGGAAGGCGCGGTCGTGGCTGCAGATCAGCACCGGGACGTCGCGCGGCAGGGCGTTCAGCCAGTCTTCCAGCTGGCCGATGCGGGCGAGGTCGAGATGGTTGGTGGGCTCGTCGAGCAGGAGCATATCGGGCTCGGTCACCCAGACGCGCGCCAGCAGCGCCAGCCGCTGCCAGCCGCCGCTCAAATGCGACAGCGGCCGGCCGCGCATGTCCTGCGGCACGTCGAGCGAATCGAGCACGATTTCGACCCGCCAGCTTTCGCTTTCGGCCTGCTCCGCCGGCAGCGCGGCGAGCACCGCATCATAAAAGCTCGCAGCGAGCAGGCCGGCCGGCACGTTCTGCTCGACATGACCGATGCGCAGGCCGCGCGCCCGCGTGACGTCGCCGGAAGTCGGCTCGAAGGCCCCGGAGACGGTGCGCAGCAGCGTCGACTTTCCGCGGCCGTTGGCGGCGACGATGCCGAGGCGGTCGCCAGGTTCGACGGACAGGCTGAGGTTGGAGAAAAGCGGCGCGCCGAGTGTCACGCCAAGGGATCGCAGATTGATCAGTGCCATCGTCGTTCTCTGGTCCGCCGGAACCGCCGCCCGCATCCGCTCGGCGGACGCATGTTTTGGGAGGGACAGAACCGGTGATTGTCACGATGCCGGCGCACGAGCTTGAAGCCGGCGCGGCATCACCACGAAGGGCAGACCGGAAGGAGATGCGAAGAGGCGATCGTCTCTGGTCAGCCCTGCAAACGCATTTGCAGGGCCTCGACGGGGCCACGCTGGCGATGATGCCGGAAGAACGTCACGCAGCCCTCCTTTCTCGACGGGTCGATACGGCAGTCATAGCCGCGCCGGCGCCGACATGCAATCGCGGCGGCGACCTTCAACAAGGGTCCGAACAGAGAGCACCGCCCGGCTGGTACCTCAAGGCCGTGTCTGGCGCCCTCGTGGTTCGACAAGCTCACCGTGGGGGCTGCTGGGAGGTTGCGCCAAGCGCTACCACTGATCCGCCGCAGCGACAGCAACGACAAGCGGAAGCCTATCAGTAGCCCTCATGGTGAGCTTGTCGAACCACGAGGGCGCCAGACGCCGGTCGACTTCTCAACCCATCATCTTCAGAGGGCTTGCATCGCTCTCGGCACCCATCCTCGGTATGCGGCGGAAGCGCTGTTCGGTGACCTCAGTGCCCCACTGGCCGCCGACGAATTCCTCGACCAGCGTGAAGCCGAAATCCTCGTAGAGCTTTCGCGCCGCCTCGAGACCGCGCAAGGTCCACAGGTCGACGTGGCGGAATTCCTGGCGGTCGCAGAAGGCGATGGCTTCGGCGAGCAGCCGCCTTCCGACGCCCAGCCCGCGCAAGGCGTCGTCCATGACGAACCAGCGCAGATGGCCGGCACCGTCGCCCAGGTCCTCGCCGTCGATGGCGACGCTGCCCATCACCCGGCCATCCCGCAGCGCCACCCACAGCCCGTTCATCGGCCGGTCGAGCCGCGCCGAGAACTCCGCCATCCCGCTGGCGACCTTCACCTCGAAGAAGCGGCCGAAGCCATAGGGTTCGACATAGTAGCGTCCGTGCATCTCGGCGACGCGGCCGATGACGCCCGGCACATAGCCGGCGACGATGTCGACGCCGGATGCCCCAGCCTGGCCGCCCTCCCCCCGGCGCGCCGCGGCCAGCGCGTCCGCATAGGCGCCGAGGCCGGCGACGACGGTCCGCCGCTGTTCCTGCGACAGATGGCCGAAGGCGCCGGAAACCTGGCCGTGGCCGAAACTGTCGATGCGCTCCAGCATCTTTCGGCCGCGACCGGTCAGCGACAGGATCTTCGAGCGGGCGTCGTCGGGATTCTCGCGCTCCTCGATCTCACCGGAATCGACGAGCTTGCGCAGCAGGCGGCTGACGCTCGACTTTTCCAGGTCGAGGATTTCGCCGAGCGCGGCCGCCGTCAGCTTTCCACGGGCGCCGATCTCGATCAGCGCATGCACCGCCGATATCGGCAGCCCGGTGGCGCCGACCGTGGGCTTCATGAAGCCGAGCTCACGCACGATGCGGCGCGAGGCGTCGCGAACCTTTTCGATCGGTGACGTTTCCCTGGCGTGGATCATGGCCGCTTTCCTTTCCGGTATTTAGTTGTATCATACAACTTTATCGATGCAAGCCGTAGCGGCAAGGGAGCGGATGATGGCCGTCATAGAGCAAAGCGCGAGCGTGCCCGGCGGGCGCGGAAAGCTGGCGGGCGACGTCTGCCTGGTGACCGGAGGAGGCAGCGGCATCGGCCGCGCGGCGGCGTTGCGGATGGCCGCCGAGGGTGCATCGGCGATCGTCGTGGCCGGCCGCCGCGCCGAGGTTGGCGAAGCGGCGGCGGCCGCCTGCCGCGCGGCTGGAGCCGAAGCCCTGTTCGTGCCGGCCGACGTGACCGACGAAGCCGATGTCGCAAGGCTGGTACGCACCACGGTCGAGCGGTTCGGGCGGCTCGACGTCGCCTTCAACAATGCCGGCCATCAGGAGCGGCGGCAGCCGCTGGAGGAGCAGACGGCGCAGACCTTCGACGCTGTGTTCGACACCAATGTCCGCGCCGTGTTCCTGTGCCTGAAGCACCAGCTCGCCGTCATGCTGGCGCAGGGCGGCGGCCGCATCGTCGTCAACGCCTCGGTCAGCGGCGTGCGCAATCCCAATCCCGGCTTCGCGCTCTATTCGGCGTCCAAGGCCGCCGTGATCTCGCTGACCCGCTCGGCGGCGATGGAATGCGCGCCGCGCGGCGTGCGCATCAATGCGGTGGCGCCGGGCCGGGTGGTAACCGACATGATGGTCACGGCCGCCGGCGGCACCGGCGGCCTCGACGCGGTCGCCGCCGGCCTGCCGCTGCGCCGCATGGGCCGGCCGGAGGAGGTGGCGGAAGCGGTGGTCTGGCTGGCGTCGCCGGAGTCGGCCTATGTGGTCGGCCATGTGTTGGCTGCGGATGGCGGGTTCCTGGCGGCGTGAAGGAGGTGGCGCCGGGGACAGTTTACTTTTTTCCGCCCGCACCAGCCTTGCAGCGGCCGCGCCCTTCTGCGGAAAGAAAGTAATACCCCGCCTACCCGACGACCCGAAAAGCCTCGGGTCTGACGATGTGGAAATTGTCGTTGACGGTGTCGCGGAAGGATTTCCAGTTCTTCGGCAATGTGGACTTGAAGAAGCGCATGATG